>Ga0156402_1168_pt1 | contig 37627 bp, 21 predicted proteins | sample RifOxyA3_FD_108045 | JGI IMG/M metagenome (GOLD analysis project Ga0156402, IMG submission 108045) | Lentisphaerae bacterium RIFOXYA12_64_32 | reverse complement strand
CAACGTGAGGCGCTGGAGCATGGACCATGGTCCATTGTCCATAGTCCAGAATTGCGGGGGAACTTGTGGCGGACGAGCACTAGACGGCAGTCTGCGACTGGATTGTATCCAGCCATTCGCAGCGCCAGCGGCACATTTCCCGCAAGATGGCCTCGCCTTTCTGGACACTGGCGTGTTGGGGTTCGCCGTTGACGCCAAGGGCATTCGTACGGTACTCGTCGGTGGTCATGTCGCGCGGCGACGTCCAGGCGCCAACAACGCCCGCACGGGCCAAGTCCATCTTGACCAGTGCCGGAAAGGCCACCAGACCCATGCTGGTCTCGACTTCGCAGGCGTGTCCCATACGCCGGCCCTCGCAGATGCCCGATGGCACGCCCACGTGCGGGTCAAGGACGAAGATCCGGGTCTGTCCGCCGCCCATGGCATACTCCTTGGCGGCCGAGTGCGCCACCACACTATTGCCGCCATGTGCAGCCTGGAGAATGAGAATGCCGATGCCGTGCCGTTCCAGAGACGAGGCAACGTCCTGAACCAGAGCGATCAAGGTTGACGGTCGCAGGCAGAGAGTCCCGGGATAGGAGCGCCAGACTTCGGAGCAGCCGAGCGCGATGGGGGGCAGGAGGAGCACGTCGTCACGCACCTTCTCCACGCGGTCCCACGCCTCCATGCCGATCATCGTGTCGGTGCCCAGCGGCAGGTGGTGGCCGTGTTGTTCGGTCGAGCCGAGAATGAGTACGGCCTTCAGGTTGGCGCCCGTTTCGAGCCGCGCTTTGACCTCGGGCCATGTGGATTCGTCGAGTCTCATGTGACTGCCTCCTTGGTGATCTGTGCGGGCAAGTCCAGTCTCGCGGAAGTACGGCGCGGTGGCTCGGCGCGTCCCGCGCCGAAGCAGGGTGCGCCGGCCGGTCCCCGGCCGAGGGTCTCGGTTCGGGACGAACCGACGCACCCTACTGCGGTCCCGGAGGTCCCGCGCCACGGCCCGCCGCTGCGGACAACCGCGAACGGGTGTATCCCGGCGCACACAACACCGGTTCTTCCCTCTGTGGATTCACCCGCACAGGTCACTCCTTGGTGCCACGACCCACGACCGGTAAGCTACCTCCACCGGGGACTGAAAGCGCCCCGGTGGGGCAAACATCGAAGCAATAACCGCAGCCGATGCACGTTTCGGTCTTGACGGGTTTGCGGTCCTGAACGGAAAGTGCGTCGAACCAGCACACGTCGGCGCACTTGCCGCAGGCGGTACACTTTGCCATATCGGGCTGCGCCTGGCGTCGGGCCGCGGCGAGCCGTTCATGGCATTCGTTCTTCTCGGCGATTTTGGCCGGGTCGCGCAGCGACTCGAGTGCCTTGCCGCACAGCGAGTTCATATCCGAGTGGCCGGTTTCGTCCATCCACCGGTTCAGGCCTTCGATGGTGCGGCGCACCGCCCGCGGGCCGAGGGAACAGGCGATCGAGCCGAGCTGCAGACACTCGCTGCCGGCCATGAGCAACTTGGCGGCGTCCTGCCAGGAATAGACGCCGCCGCCCGCAAACATGGGGGTCTGGATGCCGCTCAGGCGCGCATGGGCAATGGTTTGACAGATGATGGGCAGCACCTGTGTGCCGCTGTAGCCGCCCATGAAGGTGGCGCCAGGTTTCAAGTCCAGGTCGATGTGCAAGGCACACCACCGGGCCGTGGGACCGATGGCATCGGCGCCCGCGTGCACCGCGGCTTCCATCACCTGCAGCGGGTCCACGGCCTCGACGGGCAGTTTCACCATGACCGGCAGGCGAACGGCGGCCTTGACGAGTCGCGTCGCCGCGGTGATCCACCCGGGCAGATTGAACATCCGATTTCTGGCCCAGGCAATGCCTGGCGTGTTGAAGTGCAGTTCCACGGCATCCGCTCCGGCACGTTCCGCCACGCGCGCCTGGTCGGTCCAGTCTTTTTCCCAATCCGGGAACTGGACGGTCTCCCAAAACGCACCCAGTGACACCCAGAGTTTCACCTCGGCGGGCATCCGGGCGCGCGCCTGGGCGATCCCGGCCTCGTACTCGTCGAGCGAACTGAACCAATCGCCAGGCAGGCGTCCGCCAGGCGCATGCGTCTGCGCCGCGGGCTTGCCCGCTGCCGCATCCTTGGCCGACGGCAGCAGCAGGCTGCCGCCGCCGCGGGGATGCCGGAAATTGCGCATGGCGACCGCACCGGGCCTGGCGCTGGCGCTCTTCAGGATCGCGTTCACGCCGTGGGTAGCCGGGCTGGCGGCGATGACAAAAGGATTGATCATGCCGAGCTTCTCTACGCGCAGGTCTGCCATGGTCGGTTCATCCTCTGCTTTGCCCGCCGGTCTGCAGCATTGCGACCGGGCGGGCGTGTTCGGGTTGTGGCGTCGGTTCAGTCGGTGCGGCGGCTTGACAGGTGCTCCGGGCCACCGTCGATGGTCCAATTATCGAGGGCCAGACGGAGATCCCTCGTTCTGCCTGTAGTCTTGACCGTGAGGCTGACCTCGCTGGGACTCGCGGGCCCCGACAGCGCCACGGACCCACTGCCGTCCACCGTCAGGGCGGTGAGAAAGCGCACGGGCGCCGCGCCGTGCTGTGTGTAGGTCACCACCGGGGCGGGGACTTTCTCGCCGTAGCCGTAGCTCACCCAGCCCTGGATCGGCGACTCCTGTCCCGCGGCGACGCCACTGGACAGCCCGTTCAGGAGGAGCGGTTGCAGTCGCACGGCGACGCGCTGGGCGCGGAACACTCTGGCGTGCACGTCGCCGGCCTCATCGGTCAGTTCACCTGGCGCGAAGTGGAAATGCAGGTCGAAGCGGTGCGCGCCCGTGCCGGTGAGCAGGTCGTCGACGATCCAGATGCCAGGCTTGAACCACATGACCCGGCGCCGATGAAAGACCGGGTTGGGCAGGCAGGCATAGCCGTTGTGCGAGATATCGACGATGTCCACCCCGTCGGTGGTCCGGACGTCGTGACAGAACGGGCGCAGTGCCCGGACGTTCTGCGTGGTCATGAATCCTTTCCCTGTGGTCTTGCCCATGGACTCGCCGTCGACCTCGACCGTGTTGTGGGCACGCGTCGACTTGAAGTACCTATGATATTCGAGCCACGGGTTGCGGACCGACCCGTAGAGATAGCGCCCAGAGTCGATCAGGACGTCTGTTCCGCCAACGTTGATTTCAAAGTGTCCGGCGTCTGCGTCCGAGTGACACCACGATACGCCCCGCCCGACGTGCGTGCCGGTGACAATGAAGTACGAGTCGCCTGGCGCCCAGCCGGTTCGGAACACGTAGAAGCCGGAGTCGCGCAGGGCGGCGTGCTTCGCGCGCGGCGCCGTGCCTTCGTTGCGGCCGGAAGCCAGGTGGCGGAAGTCCGCCCGGTTCGTGAGCTCCGCCATGGTGCGGAAGAACGCGCGCAGTTCGTTCGTGTCGCGCGGGTCCAGTGTCAGGTTCATGCCCTCGTAGAGCGAGGTGTCGGCCTTGCGGGCGACGAGTGAGTTTCGGTCCGCGTCGCCGACCATGGGCAAAGACAGGTCAGGCTTGACCAGGTGCATCAGGAACTCCGCGCCGCGCTCCAGTGTCGGGCGCATGTACGGCGGCACGGGCAGGCCGTTGGCCACTGCCACCCGATACGCCTGGAGGAACGCGTTGATGGCGACCAGGTGATAGACCGGCGTGCGCTCCAAGTGGACCCCGTCATTGTCGAACTGGTATCGCACTTCGTGGACCACGCGCCGATATCCCAGGTCCAGCCACTCGTGCGCGTTCCGGAACTCGGGCAGCATGACGCCCAACTGGAAGAGGGCCGAGGATTCCATGGCCGCCCAATTGGGGCAGACCCGATGGTCGGTGTAGTGGCGGCAAAGGAACTCGGCGTGGTCGTGAAGACCATTGAGGTAGGCGACCCACACTTCCCGGTCCAGCGATGGCGACGCACGGAAGTAGTAGAGCAACGGCAGCCAGACCGTGTAGGTGCGGATTGCCGTATCGATCGGGCGCCACGGGGACTTCACCGGCCATGCGGTGGCCATGGTCTCCTCGTCCCGGTACTTCTCGGCTGGCCAGCGGGCCAGAAAGCCCTTGAGTTGGGCGGCGAATTCAAGGGCGTACTTTTCGTTGCCGGTCATCCGGTAGGCGCGGGCCAGGCTGTGCCAGAAATTCTGGCGCCAGAGCGAGCACATCCACTCGATATCGTTCGCTTCCGCCTCGTTGGCGTTGCGGGCCCAGTCGAGGTCCGGACCAAGGTCGTAGCCGTAGATGCGATGCTCGCAGACGCGGTCGGCTTCGGCGACCACCTCCGGATCGAGGAAGTCCGCGAACGCCGTCTCGTCAAAGAGGTACGCCGGCGTTTGTCGTTGTCGGAAATGGCGCACGAGGTGCTCAAGGGCGCCGTCGTTGTTGCGCTTCTCCACCGCCCGCCGCACCGCGGCCAGTTCGGGTCGGTCCAAGTCGAGTCGGGACAGAAGGGCATCGAGATCGCTCATGTTTCACCTCTTGCGGCGCTCTCTGCGCGCCGCCGCACACTGATCAGGTTTCCTGGGGGAATGTTATGCGCTTACGATATACTATCCAACGGATGGATTGCCTTGACAAGAGCGGAACTGTGTCTATCTTCCGGTATCAGTTATTCGGTTCAGAGAAATACGCGGACAAACACGCCTGTCGGTGGTGTCCATGATTCACTTTGCCATCCGCAGCATCAGCCTGCATCGCAGCCCGGAGCGGTTCACGGGGCGCTATCCCTTCAACGCCATCCTGTTTGTCATCTCGGGAATGAAGTACTGGCGAACCTGCGGTCGCGAGTTGACGTCGCCGCCGCCCATGTTCATTCTTACGGTAGACGGGCAACCGCGGGACGGGGAGTACGGCCCGGACCGCGAGGGGTGGATCATCGTGCTGGACGAGATTCGATTCCGGCTCAGCAGCCGGCGCGGTTTCGTGGAGATCGTCGACAGCCCGGGGCCGATCCAGCTTCCGTTGTTCACCCCGATCCCGCCCGAGCGCGTTCCCGGCTGGCAGATCGAATTCGAGCGCATCCAGGCGGCGTTGCAGACGCCGACCTGGCAGAACCGGTTCCGGGCGGAGGCGGGAGTGATGAACATCTTTCGGCACCTGGCCGACAGCCAGGCGGACACCCTCCATGATACCCCCGCGGCTCGCCTGAAGACACTGATTGACCAGGACGTGCGCTTCTCCGAGACCCTGTCGCAGTTGAGCCGGAAATGCGGTTATACCTCAGACCACATCCGCAGTCTGTTCCATGACGAGTACGGCATGAGTCCCAACACCTACCGCAGTCGGCGCCGCCTGGCGCTGGCAATGGAGCTGATCGCCAATTCGCGCTTGCCGGTGAAGGAGGTCAGTGCCAGGTTGGGGTTCCAGCATGTCTCGGCATTCTCGGCCGCGTTCCGGCGTCTCACCGGGGCCTCGCCATTGGCGGCCGTGCGCCAGTTCCGGAAAGGATCGACCTGAGCAATGAGGCCGGCTTGGCGGCCCCGCCGCCGCAAGGCCGGTGGGGTCGGGCATTGCACTGATCGGAAAGGGGCATGCCGGCGGCGCGCCGGGCACGGGTCATCGATGGCTGTCAGGCCAGGTCTCTGTCCCGCTTTCCCGATCCACGTAGGCCGCGTGCAGCAACGTCAGTTGCTCGCAGGGGACGACCGGGTAGTCGCGCACGGTGATCGACTGGGCATCTGCCGACTCGATCTCCCAGCCGGTGTCGGCGGCCAGGACGTATGTGCCCGGCAGGGCGGTGTTCGCGGGCAGCGGTTCGGCCAGTCTGAACGTGCGGCCTTCGATGCCGGCCACCTTGAGCGTGGTCGTCGCCGCGGCGAGCGAGATCGATGTGTCCCCGAATCGCAACTGCGTCCCGGCGAGCAGGTACGCCTGCAGGACTTTCCCGTCAGTGGCCACGGAGACGAAACCGAACCGGCCGGCCAGCGTCACCGGGCCGAACTGTCTCTGGGCGGCATCCGGCGCCATCAGGACATAGTCGGTCCGATCCGTCAGTTCGACCGCCACGCCCCATCCGCCTGTTGCACCGTCCGCCGCGAGCAACCGTGTCGTACGCACGGGGGACGCGTCCTTGTACGGTACCATGACGGCGACGTAGTCGCTGTGCAGTTTCTCGCCGCCCGCAGCGTCGAACGTGCGCTCGGCGAAGACTTGCTGGATAGGCGGGGCGTTCAGTTCCGTGCCTTTCTCGCTGCGCCAGCCGGGTGCGTCGGCGACCAGCAACCGGTGGATCGGGCTGAGGACAGTCAGGTCCATCTTCAGGTTGTCCAGGTGCCACGTCGCCGTGACGGGCTCGGTCGGCTGGCTGGCGCGCAGGTTGGTGAGCCACTTGATCTGGTCGGCGACTGGCTGCGGTGCCGGGCCGGTCACGGTGACCAGATTCCCGTTGCACTGGAACCCGTACTGGTGGCGTTTGCCGCCGTTCACTTCGAAGACGTCCACCGCGTACGAGCCGCCGTCCGGCAACCGCACCAGCACACAGGTGCGGCGGTACAGGTCGCACTGCGTGTAGGCATTCGCCCGGGCCTGGGTCACCTCTACCCCGGGCGTGGCGCCGAAGAACTGCAGAACCGACCCGCGCGGCTTCGTATTCTGGTTCACGCCGTCCACCGTGACGAGGTTGTGGGCGAGCGTGCTGGTGGTCCAGTTCTGCCTCGTAACGTCGTCCCAGATATAGCCGCGGTCGGACGCGAGTTCTTTGCCGAACGCGCAGTAGATCAGGCCGAGCGTGTCCATGTGCCGGTGGCCGTGGTACTCGTAGGCGTTCAGATAGAGGGCCGTGTCCCCGTGCGGCGCGCCGTTGCGCATCACACTCACGTGCCAGCCGGGGAACCACTCGGTGCGCAGCGGCAGCTTGGTCCCGGGCTCGGCGCGCAGGTTCGGGTTCCGGTACCAGAGTGCGTACTCCCCACCCTTCTCGGCGAGCGGCGCGCCTTGTGCCGTCTCCAGCAGTCCCGCGTACGACGGGCTGTACCGATCGGTGAGAATCTCGGCGTACGAGGCATGTATCCTGCCGCCCGCGTGCGTGTCGCCGATGACCGGGTAGGTCCGGTCCGGCGCTACCATGCGGGCCATGCTCTCCAGCGCCAGGCGGTACCGGACTACGGACTCGAACGGGTTGAGGTCCCGGAATACCTTGCCGTCGGGCGGTTGGTATCCCGCCGGGTCGGAGTAGCCGCGCAGGATCTCGGGGATGTTCTGCATCAGCCCCAAATGCATGTCGGAGTAGGACGGCGACTCCTTGCAGAACCCGTCGAAGTGGAAGCAGTCCTCGAGCAGTTTCTCGAAGCCTTCCAGGGCGCGCCGCACGCTCTGCGGCCGTTCGAACAGAATGCCGCACGCCGCACTGACCGCGCGGCTCGGGCCGCACTTGTTGTTGATGTCCTTCCAGTTCTCCGTGTCGGTGCAACCGGCGAGCAGCAAGTCGTTGACGATGCGCTTTTCCGACTCGGCATCGAGGACGCGTCGTCCATCGGGGTAGGTTGCCTCGCGGACCAGGTCGTACGCCACCGTCATGTGCAGTAGGTACGGATCGCAACCGCTGCAGTCGAACCGGCCCGCGCCCCAGAAGCCGTTGCACAGGGTCGCGTGGTCAGCCTTCTGGTGCCGCTCGAACGGGTCGATGATGACGTCCTTGGGGAACTTGCCGCCGCCGCCGTGCTGGCCCATGTTTGCCGCCGCTTCCGCCGGCGGGCAGTCGGCCACCGTGCCGTTGTAGGAGTGGTATAGCCAGTTCGGGTAACAGTGCGCGAATCGGTCCAGGATCCACACACAGCGCTCGGCGTACTTGACGTCGCCGGTCAGCGCATAGAGCTTGGCCAGCGGCAGGATCCGCTCGGCGCACCAGTGCGACTTCTTCGAGCGGATCACGCCGGTGAAGCTTGTGTGCACCGGCCACGACGCCCAGCGGTAGGCGTACTTCGACGGGTTCTCACCGGGGTGCGCGCGCTCCTCGTCGTTCTGATAGTACGTGAATGTCTGGCCCATCTTCGGGCAGACCACGGCGCCGGTCTCGGGGTACGCCGCGTTCGGGTACACGGTGCCGCAGTACTTGCAGGTCACCTTGTCCGGGTCCGTGACGTTCCAGTTGTAGATAAAGCACTCACCCATGGCGGACTTTTTGCCGACACAGGCCGGACAGTTCTGCCCGTACTCCGTCCAGTTCGTCAGTTCCGAAACCATGTTGTCGAAGAACGCACGGTTCTGTTTCAGCGCGAACTGTGCCGAGTTCTCCCAACTCTTGAGAATGGCTTTTGCCCAGGCGTAGCGCCGGATGTTCTCTTTCGCGTTGGCGATGTCCTGCGCCTTGTACAGCGTGCAAGGCGCCGCCGTAGCGGCAGGCAGGCCGGACATGAACGTCATGAGAATGGAAAGCGAGCCGGTCATGATCCGCCTCCAGTTTCCGCGTTGCGGCGAGTCCGCCATGGCGAATTCTCCTCCCGTCGTCCTCGCAATCGTACTGTGGCTCGTACTCGAACACGACAGGCCACAAGATCCGGTACGTGCCGGTCGACTCGTTGGCGCCGCGGGGGACCGTGGCCACCGGCAGCGGCCTGTGGAGTGCGGCGGCAGAGCCCCGCCCGGCGGGCGGGACGGCGACGCCGCTTTGGCTGCAGTACGTCGTGCGGGCAATGCGCCTCAGCCAAAGCGGTGTCGCGCCGCCGGTGGCGGACTTGCCACCGCACTCCACATGGTGACAGCACCGAGAACCTTAGCAGCATTGCGGTCGCCCACCACCGCAACACACGCCACAGGCGGGAATATACGTCCCGATCCTGGCCGCGGCGAGGGCCGCTGCCTTGCGGAAGTCGGCGACACACTAGCGCCCTTAGGCGCTACGCTTCGACCAACATGTTTGTCGTAATGGGTGTCAGGTTTCGGGTTTCAGGTTTCAGGAGTCGAGGGGCATGAGACGTGAGTCACCGAGTCACGGCGTCACTACACCCGCGGCGCACCGCGCCACTTTTCCCGAGCGCCAGTCGCGGGAAAAGCGTAGTCTCTGGTGACCAGAAACCGTTCTTCGGGGTCAAGGTAGTTGTCGAAGTTTGTGGCGATGGGTTGGGGCTGCCGGGGCGACAGGATGTCGAGGTGTGCCCGGAATTGCGCGAGCGCCTGTCGCTTGAGTGGCAGGTACTTGCGAATGTCCACAACCTCCACCGTCCCCGGCAGGTTCTCGGGCGACAGCCCGGCTCTCAGTGACGTGATGTAGTTCCGGAACAGGATTCCGGTCCCGACCCGCTCACAGGCGCGCCGGACGATCTGGCAGGCCGCCCTGTGGTCGGAGTGCCCCTCGTGTTCACTGGTGCAGAGGACTTCGACGGGGTTCTTCTCCTGAAGGATGGGGACGATCCTCTCGACGACCGTGTCCACCTGGTCAGCAAGGCTCCCGTCTTCGTAGTCAAGGAAGATAATGTTTTCCTTCGCGAGCCCAAGGATCCCCGTGGCCCGGATGGTTTCGTCTCTGCGTATGGCGCATACTTCGCCGGGGGAAGGGTGTTCGAAGATGTTCAGGACTTTGGAGAAGAGCTTCTCGCCCATCGTGAGGACGACGACAAAGACCGTGCGCCCTTCGTCGAGCCGTTTCGCCAGATAGCCACCGCAGCCCAGCGTCTCGTCGTCGGGGTGGGGCGCGAACAGCAGGATTGTGCCGTCCGGGTGGGTTGGGGTTCTCACGGAGTGGGCTCCTTAAGCAATCGCTTGTCGCGATCGTCGTCGCAATCGTTTCTCGATGACCTGGAACGCGGCGAAAACGGGAGCGAGGATCGATTGCGACGACGATTGCGACAGCGATTACCCGCCCGTCATTCTGCTCTCATGCCGAAGTTGACGCTACCTGCCCCTGTCGCCCGTTGTGGTGTTTCGGCCTCAACCGTGCCGCCACTCGGTGCTGGCGAGCCAGTCCACGAGGTACCCAGTCAGTTCGGCCTTGACGGCGACACAGGCGGGGTCGGCGCTCAGGTTCCGGGACTCCAGCGGATCGGCATGCAGGTCGTACAACTCGTCGCGGTGTCCCGGGCTCCAGACGATGTACTTGTGGGTCGGGGTGCGCACGCACTTGCCGCGCTGCTTCCGGTCATTCGAGACGTACTCGGCGAAGACCGCGCTCGGCGCGGTGGTATTGGAGCCGTCGACACGCGGCCGCAGTGACGTTGCCGCCATGGTGTCGGGGATCGGCACGCCTGCGTAGTCGAGGACGGTCGGCGCAATGCCGAACACCTCGGCTAGGGCGGCATCGACCCGGCCTGCATTGCCCTGGCCGGTGGGCGGCTTGAGGATCAGCGGGACCCGGAGAATCGGCTCGTAGAAGAGGCACTTGCCGGTGCGGGCGCGTTCGCACAGGAACTCGCCGTGGTCACTGGTGAGGATGATGAGCGTGTTGTCGTACAGCCCGCGCGCCTTCAGCAACGCGACGGTCTGGGCGACGTAGTCGTCAATGCAGGTGATCATGCCCCAGTAGTAGGCGATGGTGCGGCGCACGAGCGACTCGTCCTGCCAGCGGTCGCGCCAGGACGGGGCGCCGGGGATGTCGCAGGGCAGGGGGACGTCGGCGGGATTGTAGAGGCTGCGGTAGGGCTCGGGCGGGTCCCATGGATCGTGCGGACCACAGAAGCCGTACCAGAGGAAGAACGGCTGTTCGCCCTGTGCCGAGCGCGTGATGAACGCATCCGCCTGCTGCGCGGTCCAGTGCTCGACGTACTCGTCGCGGTTCAGCGGGTTGTCGAACAGGCCGATCTTGCGATAGGCGTCCTGGTCGCGCCGCGCGGAGTAGATCAGTTCGTAGCCGCCGGGGCGTTTCGCCTCGAGCCAGGCGGCGTAGTTCGGCCCGAGCGGGGCCGGGCCAAGCGGCGAGCCGAACGCCTGTTTCCAACGCACGCCCTTGCCGCCCGTTAGGTTGTGATAGTCGAAGCCTTTTTCCGGGTACATGTGGATCTTGCCGACCGCGCCGGTGCAGTACCCGTGCTTCTGCAAGTGCTCCATGAACGTCAGTTCCCACGGCGGCAGTCCCGGCGTGTCGTCTACCACCGTCTCCATGTATGTGACTCCGTGCTGGTGCGGGTAGCGGCCGGTCTGGATACAGGCACGGCTGGGCACGCAGACCGTGTTTTGGACACACGCGTGCGAGAAGTTCACGCCGTCCCGCGCCAGCGCATCCATGGCCGGGGTGCGGATCATGGCATTGCCGTTGACCCCAAGCGCGTCGTATCGCTGCTGGTCGGTCGTGATGAGGATGATGTTCGGGGGCACGGTGGACCTCGTCCGGTTGCGTCAGATTCCAGTGGCGATGCAGGAATCCACGGGTTTCAGTGTTCAGTATTCAAGTCGGTCGCTCGTCTCTGGGGCTGGTGAAACAGTGACCGCAGTCGGCCGACTTGGCACTCGGTGTTCACCGCACCTTGTCGGCGTCAGGGCACAATAGTGCGCCGTCCGCCAGAGATGCCCCTGCCACTCGTCCGTCCAAGCGGCATCAGGGCGCTTCTCCGGTCGCCAACGGCGACGCGCATGGTCCAGCCCAGGGTCAAGCGACCCTGGGGGCTCTAGTCGTTCGGCTTGCTGGTCCAGTGCCCTGCCGGCGGGTTGAACTCGTACGTGCAATGCCCGTCACCGTAGGCGTAGGAAGCGCCATTCATGTGCCGCCGCGCCACTCCCCAGGCGGATACACCGGCGAACATCTCGGCCCACGTCGTCGTCATCCGCAGTTCGGCGCCTTTGCCGTCCGTGAGCCAGATAGTGGTGTCCGGCTGGGGATAGTAGCGGGTGTGAGCCAGCGGGATGTAGTAGACCCCGTATGGATAGACGCTGAGGCCGTTGATGTCGCTGTTCACTGAGGGGCAGGCATACGAACCGTAGAACGGGTTGGGCAATTCGGGCGGGCGCATGTAGGTGTAGGCGAAAGCAGGACTGGCCGGGATCTTGATCGGGCAGACAAAGACTTCGGCGTTGCCCACATACGGCGTGATATGGTCATACCACCACCAGAGCGAGTCGGCGGTGGCAGAGGTACTGCCCAACGGCATATACGTGTAGATGGCCGGGTACCAACCCTCGGTGTCGCCCACGTAAAGCTGGCACCCGATGGTGAGCTGTTTCAGGTTCCCCAAGCACACGATCTGCGCTGCCTTGTCCTTGGCCTTCTGGAGCGCCGGCAGCAACAGAGACGCGAGAATGCCGATGATGGCGATCACCACCAGAAGCTCGATGAGGGTGAACACACTGCGACGGCGCTCCGGCGGGCGAGTGGCAGGCGTGGCAGCGCAGATCCCTGAGTCCACCTGAGGTTGGTTTGCGGGCATGTCGATAGCCCTCTGTTGATGAGCCCGCAGCCGTGGCATTCGTGTGAATAGGGTGTTGACGGACGATGGAACAACGGCCGCGATTCTCTGCAGCAAACATAGCATGCCGCGGCGGTTGGGCCAACCCTCCCGCACGCGCCGAGGTGATGCGTCAGCGCCCCCCCGGGCGGCAGACCGCCCGGTCATCTCGGAGTGAAACTGGCGATGATGCACCAAGACCGCCTGAAGGCGGTACTACGAACCTGGCCAACAGCGCAACGAGGCTTGTAGTACCGCGTCCTCGCGGGCTCCGGGCCCCTTCAGTTTCATGTCAGTTCAGCTTGGCAAAGTCGCCGTTCAGGAGCGCCTGCTTCAGGTCCATGTAGCAGCGGAAGTTGTCCCACGAGACATCGGGCGGGACGGTGTGGTCGACGGTGGGAATGAACCCGCCCTCTTCGATCAGCGGGATGAATTCGCGCAGGTGTGTTTTGATCGCATCGCGCCCCCGCGACAGGATCCGCTTGTCCACGCCGCCCCAGAGCCGCAGCGAGCGGCCAAAGCTCTTGCGCAGTTCCTGCGGGCTGATGTCGGAGGCGCGCTCGATGGGCCAGAGAATGTCCACGCCGGCCTCCATGAGCAGCGGGATGAGCGGCCGTGGGTCGCCGTCGCTGTCGACGGCCACGTATCGGACACCGTGCCCCTTCAGGAACGCGATCAACCGCTTCAGGTGCGGGAAGATGAACTCCCGGAACGTGTGCGGCCCGAGCAACGACCCGCCCTTCATCGCCATGTCCTCGTTGAGGCAGAAGTACTCGACGTGCGTCTTCTCGAGCACGGGCCGGCAGGTCTCGATGATGAAGTCGGCGAAGAACTCCATCATTTCGTGCATCAGATCGGGGTAGTCGTACCAGGCGAGCGAGAGGTTCTCGGTGCCCATGAACTCGCGGGCGCGCCAGTAGAACCCGTTGGCGGCGCAGTTCCGTCCGAGCACGAGTGGGAAATCGCGTGTCCGCCAGCGCGGCAGGCCGGCATCGATGGCGGGCGGATAGCGTTGCGGAATGGCCGCTACCAGGCGCCGGCGCACATCCGCGAAGTCTTCCGGCTTCTCCACGGGAAAACGCAGGTACTGGTCCATGCACATGCGTGTGCCCCGGACCGTGCCCGCCTTGAGCGCCTTGTGCACGATACCTTTGCCGTCCCGGAAGACCTCGCACTCCGGCGTGTCTTCCAGGACTTGGTGCGGGAAGCCTGGCATGAATCCGAAGTCCACGGGGATGTACTCGCGCCGGTCCAGGTTCAGGCCGGGTTCGGCGACGAACCAGTCCCAGGTAAAGCCCTTCACGGCATCCGGCGTTTCGGTCTGCCAACGCTCCACCGTCTGACCCCAAGCGCCCAGTTCATGATTGGGGCGCCGCTCCGAATGGCGGTATTCCATGCAGTCCAGGAAGATCTCCAGATCGGTTTTCATTGCGTGTCCCTTTGTTTGTGACGCCAGAATTCACGGGGCGAGTGTCGGGTGTCCGGGCTTTCTCCGGCCCGTCCTTGGTCGTCCGATAGCAGTCGACCGCGGTCGATTGCGGCCGATAGCAGTCGATTCGCGACTTCAGGCATATAGTACTACCCGTTGCGCTGGCATTCCTTAAGGATCTGGCCAGTTGACTGGAGAAAAGCGCCAATCATGAACACAACCAGCTCGACAATCGCGCCACAGGAGTTCTACCGTAGCGACTTGATCTTCCGCCGCCCCGGCGTGCCCGTGACCGTGCAGCGCACCACGACGTTCGGGACGTGCGTGCACGGCCATGAGTTTGCCGAGTTGGTGTTTGTGCTCGGCGGGACCGGCGGGCACTGGTTGGCGGGGCGAACCCATGACCTGGCGCGCGGCGACTACTTCCTGCTCTGCGGCCGCCAGACGCACGCGTATGCGAAGACGCGCGGGGTCCAGGTCGTCAACGTCCTGATTCACGACACGTTCATGCGCCGGCACCGGGACGAGTTGCGGAAGCTGCGCGGGTACCGACTGCTGTTCACCGGCGACACGCCGCGGACTCCGCACGCTCCATCGGCGTCACGCCCATTGCGGCCCTTGGCGGAAGCGGAACTGCAGGCGTGCCTGCGCCTGCTCGAGGCCATGGAGCAGGAAGCCCGCCAGGCGGACGAGGGCTCCGCGCTGGTTCTCGGCGCGCTGCTGCTCAACCTTCTGGTCACGGTCTGCCGGTTCGCGGTCGCCGCGCCGCGACGGAAGACACAGTCCGGCAGAACGAACCTGGCCAAAGCCGTGGCGTTGCTCGACACCGACTATGCGGCGGACGTGCGTCTGGAAGCGCTGGCCGAGATCGCGTGTCTGTCGGTGCGGTCACTGCTGCGGCACTTCAAGGCCGCGACTGGCCTCACCCCGGTGCAGTACCTGACCCGCGTCCGGATCGGCCACGCCTGCGACCTGCTCCGCGAGACCGACACCCCGGTGCACGATGTCGCCGCGTCCTGCGGCTTCCGCGACAGCAATTACTTCTCGCTGACCTTCCATCGCCTCGCCGGCCTGACCCCGTCCGCGTTTCGCAGACGCGCGGCGGGCCGGACGGCCCAGTCGCGGGAGGGATGAGGAACGTGAAACGCCGGCCAGGGAACTGGCCGGGCCACTGGCTTCAGGCCGTTCGGGGTGCGCTGCGGCGGTCGGCCTCGACGTCCTCGAACCAGGTTTCCAGGTTCTGCAGCATGCGGTGGACGCGGTCGGGGTGCGCTGGGGCGAGGTTGTTCTTCTCCTCTGGGTCGGCGGCGATGTTGTAGAGTTCCGGGGGCGGTGCCGGCGGGAGCTGGCGCGGCGGCTCGGGTGTGCGCAGGATATCGACGAAGTGCTCGGGGTGCATTTCCCAGTCGCGGTCCAGGGCCATTTCTTCGGGCGCGGTCCACATGGCTTTCGCGATGATGGGCCGGACCAGTTTCCAGTCGCCGTCGCGCATGGCAGCGTTGCAGTCGCCGACGGGCGAGTAGCGGTTCCACTGCCAGAACCGGCGCGGGTTCTCCTGGCTCTTGCCATCCCTTAGAACCGGGAGCAGGTTTTGACCGTCGAGCCGGACGTTGGCTGGCGGCGCAACCTGTGCGGCGGCGCAGAGCGTCGGCAACCAGTCGGTGAAGTGTGCGAACTCCGCAACTGTGCGGCCGCCGGTCATCCCGGCGGCTGGCCAGTGCAGGAGCATGGGCACGCGGATGCCGCCCTCGTAGACGCTGCCCTTGCCGCCGGCGAAATTGCAGTTGAACCGCGCCATGCAATCGTCGCCCGCACCGTACATGGCCGGGCCGTTGTCGCTGGTGAATAGCAGGAGCGTGTTCTCGGCCAGGCCGAGGCGGAGCAGTTCCGCGCGGATCCGCGCCAGGCCGCGGTCCATGCACCGGATCATGGCGTAGACCATGCTGACCCCACGTGTGAACCTGGCAGGGTCGATGAATCTGGCGATGTCCGCGTCGGGCGCTTCGAGCGGGGTGTGCGGCGCGTTGTAGTGGACGGAAAGGAAGAACGGGGCCTGGCGGTGTCGGCGCAGGAACTCGACCGCCTCGTCAGTAAGCAGGTCGGTCAGGTACTGTCCGGTCGGGCGCTGGTACTGGCCGTTGCGTTCGATGAGCCAGTCGTAGTAGTTCATGCCGCCGCCGCGGAACCCGATGAACTCGTCGAACCCGCGCCGGTTCGGATGGTACTCGGCGCCGTACACGCCCGTGTGCCACTTGCCGACCAGCCCGGTCGTGTAGCCGCCGCGTTTGAACGCATCGGCGACGGTCACTTCGCGTAACGCGAGCCGGTCCAGGCCGCGCGTCGAGCGCATTTCGATGGCGCCGGTGCGGTGCGGGTAGCGCCCGGTCAGGAGGCTGGCCCGGGCCGGCGTGCAGACGCACGAGGCGGAGTAATGCTGCGTCAGGCACAGGCCGTCGGTGCTGAGCTGGTCCAGGGCCGGCGATTCGGTCAGGCCGTTGTTGAACCGGCCAAAGTCGCCGTAACCCATGTCGTCGGCCATGATGAAAACGATGTTGGGTCGGGGCATGGTTGTCCGTTCTCCTTCGCTGATCGTTTCGGACGGCTGCAGGTGTTCGGTCTGCAGGTGAAGGCCGGTCGAGTAAGCCCACCAGGCCAGTGCCAATGGCACGATGCGTCTCGCGCGTTTCCGCGCCTACGATACCCTCCGCTCCATGCCTCCGCCACCGGCAACGGTACGACCTCTGGGCTGTTTCAAGATCTGGCGCCGCGTCTCGGAAGGCCACGCCTCCGCGCGCACCAAGTGGGGACACGCCGGGGGTACTCACCGCACGCGACAGTCACGAATCTTGAAACAGCCCTGGTACGACCTTGCCATCCGCCAGCAAGCGCCCACCCAGCCTCCTTCCGTTGCCGGCCCTAACCCGGCGGGAAGGCACGCAATCCCCCCGTCCCTTGCGCTTGCACCCGTCCGGACTATCTTCTCCGGTGTTCCCCGGATAGGGAAATCTGTCGTCAGCGGCTGCGGCCAGAGCGGACGTTGGGGCACGAAGCTCCGTCTGAGACGTTGACTGGGAGGGAGCGGGCACCGTTGGGGTCGGGACAGCGCACCAGATCCAGGAGTCACAGGAGATGTCGCCATGGGAACCCACGACGCAGCCTACCGGCGGAAGCTGGCCACGGCCGAGAAGGCCGTGCGGCGAATCAGGGACGGCGCCACGATTGTCCACGGCCTGGCGGCTGCCGAGCCGCCTGCCCTGCTGGGGGCCATTGCGGACCGGGCCAGGGCGGGAACGCTGAAGGACCTTAAGGTCTACTCCCTGCTGCCCATGAGCCACGCGGCCAAGACCGTGCTCTCCGCCGACTTGTCCGACTGCATCCAACCCTACTCCTGGTTCGTCAGTGGCTCGGATCGGAACATGGTACGGGCAGGCCTGCACTACTTTGTTCCCAACTACTTCCACCAGATCCCGCGCTTGTGCCGGGAGTTCATGACGGTCGACGTGGCGGTGACGACCGTCTCGCCCATGGACAACGCCGGCTACTTCAGTTTCGGCACGGCCAACGACTTCACGTCGACGGCCGCACGGGTGGCGGGTCGGCTCATCGTCGAGGTCAACGAGAACATGCCCCGGGTGTTCGGTGATGCGCTTCTGCACATCTCCGAAGTGGATGCCGTGGTCGAGAACCACGTTCCGCTTCTGGAGTCGGTGCCGCCGAAAACGAAGCCGGAGGACGCGCTGATCGGTGGACGCATAGCCGAGATGGTACCGGACGGAGCGACGATCCAGTTGGGCTACGGTGGCATCCCCAACGCTGTCGCCCAGTACCTGGCCGGCCACAAGGACTTGGGCATCCATACGGAGGTGCTCGGGCCGGGCATGATTGATCTCATCGAGAAAGGGGTCGCCACCGGCAAGCGGAAGACGCTCCACCCGCGGAAGACGGTGTTCACGATCGCGTTGGGGACCCGCCACATCTACGAGTTCATGAACGACAATCCCAGCATCGAGAGCTACCCGGTCTCGCACATCAACGATCCGGCGGTGATCGCGCAGAACGAGCGCATGATCTCGATCAACTCGATCCTCGAAGTGGACCTGTTGGGACAATGCAACGCCGAATACCTTGCCGGATCTCAGTACAGCGGCACCGGTGGGCAGCTCGACTTTGTGCGGGGTGCGTTCAACGCTCCCGGCGGCAAATCGTTCCTGGCGTTCTACTCCTCCGCCAAGGACGGCCGCATCTCGCGCGTGGTCCCGCGCTTTGCCGAAGGCACGGTGGTGACCACTCCGCGCATGGACACTCATTATCTGGTTACGGAACACGGGGTCATCAACCTCAAGGGAAAGTCCACCAAGGACCGGGCACTGGACATCATCAGCATCGCGCACCCGAAGTTTCGGGACGACCTTCTGCGCGAGGCCGAGAACATGTACCTGCTGTGAGCCGTACGGCGCGATTGGAGTGGGAAGTTCTGGCCGGGCCCCGGCCAAGGGCCTCGGGCCGGGACGGACCCGAGCACCTTACTGCGGTCCCGGAGGTCCCGCGCCACCGCCGCACTACTGTCGACACAACTTTACTCGAAGGTAATCTGGTAGTAGATGGTGGCGGCGTCCTTGCCGGTCTTGAAGGAGACCTTGCCGTCGGCGAAGGTGGCCGCGATCTGCTTGGCGCGGTTGCCCTGCACGTCGACGGCGTACACGACGGGCGTCTTGCCGGTCAACTGCGTGCGGAACGTGACGTCCAGTTCGACCGGTTGCACGATCACCGGCGCCGTGCCGCGCTCGACCAGCACGCAGCCGTGGCCGCTCGACTCGAGCCGCTCATCGAGCGTCAGGTACTGCCGGAACTTCTGTCCCGTGTTCTGGGCGCGCGCGACCGTGGAGAGCAGGAGCCGCGCCGACTCGCGCAGCGGCTTGTCGTCCAGCGCGGACAGGGTCACGGTCGCGTAGTCGGTCCGGCTGACCAGCGTCAGGTCGCTGAGTTTGATCGCCGGAACAGACGCGAGGAACCCGGCCGCGCCCTGGGTTCGCGGCGTGTCGATTCGGAACAGGCCGCGGCCGTGGTCGCGCACGAGTTCACCGGTGTCGCTGACGATGGTGTTGTCTTCGCGATAGCCGCGCCCGTCCGGCAGCACGCCCCACGCCGTCGCTGCCTGCGTGTACAGGCGCGCGAACAGGTCCGGGTAGGTGCTGCGCAGTGACGCGAGCGACGGCATGACCACGTGCCGGTCGTTGCGGAACCCGAGACAGAGCGCACGGGTGCTGTCGGGACCGATCGCCTGCGCGCCTGGCGGCAGGTTTGCGGTTTCAAAGAGCTCAAAGCTGCCGCGCGCGCGGCGGTCGGTGGTCCACGGCCAGCCCTTGAACGTGACCCGAGTGTCCGCCACCTGCTCCCTCACGCGCACGTCGGGGTAGAGGCTCTGCCAGAGCGCGGCCTTGCCCAGCGCGTGATCGTACATGTCCTGCGCCGGGTTGTCCGCGAACAGGATGGCGCGCGGTGCGGCAGCGTAGTTGCCGGAACTGGAGTTGCCCGAAGCGACGACCACGTCCACGCCGTCCTTGGGCGGATCGTAATCGGTGGCGAAGAAGTGCTGCCGGACGCGCGAGATGTACGGCAGGAAGTGCAGGGGACTCTTGGCGTCGAGGTACTGGCTCTGGCCGTAGAAACCGTCGACCGCGGAGTAGCCGACCTCGACGAGCCGTTCGGCGGCTTTGACGTCGCGCCGGTGGAAGATCAGCGCGGTGGCGGGGAACAGCCCGACCGATGCGGGGTCCGCAAACGCGACGGTCGGCTGCGGGATCATGTCCTTGAGCTTCGAGTCCGCGTCGTTCCAGGTGTAGCCCCAGCCGCCCATGTAGCAGTAGTACAGGAGCATGTCCCAGTCCTGCAGGCAGGCGTAGGCGGCGGTCGTGAGCATGTCGGCGCTGCGGAATTCGCTCGGCCACATGGTTGCCCACTCCGTGATGATCAGCGGTTTGCCGCGGACCTTGCCGATACTGAAGCTGTTGGCGAACCCGGCGGTTTCGGCCGGGTCGTGACGCAGCAGCGGCGTGTTGACCAGCGTGATCTGCCGGCCGTAACTGCAGTTGCCGCCGTAGCCCACGTGCTGCCAGTAGACGTGGTGGTCGATGTAGTCGGTCGCCGCGTCCGCCTGCAGGCTGGCGAGGTTGCAGGCGATGTTCGACCCGGTCACGGGCACCTTCAGCCCGAGCTCGCGCAGGTACTGGATCATGGCGCGGTAGTGATCAGCCGCGACCTGGTTCAGGAACAGGAGTCCTTCGTTCACGCGCGCCGGGCTGTCCTTGCCAGTGTAGGGCCGGCCGTCGCGCGACCTGAAGTAGTTCAGCGGCGGCAGTTTTACCGTGCCGCTTTCGGGCGCCTCGTCGGGCTGGAGCGCGCACTCGCCGGCGTGGTTCGTCCACGCCTTGGCCAGGGCGTCGCGGGTCGCGTACTTCGCCACCAGGTACTGGTTCCACAGCCCGGTGAACTCGGTCATGTAGGTGTTCAGCCGCGGCATGTCGCCCCAGCCGAACCAGAGGAAGATGCTGTCCTCGTTGGTGAGCTGCACCATGGCGATGGCCGGTTCCTCGAGGTAGCGCAGCCCGGTGTAGGGATTGCGGTGCATCAGGAAGTCCTGCGCGTACTTCTTACCGAGCTCGATGAGGCGCGCGTTGAACGTGCCGAGCCCCTTCGCGCCATGGCTCTTCTTCGCGCTGGCATCCGCATACTCGGGCAGCGCGTCGCCCTCCTTGAACTGGCGCGAGCACATGGGCATGACGTCGGGCAGGATGTAGATGCCGCGCTCCTTGAGCTTGGCCACGAAGTAGTCGAACTTGTCGAGTTGCTCCGCGGCCAGGTGCTGCGAATCCGGCTGACTGCTGTCGATCAGGCCGTGGGGGCTCGGGTTCTCGAGCAGGTGCGTGCGCACGATGTTCACGCCGGCCCGCGCCAGGCTCGCGGCGACCTGCTCGGCCTGCTCCCTGGTCGGGAACAGCGCGTCGGCGGAGTGGATGTTCGTGCCCCAGAACCGGGCGCGTGTGCCGTCCTCGAAGTAGAAGTGCCCGTCGTCCTTCACGGTCACGAACCCGTGCTTGCCGGCGGGTGCGTCGAGCAGGAAGCTGACGTCGACCGGGAACGTTTTCCACGGCATGGCGTAGGGGAACCAACTGCTTGTGTCCTGTTCCTCGACCGACGGCCGCGCGGTGGCGGCGCTCGGCTTGGACGAGCGCGTGAGCCCGAGGCACGCGAACACCGGCGCCTTGCCGGCCGAACGAAGCACGATGCGCCGGATCGACTTCTCCGGACTCGGGTTGTTCCAGGCGAACAGGTACACGCCCACATCGTCGCACTCCGCATTCCTGCCGCGCCAGGCGATGCGCGCGTTCTCCAGGCTCGCGGACGGACGCCACCAGTCCGCCACTTCCTTGCCCGGGCGCACGGGGATCTCGACCGTCTGCGCGTCCTCGTACTCGACGACGTAGGTTGCCGCGAGGTCGCCGTGATTGCCCCAGGCGGCGGCGTGCAGGAAGTACAGGCTCGCGGCGGTCGCGCCCACGGGCACGGCCACCTCGGCGGGGAAGTACGGGCGCGCCTCGCCTTGCAGCACGATGCAGGACTTGCCGCTGTTCCGGGCCGGATCCGTGATGGCGAAGGGAACACTGAGGAAGGACTGACGGCCGGTCGGGAACTCGCGCAGGTCGTTGCCGCCCTGGTCGAACCAGCCGCCGGTCTTGTCCTCCGCCGTTTCATCCCTGAACCCCATGTTCGCCGTGGCGCTCAAGTCAACGGGCGTGCAGCACGCCTCCATGTCCGCCTTCAGAGCCGTCTCGTCCTTCTCCTCGGTCAGGCACGCATCGTCGAACCACACCTCGGTTGTCGTGCTCGCATCGCCGGCGGTCGGGGAAAGCATGACGGAGGCACGGTTCGTCGCCGCGGGAAACCCGGTCGCCACGAGCGTGTATTGCTTCCATGCATCTCCGACACGAATGGTGCGGCTGAGTGCGCTCAGGTACGCCTCGTCGCGGTGGTACTGCAGGCCGATGGTGGCGGTTGTGGGGTACTCGGCGCGCGCCCAAACCGTGAGTCGGTAGACTCGCCTCGCGTCGAGCGGCACGAACTGCACCACGTACGGGCCATGGTCTGCCCATGAATCGGTGATCTTGGCGGAATGCGCACCGCTGTGCGCCGCGCCGGCGTCGAACGTCAGGACCGATGCACGCTCGGCCTCCGTCATGGCGTCCCAGGTCCCCCAGACCTTCCACTCGTCGCCCTGTGCCTCGAACCCCGGATTCGCGAGGAGGTTGCCCGCGGCTGCCGTCGGCGCCGCCGGCTGCGCCTCGGCCTGCCACAACCCCAGCACAACCAGCAACCCCAGCATCCAGACGGTCAGGCGACGGCGTGTGACGTGCATCGGAGCCTCCTTGTGTGCGTCGGTTCGGGCGAGGGCGAGGTGTCAGGTGTCAGGTGTCAGGTGTCAGGTGTCAGGTGTCAGGTGTCAGGGGGGGCTGGCTTTCCCTCAGCTTTCATCCCTCATCCCTCGCCCGAGGTTCGGGTGTCGGGTGTCGGGTGTCGGCGACGTGTATCACGGAAGTTCAGACGGATCCGACCGATCGGACGGATCGGGCTGATCAGGCCTACTCGACTACCGACAGGCTGGCCCCCTGAAACCCGAAACCTGACACCTGAAACCTGCCGCCGCCGCCCTCCTACCGCACGGCGCGGTAGTAGTAGTCGGTGTCGGTGCCTTTGCCGGACATCAGTTCGGCCTGGCTCTTCCAGGCGACGTGCATGTCGGCCCAGAGCATGTTCACGCCCGGTCCGTGCCGCCGGCCTACCGGCAGGTAGGGGAAGATGCCGCCGCCCCAGGTGCAGCTCGGGTGGTAGATGTAGCCGTAGTCCCACGTGCCGCTGGCGGTGCCGTACCAGTCGGTGGCGTCACCCGTGACGATCGAGTCGACCGGGATGGTGACCTTGCGGAGTCGCACGCGGGTCCGTCCCCAGTTGTCGTCATCGCGATAGCCGAAGTGCGGTTGCGAGAAGCCGGCGTTCCAGCCGTAACCGCCACTGCAGGATGTGGCGTACCCGGGCTTGTCGGTCCAGGCCGGGCAGCGGAACACGCCAAGCCCCAGGTTGTTGTCGCCGGTCGACGTGGCTGCGACACCTACGTAGCGGGAGACTTCCAGGCGCCAGTTCCGGTAGTCGCCGCCGCCGGCCTGGCAACTGATCGGCAGCCAGTCCTCCGACTCGTCCGCGTACAGGGCGATGCCGACCCCGAGTTGCTTGACGTTTGAGGCGCACCCGATCTGCTTGCTCTTCTCCTTGGCTTGCGCCAGGGCGGGCAGCAGCAGGCTGGCGAGAATGGCGATGATGGCAATGACGACCAGGAGCTCAATGAGTGTGAACGAATGAGCCCTTCGCCTGTCGACGGGCTCGACCAGGGTGAAACCCGTGCACGTTGCCTTGGGCGTGTCGAGGTGTTCGGCCCGGGGGAACGGCCCGCGGCGTGAGTCCGATCGGAACGTGGCGGGGGGCGATTCCTGGCGCATCGTGTGCTCCGCGCTTCTGGTTGGGACTAGACTTGCCATTTCACATGATCAGAGCCGGAGAAGTCATTTACCCGATATATGATTATACTTTGGAAGGCATGAGGCGGCCATGGCAAATCATTGAAGAAACTTAGCATTTCGTAAACAATGGGCCTGTCGGGCTACGGCGGGGGTGCCGGCGCCAGGGGCAATTCGACGAGGCTGGTGTCGTCCGCGAAGAGCTCGGCATCCGTCCGCGAGGTCTGCATGTGGATGCGGACGTGGGTGATGTCTGTGTCGGCGGGGAGGATGAATTCGAGCGCCGTTTCGGTCCACTCCGCCTTGTCGCGCAGGCGCTCGGTATCTCTCCACCACTGCCAGTTGGCGCGGGTGACCTGCAGGCCGGCCACGGAATCGGCATCGGTGCGGACCCAGCAGCCCATGCGGAACTTGCGGTCGACCTTGGTTGGCGCAATGCCGGGCCAAGCCAGAATGCCGCCGAACGTGCCGCCGGTCGCGTCGGTGCAGGTCACCTTGAGGCACTGGCCGCCGTTGCGGCCGCCAGGCACCACCGCCAGCGTGCAGCGCGCATTCTGCGTGATGGATGTAGCTTGCCACCGGGGCGGCATGCCGTCGACGGCGCTGTCGAAACTCGGGTCCGGGATCAGGTTCACGCCGAACACGCGCTTGGCCGAAGCATCGAGTTTGGACAGTTGCCCGCCCGTTGCTTCGTTGGCGGCCACGGCCAGAACGCGCGCCGCTGAGAAGTCGACGGCGGGAGCGGTCAGCACCTGTTCCTGTCCGGGCGGGACGACCGCGCACAGAATGGGTGTGCTGCCGCAGTTCACGGTCACCGGCAGGGGTGTGCTGCCCGCGTTGGCGAGCGTGAAGCGCAGTTCGCAGTGACCACCGAGCCCGGGCACCGCCGCTTGGGCGACGCGTTGCTGGAGCCGCGCACAGGTGGTGACGGTGAACGGGATCGGCGGTTGGCCGACAACAGCCAGTGGCGGCGGCGCAAAGTCCACAGCCGCTCCCAGCACTCGCAGAGTGTCCGTGCCTGGCGTCTGTGTCCAGGTTTCCTGAGCGCCCAGCGCGACGGTCAGAGCACTGCCCGTAGCGCCGTCCGAGTCGACAAGACGCCGGTCCCGGCCCCAGGTCGCACCGCACGCCGCTGTGGGTAGGCTGCTCTGGATCAAGGTCGTCTCGGCGCGGCACAGAGTGGTCCCCCCGAACAGGACCGCGGCGCGTGGCGCGTTGTTGACCGTGCTGAGACTCGCGGCCTGGCCGTCGGTGACGATCTCGCCGAGCCGCACGCGCGCCGCCGCCGGGTCGGTGCGGAACGCGACTGCGATTGTCCTTCCCGCGTCGCTGAGGACGACGCCGACGGCGCCGTCGCCGGTCTCGAGCTTTGGCGTGAGCAGTGTGCCCGCCTCGCCGTCACGGTACGGTTGGATGACGATCAGCGACTCGGCTGTCGCGGCGGGTGTGGTGGTGCCAGCGGTGAGGTGCCACTGGTTCGGCGCTTCACGGAGCGGCGGCGGCGTGAAGACGTCGGTCTGGTTGAACGTGAGTACCTGGGGTGCGAGGAAGTCGATCCGGCACCGCGCTGTGCCGTTGGCGATGGTAACCCGCTGCTGCGCGGTATCCACGTCCATGCGCCGGAGGGCGTGGAACAGGAACTGGTACGTGGCGGGCTGGACGGCCGCGAGTTCGTCGCGGATCACGACGATCGGCGCGCCGCCGGTGTGGATCGGCCGGAGAAAGACGATGCGGCGGCTGAAGCGGCTGAGTCGTCCGGGGTACGCCTCGTGCGCATCGCCGACGGCGTAGTCGCCGGCGACGGTGGTGTAGAACGCCGTCAGACGTCCCCTGGCGTCCCAGTTCCGGATCGCCTGGCCTTCGCCGTTTACGAGTACGGAACTCGATGCCTTCGTCTGCCAGGTCCACTGCGCGTGGTGCGGGCAGCCGTACAACTGATAGTAGCCCGAGGCGATGATCAGCGGCTCGCCGTAGGCGAAGAACGCGATGGCGTTCTGGTCCGCGTACGAATGGCTGATGGACCCGAACGGGCAACTCCTGAGCAGGAGAGTGACGTTGTCACTTCGGTTGGGCAGCGCCGTGTGCATGGCGGCCAGACCGACATCGCGGAACGCATGGCCCTGCGGCAGGTCCGCAGGCGATCGGGCTGCGACTGAATCCGCGTCGTAGAACAGCGCCTCGACGCCCGACAGTCGAACTTTCTGGAACTCCGCGTACCACTTGGCGTACGGGTCGGCGTACAGCGCTGCGAGGCAGGCCATGGTTTCGCCGCCGATCGCCGCGCCCTCCTGGCCGTCCCCGAACGGCGACATGCGGAAGTAGGGCGGGTTGTCGTAGAGTTTGTACGCCGCAGCCTTGGCCAGGTTCGAGCGCCGGTGCGCGGGCAGGCCCGTCATGAGCTCGGCGAGGCGGTAGACGCGGCAGAAGTCACGGACTGCCCACGTCCAGTACGCTGGACCCTCGTACCAGCCGCCGTCTGCGCCACCACACGGGGGATAGTACGGCGACCAGAGCTGGAGCATGGTGTAGGTGACCATTTCCTCGACGGCCGCGTCGCCGACCAGGGCCAGGCTGGCCTCGAACAGGTCGGGCAGGTAGTACATCATGTTGTGGCTTTCGTAGGGGTGTTTCTCGAACGGCCGTTGTCGCCAGCGCTCCCGCATCTCCTGCATGCGGATGAGGAGGCAATCGACGGCGCGTCGCATTTCGTCATCCGAGAGCAGCGGGCGGATGCGATCCAGGACAGTCGGGCCGAAGCGGATGACTTCCGTGCCGACTTCGTCGTTGTGGTTCAGCCGGGTACTGCCCTTGGGGTCCCAGGCCATGATGTGCAGGAACCGGCGCTTGGCTTCCTGTCCTGCGAGTTCGTTGCCGGACAGCAGGTAGTCCTGCGCCAGGTTCGCCATGTCGCGGAAGAAGGGGCGCGTGGTCTGGAAGGTCTTCTGGTACTTCTCGGTCCGGGTCGGATCCTTGGTGTCGGGCAGGAATTCGGGTTCAGGAAGGAGCGGCTTGGCGGACATGGCTTCGGCATTCTTCCGCACGGCATCGGACCAATCGCTGCCGAACTTGGCCAGGGCCTGTCGCCGCAGTTCTTCCAGCCCACCGGGCGGGACCATGATTCGCGGGTGCACGCCGTTGAGGCGCTGGGCGAGGGCGGGGATGTCAGGGAAAGGCACGACCGGCGCGTCGGCGGGGACCACAAAGCGGCGCGTGGTCGACCACTCCGTCGCGCCATCGTCGGGCGTGCCGGGCCGCCAGCGCCAGTGGTATTCGCCGGAAGTCAGCGCCTGTGGCGGCACCGCGAGCATGTACGGACTGGCGACGCGGACCGTCGCCGCCGGTGGGAACTGCGCGTTGCGGCTGTACTCGACGACATAGGCGGGTGCGACGTTCTTCGCCGGATACACGAAACACGGCGGGTTGGCGGTGAGAATCTCGCCGTCCGCCGGGCGCGGCACGGTCTGGAACGGCGCCGGCGGCGCCTCGAACTCGGCGGCAAGCGCGGCGGACGCCAGGATCAACACCCCACCGGCCAGAGCGAACGAACGGACCATGACGTACCTCCTTCTTGACCGGTTGCCGGATGTTTGGGCTGACTCGTCGAGATCATCGACCCCATCGAGGTCGTCGAGAGCTTCGGTATCGCGCTCCGCGCTTGCCCCGCGCTGGCCCTGGACTGGAATCTGGCCACGTGCGGCCTCTTCCGCTTTCCGTTTCCGACCTAGCAGCCTTCAGCCTAACCCTCTGCAGCCTCTCCTCGCCGGGAGCCCGTGGTCAGCGCTCCAGTTCCGGGACGCGCAGTTCGGTGCGGCGTTCGCGCAGCGTGCGGCCTTTCATGTCACCGATCCAGTTCTGGAGGAGTTTCTCATCCAGGTTCACCTCGCAGAACGCGATCGGCTGCTCCTTGGTCGCGGTGCAGAGGACGTCGCCGCGCGGGTTGATGACCATGGTCTTCATGTCGTAGGACGAGACGACCAGGTAGATGCAGTTCTCAATGGCGCGGGCGCGGGCAAGGACTTCGTTGCCGCCCCAGATGGGCAGCAGGATCAGCTCCGCGCCCTTGGCGGCCAGTGCGCGCGCCGGTTCGGGGAACTGCACGTCCCAGCAGATCATCATGCCGACCGTTCCGAAATCGGTCTTGAAGACCGGATAGGTGTCGCCGGGTGTGACGCCGTGGGTGAACTCTTCGTTGGGCAGGTGCGTCTTGCGGTAGGTGCCGACGATTTCGCCTTGACGGTCGATCAAGACGCTGGTGTTGTAGACAACGGTGCCGACGCGTTCGTTGAGGCACGCTACCAGGTAGCAGTGGTGCCGGCGCGCCGCTTCGCCGAGGACCGCGGTGGTCGGGCCGGGGATGGGCTCGGCCACGTCGCAGTAGCTCTTGCCGGTGCCGACGACCGTAATGCCCTCCGGCAGGCAGACGATGTCCGGGCGCTGGGCTGCCGCAGTGTCCACCAGCTTGCAGAACGACGCCACGCTCTCCGTCGCCCCGGCGGTCTTCTCCGGACGATGGAAAATGGTGGCGATGCGCACACGACGTTCCGGCGGTTTCGGCACCTCGGTCAGCGCGACATCGTCCCACCAGACGACACCGTCCTTGGCCCAGGCGAAGTATAGCTCGATGTCGACGGCGGTCGTTTTTTCCGGCGCCTGGAAGGTGCCGGAGAGTTGCGTCCAGTCGCCCGCCGGTTCGGTGCGCCACAGCAGGTCGCGGTAATGCTGGCGTTTGCCGTCCGCCTCGCCCCAGGCCAGGCGCGCAAAGACGCTGCGCCGTTCGCACGGCACGTCGCGCACCCGGTAGTGCGCGGTCAGCCGGTACCAGTTGCCGGCGACGATTCCGGGCACGGTGCAACGGTAGTTGCCCAAGGTCGCTGGATTTCCATGGGCTTCCATCTTGAGCGCACCGCCGCCGGACCGACCGGCGCCGACGTCAACCCCAGACTGCGGCCGCACGCCGTCGTGCGCAGACTCCGCAATCCAGCCCGCAGCTACGCCGTTCGGCCCCGCGACAAAACCATGCGCCTCGAAGATCGTCTTCACGTCCGGTTCTCCTGCCGTGGCGGGGAGCGACAGCACGACCAGCAGCTCGATCAGGGTGAATCCGGTGCGATGGCGCCCCCAGCGCCACGCGGAATTATGCCACTGCCGATACAGGGTCCCCTCCTCGCCTTTGTTCGCGGCCAGCCACGCCATCCAACCCAATTCACCAATTTGCCATTTCACAAAGCCAGCGGTACTGTCGATTTAACCCTAATTAAACGGTACACCATTCCAGGGCGGACAGCCATGGCAAATCGACAGCAGAACTTGGCATTTTCTATACCATCAGGAGAGGGGCTTGGATGCGTCGCTCGACTTTTGTTCGGGGAGCGTCACCATTGGTCCGCGCCGGAGCGCCGGCGTCCGCACGTGCACGAGTTCTGGCAATTGGAACTGGCGACGGAGGGACGGCTGGGGTTGAGCACCGACACCGGGCACTGTGTTCTTGGGGCGGGGCGGATGGTGATCATTCCGTCGGGCGTGGCTCATGCCTTCATCTATGACGCGACCGGCGGCAGCTTCGTCACCCTGAAGTTCGACATCACCGGCCTGGCGGACGCCCCCCGCCACATCGTGCGGACTGAGGAGTCCGTGTTGCTGCGGGTCGGGTCGGTACTGGCCGAGCTCTGTTCGGGACCGGCCCCGATCCCGCAACGGCAGGTACGGATGATCGAGGGGATCCTGGCTGGCTTGGTTGCCGCCTGTTTCCTGTCATCACCGTGCGACACCGACAAACACCCGCGACTGGTGCGCGAAGCGTTGCGGTTGGTCCGCACCCGTGGCGGTGGTCGGGTCACGATCAAGGAGCTGGCCACCGACCTGGGCTGTTCGGCGGTTCACCTGTCGACGCAGTTCCATGCCGCGACCGGGCGCACGCTCAAGTCGTTTATTGACACCGAACGCCTGGCGCGCGCGCGCGACATGCTGCGGTACGCCGACCTGAGCATTTCCGACGTGGGAAACCGGCTCGGGTTTGCCGACATTTTCGCGTTCTCGCGTTTCTTCAAGCGTCAGGCCGGGCTGAGCCCTAGGGCGTTCCTGCGCCAGGCACGGGATTCAGCAGATGGCCGGGGTAGGCCGCCGTGGCGGACGTGACGACACTCCCTCGCCAGGTCTCTTGACGGCAGCGGCGCCATTCTTTGCGCCGTGGCGCGAAGCCCTGACTGCCGAGTGCCGCTCTGCCGATGTGCGAGAGTCCGTGCGTTGCCGGGGGCCGGAACGCATCCTCACAAGAACGCCGGTGGCACTTCGAACAGCCGCTGGTACACGCCGGCGGCGGCGCCCATGACACCGGAATCCGCGCCCAGAGTCGAGGCTTCGATTCTGACGGAACGCGACGCGCGGTCGAAAATGAGTGGTTGCGCTGCGTCGCGGACGTTGTCGAGCAACAGCCCGTGACCGGCCTCGAACACGCGTCCGCCGAGCACGACCATTTCCGGGTCAATGGTGTTGATCAGCCTGGCCACTCCGGCGCCCAGATGCCGGGCGATGTCGTTGACCATGCCCAAGGCCACGGGATCGCCGACGGTTGCGGCGTCGAACAGTCCTTGCAGAGTAAGTTTTTTCGGGTTCAATTGGGTGTCTTTGGACGCCTCGACGCGCGCCTTCAGAAGCGGCAGAACGCCCTGCTCGGAAGTCAGCATCTGCAGGCAACCCTTGAGCCCGCAGGCACACACCGGCCCGCCTTCAACCACGGGGTTGTGCCCCACTTCGCCGGCGCGGTTCGTCGCGCCGCGGTACATACGACCGTCGACCATCAGCGCGCAGCCCAAGCCGCCGGCGACCTGGAGGTAGGCCATGTTTCGCACCCCCTTAGCCACGCCGCGGCTGCACTCGGCCATGGCCCGGTTGCGGACCTCCGAGTCGACAACGGTGCGGAGTCCGCAACGCCGGCTGACGATCTCCGCCACCGGGACGCCGCGCCACCCGAGTTTGGCCGCGAACAGGCACACGCCGGACTCCGGATCAACAGCGCCGGGGATCCCGATGCCGACACCCAGGATGGGCGGTGCTTTCGGGGGGTGCGCGTCGATGCAATTGCGGATGCCGGAGATCAGCCGGGCCAGAACCGCATCGGCATCGCGTTTTGGGGGAGCCGGTATACTCTGCCGCTGCAGGACATTCAGCCCCAGATCCAGCAGCGCCAGCTTGGTCCCGGACATGTCCAGTTCGACGCCAATGATGGCGGCGGCGCCGGGATTGAACCGGAGCAATCGTGGTCGCCTGCCGCCCGCGGGCGACGCCTCGCCTCGCCCGACAGACTCCAGCAGTCCGTCCCGCTTCAAAGCCCCGACAATGTCGGTGACCGTGGCCTTGCTGAGGCCCAGTTCCTGGGCCATCTCTGTCTGCGAGATGAATGGTCGGGTCCGGATCAGGGCGAGAGCCCGCCCCAAGTTGACCTGACGGCTCAAGCGCGCATCCGAAGCGAATCCTCTGTCGTTCATGGCAGATCTCTCCTTGCCGGACTCCGTCTCTACAGCGCATGCCCCGGGATGTCCCGCATCTGAACCGTCTCCCCGCCGCGGAGGGCGGGAGTGACGCCTTCTCGATGCAGGTAGCTCGGGGTCGTGATGACCACCAGATCGACCTCCGGGGCGGCGATCAGTTGGGACGCGTCGAGATAGGTCTTGGGTGGCGGGGTGGCGCCACGGTTGGGAACGAGGTTGTGCAGTAAACGAGCCGCGGCGTCCACGCGTTCCCGGTTGCGGTCGCAAAGCGCCGCCACTCGCAGGCCGGTGTCGTCGAACGGTTCCGCGATCTGCCGGCCAATGCAATTGACGCCCCTCGCGCCAGCACCGATGATCCCAACCCCAATGACTCTCCTGCCGCTGCTGCTCATGTCACTCGTTACTTTCATGTGCCCAGTCCGACTCAACCCCGGCCTTCCGGTGTCACCCAGACGGGGCTCGACCAGGCGCGCTGCCCGTTGCGCTGCTCGACGCGGACACGGTAGTTCAACTCATTCCTGAACGGTTCGTCGTCCTCGACCGTGAATTCAGCGGTGTAGCCTGTCTCGGGGATGGCGCGGTGGATTTTCGCTTTGTAGGCGAGGTGGTGGTAGATGTCCATCCGCTCCGGAGACAGAGGGGCAATGCCTTTGAGCTCCTCGAGCATGCGCACACACTCGTCGCGAAACCACAGTTCCCGACTCCCGGCGGCGAACTCCGCAACCGTGCCCTGCTCGACCAACCCATTCACCTGGACCAGCAGCGCCGCTGCCGCGGGGGCTTCAAACTCGACCACGTTCGCGTTCTGCCAGCGGTTTGTCACTGTGCTGTTCGACGTCGTGAAGCCGAAATCCACGATTTCGCCCGCGATGCGCGGTTCGCCGTGGCCCGGCGAGACCCAGCATTTCTCGACCCCTTCAATCCGCCCTCCCGGAACCGTCAGGCGGGCTTCCCACTGTCGCGTCTGCGCCGGCAACTCGTTCGGGCGAGGCCCCCAGCCGGCCTCGAGACGAAGCTTGAACCGTGAGCGTTGCGCGCCACGCGGAACCTGCCAGGTTCCCTGGTGACAGTGCGTTGCCAGCACCTGACCGTTGCGCAGGATCTCGATGCGATCCAACGCATCGCTTCCCACCACGCGCACCCGGATTCGGCGCGAATCGGAAGCCATGATGATACTGCCCATGTCGGCCTCGTTCACCGTGAAGTCCAGCGCGATCCGGTCGCCGGTTACTCCGTACACTCGACGCGCCTTGAAAGCCTCCCAGAGACTGTCGCGATCGAGTGTCGCTGCCAGGCAGGCCATCCGGCCGCGACCGTAGTGGCCGGGCATGTCGCCCCAGTTGTCCGTGGAGCAGACAGCACCCACGTGGTGGCCCCGGTCAAGCGCCGCCTGCCAGGTGCCCGCGCCAGTGCCTGGCCCCATGTGCGAGTTGCTCCGGAGCCCGAGCCATTCCTCGTCAGTTTCGGAACACCCGTGAATCGAAAAGATCTCGGTGAATGGCGTCATTGCCTCGTCGTACACGTCCCAGTTTCGGCCCCGCACGCCAGGCCTATACGCCGTGTGGTGCGGTATGGCCAACGCGTCTGTGCCGCGCAGTAGCCGGTACAGTTCCGACACAGTGTCAACACGGTGAATCGCCAGGTCCTCACGGCGCGAGAAAACGTTGTGGTCGCCGGACGAACCGTTCCCTTGCCACTCGTAACCCGGAAAGGTCACGAACCGGCCCGGCGTATTCGCGGCCCGGCACACGTCTCGCACCTCCCGCCATTCCTGCTCAAGTCGCGCCGCGGGCTTCCACCCCTCGACCGGCAACTGGTGCGAGGCATCGCTCTCGGCCAGGTGGCCCCCCGGTCGGAATGCCTCGGAACAGGCGGTGTAGTACGCGGCGGCATAGAAGTCCAGGTGCGATGCGGCTCGCGCCAGACTCTCCTCGATCGAGACCGGAGCGTCCGAGAACTGGTACGTGTTGTCGTGCGTCTCGCCCCAATAGACTCGGTGCTTGTTCATCGCGTGGTATCCTTGTGCATGAGCTGCCTGAGCCCGTGCCGTGTCGCGGCGAAGATCTCCAGCCACACACCCAGAAGTCTATTTCCATGTTAGTTTGGTAACTAAACAAACTAACAAGAAAATATACGGGATTGCGTGGTTTGTCAAGATGCACCGACCGCGGTGAACAATACGTCCGTGGCGGGAGGAACGACGGCGTGCTGGCCCATGCGTGAGCCTCCGTGGCCTTGTGCCACGGGTGAATCGGGTTAGCTGGCGTTGTTCGCGGCCCCGAACTACCTCATGACCCGAACGATGCGGAATCCGAGTCGGTCCCAGGTGCAGGTCCGGCTGTTGGATTGACGTCGTGCCGAGCGGCACTCGTTGAGGTCGTCGGTCCAACTGCCGCCCCGGAAGGGCTGCATCTTGCCGGCCCCGGTGGCGGACGTCCTGTCCTGGCACCATTCCCAGACGTTGCCGAGCATGTTGTGCAGGCCGAACGCGTTGGGGCGTCTGGGGTCGGTCTGAGGGCCTTCGTTCGGCGCGTGGGGAGAAGTCCAGAAGCGCGAACATGCGTTCTTGGCATACCAGCAGTAGGACTTGGTTGTGGCTTCATCGGTCCCGTCGCCCCAGTACCTTGCCGCCTGGGTGCCGGCGCGGCAGGCGTACTCCCACTCGGTTTCGAGCAGGAGTCGGTAGGTGTGTGGTGGCACGCCTTCCAGTTTGCAGAGATTTCCGCAAAACGCCTGGCACTCCTCCCAACTGACCATGACCGCGGGGCAATCGCGGTTGCCGCCGGCAGGGGGTGCCAGCCGCTGCCCAGTTACGGTCTCCCACTGGGCAATGGTCACTTCGAGCTTTCCGACATAGATGGTCCGCGGCACAGTGGCGCGTTCAGGTGTGCCGTCGCCGGCGTCGCGGTCCTTCTCCGTGGCCGGGCTCCCCATCTGGAAGGTGCCGGCAGGGACGAGTCGCAGGACGATGCCGGACTTTGCGGTCCGCACTTCAAGTGGCAGTTTTGCCTTTTCAACTTCCTTACGTTGTCGTTCTTGCGCTTCACGGCTGCCGGGTGCGAGGGCTTCGACAGGCGGGTAGCTCGCACTGGAGACTGCGAGCAGGTCAGGGGGTAGCGCGGAGAGCGTTGCCTGGATGACTTGAGTACCGGGCACGGCCTTGTACGTGGTTTCGAACGCGCCGTGGAACAACGGCATGGTGACACGGATGCTATAGGTCTTGCCCTCAACCAGGTCGATGACCGCCGGAGTGGTCTGGGGCATGGTCCGGTCATCGAGCAGAACCGTGGCACCCGTGACTTCGCGCCCATCGGCCATCGCCACGATACGCAGGCGCGGTTTACCGGACTGGCCCGCCTGCTCTTGCAGGCGTTTGGCACGCTCCGAAGTCGGGTCGAGTTCAAGAGCCTTCTCGCTCGCATCGACGGCCTTCTTCCAGTCCTGCCTCGTCAAGGCGTCTTCGCCCTGAACGAGGAGTTCTTCAAGGCTGGCCTGGACCAGGCCGAGTTGCGCGGGGCGGTCGTCTTCGTAGCCGGGCAGGCTCTTGGCTTCGCGGAATGCGGTCGCAGCCGCCGCCCAGCCCCGGGCCAGAAGCTGCTCGTTGGCCCGTGCCATGAGCGCTTCGTAGGTCTTGCGGGTTGCTTCGCCGAGGGACTTGGAGGCTTGCTTCCACTTCTTCTCAAACCCAATCCAGTCCTGTTGGTCTTCCAGGCGCTGACCTTCGTCGGCGGCCCGCCGTGCGTCCTCCCATTCAGTCGCGGCGTGTTGCGTTAGGAGTTCCGGTTTGGCCCTGGCGACCGCGGCTTCGTAGTCGGCCTTGGCTCCGCGCCCGGCAACGGCTGAACTGGCTACGCCCTGGGCTTCGGAAAAGAGAGCCGCGGCTTCGTTCCAAAGCGCCTCCGCCTTGTCGACACGGCAGGCCCAGAACTCCTTTTCGGCCGTCTCCGAGAGGCGGCAGCCCCTCGCCCAGAGTTCCCCGGCGCCTTTGTCCGCTCCTGTGAGGACACCGTGGCGCTGTTTCTCCGCGGCGGTGGTACGGCTCTGCTGGGCACGTTGATGAGTGGCGAGAAAGGTGGCGGCCGGTGCGTAGCGTTCCCGGCAGCGCGGGGCGATTTGCAGCGCCTGTTCAAGGTTGCCGGCCTGGACCGCGGCTCTGAAACTTTCCTCCTCCTGTTTCTTCGCCGTCGCGTCCCGCGCCGCGTCGAGGGAACGGCTGGCGTCCAACCATTTCCTCTCTGCGTCCTGCCATTTTCCGTCCGCCAGGTCTGCGGTTGCTTCGGCGGCCAGGGACTGTGCGGTGGACAGGTGGATGTCGGCGAGTTCCCGCAACGCTTCGATATTCACGGACGAGAGGAGTTCGTCGTAGGACGTCTGGGTCTTCCGAGCCTGGCCGACACCTTCGGCGAGTTGCCGGGCGTCGTTGTAGGCGGTGGTTGCCGCCTGCCAGCGGCTGGCCGCGGCGGTAAAACGTCCACGCCGGAAATCGGCTCGGGCTTCCGCCTCGACGTTTTCCGCGGCGGTCCAGAGAGCGGTGGCATCCTTCTGTGCCCCGGCGTCGACCGCGGCCTTGCGAGCAACCAGCATCGGGGTTTCGCCCTGGCGCGTAGCCTGGCTGGCGCGTGAAACGCAGACCAGAGTCAGGCCCAAGCCGAGAACGAGGAGTATTGCGGCGGTCCCGTAGAGCAGGAAGCGGGTCCGGGCCCGGGCCGCCAAGGCCTGGAGTTTCATCTGCACGTCGGCGCGGACATCCTCGGCAGAAAGGGTGGGGATGGGCGCGTTCTTGAACCGAGGCAGTTTCGTGATCTGGGCCGGCTTCTTCATCGCCCGGACTTGCCGGACGAGTTCCTGCCCATACTTGCGCGCCTCCTCGGCCTCCTGGCGTTTGACCAAGTCCTTGAAGTACGCGTGGGTCTGGAGGATGTCGTGCATCCGTTGCGCTTCGGCCAGTTCTTCCTGTACCGCTTTGCCGGCGAACTCGACATACTGTCCCCGGGGGTGCTTGGTCAAGTACTCCTGGAACGCCGCGATGGCATCGCCATACGCTTCCTGCGCCACAAAACCGGCGGCTTCCTGTTCGGCGGCATGGAAGTCGACATCATCCACCCGTTGCCGCAACTGCGGTTGCAGTGCGTTGAGGGTGGTGTTGTTCGGATTCACGGTCTGGTACTGGGCCAGAAGCCGCAGCGCTTCCTCGGCGCGGTCCGCAGCGACGGCACGCTGGACTTCCTGACGCAGGTGTTCCTCCTTGGCGGAGAACCGAGACGCTTCGTCCTGTATGGCGCGGAGGTCCTGCAGGATGTGCCCCGCAATCGCGCCGGGAAGTCGCAGGTTGGGGGGGACGCGTGCTCCTTCGGCGACGACTTCCGCCCATCTTCTGTTGACCGCCAGGAGCTGCATTCTCTGCCAGGCGCACTGCATCAGCAGGAACCCGTTCACTTCCGTGCCGCAGTTGGGGCAGAACTCCGCGCCGGTTGGGGTGTCTCTGCCGCACTCCGGGCAACCGAAGAAGAAGCCCTGTCCGCACCCGGCGCAATAGCGGGCTTCCGAGTCGTTTTCTGTCCCGCATCCGGAGCAGCGTTTGCCACCGTGGGGGCCTTCTTTGATCGCGGCGGGCTCTTCGGTCTGGCTGAGGGCGTCCAGGGCACGGGCCAGTTCGTTGGCATCCGGGTATCGGTCGTCCGGGCCGTGGGCGGTGCACTTCACGATGATTTCCGCCAGGGCGGCAGGCGGTGGCACCTTCTCGGGGCTGAAGACGTTGGGAACGTCGCCGGTCACCAAGTGGTACAGGACCTTCCCGAGCGAGTAGATGTCGGCACGGCCGTCGACCCCGGCGGCGTCGCGGTATTGTTCGGGTGCCATGTACAGCGGCGTTCCGACAGCCCGGCCACGCTCGGCCTCATCCGTCACATCCGGGAGGCGCGCCAGCCCGAAGTCGACGAGTTTCGGCGATGGTTGCCCCGTCTCGTCCGTGGCCAGCAGGATGTTCCCCGGCTTGACGTCGCGGTGCACCAGGCCCAGGCGGTGTGCGTAGGCCAAGCCACGGGCCACGTCACGGATGAGACGCACCGCGTCCGGGGCCGGCATTTTTCCCTGGGTGGCCAGGAACTGGGCCAGCGAACCGCCGTCGACATATTCCATGACGATGTAGGGGCCTTCGTGGTCCCGGTCCAGGTCATAGATCTGGGCGATGTTGCGGTGGTTGAGTGCGGCGATGGTGCGGGATTCGCGCGCAAACAGGTCGAGCATGCGGGCGAACTCAGGCGTGCTCTGCAGGTCCGGGAGAAGCCGTTTCACCGCAACGTTACGGCCGAGCTTTCGATCGTGCGCTCTGTATACCACGGCGGAGGCGCCGCGCCCGATCGCGTCGAGCACGTCATATCGGTCCGTGAGCGGGACTTCGTGCAGGGACTGGATGGGGATCGGTACGCCCGGCGCGGTCTCTCCGGAGCCGGATCCGTCGGAGAGCAAGACCTCAAGTGCGGTTTCGACGCTGTGGATGTCGACGCGGCGTGTCTGGCCGGGCGTGCCGACCTGATTCAGGGCTTCCGTCAGGTCGAGCGGACCCGGGCGAGGCGGGGATGGGTGGACAGGCGCGGGCAGCGGCGCGTTGCAGGCGCTGCACACCTGCGACTCCGGGCCCATCTCTTTCCCGCATTTCGGGCACAACATCAGTCCTGCCTCCACCGTCCATCATGGAGTGAAACCGCGATATACGGTTCTCCTACAACATAACCCGTCCGCCCGCGAATGGTAGGTTACGGTGTTGTGACTGCGTAATGCGTCAGTGGCGGGTGGAGATAGGGTCGAAGGTTGACCGGGGCTGGCGTCTAAAGTGGTC
>Ga0156402_1364_pt1 | contig 38182 bp, 32 predicted proteins | sample RifOxyA3_FD_108045 | JGI IMG/M metagenome (GOLD analysis project Ga0156402, IMG submission 108045) | Lentisphaerae bacterium RIFOXYA12_64_32 | reverse complement strand
GCCAGTTTCAGCTTGGTATGACCGGGCGGGCCGGCGCCCGGGGGGCGCTGACGCATTACCCGCGTGGTTGCCATGCCCCAGGAAAGCATCGAACTTGGCGCGAAGACAGGTTCGTTCCGCACCTGCGGCAATCATCTCTGAACCAGACTGCGCCTATGCGTGTGCGGCGAGACGAGGTGTACCAAGACAACCGGGGCTTCACCCAAGCTCGGATAGACAAGTATCTTCGCCATCACAGTATCCAGGTTTCACTCTTCTTCGGCCGGCGGAACACGACCGGCGTCCGGCCGGCGCGGATGGACTTCTCGATCCGGCGCGCCACCGTCTCGGTAGACTTCCCTGTCGCCATCACGGCGAACGTCTCGGCGTCCATCGCGATGGTACTGCGCGGGTGCTCCTGCATGGCGCAGGCCATCCGGTCAACCAGTTTCTCGTAGTAGGTCATCGAGGCAGCTTCCTCCGACAGGGCCCGGGGATCCTGCCAGTCCACGTCTTGTCCAAAAAGCGATCACAGAAAAGCAAGCGACGTGTCAATCGCCGCGTTGTCGACGGTTCTCCACGAGCGTCTGCCGCAGGATTGGCAGGACGGCCAGGTCCTTCGGTCGTCCGGCGCTCGCCTTCACCTCGATCAGTGTTTCCAGGTTCAAAATACGAATCCGGAGATCCGCACCGAGCACGAGCTCGACGGTGTGCGCCAGCAGCTCTTCGTATCCTCGCCCCGACAGTTCGCCAATGAAGTCCAACGACCCGTGCTTGGTTGTGAACAACGCCGGAGCCGCGCCTTCCAGTGCCCAGCGCTGAGGGGCAAGTCGGCGATCACCCGGCTCGCGGTGGCAGGCTTCGAGTTCCGTCAATGCCGCCAGAGTACGGTCAATGTTCTCAGCCGTGCGCAAGTGCACAAGATCGAGGTCAAAGGTCGTGATCGGCGCCCCGTGCGCCACGGCACAAACACCGCCGACGACGATATACTCAACCGCGAAACGGTCGAGCGTCTCAAGGATTTCGCGGTACCTGAAGTGACGGGTTGGCATTGCGCAGGTCCCAGGCAAAAGCCGCGTGGTCTTCAAGCAACTGCAGACGCTCGTCTACAGTCAATGAGAGCATCCAGCGTATGAGCGTGAGATCGACCCCATCCTCACTGAAGGCGGGCAAGGACTCCGTGGAACGGGGTTTAGTGTCGTCTCTGTCCATGCGGCTACTATACCGCGGACTCTCCCATACGGGAAGCGGCGAACGGGGACGGGCACTTGCGGTGGCCCTACCGCAGAGTCCAGTTGCCACTTCCTGCCTCTGCTTTTCTCTGCGTTCTCTGCGGTTATCAGCCGGCTCGCGAACTGGCGTCCCTCACGCCAGCATTCGGATCCAGCGGCGGGCGAACGTGGTGAGGTCCTCGACGACCGGGCGCAGGAGCAGGTCGACGGCGACGAACTTCTCGCCGGCCTTGGCGATCTCCTCGCCGGCGCGCTTGCTGAAGCAGTGCTGGAACTCGGTCGCAATGTTGACCTTGGCCACGCCACCGCGGCGGACCGCATCGCGGATCGCCGCTTCCGGCGTCCCGGACCCGCCGTGCAAGACGAGCGGGATCGAAACGCGCGCCGCGATCACCACGGCGCGCTCGATGTCCAGCTTGGGCGCGGCCTTGTAGTACCCGTGCGTGGTGCCGATCGACACGGCCAGCGCGTCCACGCCGGTCTGAGCTGCGAACTCCGCAGCTTCCGCCGGGTCGGTCAGCGCGCACTCGCCGCCGCCGAACGCGACATGCCCGATCTCGCCCTCGATCGAGAGTCCTGCGGACTTCGCAATCGCCGCCGCGCGCCGCGTCAGGGCGACGTTCTCCGCGAACGGCAACGCCGAACCGTCGAGCATGGCCGATGTGAAGCCTTGCGCGACCGCCTGCTGAATCTGCTCGAACTTGCCGGCGTGGTCGAGGTGCACCACCACCGGCACGGTCGCGCGCTGTGCCAGCCAGCGCGCCGCGGCCACGATGGGCCCGGACACGTCTGTGTCCAGGAGTCGGTGGTACGTCTGCACAATGACCGGCCGCTGCTCCGCCTCGGCCGCCAGCACCACGGCACGCAGAGTCTCGAGGTTCGCGACATTGAACGCCGCAATGGCCGTTCCCGCACGGCGCGCGTCCGGAAGAATCTCTTTCAGCGTAACCAGCGACATCTCAGAGTCTCCATGGTTGATCGACGACGGTCCCGCGAGACGCCAGCGCACCAAGAGTCGTTCCCTGGAGCGCCCGCGTCTCGCGGGCTGCCTTCCGTGGCGTGGCGGTCTGCCGCGAGCCAGGCTGTCCAGGAATGCCCGCGGCCTACCGTGCCTGTCTCGCCGGCGGATCGTGCGTTCTGGCAACGCACTGCGCCCGCGAAACGCGGGCGCTCCAGGAAGGCCACTGCGAGGCAACCGGCGTGATCCGCCACACGCGCCGACACCCCGCACCGACGCGCCTCAGCCCGCGAGACGCGGGCGCTCCAATCAACACGCAACCCTTGGCTCAGGTCCTGCTACCTCTCCACCAGCAGCCCCTGGTACCCGGCGGGGATGATCATCTTGCCGTTGTGCTCAAGCACAACACCGGGATTGCCGTCCAGGTCGACGGCGTCGAGGAGTTTGGGCGCTTCAAGACTGGAGATGTCCACACGGCTCACGCGGCCCCAGTAGCGATTCGAGACGTAGAGCGTCGTCCCGAAAACACTGGGCTTGCCGTCCAGATTGCGCCCTTCGATACCGAACTTGGGCAGCGCCTCGGGCGGACGCGTCTCCTTGGGTGACAGCAGGAAGTACTTGCCGCCATACGTGACCAGCATGTTCTTTCCGATCAACGCCGTCCCGTTCTCTCCACTCATCCGCTGCGCGTAGTTATCGCCGGTGTAGACCGGCGCCGGCCCACCGTACAGGTCGTACCAGTAGAACCCGGTCACGTGCCAGAAGCAGCTTGCGTAGCGGCCGTCCAGGAGCCCATCGGTGATCTGGTATCCGTACAACAGCCCCAGCCGCGAATCCTTGAGGGCGAGTTTCGGGTGCGCCGGATCGCTCACGTCCACGATGTGCAACGCGCTCGGCCCCACGTGCAGCAATGCGTACCGGCCCGGTGCCGGCACCACCACCTGCTTGATGGACTGCCCCTTCACCTCGTACCGGCCCAGGAGCTCCAGGGACGCATCGCCTTTCCGCCGCCAGATGCTCATCCCACCCTTGCCTTCCGCCACATATACCTTGTCACCAAGGACTTTCACATCCATAGCAAAGCCGTCCGTGGCATACTCGGCAAGCATCTTGATCTCCGGCGACAACTGCACGACATGCAGTCCGGCTGCGCCGGCCGCGACCAGGGCCGTATCGTCCGCGAACGCCACGGCGTAGACCTGGCCGTCGGGCTTGTAGACGCGGAATTGCGGGTCGTCAGCAGGCACTTCTGGCGGGATGGTCGGAGCGCGATCCGGTTCCGCTGTCAGCGGCACGGCCAGCCCCGGCGCGGCGACGACGTGCAGGTCCGTGTAACCGCCGGCCACGTAGATGTGGTCCTTGGCCAGCGCCAGTCCGCCCACAAAGCTGTGCTTCTTCTCCTTCTCCACGAACTCGAGCTGCCGGTGCGCGACAAACGCCGGCTTGCCGGGATCCGACACGTCCACCACGAACATGCCATTGAACGTGTCGGCGACAAACGCATACTTGCCGGCCACGGTCACCTCCCACATGTCCATGCCGAGAGAGTAGAGCCGTGGCGTCTTGATGCGGGACACGAAAACAGGCTTGGCGGGATCCGAGACATCGAAGATCTCCAGCCCGTGCCCGCCGCCATACCCCGGGTCCGTCGTGTCGTCCCGCTTCTTCAGGCCGCGCGAGTGGTGTCCGGTGGCGACGTAACAGTACGGCCCGCGCACGTCCACACCGTCGCCATAGCCGTCGAGCGGCGCCCGCGCGATGATCGTTGGCTGCCGCGGATTCCGCACGTCGCAGATCACGAGTTCGCGCGTGCCCCACACACCGACGTAGAGGACCCCGTCCCGCGCCACCACGGACTGCGCCTCGCCGGTGCGGACGGTGCTCAGGTGCCGCGGCCGCCGCGGGTCGCTGACGTCCACCAGCTCGACGCCGAACGTCCGGCACGCCACGAACGCGACCGGCCCGGACAGCGCGATCCCAGTCGCCAGCTCGATGCTGTCGTAGTGACTGAGGATGGCGGGACTCGCAGGCGTCGAGACGTCAACCAGGAACATCCCGTCTTCCCTGGCAGTGATGTAGGCGACGCCATCTCTGACCTCGACCTGCCGTGTGTTCCCCAGGTTGGCAAGGCGGCCGACAACCTTCGGGGACGCCGGAACGGAAATGTCCGCCACGCGCAGTTCGCCGTGGCCGATCGCGTACAGCCAGTTCCCCGACACCGCGACATCCATGCACGGCCCGACGCCAAGCCCCCCGACAATCTCCAGCCGTTTCCCGTACTGCGCCTCCGGGTGTCCGGTCGCGCCCGCATCGCCCTCACCCGCAAAAACCGCCATGTTCATAAACACGCCTCCCGCCAGAACCAAAGCCCACAGACGTCGAAGTGCTTGACACCAAATCGCCATTGTTCTCACTCCATCCTCATCCGTTCGCAGTGGCGCCACAGCCCCGCTCCGCCGGCTGTGAGGCAGGACGGGGCCTGACACCATCCCCACGGCCGCGCAATCCGGACCGCCTGAAGGCGGGACTACAAGCCTCGCGCCTCCCAGGTTCGTAGTCCCGCCTTCAGGCGGTCCGAGTGCGACGTCGCCCACCGCCCACCGAACGGCCCGGGGTCTTGCCGCCCGGGCGCGCTGAAACCTGAATCCCCCGCCCCCCTCCTCACCCGATCCGCTCCGCCACCACCTCATCGAGCGTCTTGACCTTGAGCGGCCGCACGCCGGACACCAGGACATGCTTCGTGTACGGACTGGCGACCACCAGCGTGTCGTGCGCGGGATCATCAGCCAGCTCCTCGACCCGGGCGCGGAGCAGGCTGACCACCCCCGGGTGCAGCACGTCAGACACCACCGCGCCCTCGCCGCAGGCACAGGACTCCTCGGGATTCGTACCGAACGGCAGCAGCGCGAGGCCGAGCGCACGCAGCAGGGCACGGGGTTCGTCGACGATGCCATTATAGTTGCGCAGGAAGTCGCTGTCCAGATAGAACACCTTCGCCTTGCCACGCTTCGAGATCTTCGGCTTCTTCGCCTCCAGGACCTTGAGCAAGAAAGCGCCACTGTGCTCGATCGCGACCTTCGCACCGAACCCCGCACCGAGCCGCGGATAGTCGTTCTTGAACGCATCGAAACACGCCGGGCATGACGTGACGACCGTCTTGCACCCGGACTCGGCCACGAGCTTCCGTACCCGCTTCGCGGCCTTGGCCGCCTGGTCACGGTACCCAAGAACGAGCAGCGCCTTGCCGGCGTCGACACCCTCGACGGGCAGCACCTTGACCCCGAGCGCTTTCGCCGCCGCCAGGAACGCGGCCGCGATCTCGGGCTGCTTGTGCGCGGCGTACGGATCGACGAAGTACAGCACGTCCGCGGTGGTCGCGGCACGGCGCTTTGCGCCGGTTCGTGCCGCCGCGCCGAACGGATTGCCGGTGCGCTCAAGCGTTTCAGCCAAAACCGCGACGGCCTTCGGCGCCGCACCCACCGCCACGATGTCCTCGCGTGCGGCCAGCACGAGTCCGACTTCGTCGTAGCTGCTCACGCAGTGCTTTCGACAAGCACCGCTCAGCGCGTTGCGGTACAGACACTCCACGTAGTCCGCACACTGCAGCAGCGCCGGATCGCGGCGCACCTTGTCGAGGATCAGCGCCGTGCCGCGCGGCGTGTCCGATTCGCGGAAGGTCACGTTCCCGACCGTGGCCAGGTGTCGGCACATGAAACAGAAACGGCACGCCTCAATGACATTTGTAAGAGTTTCGCTGCGCATCGCAATCACACTCCCTCGAAACCCATCTTGCCGGGGTTCATAATGTTGTTCGGATCCAACGTCTTCTTGATGCCCTGCAGCACGACGAACGCCGGGCCGTACAGGTCTTTCATCAACCGCCCGAGCTTCAGCCCGACGCCGTGGTGCTCGTTGATCACGCCGCCCTCGCGGATGGCGGCGCGGATCGCCTGGTCCCAGATCTTGTTGTAGAGCCGCGCCGCCTCGCGCGGGTCCTGCGGCGGCTCGTCCATGATGAACCGCGCGTAGAGCATGCAGCCCCACTCGTACCAGTGCGAGAAGTGGCCGATGTACGCCACGCCCGTGAAGTTCTGCTCGACCGTGTTCTTCATGGCCCAGTAGACCTTCTCGATGTTCGCGAACGTCGCCACCGTGTCAAGCGTGCCGAACGCCTGCGGCAGGTGGAACATGAACGGCGGGTAAAAGAACTTGTAGCGGTGCTGCCACCACAACTCGCCCAACTCGGTGCCCAGGTCCTCCGGATTCCCCTCGCGGCAGATGGCGCAGGCGCGCGCCAGTTCAAAGTCCACCATCTCGCGCGGGCCGTCGAACCCGAACACCAGGTACGCGCCCGCCTTGTCAATGCCCAGCACACGCTTGATCAGCCGCTTCGTCTCCGGCTCGTCGTAGAGCCGCACCACGCACGGCCGCAGCCGGCTCAGCATGATCCCGCGACCAGCCGCCATTGCCGTCGTCATGTCCTTGAACAGAAATGCGTGGAACTTGCGGCACTCCGGAATCGGGTGAATCTTCAGTGTCGCCTGCGTCATCACCCCGAGCGTGCCTTCACTGCCCAGAAACATCTGCGTCAGGTCGGGCCCGGACGCGTGCCGCGGCACCGGCAGCGTCTTGATGATCTCGCCGGTCGGCAGCACGACCTCCAGCGACATGACCATGTCCTCGATCTTGCCGTACTTGGTCGACAGCACGCCCGTGCCGCGGTGCGCCAGGAAGCCGCCCAGCGTCGCGCAGGCGATCGACGCCGGGTAGTGCATGGTCGAGTAGCCCTGTTTCTCCAGCGCCCACTCCAGGTGCTGCGTGTTGATGCCGCTCTCGACCTTGACCGTCATGCTGACCGGGTCGACCTCGATGATCCGGTTCAGCCGCTTCACGTCGAGGATGATGCCATTGTAGATCGGCAGCGCGCCGCCCTGCGACCCGGACCCGCCACCCCACGGTGTCACCGGGATCTTGTAGGTGTTGGCAATCCGCAACACCTTCGCGACCTCCTCCGTCGTGCCCGGCCGCACCACGAAGTCGGGCGTCGGATTGCGCATGCCGCGGTCGTGCCACATCTCGGCCATCCAGTAGTAGTCGACCGAGTGGCCCAACTTCTCCGCTTCGTCGACGAGCACGTGCTCGTCGCCCACCGCATCCGCAAGTTCGGAGCGGATCATCTCACTCATGTAACTGTCACGCGTCGGCAACATCGTCTGCGGCTCCTTCCTGTTCCTGTCCGAATCGTCGCGCTATGCCCGTTCCGTGGAACTCGTCCGCCGTGTCCCGCCGCCGCCGAGCTTGCCTCGGTGGGGCGACGCTGGGCAGGGGGGCGGACGTCGCCCCCCCCTTCTTCCCAATCGTCGCCCCGGGGGCACAAGTCCCGCGGCGGCGCGGAGCGGGCCGCTGAACACCGAACACCCGGCCTCCAGGTCTTCTCACACCTTCAACTCACTCCCCCAGTACGGCTCGAGCCAGGGGCGGTCGGCCTCGAGCAAACGGTCAAAGCACGCCCGGATCGCGGCCGGGGTCACACTGGCGGCGCTGCACGGATCGATGAGGCAGGCGTAGAGCGCCTTCTGCAAATCCTTCTCCAGCACCGCGTCGGCGGTCAACCGCTGCATGTCCGCCATGCCGCGGCACAGCGCCGCCAGATGGATCGGCAACGCGCCCACGTGGTGCGGGTGCACGCCATTTCGGTCCACGGTGCAGGGCACCTCGACGCAATAGCCGTCCGGAAGATTGGTGATCAGGCTGTGGTTCATGACGTTGAGGTTCATGCGGTAGACGTTGTCGGTCTGGAGCGCATGCATGATGTGCATGCCGTACTCGAAAGACCGGCCCAGGTCCAGCGGCTTGCGCCCGTCCATCTGCTCCATGAGATCGGAGTCCGCGTGCCAGCGCGGGGCGGTGTCGGTCACAACCGGCGAGGTCTGGCGCCCCGGCAGGTTCATGGCGGCGCGATCGGCAGCGCGCGGCATGAAGTACGGCAGGTACTCCGCGCAGTGCCCGGCTGACTCGGTCGTGAAGTAGCCGAAATGTTTCAGCAGCTCGAACTGGACCGCACGGTGACGGTAGACGTCCGGGTTCTGCTGCGCCTTGACCAGGTCGGGGTAGGCGTTGCGGCCGTCGAGGTATTCGAGGCGCAGGAACCAGGCCATGTGGTTCACCCCCGCCGCCTCGTACCGCAACTGCTTGTGCGACACACCCAGCCACCGCGCGATATCACGAATCCCGTACTGGATATTGTGACACAGCCCGACCATGTGGATCTTCGGGCACGCGTCGTTGATGATGCTCGTCAGCATGGCCATGGGGTTCACGTAGTTGAGCATGTACGCGCCCGGGCAGCGCCGCTCCATGTCGTGGCCGATCTCGAGCAGTTCGCCGGCGGTGCGCATGGTGCGGAACACGCCGCCAATCCCCGCCGTGTCGCCGACGTTTTGAAAGATCCCGAACTCCTGCGGAATCGCCATCTCGTGGTGGAAGGGCACGCCCTGGTAGGCCGGACCGCCCTGCGCAAACGAGGTCATCACGAACTGCGCCCCGTCCAGCACGCCGTCGCGCCACCCAGCCGCCGTCGTGATACGCGTCGGCGCGTTGTAGTGCGCCACCACGCGCCGCGAGTACGCCGCCACCGGCTCCAGGTGCTTCGGATTGATGTCGACCAGTACAATCTCGCTGTCGTGCAGTTCGGGAAACGACAGAATGTCCGCCACCGACCTGGCGCCAAACCCGCTCCCGGCTCCGATGAACACGATCTTCAGCATGGGGGTCGTCTCCTTGGGTTAATCGCTCCTCGCAATCCTCGTCGCAATCCCGTCTCGATGACCTGCGCCAGGGCGTGCATCGATCGAGAATCGATTGCGACGACGATTGCGACAGCGATTATCTATTCCTTATTCCGCTTCCATTCTGAGACTAACACAACCCTCAACTCACGCCTTCCGAAACTCACCGAACACCGCCCGGACCGCCTCGTACGACAGCTTGCGCCGTCGGTACTCGTCGATCAGCCCAGCCAGATTCGTGCCGTTGGGCTTGGTCCGGACGTGACCGTACGGACCATACGACCGACTGTCGATCATCTGCCACAGCGCAATGCCGCAGAACCTGGGGTTGGACAGAACACACCGTGCGGCCTCGGCCATGTAATCCGCCTGGAACTCCTCGGTCCACTGGACGCGCGCCAGGTGATGGCTGCCGTACAGGGCACAGGCGCCAATCTCGCTCATGAGGAACGGTTTGTCACGCAACGCCGGCTGCGACATGAACTCCGCCAGGCGATTCACCCCCGGTGCGACCTTCGCAACGGCGTGGACAGTCCAATCCAACTCGCCGATCCAGCCCGGGTACGTGTTCATCGACACCACGTCCACAAAATCAAAGCAAACATCCTTCTCATTGCGGCACGACGCGAAGGTCACCAATCGCGACGGATCCTCCTGCCGGATCGTATCGCACATGGCCTGGTACAACGGCCGCGACGTCGCGTGATCCGACGCGCACTCGTTCATGAACCCCCAGAGGATGATCGCCGGATGATTGATGCTGTTCCGGACCATGGCGCGGGTCTGGCGCACCTGCATCTCGCTGAAGACCGGGTTCAGCAGTTCGGCCGCGCTGTTGCCCCAGCCAAGACTCTCCTCCCAGACGAGGATCCCGACCTGATCGCACAGATCCAGGAACGTCTGGTCCTGCGGGTAGTGCACGCAACGGATGAAATTCGCGCCGAGCTCCTTGATGTGCTGCAAGTCCTCGACCATCACCTGCGCCGGCACCGCGGGCCCGAAATGCGGGTGCGACTCGTGCCGGTTCACGCCGCGGAGTCGGACCGGCTCCCCGTTCAGCAGGATCTGCGGGCCCGCCACGCGCACGGTCCGCAGCCCGAACCGCTCCACAATCGCGTCCCCGCCCAACCCCACCGTGACGGTGTGCAGGTTGGGCGACTCGGGCGTCCAGACCTTGAACCTGGGCACCGGCAACTCCAGCGTAACGAGACCATCCACCGGGGCCTGCGTGAACGACTGCGCCGGTGCGGAGTCAAATCCGACCTCGAGCTTCGCCATCTTCGGGATATCCCCGCCGAGCAGGATCCGCAGACGCACGATCCCTGTGGCCAGGTCCAGCGTCGTCACCTGTACACGTTCGACGCGCGCCGCGGGCAGGCGCTGGAGCTCGACGCTGCGGTAGATGCCGCCGAACGCGTAGAAGTCGAAGAACGGACGAAAAATCGGCATCTTATTCTCGTTGAACCGATTATCGATGGCGATCACGGCTTCGTGCCGGTCGCTACGCCCGGTCACGACGTCGTAGTCAAGCCCCGAGTACGGCAGGTCGTAGTCGCCGACGACCTGACCGTCCCACCAGATGCGGCCGTACAGCCCCATACCCCGGCACTTCAGCCGCAGCCGTTCACCTGCGGCCGTCGCCATGGGGACAACCGTACGGTACACACCAATGCCGCGCAGGCCGGCGTACCGCGGCACGGTGTCGAATACGCCCGGCACCGCCATCGCGGTCTCATACTGCACACGAGCCGGGTCGATGTCCTCGACCTGCCCGGCGTCGCCCTGCCAGTGGAAATCCCAGGCGCCGTCAAGACTCCTGACGTCGCGTGACGGGTACTGCGGAAAAACACTCATGGGTTGACTCTCTTGGGTACCGCTCCGTCTCTCGTAGATCGGAGCATCTCGCCCCGCACCATCCGGCGCCCCCCCCCGGCCTCGTGCCGGTGGTGAAGCAGGTCCAGCGAACCATCTCGCCACGCACCATCCGCCGACCCCACCGGCCTCGCGCCGGTGGTGAAGCAGGTCCAGCGGCTACTTGACTCAACGGCCTCCTCCCTCTTCTTCGGCCGGACCGCGGCCGCGGTCCGGCCGAAGAAGAGGGAAATACACCGGATTTGGCAGTTCACGTGGCCGGAAACGCTCCTTCACCACCGGCGCAGGGCCGGTGGAGTCGCACGGCTGCCTGGATCCGCCTATCCTTCCTTTCTACCTGCCCTGCTCATCGCCTGGTAAACCGGCGCGAGAGCGTCGTGGACCTTCACGTAGTTCTCGAACAGCTCAGCGTACTTCGCATGCGTTCCCAGGTCCGGCTCGATCGCGTCGGCAATCTGCAGGCAGCGTGTGACGGCGGCCCGCGGGTCCGGGAAGATCCCGACCCCGACGCCCGCGAGCAACGCGGCCCCAAACGAGGCGTCGCAGAGAGCCGGCCGGAGCAGCCGCCGTCCGAACACGTCGCACACGATCCGGCTCCAGATCGCGCTCTTCGCACCGCCACCGATCAGCCGGATCTCGGTGACCGGCAACCCCATTCCTTCGAGTACACGGAAGCAGTCGCGCAACGAGAACGCCACGCCTTCCATCAAGGCGCGCACGAAGTCGCCCTTCCGGTGGCTCATGCGCACGCCGACGAAACTCGCGCGCAGGTCCGGGTCCCAGTACGGCGACCGCTCTCCGAGCAGATACGGGTGGAACAGCAGCCCGTCAGCGCCCACGGGCGACTCCGCCGCCAGGTTGTCGATGAGTTGGAACACGTTCGCGCCGCACCGCTTTGCCTCCTCGACTTCACCGGCGCAGAACAGGTCACGGAACCAGCGCTTGGCGCTCGCCGCGGTGTTTGTCGCCACCACCGTGTACCAGAGCCCCGGCACCACGTGCGAGTAGGTCAGGGTCTGTGCATTCGGATGCGGCGCGTCAGTCATCACGTTGACGTTCCCCGCCGTAGCGAGCTTCACAATACACTGGCCGGGTTCGATGGCGCCGGCCGCGTAGTCCTCTATCGCCGAGTCGGATGCGCCAGCCACCACCGCGATACCGGCCGGCAGCCCGGTCCAGGCCGCACCGGCGGCCGTAACGGCGCCGGTGACGTCAGTCGGCTCGACCAGTTCGGGCAACGCGTCATACGGCACGCCGCCGAGTGCGCACAACTCCTTCGACCAGCAGCGTTGGCGCATGTCATAGAACAACGACCCCTGCGCCTCGATGTGATCCGTGGCCATGCGCCCGGTCAGTTTCCAACGCAGGAAGTCTTTGCCGAACAGAATGTGCCGCGTCCGCTGCAGCGCGTCCGGCTCATGCGTGGCGAGCCAGCGCATCTGCGGCAAAGTCCAGGTCGGCGTGGGGCGCTGGTACGCGGTCGCGAAGACCTGCTCACCGTGGTGCTCCTGGAGCCAGCGGCACTCGACCACACTGCGCTGGTCCGTCCACATGATGACCGGCCGCACGACTTGTTCTGCCGCGTCGAGCAGCACGGCGTTGTGCGTCGAGCCGTCCAGAGCCACGGCGCGAAGTCCCTGCCAGCCGCCGCTCTGCGCCGCAACCGTATCCAGGGCTCTGCGTACCGCGGCCAGCCAGTCCTGCGGGTTCTGCTCCGCGAAACCGGGTTGCGGGTGGCTTGTGGCGTACTCCTCGTAGCCCTCGCCGCGCACCGTGCCGTCCAGGCCGATCAGGGTCGCCTTACACCCGCTCGTGCCCAAGTCAATCCCCAAGAGTGTGTCGGTGTTGGTCATCGGGGTTGGTCGCCTTGCCGGCTGTTTCTCGAACACGATGTTTGTCGCAGTGCATAGCGACTGTCGGTTGTCGTGGGGCGGCAATCACTGCGTCACTGGGTCATTGGGTCACGGCGTCACAGTCCGAACTGCAACCGCACCATGGCCCCTTTCGCCGCGCGTCAGCCACGGGAAGCGCGGGGTACTCGGAGCCCCGCTCTCAGACATCTGACCGCGTCGCGCTCATCCGCTGGTAGAACGCGTCGTGCGTCAGGCACTCGACCTTCTCACGCGCCGCCAGCAGCAGACGCCGCGTCCACTCGAGCGATTCGTCCTCGAGCAGGCTTGTCCAGTCGTGCTGCACGTGCGACCAGCACAGACCGCGCTCCGCCACGACCGCCATCTGCTCCTTCAGCCAGTCGTGGTAAGCGGACCAATTCTCCCAACCGTGCTCCTTGCGCCACTGCGCGTCCATCCAGCCCTGGATCGGGATCTCAAGGATCTCGGGGAAGCCCTGCCGCTCGTACCAGAACGGCTGTACGTCCCACGAGACCGGTCCGTAGTCGTGGTGATTCCGACCATACGAACGAACATAGTGCAAGTTGTACTTGCGCACGAACGCCAGGATATCCGGACGGTCCGCGAGGCCGCGGTAGTAGCAGTACGGGAGGGTCACGCCCGTGCAGGTGATACCCAAGTGCTTCTGCAGTTCCTCGACCGGCCGCGCAATCTGCTCCTCGATCTTCTCGAACGGCAACCCCGGCAGGAACACCTTGTACGGACTGTCTTCCACAATCGTCTTGATCGGGTAGTGGCTCCACGTGTGCTGCGCGATCTCGAACCAACCACTGTCGCGACACGCCGCCAGTGCGGGCACATTCTGCGCCACATTGCAGCCCACCATGAAGATCGTCGCCGGGACCTCCAGCTCTTCGTGCAGGCGCCGAATCTTCTCCAGAAACACAGCGGTCGTGTTCTCCGGGATCGAACGCCCAACCCATTTCTCACCCGGCACCCGACCGGGAATCCGTTCGACGTCATAGCCGATCAGCAGCACACCCTTCTTCATGTCGTGTTCCTTGGTCCGCGGGTTCCAAGCTGCGCCGCGCCGCCGCAGTTCCGCGGGTGACTCAGTGACTCAGTGACTCGATGACGCAGTGACTCAGTGAGACCGTGATCCTCGATCGCCGCCAAGGCGGCCATGCAACCGAATGCCCAATCTACACCGCGATGCAGTCCGTCGTGTAGACCACCGTCAACTTCGGATGGCCGCACAGGAACGTCGCCGGGATTTCGCTCGACACGCGGCCGGACTGCAACACGGCCAGAGGCGCCGCCTGCTCGGGGAAACACGTCAGAAGCAGAATCTCCTTGGCGGCCAGAATGGAACGCATCCCCATACTGACGGCCTGCGACGGCACCGCACCCAGGTCGCCGCCTGCCGTCAACCGCGCATTGGTCTGACGCGTGAGCAGTTCCAACTCGACAATCCGTGTCGGCAGCGCGGCGAACGCCTCCGGTGAGATCCGCGACTCAGGGATAGGCTCATTGAAGGCGATGTGACCGTTGAACCCGAGCCCAAGCAGTTGGAAGTCCAGACCGCCACGCCGTGCGATCTCCGCATCGTAGCCCGCCGGGTCGGCCGCGCCAGGGAACCGCATGTTCGCCGGACGGAAACCGCGGGCCGGTTGCAGGCGCGAGAACAAGTTCTCCTGCATGTAGCGGCGGTAGCTCAGCGCGTGCGTCGGGGCCAGCCACTTGCCGGTCGCGTCCAGGTATTCGTCCAGATTGTACGTCACCAGGCCCGAGAGGTCGACCGCGCCCTGATTCAGTCGCACCGCCAGCAGTTCGTACAACCGAACCATGGTCTTCCCGGTCGCCAGACCCAGAGAGACGCCCGCTCCAGCCCTGGCCTTGGCACGGATGATCTCAAACATCCGGTCCGCCGCCAGCCGGCTCATGGCCTCGTAGTCACAGACTGAAACCCACGGCATCGTCCATCTCCTTCGCGCGGCCCCGGCGTCGCTTGTATGCCACACCACTGCCCATCGCCACCCGCCACCCGGACCGCGTAAACGCGGAACTGCAAACCTGGCGGCTCACCGGCTCGTAGTCCCGCCTTCAGGCGGTCCGGATTCGGCCCCTACGCCTTCCGCACTTCGTCCGCCAACGACACCACGCGCCCTTGCTCCGCAGCCGCAATGGCACCCAGGCACACCTGCAGGCTCGCCCAGCCGTCCGCGATCCCGGCGCACGGCGCGCGCCCATCCGTGATGCTCGCCGCGAAGTCCTGCATCTGCGAGACGAAAAACGCATCCGCGCACTCCGCAGGCCGGGGAATCTCCTCCGTGCTGCCGTCACCGGCGATGAACGTGATCGCGTTCGGGCGGCCCCATTCAAACCGGAGCAGCCCCTTCTCGCCGTGAATCTCCAACTGGTCCGAGCCGGTGCCGAACCGCAGCCAACCGCACTCGAAGTGCCCGATCAGGCCGGACTCGAACCGCAGCGATCCCGAGATGTAGTCCATGGGCTCGGCGAAGCTGCGGTTCATCAGCCAGCCTTCGGCCGAAACGCGCGACACGTTGCCGAAGTACCAGTTCAGCAGGTCGTAGTGGTGTGCGAGCATGTCCAGGGTCGCACCACCGGATGCTGCGAAGTCCGCAAACCAGTCGCCCCACTGGCGCTTGAACACGGTCAGAAGCAAGTGCACGCGAACGATCCGCGGCGTGCCGATCTTGCCCTGCTGCAGCAACCGGCGCAGTTCCTGGCAGCCCCAGCTCTGACGCCGGACAAACCCCAACGAGAACACGCGCTTCGACGCCTGCGCCGCCGCCAGCAGCGCCTTGCCCTGCGCGAGCGTACGCGCCAGTGGTTTCTCGCAAAACACGTGCTTCCCGCTCTTCAGCGCTGCCAGTGCGATCTCCGCATGCGTCGGCGTCGGCGTCGCAATCACCACCGCGTCCACGTTCGAGTCCGCCACCAACTCTGACGTCGAGACGTACACGCGGGTCTTGAATCGGGCCGCAAACGCCTGCGCCGTTGTCGGGTTCGTGTCAACACACCCGGCAACCGTGGCGCGATCCGCCAACTTCTCCAGAGCCTCCGCATGGACCTTCCCCATACGGCCGTTGCCAATGATGCCTATCCGGACCATCGTGATGTCTCCTTGACTGATGATTCGAAAACCAGAGTGTTCAGGTGTCAGGTGTCAGGTGTCAGGTGTCAGGTGTCAGGTGTCAGGTGTTCCCTGTATCTCGTCTGCCCTTCGTCGTCCACTTGTCTTCGAACCCGCCGACGCGATGAAGGGCTCTCAACCCGCCTTCCGCTGACACCTGAAACCTTCCCTCCCGCGCGCCACGTCCTCACCGCCTTGCGAAACACTCGTCCTTGTGCGACAAGAACTTGCGGTTGTCGCCGCACATGATCCACAGGTAGTACATCCGCGCGCCGGGCGCGGCGGCGACCGGATGGTAGCCTTCCGGAATGATGATCGCCTCGTTGTTCTCGATCACGAACGCCGCGTCCAGGCGCCGGTCGTCGGTGTAGACGCGCTGGAACCCGAACCCGTGCGGCGGGTCGAACCGGAAGAAGTAGATCTCCTCCATGTCGACCTCCTCGGGAGGTTTCTCGAAGTCGTGCCGGTGCGGCGGCCAACTCGCCCAGTTGCCGCCGGGGACGATCGCTTCGCCAATAAACAACCGTGACGCAGCGAACCGGTCATCGAGCATCATGAGTGCGTCGCGCTGGTAGCACCCCTCGCCGATCGACACCGCCTTGACCTCGGCCGGCGTGATCAGGCGCGGCGGGCAATCCGTCGTCGCGGCAGCACGGCACACCGCGAGTTCGACGCCGTTCGCGCCGGCGGTGACGCTGATTGGCCCGCCATTGCGCGGCACGTAGACCAGGTGCGTGGGGCCGTCGAACACGGTGCGGCGCCCGCCGATCTCGACGCGACCGAGCCCGTTGGCCGTGACCGCGCACGTTCCGGTCAGGGCAATGAGCGCCGTCTCGCGGTCACCGGACTCAACCGTGCCCGTCCCGCCCGCGCCCAGGTTCAGCACCCCGAGTTCGCCGTATGCCAGCCCGCCGTCGCGCGCGCCAACAACGCTGCGATAACCTTCACCCGCTACATACTTGCGTTTCAGTGACATCCTAAGACCTCCGTATTCGCTGCCGACGAGTGCCCGGTGTCGTGCGGAAGACGGCGCCGGATTCGACTGATTCGACTGAATCGAGCGATTCGACTGATTCGACTCCCTCGATCGACTCGACCGCCCGCCCCGACACCTCGGCCCGCTCCTCACGCCTCCACCACCCGGATATCCAGCCACCGGCAGAGCGCGCGCAGTTCAGCGCCGATCTCGGCGTGCGTCAGGACCGTGTGGTGCTCGAAGCCCTGCTCAATGATCGTGTCGGTGAGTGCCTTGACGCTGCAATCGAACTGTATGGCCAGCGGGTTGCCGCGGTGGATCTGCGCCGTTTCCAGACCCGTGCCGGCGGCCAGGAGCAGGCGGTAACCACCGTCGCGGTCCTCGCTCACCCGCGCCAGAGTGATGCGGCCCGGGCGCAGCGGGAAGTCGCGCACCACGCCCTTGCGGTCGCCGCCGTCAATGACCGAGTGCTTGCGCAAGGCCGTGCGTGCGAAGTCCGCACACAGCGATGGGGCCGCCGCGCCACAGTGCCACAGCACCGCGCTGTTCGCGCGCTCGTCGAAGGAGATAAGATCCGCAAAGAACGGCATCGCACTGCTGAGCCGTTGCTCGATGAGCATGGTCAGGGCCCCGAGCACGTCGCCCTCGCAGGACGTGACCAACCCCGTCTCGGTGAGCGAGCCCATGACCGCGCACGGACCGATGCCGAAGTAGTCCGAGAACTCCGGCCAGCAGCGGACCGCAAATGCGTCCAGGTGGTACTTGGTCGCCATGCCGCGGAACGCGGTCAGCAACGCCGCCGCCTGGCGCACTTCCTCCGCGCTCACGTCCGAGGCGCACGCGGCCGAGTCGCGCACGCCAGCCACAGCGGCGTCGACACTCTCAACTGGAAGCCGCTTCGCTTCTTCCACGACCTCGAGAATGTCAAGGACCTTGACATCCACCCCGAACACGCGGCGCAACGCCATTTCGTCGAAGTTCGAAGTGTAGAACCCCGGGACGCGGCCGCCGACCAGGCCGATCCGACTCCGACGCAGGCTGGCGGCGCACGCCAGCGCACGCGCCTGCACCGCGAACAGTTCCCCCAACTCCTCCGGCGCACCGTGCAAGTAGGCGTAGGGCCGCCGCATGCGCCACAGCGCATGCGCGTTCATGTTGGCCGCGCAGAACGAGTTCGCCTTCAAACGCCCGCCGTCCGGCGTCGGCTCGGGGTTCGCAAACAGGATCAGCGGCACCGGCATGTCGACCGCGACCGCCGGGGTAATGTCGCCGAGACTGAAGGTCACAAAGTGCAGGATGACCGCGTCGACCTCAGCGCGCTTGAACTCATGGCAGAGGTCGCGCGCTTCGGCGTCGGTGAAGACCAGGTCCGGCGGCGCAACCACCTCGACGCCGCTGCGCTCCAAACTGGCAATCGCATCGTGGCGAATGCGCAGGAGCCGGTCCGATTTCCAACTCGCCTTGGCCTGCGGCACGTATCCGATCTTCAACTTCTGCATCGTATCGTCTCCTGGCGGCACACCTTGTCAAGAACCTCGCTGAACACCTTCGCCTAGCCGCGATGCCCGCCAACTCAAACCCGGCACCGCAACAGACCCGGCTCGCAGTCCCGCCTTCAGGCGGTCCGGGTGACGCGTCGCCACGGGGAACGGGGACCGCCTGAAGGCGGGACTACGAACGGGGACAGTCCGTGGGCCATGCCGGTCTCCGTCATCTCCGTACCGAGGAACCTGTATTCGGTGTCCGTACCCATGTTCTCTCTCGCAGCAGATCGCATCTCACGCTCGCACGCACGCCGGCCGCGGCGTAACGCGCAGGAACTCATCCAACTCCCGCCGCGTCGGAATCCCCGCGCGCCCGCCGAGTTGCCGGCATTTCATCGCGGAGACCGCACTGGCGAAGACCAGACTCCGCTCCAAGTCCGCGGTTTCGAGCCAGGCAACGCAGAACGCGCCGTGAAACACGTCGCCGGCCCCGGTCGTGTCGATCACCGGCACCTTGAACGCCTCGCCTCGGATCAGCGTGCCGCCGTCAAACCCAACCCAACCGCGGTTGCCGAGCGTGACCGCCGCGATACGCGGGCCCTGGGCGTGGATGGCGCGGACCGCCCGTTCCGGATCGTCGGCGCCGAGAAACGCCTGGGCATACCGCTCCGAGGCGATCACAATGTCGCAACGCTTCGCCAACTCGACCATGTCCGGCCGCAGCGTGCCGGCGTCGAGCGAAACCTGACCGCCCGCTGCCTTGACGATCGCCGCGGCAGCCAAGGCCGCCTGCCCCTGGTGCCCGTCGAGGTGCAGCAGCGCGGCGTTGGCCAGGAGTTCCTTGTCCAGTTCGTCCGGCGTCAGCGGCTTGGCCGTGCCGCGCGACCACACAATGCTGCGCCGCCCGGTCCCTTGCTCCGCCCAGCAGAACGACACAGCGGACTCCGCACCCGGCCGCGCCACGACACCGCGCACGTCGACGCGCTCGCGGCCGAACTCCGCCAGGATGTCCGCGCCGCTCGAGTCGTCGCCGACCGCACCGCAGAACGCGCTCTGCGCACCCAGGCGCGCCGCGGCCACCGCGGCCGTCGCCGCCGGACCGCCGCCCTGCGTGCGCCGCTCGACGAGTTCCACCTTCTCGTCGATGGGCACGTGCGGCACCACGCAGAGGTGGTCCACCGAACAGAACCCCAGTGAAACGATTGCCCTACCCATGGTCCTCAACATCCTTGTGTCACGTCGTCCCTGTGGCGTCGTCCCCGGGTCTTCCTCCGTCCCGCTCGGGGGACGGACGTCATCGGCATTTGCCGTTTGCGGCGTCTTCCGTCTTCGCCGCAAACGGCAAATGCCATCGTGGGGCCTGGGGAGCGAATCGCTCCCCAGCTTGCCACGCCGTAGCCTCTCTGCGAAGGCGGGCGGAGTCGACGGGGCAGAGCCCCGCGCGCATTTCCTGATTTTCTGACATCGCACGCATGCTCACACCAGGCGCAGGTTCACGCTGCCTTTGCGCAGGCGCCTGGCCTCCTTGGGATCGAGATCGGCATTCGTAAGTACCTGGTCGAACTCGCGCAGTTCCGCCACTTTCAGCAGGCAGTCGCGGTTCGCCTTCGTGCTGTCCACCAGGCAGTAGCGCTCGCCCGCGCCCGCCAGCACAGCGCGGATCGTGGCCTGAATATCCTCGCTCGTCGTCGAGAGCCCGCCCGCGAGCGAAAACCCCGCGCCCGACACGAACGCCTTGCGGAACCGCATGCGCGACACCGCTTCGGCCGCCAGCGGCCCAACAAACGCGTTCAGTTCCTCGTCGAACCGCCCGCCGCACACGATCAATTGCACGCGGCCCGCGTGCTTGCGGCAGATCGCCGCCGCGTCCGGCGAGTTCGTTGCCACGGTCACCCCGTCCACGGATGTCGCCACCTCCTCAAGCAGGAACCCGCAGGTCGACGACGCGTCGATGAACACCGCGTCGCCCGACTGCACAAGCCGCACCGCCTCTGCCGCCAGCGCCCGCTTCAACGCGGCGTTCTCCGCCACGCGACGGTCAAAGTCCAACAGCACACCGCGCGACGCCAGCACCTCAACGCAGCCGTAGCTCTTGCGAATCAGCCCACGCGCCGCCAGCGCGTCCAAGTCGCGGTGAATCGTCGCGGGCGACGCGCCCGCCTCGCGCATGATCTCGTCCACCGAGTGCAAACGCTTGACCTGCAGCAGCGCGAGCAGGTTCTGGCGCCGAATCTCAGGTTTGCGTGTCATCTTGCGGCCTCCGCACCGGCCACCCGGGCCGTCTCGTGTCACTGCCTATACCAATGCCACACAAACCCCTGGAATGCAAGCGATATTTCTCATTATTTATGCGAACTTCGCATTCTTTATCCTAACGGGAGCTCGGTGGGGGAGGCCGACGGCCCGGAGAGCCAACCGGAGGTGCCCCGTCAGATCGTCTGCTCATCCTGGAGATACGACACGCCGTACCAGAGTATTTTCAGGCCGAGAACGACGAAGAGAGCGAGGAAGGCCACGGCGGTGAACTCGGCGCCGGGGTTGGGTTGCACATCGAGAGAATGCAGGAAGAACACCGCGAACAGCGCCATCAGGACCACGTCGTAACCGCCGTGTTTGATGTGGCGGGGCAGCAGCAAGATCGTCATGACGAACCACGTGATGCTGTCGCCAAGCACCGCGCCGACCAAGGTTGCCTCGACCATCTCCACGGCCTGCGCATGCGTCGTGCCAAAGACGGCGACCACAGTCCCGTACGCCGCCGTGCGCAGGGCGGAGACAATGGCTCGCGGAATGGCCAGCCTGCGGAATATCGCCCTGTCCAGTGCCTTGTGATACTTGAGAATCACGTCCGGTCTCCACGTACCCCATACCGGGTACTCAATGGGAATCTAGGACTGCAATTCCGCTGCAACCATTACAATTGTCGTCGGAGTTTGTAGACTCGGGACGGGCGAGGCGGGCGGATGGCATGGAACCGCCCTGACCAGACGATCATGGCACTGGAGTCGTTTACCAAAGCCGTCGTTCAACGGTAGCGGTGGCGATGAACGGGGACAGGCGCCTGTATAGGTTTTTCTGTACTTTCAGAGTTATGGCCGTATAGTTATGGCATGAAGACAATGACCGCCAAGGTTACGTATTCGATGGATCTGATTACCGTGCTTGAGGTCCAGGAATTAGCCGTTGCCTGGAACGTGCCCAAGTCCGAAGCTGTCCGCCGCGCGGTGCATGCCGCTGCACGCCAAAAGGATGCACTGGGACATCGCCCCATGACACCAAAGGAAGCCTTGGACGCATTGCAGCAGGGCCCAAGACTGAGCAAGAAAGAGGCGGAACAATGGGCCACGTCCGTCCGGAAAGAACGCCGGGCAACACGACGCGCATGATGATGCTCGACACCAATTTCCTGATTGCCGTTGAGCAACCCGGAAGCGATGCGGACCTACGACTGCGCTCCTGGCTGGACGACGACCGGCGAATCGGCGTATGTTCAATTGTCTGGACTGAGTATTTGTGCGGCCCCTTGTCCCCGGTGAAAATTTCCGCGGCGGATGCCATGATCCGTTGGAAAGAACCATTTGTGGTCTCGGACGCAGCGATAGCCGCTCGTTTGTTCAATGCCAGCGGTCGCCACCGGGGCACGCTGACGGACTGCATGATTGCCGCTGTCGCCATACGCTGCAGCGCCACCCTCGCCACCTTGAACGTCGATGACTTTCGCGCCTTTACCGCCCACGGACTCAAGCTGGCGTAGTTGCGCCGGCGATAGAAGGCCACGGTTTCCCCGTTGCCAGATGGTGCGCAATCGGGGCGTGTTTGAGGGGAAACGGTATCTTTCGGACGCGGCGGTCACGGAGATGACCCGGAAACAGACTGGGGGTGCCCTTCCGGAGGGGTACGGGCTCGGTTGGTCGACCAACGGCGGGGTGTTCGGCCACGGCAGGGCCTGCGCGACCAACATGTCGATCGACTCGACGAACGGGGAACGATCACGGACGGCGTGGAGCGTCGTGGTTGGCAGGGCGGCAAAAAAGGCGGCTTACAGTTTGTCCCAGAGGCACAGGGGATTGCCGCGCGTGTAGGCGACGATTTCGCGGCCGGTGGAGGTGCTCATGTGCCCGTCGATCCACAGGACATTCGCCTGGTTGAGGTGGCGGACATGGATGCGGCGCGAACCCACACCGCCGCAGCACGTGTTGCTGTTCCAGTTGCCGGCGCCCTGGAACGCCATCTGCCAGTGGCAGTGCGTGCGCAAGGCCCAGGTCTTCGGGTCAATGTCATTCGGGGTGGGATACCAGACCTGTGCCGCGTCGGCCAGGAGCACAGTCTCGGTGGGCTTCAGGATGGACTTCAGACTGGTTGCCGAGGTCATCTCCGAATTCCAGCCGTACGAGTAAAGCCGCAGGCTGGCGTCGAGCGTGGGACACTCGCGCACTTCCTGACCGCCCATGTACGGGTCGAGTCGCATGTACCAGGGCACTGCGGAAGTGTAGCCGTAGGGCAGAAAGTCGGGCCAGTCGTTCGTGTACATCACGGTGCACTGCCCGAGCTGGCGCAGGTTCCCCATGCAGGTTGCCTGAGTCGCCTTGCCCTTGGCCTGCTGCAAGGAGGGCAGCAGCATGGAAGCCAGAATGGCGATGATCGCAATAACGACCAACAACTCGATGAGCGTGAACCGCCGGTGCGAAGCGCCGGCCGGTGCAGTCCTGCCCTCAGGCACTCGTCCGTACGCCGGTTGCGCGCCGCTCGTCTCGCGACCGCAGGGTTTCGCCTTCATCCTGGACCTCCTTCATCGCGGGCAACCGCGTCGTCCGTCATCCGTCCCCCTTTCGGCCTGCCCCACACTGTCTCGCCGCTCAGAGTCCCGTCTTGCACCACACCGACCGCACTGGGTACATTCCATTATACCACACAGAAACGTACCGCACAAATCGTGCCGGCACGCATCATGTAATGCGTCAGTCGCGGGTGGAGATAAGGTCGAAGTCTGACCTGGGCTGACGCCTAAAGTGGTCGGAGCGGCTCGCTCCGACACCCGCGGGAGCGAGCCGCTCCCGCCACGTTGGCCATTTACCGCCCAACCGTGCACCCGCGACTGACGCATTACACGCATCATGGAGGCTGCATTCGCCCGCCGCGCTCGAAAACGCGGTGCCGGACGGCTACGTTGTGCGGCGAATCGGTTGAGGGAAGCGGCTTGCCGGTTCGGCAACCGCACAGACGGAGAAGGAACCGCCATGCGTCCGTACCCACATCTCATCACCTGCCTGCCCCTTGCCTCTGCCCTCCTGGCCGCCGGCTGCGCCCGGCGCGAGCCGCCGCTCACCGCACCGCCGCCACCCGCGGTCCAGGCGCCCGCGGCGAAGCCTGCCGCGCCACGACCCGCGGAAGCCACGGTCACGGTAACACCCGAAGAAACGGATGAGATTCTCGCCAACCCGGGGATGGGCTGGGAGACGTTCCACCGCACGGCAAAGCAAGACAAGACGCTGCCGGCGTGGATCCCGTCGACCGTTCACTACGCACGCTGGGGCTGGGGCACGCTCGAACCGGAGCCCAGCAAGATCGACACGACGTTCATGGAGCGCGTCCTGAAGGAGACGCGCGAGGCGGGACAGAAGCTCGCGTTCCGCGTCATGTGCTACTCGTCGAACCGCAAAGAGCCGTACCTCCCGGCGTGGCTCGAAGCCGCCGGCGGCCGCATCCTGATCGCGAACTACGACAGCACTAAGGACCTGCCGATCCCTGACTTCGACGACCCGGCCACGCTGTCGAAGCACCTCGACTTCATCCAGCGGCTCGGCCAGCTCTACGACGGGAACCCGGACATCGACCACATCGACATCGGCTCGCTCGGCTGGTGGGGCGAGTGGCACCTCAGCGGCTGCAAGACGTACAAGATGCCGACCCTGGAACACCAGCAGCAGGTGGTGGACGCGTACCTCGCCGCGTTCCCGCGTACGCCGCTGATCATGTTGATCGGCGGCGGCAAGTCGCTCAGCTACGCCACGCAGCGCGGCGCCGGCTGGCGCGCCGACTGCCTCGGCGACATGGGCGGGTTCAGCAAAACCTGGTGCCACATGTGCCAGGGGTACCCGACCTGGTTCCGTGAGGCAAATCTCGGAGATGCCTGGAAGACAGCACCCGTCGCGTACGAGAGCTGCTGGGACGCGCGCAAGTGGGTCGAGGAAGGCTGGTCGCTGCGTCACATCTTCAACTACGCGCTGGCCACGCACGCATCATACCTGAACAACAAGTCCGCGCCACTGCCGCCGGGAGATGCGGTCAAACCCGAGATCGAGCGGTTCCTGCGCCGGTTCGGCTACCGGCTCGTGCTGCGCGAACTCTCGCACCCGTCTACGGTGCAATTAGGCGCACCGCTGCAGCTCGCAATGAAGTGGCAGAACGTCGGGTCCGCGCCGTGCTACCGACCGTACCGCGTCGCGTACCGGTTCTCGAACGCGGCCGGCTGGAACGCCGTGTGCGTCGGTGGCGTCACCGTGAACCGCTGGCTGCCCGGCTCGGTCGAACTGTTTGCCGAGTCGTTCCTCGCCGCAGCACCGGACCTGCCGCCGGGCGATGTCGTCCCGGTCACCGACACCGTCACGCTGCCCGCGGATACGCCCCCCGGCGAGTGCCAGCTTGCCGTCGGCGTGGTTGCGGAGTCCGCGGAAACGCCCGTGGTCCGGCTCGGCATCAAGGGCCGCGACAGCGACGGTTGGTACCCGCTGAGTACGGTGCGGGTGGGGAGGCGGTAATATGCGAAGAAACCGGAGAGGTTCAGTCACCCGGTGATCTCACCACGCCACAGGCGCTGGAGGAATTCCACTGCCGGCAGGACCAGCACGTCGTCCAGCAGTGCCGGGTGTTCGCCCAAGTAGACACCGAACGTGTTTACACGCCGTGGTGCCAACTCTTCGCGCAACCGGCGCAGTCCGCCGGAAAAGCGTTTTTCCCAGCGCTTGGCTGCCTTGATCTCAACCGCGACAAACCCGTCCGTAGTCTCGCACAGGAGATCAACCTCCGCACCATCATAGTTGCGCCAGAAATGAAGGCCATAACGCAGCCCGCTGTACCCGAGAAAGGCGCGCACTTCGTGGAGAACCAGCGTCTCCAGAAGGGGGCCGGCTTCTTCCTGGGACGGCGGATAGGGCAAACGTCCAGAAAGAGCGCGTGCTACGCCACCGTCAAAGAGGTAAAACTTGGGGTGGCCCACCTGCTTGGTCGCCCGCTTCAGCTTCCAGGGCTCCAGCCAGTAGCCAAGCAGGGTGTCAACCATGATGTCGAAGTAGTTCTGCACGGTGGCCCGGGGCACCGCGGCCTCCCGCGAGATGTTGCTCAAGTTGGTCACCTGGCCATTCTGCCTTGCCGCGATCTCGAGGAAGCGCGAGAATGATGCCACGTTGCGCGTGACGGCTTCGGCGCGAATCTCCTCGTTGAGATAGGTGTGCGCATACGTGGTCAGAAACCCCGTCGGATCGCCACCGGTAACGGCCAGCGGCATCATGCCGTTGGCGATGGCCCTGGCCATGTCGAAGCCTGGCCCCACTTCCGCCGAGGCCAACGGGAACATGCGCGTGTCAATCGCGCGACCGGCCAGCAGATTAGTGCCCGAGCGCTTCAGTTTCCGTGCACTCGAACCGCAAAGGATGAAAAGCAGCCCGCAATCCTCCATCAGGCGCTGCACTTCGTTCAGCAGGGCGGGAACCTTCTGCACTTCATCAAGCACCACCCAACTGCCCGCCGGCAAGGTTCTCAATTCATGGAACAGCAAGCTGGGTTCACGTTCGAGGCGCAATGCCTCGCCTGTGTTGAGCAGATCATAGCGTATGGCGTCCGCGAAATGCTGCCGGATCCACGTCGATTTTCCCGTTCCCCGGGGACCCAGCAGGAGAATGGACGCCGTCGGCTTCTTTAGTAATCTTGAATACATTGACATCAACTTTACCGGAATATTTACAACTTACAAGCCAAAACTTCGAACCATGCAGCGGCGAACCTCGACTCCGACAGAACCCGTGGGCTACCGCAAGCCGGCAAGACGTGCGGCGTCGCCGAGTCTCTTCCTCAATTCGTTCATCTCCCAGGGCTCGGTCCCCCATACGAAAGGCTCGTCCATGAACCCGTACCCCAGCACGCCGGGGCACCCCTTGAGGTCGGCCATCCGCTGGCGCGAGCGTTCGAAGTTCTCCTTGATCTTCATGCCGTCGTAGAGCACCACCCCGGCGTACAGGCCATACGCCAGCGCCTGCTCGAGCACCCGCGGCACGCTGACACAAGACCGACCGCCCCATGCGGTTGTTTGATGCCGTCGATGGTGTTCGGTCCGTTGGCCGTCGACCGCGCGAACCAGTAACCGGCCGCCTCCACGCTGCGGATGACGTAATCGCCGTGTTCGTCGTAGGCGGGTTGATACCCGAACGGGTAGCCGAATTGCGGTACATGCGCAAGCCACCGCCGTTAGCTTGATGGCTATGCCTGCTTGGTGTGCGCGGAGGCGTGGCCTTCCGAGACGCGGCGCCAGATCTTGAAACAGCCCTGAATCGCAACTCCATACGGTTGCAGAATGGTTACAGATAGAGTATAGTTGCCTGTTCTGTGCAGTCCGGCCGGATCGCAACCCGCCGCAGCGAGGATACCCAAATGCGGGAGCGCGTCGAACAACCCACCGGTACGGCCAGAGGGAGCGAGCGCAGGCTTACCCGGAAGCGTGCGGCAGCCCTCCACGTCGTGGAGCGCTATGTGCGGGAGGCGCCCCAGCCCCTTGGCTGGCAGCTCCCCGGAGTACACCGCCTGTCGTCGGAACTGGGCCTCTCGGTGCGACTGCTGCGGGAGGTCATCCCGATGCTTGCGGACCGGGGGATACTGGACGTGGTCCCGCAGTCCGGAACCTATGTCCGCGCTATTCCGCCCGCCGTACCGTTCGACTCCGGTTCGCCGGCCGCGTCCGGCGCCGCCGCTGGCGTCCGCACGATCCGCATCTACTGCCAGGAGGTGGACCGCTACTCCGGGGACACCTGGCGGCGCCTCATCGCCAGCTTCGAGCGTACCCGCCAGGAGACCAGAGTTGAAATCGGGCTGGGCTGGAACGGCCAGGACGGGATCGGCGACGCCGACATGCTGTACGGCGAGATCCTCACGCTGCAGCATCGGCGCGAGGAGGGACGGCGTTTCGCCGTGTGGTTCGACCCCGCGCAAACGACGGGGCGGTTTCTCGGGCCGGCCGAGAGGTTCCTGCGCCGGAACTCGGGGGGGCAGCTCCACCCGGTGGCGGCCCATACCCACGCGCTCTTCGTGAACCGACGGCTGGCAGCCGATGTCGGCCTGGCGATCGGGAGCCTTGACGCGGCGCCACTGTCGTGGATCAAGCAGGCGATGGCGGCGAAGGCGGACGGCATGCTTCCCGAACCGGCAATGGGGGTGTTTGCCGACAACTACATGGCGGTGATGGCGCTGCTCGGATGCGGCCAGGCGCCGTTCGCGGAACAGCGCGACGAAGTCCGGCGGTTCGCCGAACTGGCGCAGCAGTGCCCCGATCCCGTTCTGGTACTGCCGTCGGATATCCCCAGAGGCATCGCCGGTGCGCCGGCGGTCGAACTGCTGATGCGGCGTCCGGCCTTGTTCGCCCTCTGTCCGTTCTGGTGCGCCGGCGTGCCGGTGATGGCGGAGTACAAGGTCGCCCCCGTGGCGTTGCCGTCGACGGCGAAGAGCCGCCTGAGCTGCATGGCCGTGGCGGTGCTGGCGGATTCACCGCACGCGGGTCTCGCCGCGGATTTCGCCCGGTTCATCGTGGGCGCCGAGGGGCAGCGCATCATCGGGAAGCCGGGCGGCATCCTGCCGGTCAGGCTGGCGGCGGCGCGGCGGCACCCGCAGTTCCGGCAGTGGCGGCCGATCGAGTGCTCCGGCCCGCGCAACGACTTCGTACTGCGCTGGGACAGCGTCAACGCGCGACGGAAGCTGGAGGAGGCGCTCCACGACCTGCGCACCTGCCGGATCTCCGTCGAGACGTGCATCAAACGGCTTGAGCCGCTCTGGAAAATCGCTTGAACGTGCCCACGACACGGTGGATGCATACGGCGCGGACGGACACGAAGGCGGCTTGGCTGGAATCGCACCCGGGAGGGGGTTACCGACACACATGAAAGGACAGCGTGCAATGAAGCGAATCCTGCCGATCTTGTGCGCCGCCGCGCTGACGGCTTCGGCCGCCACCGCCAAGAAGGATCGGACGCTCATGGGATTACTGTGCCTGGAGAAATGAGAGGAGGCATGCCGATGCGCTGGATTCCGGCAGCCGTCATCGCTGCCCTGGCTCTTCTCGCACCCTTGACGCTCCGTGGCGAGGGACTGCGCCTGTCCGGCATTCTCGGCCAGAGCCAGCCGCCCGGCACCGAACCCTTGCCGAGCGCCGGCATGCGCGGCGTGGTGTGCGATGCCGGGGACGGGCTGTGGTCGTTCGCAGACGGCACGTGGTGGCTGTCCTGCCCGCAGGGCATTCTCGGTTACGACGCCCGCCTGCGCCCGCTGGGCGTGCGCGTCGGCGGCCTGAGCGGCCCCGGACTGCTGGCGGTCTGGCCCGACGGCCTGCTGGAGCCGTGGGTCTTCGTCAGCGACACGAAAGGCAAGCGGATCCTGCATCTCCGGATCACGGCAGAAAAGCGGTGAACATGCCGCAACAGCGTTCAGACACCAAAAGGAACTGGAGTTACAGACCAATGAGGACAACCATGCTGACAGGAGCACTCATGGCCATGGGAATGTGCGCCGGGGCGTCCACGGCGACGCCATCGTTCGAGAGTTTCGCGCAGCGTGCCGAGGCAGGTGACCGGCTGACGGTCGTGTTCTTCGGCGGCTCTCTGTCTTGGGGCGCGCGCGCGAGCAACCCGCAGACGACCTCCTACCGTGCGATCGTCGGGCGACAGATGGAGGAGAAATACCCGAAGGCGCACTTCAAGTGCATCGACGCGGCGATCGGCGGCACGGGCTCGCAACTCGGCGCCTTCCGACTCGACCGCGACGTGCTGGCCTACGAGCCCGACCTCGTCTTCCTGGATTACACGCTCAACGACGGGGCCTATGAGACAACGCCCGACACGCTGGCCTCGCAGGAGGCCATCGTCCGCCGGCTGATCACCGAGGCGCACTGCCCGGTGATCCAGATGTTCCTGGCGGCCAGGAGTTTCGTGACCGACGGCACGACCGAGAAGATGAAACGCCGCACCGCGCACCTGGAGATCGCCAAGGCCTACAACGTGCCCTGCGGCGATGCCATCACGCTGATGCAGGACAAGCACAAGAAGGGCGAGATCGACCTCGACGCGATCTGGACGCCCGAGTCGTTCGACACCTGCCATCCGGGCGACAAGGGGTACGCGATGTACGCCGAAGCTGCCTGGGCCGCCTTCAACCAGGCCGTTGCCGACAAGGTCGTCTGCAGCGCTCCGCAGGCGATGCTGAACGCCGACACCTACACACATGTGGCGCGCGTGCGGCTGTCGTCCCTCGCCCCGCTGCCGCCGGGATGGCGCGTGACCGCACCCAGCACCGACTACTGCGCGTTCGATTTCCTGATGACGCGATGGCTGGACGACCTGACCGTTGCCGCCAATTTCATCCCGAAGGACAGGAGCAAGACCGAACCGATCGAGCCGGCGAAGCCGCTGAAGCTCGGGTTCAGGGGCGGGACGGTCCTGCTCTTTGGCCAGTCCTCGCCGCGTTCCGCCAAGTGCAAGCTGACCATCGACGGCAAGGAGACGCAGTTCGACACCTGCCAACTCGGCCCCAACAACACGGGGCGCATGGTGCACGTCGCCGCCACCGGGCTCGACCCGGCCGTCGACCACAGCCTGGAGATCGTCCCCGTTTTCGGCGCCCCCGAGCAGCCGCTGGAGGTGTGCATCGAAAGCGTCTGCGTGGCGGGCGGCGACGCCAGGGTCTGGAAACTCGACAAGTAGGGCGTCAGGCCAGGCACGCCAGAGGCCCAAGTCCGGGCCCGGGCGTCGGCCGCTGTCAGGGTTTATCGTCGCGGTATGTATACCGGAGCATCACAACATGAGTGAGCCCATCAGCATCCGGGAGATGCGGGACGAGGATTGCGACGCACTGGCAGAGCTGTGCGGTTCGTCACTCTCGCTCTTTCAGCAGTACTGCCGCGAAGCGGAGTCGGGCACACGAACGATCCTGGTCGCCGAGGTGGGCGGCGCGATCGCGGGCTACGTCCTGATCCAGTGGGAAGCCGGGCACCCGGTCCTGCACAAGGAGCACACCCCCGAGATCGCCGACCTGGCGGTCCGCGAATCGTGCCGACGGCAAGGTATCGGGACAGCCCTGATCGACGACGCTGAGCGCCGCATCGCCGTCGTTGCGGACCGCGCCGGCGCCGCCGTCGGGGTATCGCCGGAATGCGGCCCGGCCCAGGTCTTCTTTGCGCGCCGGGGGTATCTGCCCGACGTGCGAGGCCTGAACTACAAAGGAAGCTTCGTCAACTCCGGCGCAACAGTCCGCGTGGACCGCGGACTGGTCCTCCTGCTCACCAGGAGGCTTGGCAGAGAGTCACCATCCTCGACGACCGGCTGAATGGGCGCTTACACCGCGGAGTTCGCAACTCAGCGCAACGCCCCATCGACGCGTTCGAGTGCCCGACTGCACCCAAGTCGCTTCGCCGCCCCCCCCCGGGGAAGCTCGCCACGGCGTAGCCCGACAGGACAAAAACGGAGGTGGGTTTTCGCGAGCGCCGTGCTTGACACACCACCGCCCGATACGACGAAGGGCGCGTCTCCGCCATGCTCCCACATTGCCACGGACGCGTGCGCATGCTACTTGTAATTCGTCATGGCAACGCGGCAGAACATGGTGGTGCGTGAGACGGCGCCAGAGTACCTAACCGACGATGGCGATGGACTGGCGCCGTTCAAGCGCGATGCGTAGCTACGCTTGACGCCCGCCGAGAGACTGGCGCGGTCGTGGCGCCTGCGTGAACGCATCCCCAACCTACAGGCCATTCATGATCGAAAGCTTTTTCCAAAAGCCTTGAACGCGAAGGTGTGGAGTACCTTCTGATCAGTGGTCAGGCCGCGGTCCTGTATGGGGCCGCGACCTTCTCAGGGGACGTGGATATCTGGGTCAATCCCACCCCTACGAACCTCACCGCGTTCCTTGCCGCGTTGACCTCGCAGGGAGCACGCTACTACAAGCTGACGCCGGCCCTGACCGTACCCCGGGACTGAATCGTCCCCCGCATACGTAGGAGGCAATGCACTATGGTGCCCAGGAATGTCCCACTTGCGTCGCTAGCGACAACTCTGTTGCTCTGCGTAAGCTTCGCGGTCCGCGGCCAAGACGCGCCAGGAACGCCACGCGACGTGCTCGAACTCGCGCCGGTCTGGCGCCTTCAACCGGCGCAGTCGCCGGACGTTGCGCCGAAAGAAGACGACTGGGGCACGAGGGACATTCAAGCGGCGGACTGGCGCTGGGGCGCGGTCAACGCCAAAGGCACGTCGTGGGAGATTGTCCTGAAGGAGAAGGACGGGCGCGCCAAGGTGCACTGCCTCTGGCACGAGCAGACGGTCGCGGTCCCGGCAGCGTGGGTTGGGCGGCGCCTGGTGCTCGGGTTCAAACGCATCGAGGGTGATGCGATCGTGTTCCTGAACGGCCAGCGCGTGGCCGAACTGCTGCGCCCGGGCGGTGACCTCGACGTGTCCGCCACGCTGCAGCCGGGCAAGGACAACACGCTTCGCGTCTATCTCACCCGCGACTACACCGGCATTTCGCGCGACTTCGAACACGACCCGTTACGCTACACGGCGCGCGGCCCGGGCAGTCACGCGCCGACGCCCTTGGAGAAATGCGGCTTCGGCATCACCGCGCCGGTGACGCTCTACGCCTTCCCACGCCCCGTCTCGATCAGCGACGTGTTCGTCCGCACCTCGTGGCGACAGAAGAACGTCGCGCTCGACGTGGAACTGACCGCCGATGCGCCGGTCGACGGACTCAGCCTGCAGGCGGTCATCCGCGACGCGGACGGCAAGGACGTCCTGACCCTCGACGACGGCCCGGCCGCCGTCCCAGCCGGGCGCACGGTCCGGACGCTGACCCGCCCGTGGGCCGACCCGATCTGCTGGGAACTGGAGAAGGGCTATCTCTACACGGCCACGGTCACGCTCTCCACAAACGGCACGGTCGCGGACTCCGCACCGCCGGTGCGGTTCGGGTTCCGCGAACTCTGGACCGAAGGCCGGCACGTGTACCTCAACGGCCACGTCTCGCGCTGGCGCGTCGACTGGACCGCGTGCGGACTGAACCCGACCTCGTTGTCGTTCTTCCGGCTCATGGGACGGAACGTGTTCTACACCCAGGCGAATCCGTCGGCGTGGTGGAGCGTCTGGTCCGAAACACCGCTGCTCGACGAGAAACTGCTCGACGCGTTCGACGCGCAGGGCATGGGCAGCTTCGTGCCGGCCCCGGCCGTGTGCCATGTCCGCACCAGACTGCTCGACGACCCGCAGGCCCAGGCGGATTACGACCGGGAAGTGCAGCGCTGGCTGCGGCTGTATCGGAACCACCCGTGCATTCTCGGCTGGACCATCGGCATGAACTCGTTCTGCCCGCGCGATGGGATCCACCCGCCGAGCATGGGCAAGCGCACCGCCTACCCGTCCCGATCCCAGGCCACCGTGATCGAAAAGGGCCTGGAAATGGTCAAGCACTACGACCCGACGCGCCTCGTCTACTCGCACGCGGACGGGAATGTCGGCGACATCTCGACGAGCAACTCGTACCTGAACTTCGCACCGCTGCAGGAGCGCGAGGAGTGGCCCAGCGAGTGGGCGCGCGCCGGGGACATGCCCTACTTCCCTGTCGAGTTCGGCCAGCCCTACACCGCCAACTTCTGGAAAGGCACGCAGTTCCTCGCCACCGAGTACCTGGCCATGTATTTCGGCGATCGCGCCTACCGCGACGAAACGCTCGACGGACTGCGCAACACGCTGAAGGTCAGCCTGGAGAATAAATCCGGACACGGTTCGGCCATTCCGTACGCCGACTTCCCGCTGTACTGGGAGTTCCAGCACCTGTTCGTGCGCAACACGGACCGCACCTGGCGCACCTGGGGGGTACCAGGCTGGTATTACTGGGACTTCGGAGTCGGGTACGGCAATCCGACCAAGTGGGACGGCAAGAGCATCTGGTCACGCTACGCCGCGATCGACAAGCCGCTCACCGAGCGGCCGGACTGGGCGAGTCCGAATTTCGATATCCGCGCCGAGAACGAGCAGGCGCTGCTGGTCTGGCTCGCTGGCGCGCCGCGTCACACCGACAAAACGCACGCCTTCTACCCGGGCGAAACGATACGCAAGCAAGTCGCCGCCGTGTGGGACGGACCCGGCGACAAGTCGATCGACGTGCAGTGGCGCCTGGCGGACAGCACGGACCGCGAACTGAAGTCCGGTACCGCGCGGCTGGATCTCAAAGCCGGCGACATCGCGTTTGCACCGATTGAGGTCGCAGCGCCCGACGTGCCGGCGCGTGCGGGGTTCGCACTGTCCATGCTCGCCAAGGACGGCGACAGGGTCGTCGGCCGCGACACGGCGGCACTGCAGGTGTTCCCGAAGGAACCGCCCGCCCGCGTCGCCGGACGCGTCGCGCTGTTCGATCCGGCGGGTAAATCGGGGCCGTGGCTGACCGCGCTGGGGGTCAAGGCGGACGCATGCCAGACGGGACAGCAACTGGCCGACACCGACCTGCTGATCCTCGGCCGGGAATCGCTGCGCCAGGGCATGGCCCTGCCATACTCCGCTGCGGACATCGCACGCGGCCTGCGCGTACTGGTGCTCGAGCAGCAGCCGGAGATCTGGGACGGACTCGGCTTCCAGTCCATCGAGACCATGCCACGCTACGTGTTCGCCCGCGACGCCGCGAGCCCGATCCTGGCCGGCATTGCGCCGGAGGACCTCATCAACTGGCGTGGCAGTCCCGACCTGCTGCCGGAGTACAAGCCGGCGCGTTCGCACGAGGTCATGCACGCGCCGAAGTGGACCAACACGCACGCGGTCGCCTCGTGCGTGCTGCAGATTCCGCACGTGGTCGGCTTCAACCCGATCCTCGTCGCGGAGTTCGACCTGGACTACTCGCCGCTGCTGACCTGGCGCTACGGCAAGGGCTGCGTGTTCTTCTGCACGCTCGACCTGACCGACCGCGTCGGCCAGGACCCGGCTGCCACGCGCCTCGCCCGCAACCTGCTCGAGACCGCAACCGCGCCCTGTGCAACCCCGCCCCGCACGACCTGCTTCGCCGGCGACGCACAGGGTCGGGCACGGCTCGAACGCCTGGGCGTTACGGTCCGGCAGGATGTCGACCTTGCGGCGCCCGCCGAACGACTCCTCGTCGTGGGCGACGGCGACAACGTCCCCGGCGCGCCGGAACTGGACCGGTTCACGCAGGGTGGCGGCACCGTGCTGTTCCTGCCCCGCACCGCGGCGCAGCTTGAGAAGGACGGATTCAAGACAGCAGCCACCGACGTGGTGCGCGCGGCTGCTGTCGAGCACCCGCTGTTCCGCGGCGTGGGCCCGAGCCTGTTGCGCTGGCGCGACGCCATTCACGCCGTCACGTTCACCGGTCAGGGCCAACCGCCCGACGCGACTGTCGTTGGCGACGGGCTGTTCGTGCTCCGCAAGCAGGGCGGTGGGACGCAGTGCTTCGTGCAGCTCGACCCGTTCGCGCTGGACAGCCGCTACGCCGACGACAGCCCGGAGCGCGAGGCCACCCAGCTCAGCATGGTCCGGCTGCGGCAGTTGTGGGCACAGCTTCTAACCAATGCCGGGGCGACCGGTTCGGACGCCATCGCCAGCCGTGTGACCACGCTCAAAGCCGGCCCGTCGTACGAGATTCTGGGGCACTGGTTCGTGCTCGGCCCGTTCGCCGCCGCAGAAGAGGATGCGGGCAAGCCGGGCGCCGTCCTCGACACCGAGTTCCCCGGCGAAAAGGCGGCGATCGCGGGCGACACGAACCCGAACATCACCTACACCCGCGCGGACGGCAAGCCCCTCGATTTCCGCACCATGGTCCAGGCGGACAAGAACGATTTCATGAACCTGGCCGCGACGCTGAAGGCAGGCGAGCAGTCGGTCGCCTACGCCACCTGCACGGTCAAGCGCGACAAGGCGGGCACAGCCGTGCTGCGCCTCGGCGTCGACTACTGGATGAAGGTCTGGGTCAACGGCGAACTGCTCTACCGCATGGACCAGGGTCACGGCGCACCGAAGCCGAACCGGCACCAGGTCAAGGCCAACCTGAAAGCCGGCGAGAACGTCATCACCATCAAGGTCCTGGCCGGGAGCAAAGGCTTCGGGTTCTGGGCCAACCTGGCCACCTGCGAAGAGACTGCGGAGCAGTCCTCCGGCGTCGTGGGCGGCGACGCGCGGCTGTACGACCCGTCGATCCGGCTGCGCGACCCGTACGAGTATGCGTATTGGTAGAGCAACATAGCTGGCCGCAAACTGCCAAGTTGTTCTTGCGCGGGCGCTAAGCGGCTGGCGTTGCGACAACACGTTTGTCGTAAGGGGTGTCGGGTGTCGAGTATCGTGGGGTAATGGTCACTGAGTCACTGCGTCACAAGCGGGCCGGCGATTGCCCCACGCGCCGCGGTTGCCGAGCGGAGTCTCGGCAAACGCGTAGGTTCTTTGCGGCAATGCTCCCGCTCTCCAGCAAGGAGAAGACGAGAATGCTCTCCCGCCTCGCATTTCTGATCGGGTTCACCGCCGCCACGGTCACACTCACCGCCGGCGAGCCGCCGAAACCACTGTGGACGCAGGATTTCGAGGACCGCACCGCCGGCCAGGCGCCGAACGCCTGGAGCGGCATCTGGGGCAAGCAGGGCGACGACCTGCTGGTGGTCAGCAACCTGCGCTGCGCCGGCGGCCGGAACGCGTTCCTGCTCGACCGCACCGGCGACAACACCGAGATGTGGGGCGTGTCCACGCCGTTCCCGGACGTGAAGAGCGGCTGGGCGCACTTCTCGTTCGCGTTCCTGGTGCAGGGCGCGGGGCACGACGCCCGGTTCGGGTTCGAACTCCGCGAAGCGCACCCGTCCAGCCGCCGTGTCGTGGCGCTGTCGTTCGGCGCTTCCAAGGTGCGCGCCATACCCATGTCGGAGTTGGGCGGGTACATGGACTCGGAGAGCGTGCGCCTGGGCGGATTCGAGAAGGACGCCTGGCATCGGCTCGACCTGTGGCTGCCCGCGTCGGGCAGCACGGACCGGCGCGGCGCGGCGCAACTGCTGCGGCGGGTTGGGGACGACCCGTGGGAACCGGTCGATGCCGCGCAACCGTTGCCGCTGTTCCCACCGTCCGGAACGAACGCCTACGGACTGTTCATGCTCGTGGCCAACCCAGGCGCGCGCGGCTACAAACTGTTCCTCGATGACCTGCAAGTGACGCCCGAACCGGCATTGCCCGAGCCCCAGGTCCCAGCCGGGAAGCCGTAGTCACCGGTTGCTGGCAGACGGCCATCCCCGCCTAAGTCCCGGCTTCAGCCGGGCGCGAGACGCGTCGCCTCACGCGGGAACCCTATGCCATCGTCACGCATACCGACCGCGCATCCGCGGGGTGTTCGCTGAAGACTCGCGCCCAATTGCACGTGAACGCGGGACTCCGACACCAGTCTGGACGCGGTCACTTCCGGTCGACCAGGTCGTAGACGCGGACGTAGTCCACCAGGAACTGGTCGGGAAGCTGGGCTTTCGTGAGGTCGCCGGCCCAGCCATTCATCTCGGCTTCGTCGCTGAGCTGACCCCGTGGACCGGGAACGGATGGTAATCCAGGCCGTTCCACCACTCCAGCCCCGCCGTATCCCATTCTCCTTCCATCACTTCCGGCCCTGTCCGACCCCGGATGAGTTTCTTGACCCTACGACCTGCCCATCGTCAGTCTGGAACAGGCCGCGTAGGTCGCCGATGCTCGCTGTCTTCCCCTCGACCCACGCCACAGAACCACTATGCCCTGGCACCGGAAAATCGCCCTTCACAACGCCGTTCTGAAGTCCTTGCCCGGGTCCCGAACCGTTCCTCCCGCCAATCCAGCCCCTTCTTCCGACCCCGAAAACGTCCCAAACTACCTGTCATTTGTTAGCGCAGAAGGTCGCTGGGCCGCTTTACCCGCAAGCGATTCGGCGCGCCGTCCGAGTTGCCGAATCCTGCCTCCAGACCGGGCAAATGTGCTCAAAACGGTAGGTTTGCCCCCCCGCGCCCGCACAGCGCCCAACCCCGAGGGGCGCGGGGAGTCCGCGACGCCCCGGCCAGGGGTGCAGGGGGCGGCGCCACCCTGCCAGGGGTTCGGGGGCAGCGCCACCGATCTGCGCGGGGTTCGCACGCAGGCCTGGCGGAGGGCGAACGCCGCAACCTCAAACGGCAGGCAATGGGTCCGGGGACGGCACGGGCGGCGGCCGCGGGCTGCGGCGGACACCGCACGGGACGGCCACGGACGCTTTGCCGTTCTTCAGCAACCTACCGATCGGCGCGAGGTTCGTGTAAAGCTCGCGGATGGGAGAGAGAGTCGAGCGGCGGCAAGGGGAGAGTTAGCGAGCCCCCGAGCGACCCCGAAGGCACAGCCGAGGGGGAACTTCAGCCCGAAGGGCGGGGCGGTCGGGGGATGGCAGCGAGCGCCAATGAGTGCGGCAGAGCGAGTCGGCGCAGCGACCCCGACCGACGGGAGGGGACTGCGAGCGCGATAGCGCGGGGGCGTGTGGGCGGGGACGGGACCGGCGCGTCTGGCGGCGGCAGCGGTCGCACGGGCCATGCTGCAGGAACGGGCAGGGACCCGTGAGCAGACTGGCACGGGCGAACCGCGGCACGACATGTCCGCCGTAGCCCGATAGGGCGAAGGTGGAAGGCGGCA
>Ga0156402_1197_pt1 | contig 38440 bp, 22 predicted proteins | sample RifOxyA3_FD_108045 | JGI IMG/M metagenome (GOLD analysis project Ga0156402, IMG submission 108045) | Lentisphaerae bacterium RIFOXYA12_64_32 | reverse complement strand
AGCGTAAGAGCGTCTTGTCTCGCCACAAAGAGAATCCCCTGCAGAAGTGACATGCGCCCCTGACTGTTCGCGTGATGCGTCAGTCCGAGGTGGGCGGTTCGGGAGGCCCCTCGCCCTCCAGTCAGACTGTCAGACGCTGAGAGCGAAACGATGGAGGGCGAGCGGCCTCGCGAGCCGTCGGCATGGCGCCTTGTGCCCGCGACTGACGAGCACCTCTTCGCGGGCATGCTGGCCGAATTGCCGTGGCTTCCGCGTTGGTGGCTGCAAAGGGTCGGCTCAGTCAGTGCAGCAGCTTGTACTGCACGATGTAGGCTAGGGCTCCCGCAATGTACCCGAGCAGGGCCAGGCCGCTGATCTTGCGGACGTACCAGAAGAAGGTGATCCGCTCCAGCCCCATGGCGGCCACGCCGGCCGCCGAGCCGATGATGAGGATCGAGCCGCCGGTACCGGCGCAGTAGGCCAGGAATTCCCAGAGGAAGTGGTCCTGCGGGTAGGTGGCAATCGGGTACATGCCCATCGATGCCGCGACCAGCGGCACATTGTCGATCACCGCCGACACGAGTCCCGTGATCAGGATGATGATGGTCTGATTGCCCACCACCTTCTCGAGCCACTGGGCAAGCGCACCGAGCTGCCCGGTGGACTCCAGCGAGGCGACGGCCAGGAGGATGCCGAGGAAGAACACGATGGCGGACATGTCAATGCGCTTTAGGGCGCGGACCAGGGTTAGCGGCTCTTTCTCTTCGTCCGTCTTTTCATGATGCAGCAATTCCCCGACGCACCAGAGAATGCCGAGGCCGAAGAGGATGCCGATGTACGGCGGCAGGTGGGTGATGGTCTTGAACACCGGTACGGCGACCAAGGTCCCGATGCCGAGCACGAACATGATGTTGCGCTCGCGCAGGCTGGCTTTGCCGCGGGATTCGGACGCGTCCGTTACGGCAGGTGCCGCGATCTCGCCCTTGATGAACCACGAGATGACCGCCAGAGGCACAATCAGGTTGATCAGGCTCGGCACAATCAGGGCCTTGATGATGTTCAGTGAGGAAATTCGTCCGCCGATCCACAGCATGGTGGTGGTCACGTCACCGATGGGGGTCCATGCCCCGCCCGCATTGGCCGCAATCACGATCATACCAGCGAAGAGCAGTCGGTCCTGCTGGCGGGGCAGGAGCCGGCGCGTGAGCGAAATCATCACGATGGTCGTGGTCAGGTTGTCGAGGATGGACGAGAGAAAGAAGGTGACGAAGCCGATCATCCACAGCAGAACGCGGTGGCTGCGGGTGTGAATGCGGCTGGTGATGACCTCGAAGCCGTTGTGCGCGTCGATCACTTCCACAATGGTCATGGCGGCCATGAGGAAGAACACGATCGCAGCCGTCCCGGACAAGTGCTCGTTGAGCTGTTCCACGACGTGTTCGTGGCTGCCGAGAAAGGAGTAGATGGTCCAAAGCAGGCCGGCGGTGACCAGTGCGGAGGCGGATTTGTTGACCTTGATGGGGTGCTCAAACGCAATGGCGACATAGCCAAGCACGAACACGGCAACAATTAGCAACATATGTCCTTCTTTCTTCGACCGTTCGACGCCTTCCGGTAGCGCGGGATTGCCGGAGGCCGACGGGCACGAAAAGCACTCAATGTACCGCGCAGGTGCGAAAAGAGAAGTGGTGGGGTGTCGTGGGGGCGCATGTCAGTTCCGTAGGGCATTTTCCGTTGTGGCGAGGAAGAACGGCCATACGCTACGGCAAAAACCGACCGTTTCAAGGGGGGAACTTGTGGGTTGCGCCTTCGTCTGAGTACCGCCTTTAGGCGGAAGTGGCAGCGAGCTTCAGCGAGCGGTCGGCGAGTCACGCGGCCTGGACATCGGGGGTGACGGTGTCTAGTGGTCGTGACCGATGGCGGCGCGGTTCCGCGCGGGCTGAAGCCGCGCGCGAGGCTTCCGGCTGAAGCCGGGACTCAGGCACATTGCACGCAGACGGATCCCGCCCCTACGGAACTGACATGCGCCCGTGTCGTGGTGACGCACCGGCGCTTTGGCTCACCCGGTCAGGCTTGCTCTTCTCTGCCACTCCCGCGGCGACATGCCGGTGTCGCGGTGGAAGACGCGGCAAAGGTAGTGCGCGCTGTGGAAACCGCAGGCGACCGCGATCTCCTTGACGCTGGCTGACGTCTGCAGCAGCAGACGTTTGGCTTGGTCCAGACGCAATGACAGCAGGTATTGCTTCGGCGACCGGCCGTAGCAGGAACGGAAGTGACGGAACAGCGTCGACCGCGTCACGCCGTGTCGCTGCGCCAGGTCATCGACGTAGATGTCCTGGGTGAAGGTTCGGTCGAGCAGGAACCGCGCGGACTCCGCGATGGCCTGCGGCGTGGCCGTGCCGGTCCCCGCCTGTGCCTTCGGGCAGAGCGCCTCGACAAAGCGCCATCCGGCCAACGCGGGGAACAGCGCGGAGTGCTGTTCCGTGCGGTATGCCTCCTCCATCTCATGGAAGAGCGGCTCCAGTTCCACGTCGAGGGTCCCTTTCCTGAACGGGTTCTCCGGCGTCAACCCGGCGCACTTCAGGGCCCACATCACGCCTCTGCCTTCCAGCGACAGCCACGTGTAGCGCCACGGTCTGTCTTTGGTGTCGTAGTAGTGGATCGCCTGGTCCGGGAAGAACACGAACAGGTCGCCCTTCACTGCACGCCAGGCGCGGTCGTTGACCTCAAATACGCCCTCGCCGCCCTGGATGATGTGCGGGACGAATGTGCCGCGTGGGCAACCCCGGTTGTTGAACCCGCCGCGGCCGGAGAACCGGCCCAGCAGTGTGGCCTGCAGTTCCGGGCCCGGCGCGTCCGGGCTTGACCCCCGCACCATGGTGGCCGTCGTCTGATGGTATGTCCGTGTGTCTTGGATCTGCAACATTTGTGTAATCACTTCAACAAATGGTGAATTGCCATCTGCAGCAAAATCATGGTAACTTACACCAGATAGCATGGAGTATTAAACATCATCCGTGTAATTGGGGTCTACGGTGACGGGAACGCTGGAAGAAGTTTCGAGCTGTGCAATAGGGATGGATTGGCGACCCCACCGGCCTTGCGCCGGTGGTGAAGCAGGTCCACCGGCTGGACGAGCAGTCGCCCACTCCCTCTTCTCCGGGCGGACCGCGGCCGCGGTCCGCCCGGAGAAGAGGGAGTGGGTGTGTGTGGGGGGGGCGGGGTATTGCACAGGTCGAGAAGTTTCAGGTGTCGCGCGGGGAAGGTCTGAACACTGAACACTCCGAACGAAAAGGAACTGCCCCATGGCCGCTAACGTGATGACCGTGACGTCGAATCTGGTGAAGCCGAAGTGGGATCGTGCGCGCCTGCAGGTGGCGCGCGACCGGATGCGTAAGGTCGCCCTGGGCCAGCCGGTGGACCGTGTCCCTCTTGTTTTCGCCCCTGCGGGCACGCCGTACCCGACGAACAAGTGGGATGTCATGGCGCTGGATGACGTGGCGGCGTTCAACCAGATGGTCAGCCGCATGAACCACATCCTGGGCGAGTTTCCCGAGGGTGACTACATCCCGTACTTCACGAACGACGAGTTGGGCCAGGCGATCGTTCCGAGCCTGTTCGGGCTGCCGGTGGTCATCGAGGACATCCAGAAGCCGTACAACACGGAGCGGTTGGTGCAGGACCTGGAGAAGGACTTGGACAAGGTCCCGGAGCGGATCGACCCGGACAAGGACGGCTGGGGGCCGCGATTGCGCGACCGGATCCGGTTCTTCATCGATGCGACCGACGGCCAGATCCCGGTCGCGGCGGCGGATCACCAGAGCCCGTACGGTGTGGCGACCAAGCTCATGGGCAACGAGGCGCTGATGATGGCGATGTACGACACGCCCGACTTGGTCCACGAACTCATGCGGCGTGCGACACGGGCAATCTCCGACCTGGCGCATGCGATCCAGCGCTGGGCCGGGTCGCCGGACCTGGTCGTGCTGAACCCGGCGACCCCGGTGCGCGAGGGCGGGTTCATCATCTGGGACGACTACATCTCAGTCATCACGCCGGCACTGCACCGCGAGTTCTGCCTGCCGTACAACCTGCAGCTCTACCGCGAGTTCGGGTTCGGGCACCTGCACACGTGCGGGCCGTACTTTCCGCACTACCTCGACGCACTCCTGGCGCACGACGGGATCCGGTCCATCGACATCTGCAGCTACCTCGGACAGACCTCGCATACGCGCGAGGAAATGCTCGAGTTGCGACGCCGTACGCGCGAGAAAGGCATCCAACTGCGCGGCGGCCTGGACGCGAACACGATCGTGGGGCACATGGCGAAGGGCGTTGTCACGCCGGCCGACGCCGAGTTCCTCCGGGACATGGCGCACGGCGGCCTGGTCTGGCACGCCGGCGGCACGCGCGAGCAGGGCCTGACCTTCCTCGACTGGGCCCGCCGCGCCGTGGCGTGAAGGGCGATCGCGGAAGACCTGTCGGATCCGTCAGATAGGTCGGCCGTGTCTGACACGGCCATTTCGGCTTGCTCAGCGTGCCAACGCCCTCGGCGGCAGTGGCCCGGCCAGTCCCTTGGCCGGCGTTTCCGTCTGAGTCCCGCCATTCAGGCGGAAGTGGCCGCGACGCTTCAGCGAGCGGCGCGTGGCACTGCCAATCGCACACGTGTCGATACGTCGGAACACGCGCGGCCACGCACTCTCGCTCCCCCGTCGCCGCCGTGCCACATTCCGTTGGTGTCCAGCCTTCAGGCTGTCCGGCAGCGCCCATTCGGGAGCCGGTCGTTTGCAGCGCGTGTTCCTCCCGTCTATCTTGTGGCGCTGATCGGGGAAGCTGAGGCCCGGCCAGGACGGCCGGTCAGGGCGCCCCGACGCAGGCGGGAAGAAGGAACATGATCGACGCATCTCGCTCGCCCCGCACGGGGCGCTTCCTCGTTGGCTGCCGGCCGGTGCTGGTGCTATGCCTTGCGGTTTTCGCATGGGCCGCGCCGGCGTCCGCAGTCGTCTACGTCAAGCACGACGCTACCGGCCTGCAGAACGGCACCTCCTGGGCCAACGCCTACCCGCAACTCCAGCCCGCCATCGATGCCGCAGCCGCCGCCGGCGGGGGCGAAGTCTGGGTCGCGGAGGGGACGTACGGGGAATCCATCACGCTCAAGAGTAACGTGGCTCTGTATGGCGGGTTTGCGGGAGGCGAATCGCAACTCGCCCAACGGGACATTGGCACGCGACTCACGATCATCGATGCGAGCCACGCCAAGGCGGGCGGACCGGCGTATCACGTCGTGGTGATGGACAGGGTCACGGGTGCGCGACTCGACGGGTTCGCGGTCATCGGCGGCAAAGCGGACGGCTCGTATGGCAACGAGTGCGGGGGTGGCATCTACATCTCCCATTCGGATGCGACCAACGCCATTGTCAACTGCACGATCAGTGGGAACTGGGCCTACAAAGGCGGCGGACTCTACTGCGACTCCAGTTCGCCCTTGGTCGCCGAATGCACGATCAGCGGCAATTGCGGTTTCTGGTCGGGAGGCGGGGTCCTCTGCAGTCTATCGTCGCCCGTGCTTTCCAACTGCGTTGTGAGCGGGAACTTCCGGGGCGGCGGCATCTCCTGCGAGGATCACTCGTTACCCATGCTGCGAAACTGCACGATCAGCCGGAATGAAACTAACGGGGTTTACTGCCGTATCGCTTCGTCACCAGTCATGGTGAACTGCGTTCTCGAAGGGAACGCGGGCTTTGGCGTCGGGAAGTTCTATGACGAATCGACCCCGGTGCTTACCGCCTGTCTATTCCATGCGAATTCCGGGGGGGACTTCGTGGCCTACCGAGGTGGGCAGGATCCCCTCACTTTCACAGGAGCGAACAGCGTCAATCTCAATGTCCCCGAAGCGAGTCGAAACGTTGACGGCGATCCCAAATTCAACATGAGCCCTCCCGGCGTCTGGACTGCGTTCCCGCAGTATGACGTGGGGGCGAATCTGACGACGATGTCCGACGCCTCGGCCGCTTTCGTCCCCGGGGCGCTTCGGGGACGTCTTCTGGAACCCGACGCAAGGCAGCGCTTCCATGTCCTGATCGTTGCGAACACGGCGACGGCGATCACCGTCGTGGGTGACGTGACTGGAACCGTGGCGAGCGGCGAGACATACCGGATTTTGGACTACCACCTGTTGGACGACTCTGCTGCCTTAGACCGGGGCAGCGCCGCTGATGCACCAGCGTTCGACTTCGAGGGCGACAACCGGCCTGGAGCCGACAGTTGCGTTGACATTGGGGCCGATGAGGCGAACAGTTCGTACACCCCTCCGCCAGACACCACGGAGCCAGAGTCTCATGTCCTCGAACTGCCTGTTGTTGTCTCTGCAACGGCCTTCGATGTAGGATGGGTTGCCTCGGACGCGGAGAGCGGACTGCTGGTCACTAAGTTCTTCTACCGACGGGACCAGGGTGCTTGGACGCAGTACGGCGGCGACTTGGGTGGCTCCCCCGTGAGATTCGATTCGACTGCGACGGGCGGCGATGGTTTCTACGAGTTCCTCACGCGTGGGACCGACAGGTCTGGCAACGTCGAGCCCATGCCAAACGAGGCCGATGCCGAGGTCCTGGTGATCACGCAGCCTCCCGGCCCCGTCGTGTACGTTGATGGTGATGCCACGGGTACGCAGTCCGGGGGGGACTGGGCACATGCGATTCACGGGATCGGCAAGGCGATCGCTGTGGCCGAGGCGTTCGGAGTTGGGGAGGTTTGGGTAGCTGCGGGCACGTACGAGGAATCGGTCACGCTCAAGAGTGATATGGCGCTCTACGGCGGTTTTCTAGGAACAGAGTCAGGCATCTCAGAACGGGACTGTGCCGCACACCCGACGGTCATCGACGCAAGTCGGGTTGACGTGTTTGCTCCGTCGGAATCGGCCGTGGTGATGGACGGGACCACGAACGCAAGGCTCGATGGTTTCGTGGTGACTGGCGGGGCGCGAGGCCCGGGGTTCATGCCTAAAGGGGGGGGTATCCGCTGCTCTGGCGTCGGGCCCACCAATGTCATCGCAAACTGCACGATCAAGGGGAACCGTGCCGCGGATGGCGCGGGCATATGTCTGTCCTCGTCGTCCTTGGTGCTGGCAAACTGCACGATCAGCGGGAACAGCGCCCAGTACAGCGGCGGCGGCGTTTATTGCGCGGGAGGGGCACCGGTGATCAGGAACTGCATGATCGCCGGGAATACGGCCGTGTACGGGGGGGGCGGTGTGTACTGCGGAGGCGGTGCCCCGGTGATCGAGAACTGCACCATCAGCGCAAACACCGGCGGCACGGGTGCCATCAGCCTGGGGTTCGGGGCGGCGCTGCAACTTACCAATTGCACGATCAGTGGCAACAGCGGCGGCAGCACCGGGGGGATCAGTGTTGGCATGGTCGTTGGTGGGGATGGATCGTCCCTGCAGATGGCCAATTGCACAATCAGCGGAAACCTGTCTCGCCAAGGGCATGTCGGTGGCGTGTGGTGCTCCGAGTCTTCCTTGACGTTGCGGAACTGCATTTTTGCAGACAACCAGGGCGTGGCGATCCGGAAGGACGTGGACCCGCAAGGACCGAGGGCGAGCATGAGCGTGGTTTCGTGTCTGTTCTGGGCTAACGTCGGTGGCGATTACTGCAGTTCCGGCGCGGTCTACACGGGTGCCAGCGCCATCAACGCCAACGTGCCTGGGGCGCGGACCAATGTGGACGGCGATCCCATGTTTCTGGTGGGGCAGACCGGGACGTGGACCGAGGCGTCAGTCTATGACGCTGGCAGAGACTGCACGGTGATGACTGACTCGTGGGCCGCTCTCCTGCCGGGGCAGTTCGCCGGACGGCTGATCGATGTCAACACGGCGCAGCGCATGCAGGCGCTTGTCATGGGCAACGACGCCACCCATATCGAGGTGGTCGGGGATGTGACCGGAGTCGCCGCCGTTGGAGCTGCGTACCGCATCATCGACTACCACGTGGGTTACGGCTCGGTAGCCATTGACCGCGGGACTGGCACGGCCGCTCCGGCAACGGACATGGCGGGCAACCCGCGCCCGGTGGATGTCCCGCTGCTTGGCGCCGACGGCACGGGTACCGAGTACGATATCGGCGCCTTCGAGGCGTCGTTCCTCGGCATAGCGGGACAGGTCCAGAATACCGGGGGGGCGGTTGGCCTGTTGCGCGTCGAGGCGTTTCCTGTCGCGGACTTCACAGGCGGACCTTCCAGTCTGACCATCGTGGATGTGGAGGACGGGGGAAGGTTCGCCTTCGGTGACCTGTTCGCGCAGCATTACTACGTTCGTGCGTTCGTCGACTGCGACTGGGACGGGGAACCAGACCCGTGGGAGCCGCAAGGCGTCTACGCCGGGAACCCGGTAACGGTGCCACCGGACGCTGCTGGCGTTGACATCACGCTGACCAACCCGGACACGGATGCCGACGCGGTGCCGGATTGGTGGGAGATGACGCGGTACGGAACGTTGACCGTGCCGGTTCCTGTGGCGCGGGTGAACTATGCCCTCGACCCGCAGGGCGGCAACGGAACGGTCACCTGCGACCTGCTGGTCGGCGCGCAGGGCGTGTTGCCGGCGAACGAGGCGGCGTATGACGCGGCGTTGCGGCAGATTGGGTTTGTCGACAACGAAGAGATTCTACAGGCGGTCGTGGATGCGGTGAATGCGGGGAAGTCGGTGCTGAAGCTCTTCGTGTGCGACGGCTGGAACCTGATCAGTTCGCCGTACACGGGGTGGCAGGTCATGAGCAGTCTGGCGGCGGCAGAATCGCGGACGCTGCTCGCGTGCGTGGGTGGTGTCTACCAGCCGTTGGCAATCGACACGCCGCTGGTGCCGGGGCACGCGTACTGGCTGCAACTGCGCGGCATTCCTCCCGAGGGCAAGCCGATCGTCATTGCCGGGTACGAGGTGGCGGATCCGAGTATTCCGTTCGTGGACGGCTGGAACCTGGTCGGCCCGATTGTGGAAACAGCGACGGACACTCTCGACTGGGCGCGCGGGCGGCCGTGGACTTGGGACGTCTGGCTGCAACGGTTGATCCGTTCGGGCGACGTGCTCGAACTGGGCTGTGGGTACTGGGGCTACCTCGCCAGCGTCACCGCGTACGTGGGGCGGCTGTCGTTGAACCGGGCCGTGTTCGACCACGCCGCGGGGACCGTCACGTTCGAACTCGGCGAGTTCAACGGCGACACGCTGCTGGTCCGATTCTACGATGTGACCCGGGACCGGCTCGCTCTCGACACGGTCATCCGCGATCTGGGGCGGAGCACGCGGGTTTCGGTGTCCGCAGCGGATGGCCTGACCCTGATGCCGGAGACGCAGTACTCCATCCAGGTCTGCGCGGTCCGCAACGGTGTGCGTGGGGCCTGGGTGCGCGCGGTGTTCTTCTCCGGCGCCGCCGCGGTCGTGGACGCCGCGCCGTTCGACAACACGGACATTCGTCAGGCCGGGTTCGACTGGGGCACGCGGACGCTGACCAACCTGTACATCGGTGCCGACCGAATCGAGTACAAGGCGGCGCGGTTCGACGCGGCCGGCAACTTCCTGCAGGCTCAGGAACCACGGGTGCTCGACAGTGCCGACGCGCCGCTGGACCTGAACGGGCTGGGTGCACAGGACGGCGACGTGGTCTACGTCATGGTGCGGATCGTCGACGCCGCCACCGGCGAGGCGAAGAGCGATTGGAGGACATTTTCCAGATGATGGGACGTGCAATACGAATGCCGTCGCCCAGTTCGGGGCTATGGGGCGGAACCGAGAAGGCGGTTCGTTGGCGCGCCCGCAGCTTGCCCGCCGAAGCCAGGGGGGGCGAAGGCCGGGGCGCCGCGGATTGGCTTAGGGCGTGCTTTGCGTTGTGCTGGGCAATGCGACTTGTCTCGGGCGTTTCCCCGTGGCCACGCGTCCCCGGACCGCGTAAACGCGGGACTACGAGCATGGGCCGTCCGAGTATCGGCCTGAGTTGGGTGTCATTACGTGTGATCCTTGGGTGGGTGCTGGTGCCGCTCGGCTTGCTTGCCGGCGATTGGGAGTTCTCGGTCGGGGCGAACGTCCGCGTCCTCGACGATGTCGATTTGAAGGGCATGTCGCTCAATGGCGGCGGGTACGTGGACGGTTCGGTCACGGCGATCGGTGGCGGCCTGTGGCGGTACACGGTCAAGGACCCTCTGAACCAGGTCGCTGGCGCCAGTCTGGACGAGGCGACGTATCGGACCGTCACCGTGCCGGATGCGACCGACGACATGGATCTCGGCGTGGGTATCGCACTGGGCGCGAGCCGGGCGTTGTGGACGCGCGGCGCGACTGTGCTGGGCCTGGAACTGACGGCGGTCACCGCGGCCAGTGATGCCGATACGACCGTCACAGCCAGGCAGACGCTCGAGACGTGGAGTATCGCGGCGGACACCTGGAATCCGGGTGGCGTGCCTGATCCGGGCACGCTCTCGAAGGTCTCCGCGAATCACGTGGCCGTGGCCAGTCCGGACGTTCTGAACTCGGTGGCCAGGGTCGGCTACGACGTGGACTTGGGCTTGTACACGTTCGGCACGGGGTTGACCCTGCGGCACCAGATTTCGAAATTCTGTTTCGGTGTCGCGACCGGGCCGACGTTCTCGGTCGTCGACTACGATTTCCAGCGTGACAGTTCCGTGACGTGGCTCGGGGGCGACACATTCTACACCGAGCGGCAGCGCGAGTCTGGACTTGCAGTCCGAGCCGGGTGGTATGCGCGTGGCGGGATCGGTTGCGCGCTGACCGAGGCCATTGGTTTGGACGTGCATCTGCGCTACGACTTCATTCCTGTCGACGTCGGCAGTGATGTGGCCGACATTGGCCTGTCCGGGCTGGGGGGGCAGGTCTCGGTGACCCTGCGATTCTGAACGGCCACTCCCAACGGTGGCTCGATGCGGAAGTACGGCAAGGCTCCTGTCTTGCCGTGTAGTCCACGTTCGCGCCGGCCAGCGTCACACCTCACCCGGTCCCCCCGGCCTCACTCCCCGCGCGAGATCTCGGTCGGCCAGCCTTTGACCGCCTCTTCGAGCAAGGCGCTGACTTTGGGGGCAGCTTGTTCGATGAACGTCTTGACCAGCATTTCGCCGTGCTGACGGGTCGCCTCGACCGCGTCCGGGCCGCAGCCGTCGCGCTGCGCGTTCAGGCCGTCCTTCGGGATCCGCGACAGGTCGACGAGGTCTGGCCGGAAGTACATCATCAGCGATGTCTCGTTCTTGCCGCCGTGGTCGCCGCCCTTGACGTTCACCCACGATGCCGGCTCGTAGTCGGTGATGGCCAGGACGCGGACGTAGCGGTGTTTCTCGGTGAACAGTTCGACGGCACGCTTGATGGTCTCGACGTGCTTGCCGCCGTAGTGGCCCATGACGATGACGATCGCCTTGAACCCCTCGTCGTACAGGTTCTCGAGATGCTCGAACGCGTACTGCAGCACCAGGTCCTTCGAGAACTCGAACGTGTGGTGGAACCTGGCCCACGGTTTCATCGTCTGGTAGCCGCAATAGACCGGCGGCAGCACGACGCCGCCGGTGCGCTGGCAGAGTTCCAGGGTCATGTGGTAGGCCTTGAGCGTGTCGAGGCCGACCGGGTTCTGCGGCCCGTGCCACTCGTGCGCACCCCAGACCAGATAGGCGAGCGGACACTCGCGCAAGACCTGATTGATCTCCCGCGGACGCAGTTCTTCGTACTTCATGGTGGTGTTTCCTCCCCGGCCGTTCCTCGCAATCATCGTCGCAGTCACGCCTCGATGGCCGGTAACGGGCGGACACGGGATCGAGACCCGCTTGCGACAGCGATCGCCTTCTCGTCATTCTTCCAACCTGTGCGGGGGAATCCGTCCCATGGCGAGGTGCCTGCCGGGCCAAGAGGCGATCCAGCGCACAGTGGCTCGGCGTGTCCCGCGCCGAAGCGGGGTGCTCGGGCCGGTCCCCGGCCGAGGGCCTCGGGCCGGGACGGCCCCGAGCACTCTGCCGCGGTCCCGGAGGTCCCGCGCCACGGTCCGCCGCTGCGTACAGCCGCGAACGGGCGAATCTTGGCGCACGCAGCTCCGCCTTGTCTCTCTGCGGTTTTCCCCGCACAGGTCGTATTCTGCTTTCATCGTGACGTTGGTACTACCCATGCCCAGTGACAATTGCCGTTACCGTTGTTCAGTCTAGTCACCGAACCGACCGATGCAAGCCGCGTTGAGGCTTTGCCTGCCAGGGTGATGCGCCTATATTGGCGGCACGCCCGAAAGTGATCCGGACCCGAACGGAAAGGACCTGAGCCATGCCCGAACCACGCCCGAACATACTTCTGATTCACGTGGACCAGTGGCGCACGGACTGTCTCGGATGCGCGGGGCATTCGGTGGTGGAGACGCCGCATCTGGACGCGCTGGCCGGCGAGAGCGTACGGTTCTCGCGCGCCTATGCGGCCGTGCCGTCCTGCATCGCGTCGCGGGCGTCGCTTCTCACCGGGTTGACACCGCGCAGCCACGGGCGGGTCGGGTACCGCGACGGCGTGCCGTGGAATTACCCGGTGACGTTGCCGGGCCTGCTGGCGGGTGCCGGCTACCACACCCAGGCGGTGGGCAAGATGCACGTCGATCCGGCCCGGAACCTGGTCGGGTTCCACAACGTCGTCCTGCACGACGGGTACTTGCACTTCCAGCGCAAGCGCCAGCGGGACTTCGGGCTGTTCGACGATTACCTGCACTGGCTGCAGCGTGAGCACGGGCCGCTGGCGGACTACATCGATACCGGGCTGGGCTGCAATGGCTATGCTGTGCGGCCCTGGATCTACGAGGACATGCTGCATCCGACGGCGTGGGTCACGACGCAGTCCATCGATTTTCTGCGCCGGCGCGATCCGAGCAAGCCGTTCTTCCTCTATGCCTCGTACCACCGGCCGCACCCGCCGCTGGATCCGCCGCGCGACTACCTGCACATGTACGAGGGCAAGGACCTGCCGCCGCTGCCGCGCGGCGACTGGGCCGACGCGTTCAATCAGACGTCGTACCACGGGCTGGACAGTCCCAAGCCGTCGTCGCCTGCGGCGATCGCACGGGCCCGGCGGGCGTACTACGCGCAACTCACGTTCATTGATCACCAGATTAACCGCCTGACGCATGCCCTGTACGAGCATGATGTCCTGGCGAACACCTGCATTCTGTTCTGCTCCGACCACGGCGACATGCTCTACGACCACGGGTTCGTGGCCAAGTCGTTGCCGTACGAAGGCTCGGCGGGTGTCCCGTTCCTGCTCCGGCTTCCGACCGCGTGGAAGGTGCCGCGGCGGCGGACGCTCGAGATGCCGGTCGAGATGCGCGACGTGCTCCCGACCCTGTGCGATGTGGCGGGCGTCGCCGTGCCGTCGAGTGTCGAGGGCCAGAGTCTCGTGCCGCTCTGCCGCGGTGAGACCGTGCCGTGGCGCGAGTACATTCACGGCGAACACCCGCGCGGCGACCTGTCGAACCACTGGCTGACCGACGGCCGGATGAAATACGCCTGGTATTCGCAGACCGGTCGCGAGCAACTTTTCGACTTGGCGAACGATCCGCAGGAACTGCACGACCTGGCGCCGGACCGGGCTGCCGACGTCGCGGCATGGCGTGAGCGGTTGGTCCGCGAACTCACCGGCCGCGAGGAAGGTTACGTGCAGGATAGCCGGCTCGTCGTCGGCCGCGCGCCCCTGTCGGTGCTGGCCAGCGCGACCGCAAGAGCGAGTTGATCCCGCTGGGAACGGATTTCGACGGTCTGGTCCGATTGCACGCGGACAGCGCGTCACTTCTGCGCGGACCTGGCCTTGACGATCCTGTAGATCCCGAGTGCGATGAGGACGGCCCCGATGGCGGCCAGCGCGAGGCCGTTGTGAGTCCCTCTGAGGACCAGTTTTCCGGAAAGCCCGCCAGCCACGAGAATGACCCCGAACACAATATTGACAATACCGCGCATGGCCTTCTCCTTCGCGTGGAACCTTCCTCTCTTCGACGGGCGCAGGTAATATGCCGACCGCGTAGCGTCCTGCAAGTTTGTCGCGAGTCTCACGGCGCCGCCCGATCTTGTGCCGCCAGGCCAGCGCAGGGCTGTTTCTCTTTCGGTCTCTCAGGAGTCGGTTCGGTGGCTTCGGCGCGTCCCGCGCCGAAGTAGAGTCTGGAGGCCGGTCCCCGGCCGACACACCCGGCCCGAGACGGCCCGCGCTACGGTGCGTTTCGTCTCCCCAAGGCGAAAAAGAAACAGCCCTGTGTTGCCTCCAGGGCTGTTTCAAGATCTGGCGCCGCGTCTCGGAAGGCCACACCTCCGCGCACACCTGGTAGGGGCGGCCTGTCCTCAGGCCGCCCCCCCCGGCGTGGGGACACGCCGGGGGTACTCGCTGCACGCGACGGTCACGAATCTTGAAACAGCCCTGTGTTGCCTCGCACGGGCGTTGTCAACCCAGGTTTTCGGCGGTATCTTAGGGGCTCGGAAGGCATGTTGGAATGGCCTTGCGCGCGGGCATGGTTCGGGGCTTTACGGTGAGGCAGGTTGTCGGGCGGAGCATGAGAGGAGAAACGAACGTTGAAAGTCGTACTTGCCTACTCGGGTGGTTTGGATACTTCCGTGATCCTGAAGTGGTTGCAGGAGGAGTACAAGGCGAAGGTCGTCTGCTTCTGTGCCGACCTGGGGCAGGAGGAGGAATTGACCGGGCTTGACGCCAAGGCGCGCAAGTGCGGCGCGGTGAAGAGCTACATTGAGGATCTGCGCGAGGAGTTCGTCCGCGACTTCGTCTTCCCGATGCTGCAGGCGAACGCGATCTACGAAGGCTGTTACCTGCTGGGCACGTCGATTGCGCGGCCGTTGATCGCGAAGCGTCTGGTCGAGATCGCGGTGGCTGAGAAGGCCGAGGCCATCTGTCACGGCGCCACCGGCAAGGGCAACGACCAAGTGCGGTTCGAGATCACGGCCTACGCCATGAAACCGGACATCCGCATCATCGCGCCGTGGCGGCTCTGGAAATTCAAGTCCCGCACGGATCTCATCAACTATTGCCAGGAGAAGAAGATTCCGATCACCGTGACCGCTGCGAAGCCCTACAGCATGGACCGCAACCTGCTGCACATCAGCTTTGAGGGTGGGATTCTCGAGGACCCGTGGGCCGAGGCGCCGGAAGAGATGAGTGTGCTGACGCAGCCGATCAGCAAGACCCCGGACACCGACGAGCAAGTGACGGTGGAGTTCAAGAAAGGTATTCCGGTGGCGGTGAACGGCAAGAAGCTCAGTCCGGCCAAACTGCTGGCGACGCTGAATCGGATTGGCGGCAAGCACGGTGTCGGCCGCGTCGACATGGTCGAGAACCGGTTCGTGGGCATGAAGTCGCGCGGCGTGTACGAGACGCCGGGCGGCACGATCCTGCACACGGCGCACCGGGCCATGGAGTCGATCTGCATGGACCGCGAGGTCATGCACCTCCGCGATTCGTGGATTCCGAAGTATGCGTCACTCATTTACAATGGTTTCTGGTTCGCGCCGGAGCGCGAGATGCTCCAGGTCGCCATCACCAAGAGCCAGGAGAACGTGACCGGCGAAGTGCGCGTGAAGTTGTTCAAGGGCAACTGCCGCGTCGTCGGGCGCCGCTCGCCCAACTCGCTGTACAACCCGGAACTGGCGACGTTCGAGGCGGACCGGGTCTACAACCAGGCTGACGCGGAAGGGTTCATCCGGCTCAACGCGCTGCGCCTGCGCGTCGGTGCTATGGCCCGGAAGAAGCAGGCGAAGTAGCGACGGGGTGTCCTCTCCCTGCACGGCGACGGGGGCCGGCAAGACGGGAGCCTTGCCCTACTTCCCCCCCGGATGTGGTTCACGTGCTCGGCGCTGGCGAGGGCAATGTATGGCTTGGGGAGCAGAGCAAGCGATGTAGACTTCGGAAGGTATTACTGTTCATGCAACTGCAAATGCTCAAGAGCAAGCTTCACCGGGCGCGCCTCACCGGCTGCGATCTGGACTACGAGGGCAGTCTCGGCATTGATCAGGACCTGATGGACAAGGTCGGGCTGCTGCCGGGCGAGCGCATTCTCGTCGCCAACCAGAACAGTGGCGACCGGCTTGAGACGTACGCGATCGCCCTGCCGCGCGGTTCTCGCGAGTTCTGCCTGAACGGGGGCGCCGCCCGCTGCGGCATGCCGGGCGACCTCATCACCGTCATGGCGTTCGCCATTGTGACGCCGCAGGAAGCGAAGCGCCTCAAGCCCCGCGTCGCGGTCCTCGACGCCGAGAACCGCATCGCGCACCAGAAGTAGACTGCCGTTCGGCGCGCGCGCGGCGAGAGTTGGGGGCGATCTGTCCGCGCTGGTCTCCCCGCCGTCCTTGTGGCGGCCATGCCGTCTCCCGCTTACCCAGACCGCGTGAACGCGGAACTGCAAGCCTGGCGCTGCCCGAGGTTCGTAGTCCCGCCTTCATGGCCTGTCGATTTAATGGAATCCAGAGCCCGCTCCATAATTCGTGCTGCATCCGAGCTGGAGCGCCCGCGTCCTCGCGGGCTGACTTGGGGTGGCGTGGACTAAATCGACACGCCCTTCGGGCGGTTTGGCCTCATCGCAGCCAGTCTTCGCGCTGGTATAGTCGGGCGGTCTGCCACCCCGGAGATGCTCACACGGTCCCCGTGGCGTTTGACAAACCCGCCTGACCATGGTTCATTGTGCATCATCCCTTATGTGCTCCGGCATTCGGTTAAGACAAAGGGGCAACCCCATGCAGATCACGAAAGCCCGCGAGACGATGACCTCCAAGGAGCGCGTTCTGGCGGCGTTTGCGCACGCGCCCGTCGACCGTGTGCCGATCGACTACGGCGCCAATGCGGGGATTGACCGGCGCCTGAAGGCGGCGTTTGGACTGAAGGAGAACGACGCCGAAGGCCTGCGCGTCGCGCTCGGCGTGGACTTCCGCGGTGTGGGCGTGCCCTTCCGCGGCCCGAAGCGCTTCCCCGACGTACCGGGACGCAACGTCAATCAGGAAACGGGGATCCGCACCCGCTGGATCGAGCACGAGACGGGCGGGTACTGGGATTACTGCGACTTCCCGCTCAAGGACGCCGGCCTCGGCGAGATCGAGGCGTGGCCGTTCGCGTCGCCGGACGACTACGACTACAGCCAGCTCCGTGGCGCCTGCGAGCACAACCGGAACTACGCCAATTACTACGGCGGCCCGGGCCTGGGCGACATCATCAACAAGACCAGCATGCTGCGCGGTATGGAACAGGTGCTGATCGATCTGATCACCGACGATCCGGCCGGACTGCGCCTGATCGACCGCAGCATTGACCGCCAGGTCGAGATCATGCGCCGCGTGCTCGATGCCGCCGGGGACCTGATCGACTTCGTCTGGATGGGCGAGGACCTCGGCACGCAGATCGCGCCCATCATCAGCCTGGAGCTGTTCCGGAAGCACATTCGGCCGCGACACCAGAGGATCATCGACCTGGCCAAGGTCCGTGGCCTGCCGGTCATGATCCACACCTGCGGTTCGAGCAGTTGGGCGTACGAAGACTTCATTGAAATGGGGATCGACGCGGTGGACACGCTGCAGCCCGAGGCGGCGAACATGTCCCCGGCGTACCTGAAGAAGACCTTTGGCGGGCGCTTGGCGTTCCACGGCTGCATCAGCACGGCCGGGCCGCTGGCGTACGGTACGGTGGCGGACGTCGAGCGCGAAGTGCGCGAAACGCTCGCGGTCATGGCGTCCGGCGGCGGCTACATGCTCGCACCCACGCACCAGCTCCAGGACAACAGCCCGGTCGAGAACGTCATCGCCATGTACCAGGCCGCGCACACCCTCGGCGCCGGCCAGACGTGACGGTCCGACAGTGGCGCGGGACCTCTGGGACCGTGGTCGGGTGCCCTCGGGCCGTCCCGGCCCGAGACTATGGCCGACGCACTCCGTTGCGGCGCGAGACGCGCCGAGCCACCGAGCGACTGGGGCCGATTGGTGCCTTCGCGAACAGCGTCTAGATTAGAATCTCCCGTTCAACGGCGGTCGCGGACGAGTGCGCGGCTGTGAGATCGCGTCGGAACCGGGTCAGGAACGCAAAGGTCGGTCATGCGGCACGTTCACTTCGGTCTCTTGGCGATCGGCATTCTGGTCTTCTGCGTCGCGTACTTCGAGCGACCGCCGAAGCTGGAGGACTTCGATCCGGTCCGGGATGCGGAGTTCGCCAAGACGTGGAACCAGCGCCTGCACCTGGCCTACTGGGAGAAGTGGGGCAGCTTCGAGCGTGACGCCTGTCAGGCCATGGTGGACGACTTCAATCGCAGCCAGGAGGAGATCTTCGTTCACTACATCAACAGCGGCCAGGTCGATCGCAAGGCGATGCTGGCGATCGTCGGCGGGTGTCCGCCCGACGTGGTGGGGCTGTGGGCCACGAATGTGCAACCGTTCGCGTCCGGTGGCGCGCTCATGCCGCTGGACGAATGGATGGCCAAGTCCGGGCTGTCGCCCGAGCGTTACACCCCGCAGTACCTCGAGATCGGGCAGTGGGAAGGTAAGACGTACGCGCTGCCGACGACACCGGCCTCCGTGGCGCTGTTCTACAACAAGGACCACTTCCAGGCCAAGGCGGCGGAGTTGCGCGCGGCCGGGCTCGATCCGGACCGCGCGCCGCGCAGCATCGAGGAACTCGACCGCTACGCTGAAGTGCTGAACGAGTTCAACCCGGACGGCACACCGCGCATCATGGGTTTCCTGCCGACCGAGCCGGGCTGGTGGAACACGCTCTGGGGCTATTACTTCGGCGGCACGCTCTACGACGAGCGCACCGGCACGGTCACGCCGGACGATCCGGCGAACCTGCGCGCCATTCTCTGGGTCAAGCGTTACGCCGAGCGCTATGGCCGTGACAAGATGCTGCAGTTCCGCTCGGGTTTCGGGAATTTCGACTCGCCGAACAATGCGTTCATCGAGGGCAAAGTCTCGATGGAAATGCAGGGCGTGTGGTTCCCGAACTTCATCCGTCGCCACCGGCCGCACCTGAACTTCGGCGTTGCGCCGTTCCCGACCGCGGAGGGCGTCCCCGGCCCGGTCTCGTTCCTCGATTCGGACGTCATCGCCATACCGCGCGGCTGCAAGCATCCCGAGGCGGCGTGGAAATTCATCGTGCACAGCCAGCAGCGCGGGCTGGAGATCCTTTGCCGCATGCAGGGCAAGCACATGCCGATCAAGGACCCGCCGGCGCTGTTCCGACAGGGGCACCCGAACCTGGAACTGCCGGTGTTCGAGCAGGTGGCCGCGTCGCCGCATTCGTTCATCCGGCCGGTGTTGTCCGTGTGGCAGGAGTACGCCGACGAACTGACACGCGCGTTCGACCACATCTGGAACTACCCGGTCGCGGAGGCCGAGCTCAAGGGGTTGAGCGGCAAGGACCTGGACGCCAGGATCGAGGCACTGTGCCGCCCGGAGGTCGAGCGCACCTATGCCGAGGTGCGCGACATCGTGCAACGCAAGCTTGATCAGCAGCAGTTGCGCGCCGACATGCGCAAACGAAAAGGTGACGGATGAGGACGACCGCTCCGCAACACGCTCGGCAAGGAGCGCTTTGGGCTTGTAGTCCCGCGTTCACGCGGTCCGGGGTGCGCGTAGCTACGGGCGGTGGGGACCGCCTGAAGGGCGTGTCGATTTGGTGCAGCAACAGGCCTTCCAGAGTGGCGGGAGCGGCTCCCGCATGCCGGACCGAGCCGGTCCGGCCACTTTGGGCGTGGTTGTGCGTCTGAAGTGGTTAAATCGACACACCCTGAAGGTGGAACTGCGAGCCTGGGATGTGCCGCAGGCAACGCCGCGCCCGGTGGCGCCGTCGTGCGAGGACAGCCTAACTCAGGGGACATTGGCATGAAGGCCGAACTGCGCCGGGCAATCACGGGATACGCGTTCATCCTGCCGTGGCTGGTGGCACTGGTCGTGTTCATTGGGTACCCGTTTTTCGCTGCGTTCTACTTCAGTTTCTGCGATTTCCCGCCGCTGCTGAAGCCCATGTTCATCGGCACGGAGAACTACCGCCAGCTTGTGATCGACCCGGTGTTCCGCCGCTCGCTCGCGGTGACCCTGATCTACGCGGCGTTCGCCATCCCGTTCGGGGTGTTCGTCGCTCTGAGTCTGGCGTTGCTGCTCAGCGCAAGGATTCGTGGGCAGACGTTCTATCGCGTCGTCTTCTACCTGCCGCACCTGGTGCCGTCCGTCGTAGTGGCGCTGCTGTGGATGTGGATTTTCAACCCGAAGTTCGGCATCTTCAATGTCGTGCTCGGACTGCTGATGCGTGTCGCAGACGCGTGGACAGGGCTGTTCTTCCGCCTCAGTGCGGACGGCGGGCCCCTGGTTCACCCGGCGGCGGTCTTGCTTCTCGTGGGGCCGGTTGCCGCGCTGCTTGCCTACGGGCCGTGGCTGAAGACAAGTGCTTCGACGCGGCACGGCGGATTCCGGTTCGCCGCCGCGACCGTCCTGGCGTTGACCGTGCTGACGGTTGCGTTTGCCGTGCTGTGCTGGCTGCTGCCGGAGGACATGCGCAAGCTGCACTCGCCCGGGTGGCTGGCGGACGGAACGTCGTTCCCATCGGTGGTCAAGTTCGCTCCATCGTGGGCGTTGTGGGCCATCATCGTCATGGGCATGTGGAGCGTGGGGCAGATGGCCATCATCTACCTGGCCAAGCTGCAGGACGTGCCGGTGCAGCTCTACGAAGCGGCGGACATCGACGGCGCCTCGTGGTGGGACAAGACGCGCCACATCACGCTGCCGATGATCTCGCCGGTGATTCTGTTCAACGTTGTCATGGCCATCATCGGCACATTCCAGGTGTTCACCGAGCCGTACATCATGACGCGTGGCGGGCCGGAGGACAAGACGCGTTTCGTGGCCATGTTCATCTACGACCAGGCGTTCCAGTACCAGAACGTCGGCTATGCCTCCGCCGTGGCCTGGTTCCTGTTCCTGCTCATTGTCGGGTTGACAATGCTCGCGTTCCAGATCTCGAAGAGGCACGTGTACTATGCCGGACGTTGAACAAGCCGAAATCTACGGGCGCCGGCCGCCGTGGTACCTGCGACTGCCAGCCCATCTGCTGCTGGCGGCGGGCGGGGTGTTCTTCCTTCTGCCGTTGGTCTGGATGGTCGCGACCTCGCTGAAGCCGCTGGACCAGACCATGCGCTACCCGGACAGCCTGCAGTCCGCGTTCCTCGGCGAAGGCTGGAAGGCGGAGATTGGCGGCAAGACCTGCGACGTGGTCCTCGAACGCCGGGTTGCGCCCGCGCCGGACCGGCCGTTCTTCATTGTGCAGCCCAAGGCGCCATTTGCGGCCGGCGAGATGACGCACCCGTTCGGCAAGGACGTCTGGGACCGGTACCCGGTCTTCAACAAACAGGAACTGGTGCGCATGAACGCCACGGTCGAACCGGGCATGAACGTGCTCGCCGACGACGTGAACCGGTTCGACCCGGCCGCCGGCATTCTGAGACTGCAGTCCGGCCGTGCGCTGTCGGCCACGCTGGTCCGCCACATCGACCCGGTGGCGGAGGGCGACGAGCTTTGGGTGGTGCGCGAGTGGCGTGCGGAGGACACGGACACCAAGGAGGTCGGTTCGACCGGCGGCGACGTCACGCGTGCCTGGGACGTGGTTGCCAAGAGCCAGTTGCAGAAGACCGTGCGCGTCATTCCGGAGAACTACCCGGTGGCGTTGCGGCGCGTGCACTTCGTGCGGTGCCTGCTGAACACGCTGTTCCTCTGCACGCTGGTGGTTCTGGGGGTAACCATTTCATCGATGGTCATTGCCTACGGGTTCGCGTTCCTCGAGTTCAAGGGGCGTGACCTGATCTTCGGGATCACGCTGGCCACCATGATGATCCCGTTCCCGGTCACCATGATCCCCGTGTACCTGCTGTACCGCGATTTCGGCTGGGTCGGCACCTTCAAACCGCTGTGGGTTGCGTCCTGGTGCGGGTCGGCGTTCTTCATCTTCCTGCTGCGCCAGTTTTACCTCGGCCTGCCCAAGGACCTGCTCGATGCCGCGCGCATCGACGGCTGCACGGAACTCGAGATTCTCTGGCTCGTCATCGTGCCCCTTTCCCGGCCGGCGATTGCGATGATCGCACTGTTTACGTTCCTCGGGACGTGGAAGGACTTCCTCGGCCCGCTGATTTACTTGAATCACGAGGCACAGTTCACCTTGTCGCTGTCCCTGCAGGCGTTTGCCTCCGAGCACGGCGGCACACCCTGGCACCTGCTCATGGCCGCCTCGACCGTGTTCAGTCTGCCCCTGATCGTGCTGTTCTTCTGCACCATGCGCACCTTCATCCGCGGCATCGCCATGACCGGCGTGAAGGGGTAAGTGCGGGAGGTTTCAGTGTTCAGGTTTCAGATCAGAGCGTCGAAGATCCCGAGCGGCTTCGGGTTCCGCAAGAACCCTCGGAGGGGGCATATGCCCGCAGAAATTCCCTGACACCTGAAACCTGAAACCTTTACCCTGGAGCCCGGCCCCATGAGACTAACTTCCGACTGGCACATTCACTCGCGGAACTCGTGCGACGGTGCCGCGATCACCGTGGCGGACCTGGTGCGTGGCGCGAAGGCGAAGGGCATCCGCGATTTCGGCCTGACCGATCACATTCACACGCCGTTCAACCTGCCGGACCTGGCCGCGTCGCGTGAGGAGTACCTGGCCTCGAACCCGTCGCCACGGTTTCACTTCGGTGTCGAAGTGAGCGTTGTCTCGCAATGGGAACTGGACCAGATTGCCAAGGGGCTGGCGAAGAGCCCGGTCTACGGGATCCGCCACGGCGGGCCGCAGGGCGCGTCGCTGGCGATCGGGTTGACGGCCACCGACATCACGACGTTCGGGATCGAGTACGTGGTTGGCGGAACGCACTGGCCCATCTACGTGCCGTTCGAGCGCGAAGCGATGATCCGCGACTACCACCGACAGAACATGTTCCTGGCCACGCACCCGCTGGTGACGATCGTGGCGCATCCGTGGTGGTGGATGGGACACTGGAAAGGCAGCGACGGCATGTTCCGTTCCGAGCCGTGGTTCGACGACTTCGGTTGCATTCCGAAGTCCATACACCGCGAGTTTGCCGCGGCACTGCGCGAACACCGCAAGGTGACGGAGATCAACCTGAGCGCCATGTTCTTCAACCCCGAGTACACGGATCGGTTCAAGGCGCAGTACGTGGAGTATCTCGGCTGGCTGCACAGCGAGGGCGTTGCTTTGTGCTCCGTGTCGGACTGCCACAGCCCCACGTACGATATCCGGTTCGACGAGGCAGCGGCCATGCTGGAACGCGTCGGGATCAAGGACGCCGCGCTCTGGCGCCTGCCGCCGCGCTGAACGGCAGTGGCGCGGGGCCTCTGGGACCGCAGCAGAGTGCCCCCGGGCCGTCTCGGCCCGAGTTTCTCGGCCGGGGACCGGCCGACGCACCCCGCTTCGGCGCGGGACGCGCCGAGCCACTGCTGTACGAGGTTGTCCAGGAGGGCCCAATGAACAGCACAGCACCCGCAACATCAACCGCCGCGTTTTGGTACGGTGCGGCGTACTACCCCGAGCACTGGCCCGAGGAACGCTGGCCGGTCGACGCGCGGCTGATGCGCGAGGCGGGGTTCAATGTCGTGCGGCTCGGGGAGTTTGCCTGGTGCCGCATGGAACCGGAGGAGGACCGGTTCGACTTCACGTGGCTCGATCGCGCCATTACGGTCCTGCAGCGCGAAGGCATCTCGGTGCTCCTGGGCACACCGACCGCCGGGCCGCCGCCGTGGCTGGTCAACGCCGCGCGGCTGGAAGACGAGTGCCGGCAGGTCTACGAGGACGGGGGGCCGTGGGAGTGCGGCGGCCGCAGCATGTGCTGCGTCAACCATCCGCGGTTTCAGGAGCGGTCACGCCGGATTGCGGCCGAACTCGGGCGTCACTTCGCGAACTGCCCGGCAGTGATCGGGTTCCAGATCGACAACGAACTGGGGATGTACGGTACGCGTTGCCTTTGCGCGCACTGCCGCGAGGGTTTCCGGCGCTGGCTGCGCGAGAAGTACGGCGCGATCGGCGAGGTGAACCGGTGTCTCGGTATGATTTTCGGCGGCAACGAGTTCCGCTCGTTCGACGATATTCCCATTCCGCGCCGGAAGCAGGACCTGCACAATCCCGGCCTGATCCTGGACTCGCAGCGGTTCTTCAGCGACGCGAATGTGCGGTATGTGCGCCTGCAGGTGGAGGCGCTCCGCCAGGCAGGCGTGCGGCAGGCGATCACCACGAACGTGTGCCACATGCTCAGTGGCTGGATGGGGATCGACAACCGGCGACTGTTCGAGCCGCTCGATGTCGTCGGCTGGGACTGCTACCCGGTGCAGTTTGCCGCCGACCCGCCGCCGGCGGCGATGGGGCTGTTGCACGCCGTGGCGCGCGCCGGCAAGGGCGGGCGCCGATTCTGGATGCTCGAGCAGCAGAGCGGCTCGCCCATGGCGAACGTGGCGGACGAGCCGCGGCGCAGCCGGCTCTGGGCGTGGCAGGCGGCAGCGCACGGTGCCGAGATGATCCTGTACTTCCGCTGGCGCACCTGCCGGTTCGGCGGCGAGCAGTACTGGCGCGGCATTCTCGATCACGACGGCGCGCGGAACGCGCGCTACGCGGCGGTGGCACAGACGGGCGGCGAGATGCGGCGTCTGGCCCCGCGCCTGGCCAAACTCGAACGCGCTGCGGACGTCGCAATCCTGCTGGATTTCGACGACCTGCAGTCGGTGACGCTGAACCCGCCCGGACCGCGGTTTGCCTACAATGCCCATGCGCAGTCGTGGTTCGCCGCTGTGCAGGCGCAGGGCCGCATCGCGGACGTCGTGTACGAAGTGCCGGCCCCGCCGCCGCTGGGCAAATATCGTCTGCTCATCGCGCCGGCCAAGCGCCTGATGGACCCGCAGACCGCTGAGAAACTGCGTCAGTTCGTCGCCGGTGGCGGCACGCTGGTCGCCACGCCCTGCACGGCGACGCTGGACCGGGATCATGTGGCTCCATCTGAACCGCTGCCGTGGAAGCTCACGGACGTGTTCGGTGTGCGCCGCGTCGAGTGGAGCGCGCTCGGGCGCATGACGGCGCCGCCCAAGGAGCGCCAGGGCGAGGCCGCCGAAGCGTGGGCGAAACTCGGGCGCGAAGGTGCCGTGCCGGTGATCGTGCCGGCGGGGAATGAGTGCCGAGTGTCGGGTGTCGAGGGAGGAGAGCAGTCTGGTGTTCAGTGTTCCGTGTTCGGTGTTCAGGGAAGCCCCCCACGACACCCGACACCCGACACTCGTCCCATGAATCATCCTGATATCGCTAGTCCTCTGCTGCCCGGGAGATACAGCGGCGAAGTGTGGTGCGACCATCTGGTTGCGGCCGGGGCGGAAGTCTGGGCACGGTTTGCCGAGGGTGCGCCGCCGTCCGGGCTGCCGGCGATCACCTGCAACCGGTTCGGCTCGGGCCGGGCCGTGTACGTGGCGACCTGGCTGGACGCCTGGCTCCAGGCGCAGCTCGTGCAGGCTCTGCTGCCCTCCGGTGCAGACGTGGCGTCCGTCCCGGACGGCGTCGAGATCGTACCGTGCCGCGACCGGTCCGGAAGGGCGGTGCTGTTCGTCCTGAACCACGCCGGGGCGGCGCGCGTGGTCGATGTTCCTACGGGGGCCGAAGAGTGGATCACCGCGACGAAGGTCGGCGTGGTTCTGGAACTGGAGCCGTACGGGGTGGCAGTGGTGGCTCTGGCGTCCCGGCCCTGAAGGCGTGTGCGAACCGGTTCCTTCGGTGTTCTTTCGTGGGGGACAGCGGCCTATGGGGTTGACGTTGGAGAATCAGCCGTGCGGGTGGCTCGAAGACCCCCGCGGGCTCGTCTCGCGGGTGAACGGGTTCGCCCGCTACCCCGCGCACCTTTCGAAGAATGATCCAGGCGAGGCCACCTGGGTGCCACCTTGGCCCCGGCGGCATCCGGCTCGCGTGAATGAGCGTGGCGGCCACAGCACCCAAGTCGTACATTCCCGCGCCAACTTGGGAGGCTGGGTTGCGCGGGCGTCGGACTGCGGTGTCCGAGGTTTGTAGTGCCGCGTTTAGGGGGTCCGGGTAGCGCACGGCCAGCACGGAAGACCCGGACCGCCTAAACGCGGCACTACGAGCCTGTCTTCGTCCCTGAACTGGCTGAGCGGAGTGACCATGGAGTTTCAGGGACGGGATGTAGGGTATGTGGGGCACGAGACCCCAGGGTTGCGTGACCCTGGGCTGGGCATGTTGGTCCCCGTTGGGGACAGGCGCGAGGCGGAGATCGGACCCCGTCAACCACTCCCCTTCGGGGACGGGGTGTCGTGGCGGCAGAAGAAAGGATGGCATCATGTTCGAACACGGGTCCCTTCGGGCAGCGGTGTGGTGGATGGTGCTGGGCGTGGTGCTGGCCTTCGCGGGGGGCGTGATGGCGGCCGACAATGCGGCGCAGGTTCAGGGCCTGATCGCCAAACTCAAGGACGAGAACCAGAACAATCGTGAGTACGCGGCCAAGGCGTTGGTCGGGCTGGCGCCTGCTATTCAGCCGGCCATCCCGGCGCTGACGGAACTGCTGGCCGACAAGGCGGCCGGCGTGCGCTACAATGCGGCCCAGGCGATCGGCCTGGTCGGGCTGGATGCGAAGTCCGCCATTCCGGCGCTGGCAGCGTCGCTGAAACTCAACGACTGGGCCGGGAACGCGCAGTCGCAGGCGGCCATCGCCTTGGGCCGGATGGGACCGCCGGCGGCCGAGGCGGCGCCGGCACTGGCAGAGATGCTGGCCAAGGACACGCACCCGATGGCGCGTTGCGAGGCGGCCCGGGCGCTGGGCAGTATCGGCCCGGGCGCGGTGACTGCGAAGTCCGCACTGGAAACGGCGTTGAAAGACGAGAACGGGTTCGTCCGTGTCGCGGCCGCCGCGGCGCTCTGGCAAGTGGCACAGGACGCGCAAGGCGTTCCGCTCCTCGTGCAGGCGCTGGAAGACCCGACCATCGTCGGCGTGCGCGTCGCCGCTGATGCGCTGGCGGAACTCGGCGCCGGCGCACAGCCCGCAGTGCCGGCGCTGACCCGTGCCCTGCAGGACCCGGCCGCATGTGCACGGGTCGCGGCGGCCCGGGCCCTGTGGCGTGTCGCGCAGGATTCGCAGGGAGTCCCGGCACTGACCGTCGCGCTCGGGGACGAGTCCGAGGAGGTGCGGAAGGACGCGGTCGGCGCGCTGCGTCTGATCGCGCAGGAGGCGAAGGGGCCGGTAGCGGGTGTTGCGGAGGCCCTGAAGCAGTTTGACGCCGCGCAGGCGGCGCCAGTGCCGGCTGACAAGGCCCAGCCGCTGGTCTTCGAGACGGAAGACTGGACCGGTCCGGCGGATGCGATCGTCAAGGACAAGGACACCGGCGACAAATGGAAGTTCGCGACGAACGACAAGCGCTGGACGCGCAACACGGTCCTGGTCTCGCCGGGAGTGCCCAAGGACCGCGCGACGCCCGAGGAGGGCGCACCCGTGCTGCACACGCACATCACGGGCATTCCGAATGGCACGTACGACGTCACCGTCGCGCACAGCCGGCCGTTGGCCGTGTCGCGTGATGGCGGCACAACATGGAAGAAGCTGGACGATGGCGACGTCGCTATCGGCAAGGCCGAGGTCAGCGACGGGACATTCGATTTGTGGGTTGACGACAGGTATGCGTCCAGCACGTCCATCGGCGGTTCGTATTACGATTACCTGACATTCACGCCGGCGTTCGAGCGCGTGGTCGCGCCGGTGCAGGGCTGGGCGACGGAGCGGTTTGCGGACAAGCTCGACCGCGGCCTGACGGCGGTGCGGACTCCGCCCGCAGACGTGAAGGGCGCTGCCGCTCCGGTGACCGGTCAGGGGCCAGTGTATCTGAGCTGGCGCCTGCTGCCGGACGACCCGCCGGACATTGCGTTCGACGTCCTGCGCCAGGACGCGAGCGGCACGCCGCAGCGTCTGAACCAGGAACCCATTTCCAGGACCACGGACTTTGTCGACGACGTGGCGCCAGTCGGCGCGGAGTGCCGCTACACGGTGGTCTTGGCGCGGCAACCCAAGGACCGGGTTACGTCGCCGCCGGCGGTGGTGGCGGCGAACGCGGCGCTGTTGGCCTACACCTCAATCAAGTTTCGGGACGACTGCTCGGTGCAGAAGCTTGGCATCGCGGACCTGGACGGTGACGGTCGGCCGGACTTTGTCATCAAGCAACCGGATCAAAATATCGACCCGTACTACACCTACTGGTCGCGCAGTCCGACGACGCACAAGCTGGAAGCGTACCGTGCGGACGGGAGTTTCATGTGGTGCTACGACTTGGGCTGGGGCATCGAAGTGGGGGTGTGGTTCTCGCCGTTCATCATCTATGACTTGGACGGCGATGGCCGCGCCGAGGTGATCTGCAAGGCGTCCGCGGGCGACCCGCGCGATGCGGAGGGTAAGGTCTTCTCCGGGCCGGAGTACGTCCTGGTCCTGGACGGCGCCACTGGCAAGGAGCGGTGTCGCGCCGACTGGCCGAGCCGCGAAGGGTTCAAGGGCGAGTCCGCGCACAATCTGGCCGCGCGCAATCAGCTCGGCATCGCGTACCTGGACGGCAAGACGCCGTGCCTCATCGTCGAGCGCGGCACGTACAGCATCCAGAAAGTAACGGCCTTCCAGATGCGCGAGAACCGTCTCGAACAGCTCTGGGCCTGGGACAATCGGCCGGACGGCAGGCGTTACCAGGGGCAGGGGGCGCATACCTTGCGTGCGGCGGACGTGGATGGCGACGGCCGCGATGAGGTGATCCTGGGTTCGTCGGTCCTCGACGACAATGGGCTGCCGCTGTGGTCGACCGGGCTTGGGCACCCGGACTGCATCTTTGTCGGCGAACTCGACCCGCGGCATCCGGGGCTGGAGATATTCAACAACATCGAGCCGGGGCAGAAGGCGAACGGGTTCTGCATGATCGATGCGCGGACCGGGACGATTCTCTGGGGCCTGAAGGAGCAGAGCTACCACATGGGCATGGGCGTGACGGCCGACATCGACGCTGCGCACCCGGGCTGCGAGTGCTGGGCGGGTGAAGACGCGAAGAGTGCGGCGTTCAAGGGCGCGCCGCCGCGCTGGCTCTACTCGGCGCAAGGCGAGGAATTGGCCAAGGACGTGCAGGTGCCGCCGTTCGGGCTGACGACCGTGTACTGGGACGCGGACCCGCAGCGCGAACTGATCCAGAGCCGGCAGGTGCGCGACTACCAGGGCGGCGTGCACGTGGCCGGTGTCGAGGGCTCGGTCATGGCGATTGCGGACATCGCCGGCGACTGGCGCGAGGAGATCGTCACCGTCGCCAAGGGCGAACTGCGCATCTACCAGACGACCGTGCCGGCGGACTGGCGTCAGGTCACGCTCTGGGCCGACCCGATCTACCGGCTCGACATCGCTGCGTACTCCAGCGGCTACTCGGGGGTGCCGAGCACAACCTTCTGCCTGGCGGAGACCCATGCGTCTGTGGCCGTCACAGGTCCTGACGGCGGATTGGCGCCGGACGTGGACAACGCCTGCAGCGTGGTAGTCACGGCGCCGGGGCAGGGCGAACTGAGCGGCACGCTCTCCGTGACCGTCGGCAGCAACGCGACCGTTACGCCGGCATCGATTCCCGTGAAGGTCGCCGCCGGTGCGTCGGAGCGGTATGCCGTGACGGTGCGGTTGCTGACCGCGCCCTCGGTCCTGGACGAACGCAGAGCCACGGTGTTCTCCTCTGCTGTGCTGACGCCCGAGCGCGGCAGTGCGGTGTCCGCACGTGCGTCGTTGGTTGTGGCGGACCGGCCTCTGACGGGCGTACCCCTGGCGCAGGCGGAGGCGTTCGTCGAGCAATCGGGCGGCGAAGTGCGCCTTCGCGACGACAAGCCGGGGGCGTCGGAGAAGGCCACTTCGCACTGGGACAACAGGGGCCACAAACTGACGTGGCGCATCGAGACGCCGCAGGACGGCAAGTATCACCTCGTTATCCGCTACGCCTGGAACAGTGAGTCACGGCGCGCACTTCTCGTGGATGGAAAGCCGCTGCCTGGCGCGGAGCAGGTCCTGTTCCCGCCCAGCGACGGGGGCGGCGGTGCGGCCGGCGACTGGGGCCACTACGCGGTGCGCACCAAAGCCGGGCAGCTTGCGGTTCTGACGCTGGCCGCCGGGCCGCACGCCATCACCATGGAGAATGTCGACGGCCGACCGCTGAACCTCGACTACCTGGCGCTGCTGCCGGTGCGGTGATCGCCTGGCAGTGCGTGGGGTGAGGGCGGGGACCGTGGTAACGCGGGTGCGACCGGGGAGGGACGTGTCGCCGCGACATCGGCCCCTACGCGCTGAATCCGCCCGCACGATTGGCCGTGTTTCGTGCCGCTTCTCTATTCGAGGTGATTGCAAAACGCCCGTTCTGCGGGAATCCAGGAGTCAGGAGACAGAATTCAGAATGGGATTCAAGCACAAATCCAGCGTGTCTTTCAATCATTCTGGCTACGGACTTCTGAATTCTGACTACTTCTGCAATTACCTCTATTCGACCTGTGCAAGCAGAGTGAGGCCGGGCAGGTCGCGGTGCCAGCCCAGACCGGCCTCGCCCGACCGAGAGTACTGCGGGCGGAGGGCCGCCCGCAGTACTCTCGGAAGGTGACGGGGTCTGATCCGCTGCTTGCACCTGTCGTCTTCATCTGTGATGCGTCAGCGCCCCCCGGCCGGGGGACCGGCCGATCATAGGTTGGGGTCGCTCGCACCGGCTCGCGCCGCCGCGGGTCTTGCGCCCGGACGAGCCGGGCGGCGTCGCAGAGTGACACGCGAGTAACATGGGAGTCACGGGGCGAAAGTGAGACGCCGGCCAGGGGACTGGCCGGGCCACTGGCGCCACGTGGTGCGGGCAGTCTCTTGCCCGCAGGCGCAGAACACGCCGAACCGGCCTGATTCCCACCCGCGACTCCCATGAAACTGAAGGAACCCGGAGCCCGCGAGGACGCGGGCGCTCCAGTTCGGATACCGCACGACTCTTGGAGCGCCCGCGTCCTCGCGGGCTCTGGAAACGTCCTGGCCAGTTTCACCTTGGTATGACCGGGCCGTCTGCCGCCCGGGGGGCGCTGACGCATTACGGTTGAGAGACGGCCGTGCACACTCACCCGCCGCTGCGATGTGCGCGGACGAAAACCGCACGGGGTGGAGGCGGGGTCGCGGCAGGAATTAGGTTCAACACATCCGGGGGGTCGAGCCGGGGCGCGCCTTCTTCTCGGGAACTGCGGTATCGCCTGTCGAACCGTGCCGGCGGCCTGGCGCCTGGCCTATCATGGCTCGATGGCGCCCGAGACGTAGAGGTTGCGCTTGTAGCGCCAGCTCTTGGCCAAGCGGACTCCGATCGTGCTGTCGACGCTCCCTGTGACTGGAAGGTTTTTCGGACGGAAGTAGAATGCGGTGCTCGGGGAACCCTAGAGATGGACGCGCCAATTCTGGCTCTTCTGCTCCATGTTGGATGCTTGCATGGATACAACAATGGTATAAAGTGTCGTTATAGACAAGTACATATTGTGGAGTCGAACGTATGGCAATGGAACGCGTGGTTGCGGACAGCCTGGAGATGGAGGTGCCGGAACTTGTGCCTCGGGACTCCACGTTGCCGGTCGTGCCGAATGCGGCCACTGCCGTCATCGGCATGCGTCGGAGTGGCAAGACGTATCGTCTGTTCCAGGAGATGAAGCGCCTGCTCGCAGCGGGAGTGCCGCGCACCTGCCTGCTGTACGTGAACTTCGAGGATGACCGCCTGGGCGAGGTGGACGTACGTGACCTCGATGCCCTCACCAACGAGTACTACCGCCAGTTCCCCGCGCACCGACAAGCCGAGGTTCATCTGTTTTTTGACGAGATACAGAATGTCGTTGGGTGGGAACGTTATGTCCGCCGGTTGCTCGACACCGAGCGGGTACGGATCTGCCTCACGGGGTCCTCCGCGTGCCTGCTCAGTCGCGAATTGGCCACCGCCATGCGTGGGCGCGCCATCGCCAGGGAGTTGTTTCCCTACAGCTTCCGGGAGAATCTGCGAAGCAAGGGGGTCGCCTTGCCGGCGACGGGCGGGTTGCCGGGGAAGAACGCGACGTCGCGTTTTGAGCACGAACTTGCGGTCTATCTGCGCAACGGCGGGTTCCCCGCCGTGCAGTCGCTGTCGGTCATCGACCGTTGCCAGGTGTTGCAGAGCTACGTGGACAGTGTGCTGTTCCGCGATATTGTTGAGCGGCATCATGTTGAGAACCACACCGTGCTGCGGCACCTGGTCCGCCGTCTTCTGGAGAGCACGGGGTCGCGCTTCAGTATCGGTAAGTTTCACAATGAACTGAAGTCGTTGGGACTGGGCTGTGCCAAGAATACCGTGTGCGACTATCTCGCCTACCTGGAAGACGCGTTCCTGGTTTTTCACGTTGCCATTCACTCGTCGTCGGAGAAGCGCAAGCAGGTCAATCCGCGGAAGTGTTACTGTGTTGACAGCGGCCTGGTCTGCGCCTGCCTGCCGCCCGATCGGTTGGACAGTGGTCACCTTCTGGAGAACCTCGTCTTCATCGAGTTGCTGCGACGTCGGTATCAGCTTTGGTACCATGTGACCCGCGCCGGGCGAGAGGTGGATTTCTTTGGTATCCGTCCCGATGGGGCGACGGTGCTGATCCAAGTTTGTGCGGACATGTCTGACGCGGCGACGCGGCAACGAGAACTGGCCGCTCTCGATCAGGCCATGGATGAGACGGGGCTGCGCGAGGGGACCGTGATCACCCTGTATGCGGCGGAGGAAGTGGCGCTCGCCGCAGGGCGTGTGGTGCGCGTGATGCCGGCCTGGCGGTGGTTGCTGACGGGCGACGCGGAGACGCCGTAAGCATGGAGAATGCGGCTGGTCGCTGGACTCTGAATCGCGGTGTGCGTGAGCTTGCCACGATGATCTCTGGTCCCTTGGTGGCATGCCTGCCACGGGCGGTGTGAGGCTTGTAGTCCCGCGTTTACGCGGTCCGGATTGTGGCGCGTGGCGATGGCAAGCGGGGATCGCCTGAAGGCGGGACTACGAACTTGGGCGGCGCGCGAGGCCGATCGTCCCCGGCGGCAGGTGGCATTGGGTGTGAGTTCCGCGTTTGTGCCCTGGTGCAGCTCAGTCCAACCGCACGGTCGGGCGCTGTCCGGGCGTCACGTCAACGAGGGCGTAATGACCCTGGCGGAAGGGGCCGGGATTAACCACGGTTGCGCCTTGCCACTCATACACGCCGCGCGCTTCGTGAATGTGTCCGCACAGGACGAGAACCGGTTTGATGGCTGCGGCGAGTTGCGCCATCGCCGGACTGCCGGCGTAGCGGCCGTTGGGCAGGCGGTCGGCGCCGGAACCTTGCGGCGCCGCATGGCTGACGAGAACGACGGGCAGCGACGAAACGGTCCCTTCGCACGCGGTTCGGGAAACTTGCGCGGCGAGTTCTTCAGGCACACCCTCAGCGCCCCACGCGGAGTCTGCACCGCTCCGACCGACGAAGCAGAGGCCGCTCGCGATGCGCCAGCGCAGGTTCAGATCCGCTTCCCGGGTCTGCAGTTCGACCTCAGCCTCGGGGGGGTCGCAGTTCCCGAGAACCGCCAGGACCGTGTCCGTGTGGGTGCGGAGCAGATCGATGAGTTCCCCGACCTCGGCCGGTTCGCCGAAATCAGTCAGATCGCCGCCCAGCACGATCGCCTCGGCGTCCGGTAGGTCCCGAAAACCGGCACGACGTCCATGGATGTCCGATATGAAAAGGATTCGCATTGTGAAAAGCGAGAGCGCCGGTGTTCAGGGTTCGGTGTTCAGGGCATGTACGGACTGGGATCCTGGCCGGTTCTGGCCGATGATGATTGGAGACCGTGCCGAGGACCTCGTCACTTCTCCCAACAGGTGCGTTCCAGCACCCCAGCGTCCGAATCCGGACCGCGTAAACGCGGAACTACGAACGGGGACTGCCCGCGGCCCCCGCTCAAGTCGGTACTCTCTCCTTGATGGCCGCCCAAGTTGGGGGGGGGCATTCGGTCTGACGTTACTTGAGTTGTTCCAGCATGCCGGCTACTTCGATGCGCACCGTGTCCGCAATGCTGCGGTCTTTTGCGTCACGCCAATCGAGGGCGTCCACGCCCGGTGCCTGCAGGACGCGGCCCGGTGCCGTGGCGAGCAGTTCCTTCGCTTTCGGGAGCAGGGCGTGTCCCGGGGCGGCCTTCTCGAGCGCCGCGATGCGGTCCCGGAGCATGACGAGGTACTCGTAGTCTTCGACGCTCTCGCGGATGGCTTCCATGTGCCGACCGGGCGTTACGGAGTCTTTGCTCAGAAACAGCGGCGAGAACGAATCGCGCTTGCAGAAGTATTCGTTCCACGAGTCGGCGCCGCTCGTGTCGCCGAAGGCCCAGAAGAAGGTCGATTCGGCGCCGAAATCGAAGCACGTCCAGGCCTGGAGCCGGTGGTAGGAGTAGGGGTCGAGCAGCCGCACCGGGCCGCTGCAGGAGTAGAAGTCCAGACGCCGGCCTTGCGCCTTTTGCGCTCGATAGAACTGCGCGAAGTCGGCGCCGTATTTTAGGAGTTGGGGGCGGTTCGGGCACAGTACGTCGGCGGCCTGCATCATTTCGGGCAATGCCGTCCATGGTTCGGTGTACGTCGGGTCTTCCCAGAGCACAACGTCCGGTTCCGCTGCTTTGACCGCACGCGCCCAGGCCACGATGATTTTGTCCTGTTCGTTGCGGTTCGGTTCGTCGAGGAGCAGCAGCACGAGTTGGTTGGGGGCAATGCCGCGTTCGCGCAGGAACCCGGTCCAGAAGCGGATCCAGTTGCCGACCTTGACCGGGAACAGCGGGTCGTCGATCTTCGTGCCGGCAATGTTGTCGCCGACCGCGTTGTAGACGCAGTAGCGCCGCGCCTTGGGCCAGCGCTGCAGCCAGGTGTGAAAGCGTGTCGTGTCCGGCGGTTGCGTCAACTGCCCGGCTTCGTCGTACTTGCCGTGACCCATCAACGCCGGAGTGCCCCACGGCGAATCCACGAATCGTTCGCACAGGTGCTGGATAAGCGCATCTCGGTTCTGCGTGGTGACGCCGTATTGGGCGTCGGCGTCGGTGTAATCCCAGCCGCCGACATGCAGCGTGGGCGGGATGGGGAAGTCCAGGTCGAAGACGCGGATTTCCATCGGCACGCGCACGGGATCGGGGGTGCCGCCGGAAATGACCAGCGCGCCTTGGTGCAGACCGGCCAGCAGCCGGCGCGGTGTGACGCTCAGCCAGACCTGGCGTGTCATGCCGGCCGGCAGCACGGCGCGGTATCCGCCGGGGCCGGCCTGCAACTCGACCAGGGCCGCCGCCACGGGAACGCCCTGCAGCGTATCGGTCCACGCCACTTCGTGCACGACTATGTCATCCGGTGCCACGCCACCGGGAACCCCGTCGAAGGCGATCGTTACTACGGATTCTTCGCCCGTGCAATTGGTCAGATTTACGGTCCCGGCTCGTGTCTCGCCGCGCATGGCAGCGACACGTACCGCCGCCGGAGGAGGCGTGTCGGGAAGCTCCATCGGCGCGAGGAAGTCCCAGGGGTTCGCGCCCCAGACGACAAGGCGCGGCTTGCCCTGCGCGGCCCGCACCGCACCGCAGATCGCGAACGCCTGCGCATCAAGCGGGTTGAGCGGCAGGACCGCGCGGAACCCGGCGGGGTCGACTTTGGGTAACCGCCCGGCCTCGTCCTCGATGCGGGATGACGCCGCGTTCAGGCGTGCCCGTGTCGCCGCATCCAGTTCGGCCGCATCCGCGACGCTCATGGCATCTCGCACGCTCATGGCGATGCGCCGTTTGACGCAACCGGTGAGCGTATCGTCATCGAAGTACTCGACGGCGAGCCGGACAGGCGTGCCGGGCAGCGGCTCCTGGCGCCACGCGTCGTCGCCGCGCCAGATTTCGATTTCGTCGGCAAACAGGTACGCGCCACTGGCTTGCATCAGCAGTTTGACGTAACGGCCGTGCGCCCGAAGTGAGTCAGTCTCGTACCGATGCACAGCGTACTTACCATCGGGTGGCAGCGGCTTGTTCCGGTCCAGGACCGTCAGGTCGCCGAGTTCGTGATAGAGGCGCCCATCGACGCTTACCAGCACGCGAACGGACGCCGGCCAGCCCACCCCGGCGACGCCTGCAGCCGTGTTGAACGTGACCCCACGGATCGGCAGGTCCTCTTCGATGTCGAGGGTCACCGCGATGCTCTCCGAGGCGTTGACCCAGCCGACCGTCGTCTTCTGCGTCCAGAAATAGCCGGTCGTGTATTCCCCGTCGGTCAACTGCGTCTTGTCGCCAGGATCCGTGCAGTGCGCGTAGCCGGGTGGAGGCGCCAGCGAGTAGCGTTTGCCCTTGGCGATGTCGTCCCCGGCGGCGACAGGCACGGCGGCGGCCTGCGGTTCAGTCGTGGTTGTGGCTTGGTCCGCGGCGGGTTGAATCTGCACGTCGTCAAACGCGGTGGCGCCCGGACCGGCGGCGGCGCCCTTCAGGTGCGCCGCATCGGCGTACAGTTCCACGACGACGCGGGTGACCGCCTGGTTCTTGAACTTGGCCTCGCGCTGCCGCCAGAACCCGGCGTCGGGCGGAAACTCGATACGGGTCAATTCGGCGCCGGCATCCCCGGTCGCGCGCACTCGGATCACCGGTTTCAGCCGACCATCGCTCTTGGCGGCGGCCGTGAGGACGTACTCGGTGTCGGCCGCAAGGTCCACCTCTTGCGTCACCGGGTTGGCGACGACTGCCCGGGGTGCGCGACAGCGGATGCACTGCTTTCCGCTCTGTCCGTCGTCGTCGGCCCACTGCCATGGCGTATCGGCCGGGACGTGCCACGCCGCCGGGAGTGCCGCATCCGCGGCTGCCGCGGCGGCGAAGTCGGAGTTTTGCAGCAACGGCGCCGCTGACAGTGACGTTGCGACGAGCAAGCCCATCGACAGACAGGTGAGATCGCGTCTGCTCCAACGTTTCATGGGGCCTTCTCCTTCATTCCAATTCGGAGAGACAAGGACCGCAGACAAAGACTGGAGACGAGGACTTGAGACAAAGACCCAGATTCCAATCTCCCATTTTCGTCTCTACGTCCAGTCTGTTCTTCCGTTTTCATGCCAAGTTTGGCACTACCCCCTCGTGCGGAGTCCTCTTCTGACCGTGGCAATGCGTGGAAAATACCGGTTGGAGGCGGACAAGTCAACCCGCGCGAATGCGGCACGGCGTCGGCAGGAGTGGGAACGTTGCACGGCCCTGTAACGTCATGTCTATCAAACTGGCGGCGGTGACATCGGTGGACATCGCGGACCGCCTCGTGTGCGTCACCGTGGCTCGGAATGCAGCACCCCTTCAGGGTGCAATCGGGTTCGGGTATGCCGGATCCCAGGGTTTGGCAACCCGGGCTGGACATGCGTGTCGCCCTTGGCGACAAAAGGCGAGGGGGCGGGATTCCCTCCGCTCCGCACCGGCATCCGAAATGCAAAATGTGAGTTGTTGGCTATGCCCCTGCGGCCGGGCATCACAGTCCAAGAAGTGCGGCCATGGTGCCGCCGAGGATTTTGTTCTGGACATCCGCGGCGAGCGAGAGGTGGTTCATGACGCGGCGGTAGTCGGTCAGGACGTCGTGGATCTCATGGGCGTGCACGTCGGAGCCGAAGACGATCTTTTCCCACGCGTTCCGGCGCAGCGGGTCGCGATAGCGCGTGGTCGGTGTCCACCACAGCAGATCGCCGAGGAACTGCGGCGACTTGCACTTGAGCGTTGAGCCGGAGAGGTCGAAGTACAGGTTCGTGTTCCAGCGGCACACCATGGCCGCCTCCTCGTACCACGGATTCCCGAGGTGTGCGCCGACGAGTTTCATCGCCGGGAAGGCGCGGGCAAGCGTGTCGAGGTAGATCGGGCGGTGCCGGTCGTTGTGGATGTCCCACTCCTTGTCGGTTGGGGTTCGCGCGACGATGCCGAGATGGAACACGGCCGGAATGCCGTGCTTCTCGACCCTTTCGTACACCGGGTAGAACGCCTCGTCGTCATAGTTCCTCGTCGGGTAGATGAACTTCACACCACGGAAGCCACGGGCAACGAACGCGTCAATGAGTTGCGGCCGGTCCTTGCCGAGCATGAAGTAAGCGAACGCGATGATGCGGTCGGGGTGTGCCTGCATGGCAGCCAGGACCGCATCGTTGTCCGCAATGCCGTACGGCAGGTTCTGCGGCCCGGCACCGAAGACGCAGACCCTGTCGATGCCAAGGTCGTGGCAAGCGGCGACAAGCTTGTCCGCATAGCCCGGTTCGGTGAGCAGATGGTGATGCGCATCGATGAGCATGGACGATTAACCCTTCGTGGAAAGGTAGCGGTGTTTCCCTGGAACCGCAAGGTGTCGGGGAGGGGGCGCAGGGCTGTTTCAAGATTCGTGACCGTCACGTGCGGCGAGTCCCCCCGGCGTGTCCCCA
>Ga0156402_1492_pt1 | contig 39108 bp, 29 predicted proteins | sample RifOxyA3_FD_108045 | JGI IMG/M metagenome (GOLD analysis project Ga0156402, IMG submission 108045) | Lentisphaerae bacterium RIFOXYA12_64_32 | reverse complement strand
GGTGCGCGCGGAGGCGTGGCCTTCCGAGACGCGGCGCCAGATCTTGAAACAGCCCTGGCGGACGGGTGCGCTGGGCAAAAGCCATGCCGTGTGGTGGCTGGAGCTGCGGGCGGTGTTACATTATGCGGCTGAAGGCCACCAGAAGGTGGGAGCACGATGACACTGGGGTGATGCGCGGGCGGTGGCCGGCGCGGACGAGACGAAGGAGAGGACGGAAAATGCTGGGTTGCAGTTACGGCCGGCTGTTTCAGGTCACCGTCGCCGGAGGGTCCTACCAGGAAGGGCTCACGACGCATGTTCAAGGCGTGCCTCCCGGCCTGTTGCTCGACGAGCGTGACATCTACGCCGAGTTGCTGCAGCGCAAGCCCGGCCAGGGCGAGTTGTCCTCGCCGCGTCGCGAACCTGATATTCCGGTTATCTACAGCGGCGTGAACGCCGCTGACACCATGGTTGGGTTCAAGAACGAAGGCTACACGAACGGCACGCCGTTGGTGATTCTGATTCCGAACCTGGACCGGCACATGGAGCACGTCGAGCAGTATCGGACCACAAACCGGACTCCGCGGCCGGGGCACGCGTCGTATGCGTCCTACCAGAAGTACGGGTCCTGGGACGATTCGATCGGGGCCGGGTTCTTCAGTGGGCGATACACCTCGACCCTGTGCGCCGCCGGTGCGGTGGCGAAACGGGTCCTGGCCGAGCACGGGATTTCGGTGTTTGCCTACGTCAAGGAAGCGGCCGGCGTGCGCATGCCCGACATGGACTCGGCCACGATCCAGCGGAAGGTGACCGCGTTCAAGGACTTTCGCACGGAACGCGACCCGATCTACAACCTTGTCTACAAGAAGGGCCTCATCAAGCCTGGAATGCGGTTGCTGCAGAAGATGGCCATCCTGGCCGAGATTGAGAAACAGGTCCCGGATATCACGCAGAAGCCCTTGAAGAAGGACGAGGAAGCCGCGTTGACCGAGCAGGGCCTGCACCCGTTGCTGAACTGCCCGGATCTGGAGGCGGCCCGGGCGATGCACGAGCGGATCATCGCCATCCGTGACAGCGGCGACTCCAGCGGCGGAGTTGTTGAGGCCATCGCCACCGGCGTTCCCGCGGGGCTGGGCGAACCGGTGTTCGACAAACTGGACGGGGAACTGGGGCGGATGATGTCGATCGGCACGGTGAAGGCGGTCGAGATCGGGGCCGGGTTGCAGGTCAAGGACATGACGGGCAGTGTCTGCAACGATCAGATGACGGTCAAGGATGGCAAGGTGGTCTTCGGCAGTAACCAGGCCGGTGGCATAACGGGCGGGTTGACAACCGGCCAGGAGATTGTGGTTCGCTTGGCGGTCAAGCCGACGCCGACCATTGCGCGTCCGCAGAAGACGATCGACAAGGTGTCGCTGACCAATTGCGATTTGGCGGCGGTGACACGACGTGACCCGACGATCGTCTCGCGCGTGTGGCCGGTGGCGGAGGCATTCATGGCCATCGTGCTGCTGGACCACTATATGATGCACCTGGCCGCCTGCGGAATCCGCAAGCAAGCCCCAAAGTGACGAGGTCTTGGTGTCGTTCGGGCGCGCCGGGGCAGAGCCTGGCTGTGGGTGTCTCTCTGGGTGCATTTGAGGCGGTGCGTAATCGCACGTTTTGGCCGCAGGACCGTAGAGGTCCCGGGTGCGCCGGTGACGGCGGTGATCCGTCGGTTGCGAACCGTCAGGGTCGCGTCGTGCGTCGCGCCGGATTCGGCAAGACGGCACTGCCAGGCCAGATTGGGAGTTGCCATGTCTGAGGTCTTTCCCTTCCGAGCTGTCATGCCGCCGTCGCACTTGGCCGCGCAGGTGGCGAACCCCCCTTACGACGTGGTGTCTGCCGCCGAGGCGGCGCTGCTGATCGCGGCGAACTCGTGGGGGTTTCTGCGGATTGGACGTGCTGAAATCGAGATGCCGGAAGGCACCGACCCTTACAGCGAGGGTGTTTACGAGAAGGCCAAGGCAAACTATGACCTATTGCGGCGGGACGCGCCGCTGAGCCAGGATGCCGAACCCCGCTTTTACGTCTATTCGCTGGAGATGGACGGCCGGCGGCAGACGGGTCTGGTCGCCGCGGCGTCGGTTGACGAGTATGACGCCGGCGGCATCAAGAAGCACGAGTTGACGCGAAAGGACAAGGAAGACGACCGCACGCGGCACATTCTGACGCTGCGCTCTCAGACCGGGCCGGTATTTCTTCTGCACCGGGACAGTGCCGACGTGGAGACGCTGGTCCGCAAGACGATGGCAGAGACGCCGTTGTTCGATTTCACCGTTGGGCCCGTACGGCATACTGGCTGGCGCGTACCGGAATCCGCGACTCCCGCGGTGGTGGCGGCGTTTCGGGACGTTCCGTGTCTGTACATCGCCGACGGCCACCACCGGGCCGCGAGCGCCAGCCGCGTCCGAGACCGGTGCCGCGCCGAGAACCCGTCGCACACGGGCAACGAAGAGTACAACCGGTTTCTGGCCGTGATTTTCCCGGCCAGTCACCTGCGGATCCTGCCTTACAACCGACTGGTGAAGGACTTGAACGGCCTGACGCCGGAGGAGTTCCTGCGTCGTGTCGGCGAGCGTTTCGAGGTCAGCTGTACAGGTGACCCGGCACCCAAGACGCCGCGGAGTGTACACCTCTACCTGCCCGGGCAGTGGTACTGCCTGCGGTGGACGGGCGACGTGACGGACCTCTCGCCGGTCGAGGCGTTGGATGTGAGTCTGCTGCAGAACCACGTGCTCGGACCGATCCTGGACATCACGGATCCGCGCGTCAACCCTCGCATCGACTTCATGGGCGGCGTCCGCGGCACGGGCGTGCTGCAGAGCAGGGTGGACGCGGGCGAGGCGGCCGTGGCATTCTCCATGTCCCCCACGACGGTGGAGCAGTTGATGGCGATCGCCGACGCGGGCGCCATCATGCCGCCCAAGTCGACGTGGTTTGAGCCGAAGTTGTGCGACGGACTTTTCGTGCACGACATATGAGCGCGGAGCTCGGAGCACGGAGCACGGAGCATGGAGCGGGGGAGGAAGGTGTGAGGCGAGGAGGCAGGCGGCGGGATCCGTCCGATGGGTCCGTTGTGTCCGTTTGGGGCATTGCCCCCGGCAACCCCGACTGACAACCACGAAGCAACTGGAGTGTGAGCATGCGAATCGAGAACCAGGCGATCTTCATTGAGGATGTCCCGGCGCGCGTGATTGCGGAGACGTACGGCACTCCGACGTACGTGTACGAAGAGAACCGCATCCGCGACAACTTCCGGCGCGCCCTGCGCGCGTTCCGTAGAGCTTACAAGGACTTCCGTTTCTTCTACGCCATCAAGGCCTGCAACAACCTGGCCGTGGCGCACATTCTGCGGCAAGAGGGCGCTGGCATTGACGCGGCCAGTGTCAACGAAATCCTGCTCGCCCGCGAACTTGGCCTGGGCGGCGAAGACGTCATGTTCAGCGGCAATTTTCTCTCGGATGACGACATCCGGCAGGGGTTGGAAAGCGGTGTGATCTTCAACCTGGACGACCCGGCACTGCTGCCGCGCGTCCTGAAGTTCGGCAAACCGAAGTTTCTGTCGTTCCGCGTCAACCCAGGTTACGGCCAGAGCGAAGTGGGGGATTTCGTCACCAACGCTGGCCCGGGAGCCAAGTTCGGTGTTCACCCTGACCAGGTCATGGACGCCTACCGTGCCGCCAAGGCCGCGGGAATCACGCGCTTCGGCGCGCACATGATGCCCGGTTCCTGCATTCGCGACCCGGAGTATTTCAGGTTTATCACCCGGTTACTGATGGACATCATCGGCAAGGTTGGCCGTGAGCTGCAAATCAATTTCGAGTTCATCGACCTCGGCGGCGGTCTTGGCATCCCCTACAAGCCGGGTGACGCGACCCTGGACATCGATGCCGCTGCCGACATGGTGGCGGCGATCTTCCAGGAGAAGATCGCGGAGTACAACCTGAAGCCGCCACGTCTGATGATGGAACCGGCGCGGTATTTCGTCGGCGACGCCGGATTCATTGTGGGCCGCGTGCATGCGATCAAAGACAGCTACAAGCGCATCATCGGCACGGATGTGAACATGAATACGCTGGCCCGGCCCGCTATGTACGGGGCATATCACCACATTTACGTGGACGGGCGTGAGAGCGAGCCGCGCCAGCCCGTCGGGTTGTGCGGTCAGGTCTGCGAGAACACGGATTTCTGGGTCAAGGACCGGCCGTTGCCCGCGGGCATCGCGGAGGGCGACATCATTGTGGTTGAGAATGCCGGCGCCTACGGCTACGCCATGAGTTACCAGTACAACGGACGGCTGAAGCCGGCCGAAGTCCTGGTGCGCGGCGATCAGCACTTCCTCATCCGCGAGCGCGAGGGGTTCGATGCGCTCGTCCGCAACGTCCACGTCCCCGAGCACCTTCGCAACTCCAGCGCTGGCGCCGGGACTCCCCCGGGTGGCAAGAAGTCTCGGAAGCGGGCGAGTAACTGACAGGGGCCGCCCTGCCGCGGCCCCTGGCCCGCTCCGAGTAGCTGATGGACATGTCTGCAGTACCCCGCCCGGCCCCCCGTATAGCTATCAAGCTAACGGCGGTGGCTTGCGCATGTACCGCAAGAGGGTGCTCCGCAAAGTAGCAGCATGGCTCCAGCCTTGCTGTACCGTTCCCGATCCGCGCCACGGCTTTCACCCTGGGCGGGAGAGTGCAAGGCTGGAGCCATGCACTACTTCCTCAGAGCGTCGATCCACGGTAGCGACAACCGCCGGCATCGTTAGCTTGATAGGCAGGCCCCCCGGGCGGTCCTCCGCGGGCGGGGGCCGCCCGCGGTGCTGCCTGCAAGAGGTATGCCTGGGCACACACCACCCCGCAAAGTCGGCACCGACAGGACAATCAGGCGGCGGTGCAAGCCGCGGAAGCCCGGCAGGGGACGACATTCGGTCAGCCCCGGGCGCGAGTCTGCGGGAGTAAAGACCCAAGAGATGAGTTCCGTCGCCGAGACGCGCGGCTTCAGCCGCATGCCGCCTGCTCTTCCCGGAAGAACACCGCCATCAGGGCGGCAGCCTCGCGGTAGAAAGGCTCAGCCTCCCGCTGCGTCAGCTCGGCAATGCAGTCCGGAATCCATGCGGCGAGGTAGGCGAGGAGGAATTCCTTCTGGAATCCCTGCCACTTCTTCCGCTCCGCGGGTGACGATGCCGCCAGTTCCTCCCGGATGAAGCAGCGCATGAGATCGAGGTGGAAGGGAAGGCTGTCTTCCGTCTCCGCGTAGCCCTCTTCCTTTTCGAACGGAGTATCCTCCAGAAATGTCCGCAACCGCACCAGGTACCTGCCGAAGGGCCTACCGTCCACATAGCTCGAGGCAAGGAGCGAGACCGTCCGCCCGACCGGGTCGCAGAATATCCGGTTGAACTCGGACCGCACTCTCGCGCCCGCGTCCTCGGCGTCGAGGAGACGCACGAGCTGCTCCGCCGACCGGCCAAAGGCGCTCTCTGGTTCCGCAATGCGCACCGCCTCGAGTCCGCGGCGCCACGCGGCAACGGCCTCGTCGGTGGGCTCGCTCACCGTCATGGACAGGAAGAGATCGTAGAAGAAGTACCTTGCCCGGAGGTCAACGCCACGCCCGGGGAAGGGCGCCTCATGGGCGTCGCGGTTGGGGCAAGCGGCGCTCTCGTGGGGGGGCTTTCCCTGCAAGCCATTCGCCATGCTGCTTCCCGCTATGGTTTCTCAGCCGCGCTCTTGCGGCGCGCGACCCGCTTCTCGTAGATCTCCGTGACGACGGCGGCGTCCCCGGACAGGAGCGCCTTGGTTGCGCACATTGCGGCGCAGAGTGGCGGTTTCCCCGCGGCAAGCCGGTTCTGGCCGTAGAGCTTCATCTCCTTTTCGGAGAACGGCTCCACGTCCGGGCCGCCCGCGCAGAACGTGCACTTTTCCTGCGGGCTCCACTTCCCGTTCTCGTCTTTGACGAACGTCGGGACCCCGAACGGGCATGCCTTCAGGCATCGCTTGCAGGAGATGCACTTCTCCTTGTTCGTCTGAACGATGCCGTCGGGACGTTTGGTGATGGCCTTCACGGGGCAGACGGGGAGGCAGGCGGGTTCCTCGCAGTGCCTGCAGGCGACCGAAACACTCCGCTCCCGGGGAGTGCCGTCGTCGAACGTGACGACCTTGCGGCGCGAAAGCCCCGGCGCGACACCATGGCCGGCCTTGCAGGCGATGACGCAACCGAGGCAGGAAATACATCTTCCCTCGTCGCAGATATGGATCATCTGGGTCATGGCTCGCTCCCTATGCCTTGCGGATCCGGCAGAGGCCGGTCTTCGTCTCCTGCATCTGGGTCATGATGTCATAGCCGTAATTGGTGACAAGATTTCCGGGCTCGCCCAGGATGTAGGGCACGGTGCCTTCCGGGTAGCCTGCGGCTTTGGATTGCCCGTCCATCTCCCCCGCAAAACTGTACGGGAGGAATATGACGCCCTTGCTGACCCGGGCGGAGATCTTTGCCTTGACTCTCGCCCGCCCGCCGTTCGGGCTCTCGACCCACATGACGTCCCCGGTCTTCAGGCCGTACTCCTGGGCGGTGAGCGCATTCAGATCCGCGAACATCTCCGGGTGGTACTCGGCGAGGTACCGGTTTGATCGCGTTCTCGAGCCGCCGCCCGCGGACTCGACCATCTGGCCGGTGATGAGGACGATCGGATAGTCCTTTGCCCAGTCGGAGCGCTGCTCGCTCTTGTAGCGTGTCGACAGCCGGAAGTGGTGCGCCTGGTCCTCGTAGGTCGGGAATCTCGCGAGGAGGTCTGGCCGTGGGGTGTGCAGCGGTTCGCGGTGGACCGGCACGGGGTCCAGCCAGTTCCACACGATACCGCGCGCACGCGCGTTCCCGAAGGGCGCCATGCCGTTTTCGATCGCCTTCCTCACGATTGTGCCCGTCAGATCGGTCTTCCAATTGCGGCCTTCGATGGCCTTCTTCTCCTCGTCCGTCAGAGGAATGCCGAGTTCCTCGAAGGACTTGCTCGTGAATTCCGCGTAGCCGCCGTCGACCTTTGAACCGGGGTTGGTCGACCCCTTTGCCGCCAGCAGAGAGACGCCGTTGTGCTCGACGCCGAAACGGTTGCGGAAGGGCAGTCCGCCCTCGGCGACGGGCCTCGAGACGTCGTAGAGGATGGGCGTGCCGGGGTGCTCGGGGGTCCAGCACGGCCACGGCAGGCCGTAGTACTCACCCTTGAACGGACTGTCATCCCGCGCCTTGAGGTCCTCGGCGTCGAACGCGCCCCAGTTGTCCGTGTGCGACCGGATCCGCTCCGGCGTCTGCCCCGTGTAGCCGATCGTCCACGCGCCCCGGTTGATCTCGCGCGTCACGTCGTCGGGGATCGTCTTTATGTTCTTCGTGAACTCGCCGTGGAACCCCAGCCTCTTGGCAAAGTCCATGCAGATGTCGTAGTCGGTCCGGGACTCGTACACCGGGTCGGCTACTTTGTAGCGCCACTGAATGGAACGATAGCTCGTCGTGATGCTGCCGCAGGTCTCGAACTGGCTGGTCGCGGGCAGCAGGTAGACGCCGTCCGGCCTGTCCGCGTGGGCGGCAACGGCCGTCGCGAACGGGTCGATCACCACGATGAGAGGGATCTTGTCGAGCGCCTCCTTGACCCGGTGGAACATGGAGATCGCGTTGCAGGAGTGGCCCCAGAAGAGCACGGCCTTGAGGTTGGTCCTCTGGTCGAGTTTCGCCGGTTCCTCGAGGACTCCCTCGTACCACCGCGCCACGGTGAACCCGGGCTTGGTCATGATCTCGGGCGAGTCAAACCGGCTCTTGATCCACTCGTAATCGACATCCCAGACTCTGCACCAGTGCTGCCAGGCGGCCTCGCTCAGGCCGTAGTATGCCGGCAGGTTGTCCGAAAGAACGCACATGTCGGAGGCGCCCTGGACGTTGTCGTGCCCCCGGAAGATGTTGCAGCCGCCGCCCGACTTGCCCATGTTGCCGAGGACGAGCTGCAGGATGCTGTAGGCGCGCGTGTTCGAGCTCCCGATGTGATGCTGCGTGCCGCCCGTGCACCAGATGACGGTCCCCGGCTTGTGCGTCACGAGCATGCGGGCGACCTTCTCGAGTTGTTCCGGTGCGACCCCGGTAACGTCCTCCACGACGGCGGGAGTGTAGTCGGCGGCGACCTTCCTCACGTCATCCAGGCCGTACGTCCGTGCCGCGATGAACTCCTTGTCTTCCCACCCCTTCTCGAAGATGATATTGAGGAGGCCCATGATGAAGGCCACGTCGGTCCCGGACCTTATTCGTACGTACTCGTCGCACTTCGCCGCGGTCATCGAGAAACGTGGATCCACACAGATGAGTTTCGCGCCGTTCTCGTCCTTCGCGTGCAGGATGTGCTGCATCGCGACCGGGTGCGCCAAGGCTGCGTTTGACCCGATGAAGAACACCAGCTTCGACCGTCGAATGTCGTTGATGGTGTTCGTCATCGCGCCGTAGCCCCAGGTATTGGCGACACCCGCGACGGTCGTCGAGTGGCAGATCCTGGCCTGGTGATCGATGTTGTTCGTGCCCCAGAATGCGGCGAACTTCCTCTGCAGGTAAGCCATCTCCGTCGAGACTTTGGCCGTGCCCATCACCATCAGCGCGTCGGGCCCGCTCTCTTTGCGGATATCGAGGAGCTGCTGCGATATCTCGCTCATCGCCTCTTCCCAACTCGTCCGCTTCCATACCCCGCCCTGCTTCTTCATCGGGAACTTCAACCGTTTCTCGCTCCGCACCGTCTCGATGGCGCTCGCGCCCTTGGAGCAGAGCCCCCCCTGGGAAACGGGGTGATCCAGAGCCGCGTCCTGCCGGACCCACACCCCCTTCGACACTTCGGCAACGATGCCGCACCCGACCGAGCAACTGTTGCAGATCGTCCTCACCGTCGTGGAGTCGGGATACGGCGTCCTCTGCTCCTCTGCCGCGAGCTTCCTGACCACCCCGGGCGTACCGATCCCGAGGAGTCCGAGCCCGGCTCCGCCGGCAAGGAATTTGAGCGAGTCACGCCGGCTTATCGATGGGCTTTTCATCATCTTGCGCCCCTTCCTACTTGAGCGTATCGTAGTACTTCCGCCACTCCTCGGTCTCGTGATAGAGGCGCGGTTTTCCGGTGCCCCGGTCCTCCGTCTCGGCGTTCACCGTCAGAGCGGTACCGACGAATGGTGCGGCGGTCGTGGCTGTCACGGCCATCCGTTTCACGAAGTCCCGTCGGGATGTTCGTTCCTCGTGCATGGGCTGCCTCCTTTACACCCTCACTGTAACCGTTCCGGATCCTATGTCCCGTCGGCCGGGACGAAAACCTTAGCCCGCCTCATTCCGACCCCGTCAACCGATGCTGGTGACAGAGGCAAGGCGGCGCACCACGCCGCGGCAGGAGCACTCAGGCCGGCGGGGTCAGGCGGCGCATTTCCATGGCGACGGCCCGTCCTGGATCGGTGAGGCACTTGGCCGCGACTTCGCGCGCGGGCAGAGCGTCACTGCGGCCGAGGCTTTTCTCGTGCTGCGCCAGGAGGAGGGCGTCGAGGATGACGCGGCTCTCCATGGGTGACTTGGCATCGTCCGCGGTCAGGCCCGAATGGACGCAGGCCAGAACCTTGCAGACGCAGGATGCGAACGCTTCCGGATAGTCCAGTTCGTGCAGGACGGCCCGAACCGCGTCCAAGGCCGGAGGGTTGACGTCGGGGCCGGCCGGTGCAGGCGTGGCTGCCGGTTGCGCCGGGGGCGCGATGGCCAGGAGGAGGGCGGCGGCGACGACCAGGTTCGGATCGGCGGCTTCCTCCCGCGAGCAGATCGCCTCGGCATAGCGCAGGACTTCACGGCTTGAAGCCAGGGTGGGGTTGTCCGCCCCAAGCTTCGCCTCCAGGTGTTCGAGCAGCACGGCTTTGCGCCAGGTCGCCTTCATCTGGCCGTACTCTCGGAACTTCTGCTCGCCGAGGCAGTCCTTGGCAAAGCGGCACCAGTCGACGCACGACTGGGTTTCGGTCCGAATCACGACTCGGCCGCAGGCACGGCATTGCCCGGTCGCCTCGTCACTCCAGATTTCTACATCCTTGCTGCATTGCGGGCAGCGCACGACGTCGGGGTGCGGTTGCGCGAAGGCGCGGCTTCCCGGGCAGGGGCGGAACGGCATGGGGGAATCCTCCCTGAGTCACATAAGAGAGACCTCAGCCCGTCGTCTTGCCGGTCGGCGTTCCTGGGGCGGCGGCCGTCAACGTGTCGTTCTTTCCCGAGTTGTTGGGTTGCGGGCCAAGCGGGGTCGTCTGGAGCAGCCGCCGGATTACGGCACACCCCATGCAGGGCAGAAGTTCATCGGTACGGTCGGATCCGGCCGAGTCTTTGTCCTTGGGCACGCAACGGGACCCCGCGGACACGAGCCAGCAGAATTGGCCGTTCCCGATGGTGTGACTGGGGCAACTGGCTCGTTCCGCAGGCGGGCAGCCCCGGATTTCCCAGCAGGGGACGGTGTCGACCTGGCGGCGACGGTGAACGGCCATCAGCACGAACAACTGCAGCAGAACCCGGGTCGGGACATTCCGCCAGCCTTGTTCGTAACTCTGGATCGCTTTTGCGGACGTGCCCAGAGCCGCCGCCAACCGAGCTTGGGTTACGCCGAACTCTCGCCGAGTCTTGCGGATCAGTTCAGCCCGGGAAAGGGAACAGGGATCGCCGTTGGTCTCTTGATCGGCCACGCTCTTGCTCTCCCGCAAGTTGTCGGATTCGCCATGTCGCCTGGCTACTGGCCTGAAGGCGGAAGACGGTTGATGGTTATGATCGACCGATTCAAGGCTGCCATCGAGTTTGCAGCCCATGGTGCTTCACCTGACCCCGCAAAGCTTTTGCTTCAGCGTTGAGCCCATTCAGGCCATTCACCTGAGAGTTTGCGGTATTTCCACCCCATCTTTTCGCTCTTGAACACCCCCATTGGCAGGGGGGGGATACGGACCCCGGTATGCCGCCCCCCCCATATTTTTTCACTATACATCTGCCTGGAGCCCTTGACAACCACAATGTGGTAGTTTATATGTACAGCATAGCGCCACAATGTGGTAGTGCCAGTTTTTCAGGTCACCTTCAGCCAAAGAGTTGCGGCGATGTGGGGTGAGCTTGGGGCTCAGGCTGGATGAAGGCATGGCAGAATGGCATGGGTTACACAACGTGGCAATGATGTGTTCGTGACGTGTTCCCAAGTGTATTAGGAACTCCGACAAGGAAGCATCTCCATGGCAACCATCAGACTTGACCCGACCAAGCACGAAGACTGGCAGATCGCGGCAGCGGCTGAGGAGTCGATGCGGCCTTTGCGGGACATTGCGGGCGATCTGGGCATCCGTGAGGACGAGTTGATTCCGATGGGGCGGTCTTTGGCCAAGGTTGACTACCAGCAGGTTCTGGCGCGAGTGGGGCAGACAACGGCTGGCAAGTACATTGACGTCACGGCGATCACGCCGACGCCGTTGGGCGAAGGCAAGACCACGACGACCATGGGGTTGGTTGAGGGCCTCGGTCACATCGGCAAGCGCGTTTCCGGCGCGATCCGGCAGCCCAGCGGCGGTCCGACGTTCAACGTCAAGGGTTCGGCTGCGGGCGGCGGTTTGGCGCAGTGTATTCCGCTGACTCCGTTCTCGATCCGCCTGACGGGTGACATCGACTGCATCACCAACGCCCACAACCTGGCGATGGTGGCGCTGACCGCGCGGATGCAGCACGAAGCGAACTACGACGATGCACGGCTGGCGAAGAGCAACATGAAGCGGTTGGACATCGATCCGAAGCGGGTCGAGATCCGATGGGTGATTGACTTCTGTGCTCAGGCCCTGCGCAACATCATCATCGGCCGCGGCAGCAAGATGGACGGGTTTGAGATGGAGTCCGGGTTTGCCATCACCGTCTCCAGTGAATTGATGGCGATTCTGGCGATTACGCGGGACTTGAAGGACATGCGCGAGCGCATCGGGCGGATGGTGGTGGCCTACAGCCGCTCGGGCAAGGCGGTGACGACGGCGGACCTGCAGGTTGACGGGGCGATGACGGCGTGGATGCTAGAGGCGCTGAACCCGACTCTGATGCAGACGATTGAAGGCCAGCCGGTGCTGGTCCACGCCGGTCCGTTTGCGAATATCGCGATCGGGCAGAGTTCCATCATTGCTGACCGTCTGGCGACCTCACTGACCGACTATCACGTCACGGAGAGCGGGTTTGGGGCTGACATCGGGTTTGAGAAGTTCTGGAATCTGAAGTGCCGTTACTCCGGCATTACTCCGAATGCGGTGGTGGTGGTGGCGACGGTGCGAGCGTTGAAAATGCATGGTGGCGGTCCCGCGGTCAAGCCCGGGTTGCCGTTGGCGGACGCGTACAAGAAGGAGAATCTGGGCCTGCTCGAGAAGGGGTGCGAGAACCTGATCGCGCACATTGAGACGGTGAAGAAGAGCGGCGTTCGCCCGGTGGTGTGCATCAACAGCTTTTATACCGACACGCCCGCCGAGGTCGCCCTGATTCGCCGTGTTGCGGAGCAGAACGGGGCTTACGTGGCGCTGTCGCAGCACTGGCTGAAGGGCGGCGCTGGCGCCGTTGAACTGGCTGAGGCTGTTGTGGCGGCCTGCGACGAGAAGAACAACTTCCGATTCCTGTATGACCTGAGCCTGCCGTTGCGGGATCGAATCGAACTGATCGCCAAAGAGGTTTACGGCGCCGATGGCGTGACCTACACTGATGAGGCGGCCCGCAAGCTGGCGGCCTTCCAGGCCGACCCGGAGATTGCCAAGCTCGGGACGTGCATGGTGAAGACGCACCTGAGCCTGTCGCACACGCCCGATGTCAAGGGCCGGCCGCGAGGTTGGACGTTGCCGATCCGGGACGTGCTGATCTACAAGGGTGCCGGTTTCGTGGTGCCGGTCGCCGGCGACATCAAGCTCATGCCGGGCACGGCGTCGGATCCCGCGTTTCGGCGGGTCGACGTCGACGTGACGACGGGGCGGGTCCGGGGGTTGTTCTGAGTTCCAGCGCCTCGCGTTACTCCACGGTGAGAAACCCGTTTCCGGTCTGACGGTTTGGAGGCAACATGCTCCGAGAAGCTTTACGAGACGGCAGCTTCGCAGTAACCTGTGAGTTTGTGCCGGGGCGCGGAAAAGGCGGTCCGGCCGTGGATGCCGCGGCGCAGTTTGCACGCGACTTAGGTGCGGCCGGGGTGACGGTGCACGCTGTCAGCATCACCGACAACCCCGGGGGCAACCCGGCGATTTCCCCGGACGTGTTGGCGGCGGAGATTCGCCAGGTCGGCGGGGAGCCGCTGGTCCACTTCTCGTGCCGGGACCGGAACCGCAACGCGATCGAATCGCGGGCCATGGCTCTGGCCAGGATGGGGATTCAGAACCTGCTCGTCATCACGGGCGACTATCCGTCCAACGGCTGCTACGAGGGAACTTCCGCGGGGGTTTTCGATCTGGACGCCGTCCAAGCCGTCAAGTACCTCAAAGAGATGAACGCCGGCATCAAGGTTCCCGGGAAGAAGCCGGGCACCACGGCATCGTTGCCGGCCACGGATTTTCTGCTCGGGGTGGGCGTTTCCCCGTTCAAGCTGACGGAAGAGGAACTGATGCTCCAGTTCTTCAAGCTGGAGAAGAAGGTTCGGGCGGGGGCGGACTTCATCATTCCCCAGCTCGGGTATGACATGCGCAAGTTCCTGGAGATCAAGCGGTATCTCGCGAGTCGGGATCTGAACGTGCCGGTGGTCGGGAACGTCTACGTCCTCAGTTACGGGGCGGCGAAGGTGATGCAAGGCGGGGGTGTGCCGGGGTGCGTCGTGACCGACGAACTGGTGGCGAAGTTGAAGGCGGAATCGGCCGAACCGGACAAGGGCAAGGGCAAGCGGCTCGAACGCGCGGCGCAGATGGTCGCCATGTTCAAGGGCATGGGGTTTGGCGGTGTCCACATCGGCGGGTTTGGTCTGAAATCCGATGATTTCGTCTACATCATTCGGCACGGGCTCGAGCTTGAGCCGCAGTGGGAGTCGTTCATCCCGGAGGTGTCGTTCTCCAGGCCGAACGAGTTCTATGCGTTTCCGGCGCCCGTCACATACCGGCCGACGCGCCAGGAGAAGGACCCGGTTGCCACGCTGAGCCCGGGGTGCACTTCGGTGTTCTTTTCGGTCTGGAACCTGTTGCACGGGTTGCTGTTCGACCGCAAGGCGCTGGGTTACCGGATCCTGGTCGCCTGGTACCGGTTCCTCGAGAAGCACAAATTGCTGGGAAGCATCACGCACACCTTCGAGTTCGCGGTCAAGTCGGTGTTCCTGGGCTGCCGTGACTGCGGTGACTGCGCGTTGCCCGACACGGCCTACCGCTGTCCGATGTACCGGTGCGCGAAGCAGCAGCGGAACGGACCGTGCGGCGGCAGTCGTGACGGCATGTGCGAGGTGTACCCGACCGAGAAGCCGTGTGCCTGGATTGCGATCTACCAACGGTTGAAGGGCGCGGGTCGGATCGAGGAACTGCGCCAGGCCTATGTCCCGCCCTGCCGTGCCGAACTGCGTTACACGTCCGGCTGGGCCAACTTCTTCCTGAACCGTGACCATGCGGCGGTCCCCGCCGAAACTCCAGCCGCATCCGGGGCTGGCGAGTCGGCTGCCAATGCGGGTCCCGAACCCAAGGCGAACATCCATTGAAACTGGCTGTTTCAGGAAAAGGTGGAGTCGGTAAGACGACATTCACCGCGCTGTTGTCCAAGGCCTTGGTGGCCCGGGGGTACTCGGTGTTCGCCATCGATTCGGACCCGAACCCTACTCTCCTGGGTTCCATGGGCTATCCGGATCCCGAATCCGTGCGGCCCCTGGTGGAACTGAAGGACCTGATCGAGGAGCGTACGGGGGCCAGGCCCGGGTCGATGGGGGGCATGGTTCGGTTGAACCCGTTTGTGGATGATATCCCGGCCAAGTACGCGGTCGACATCGGCGGAGTGAAGGTGTTGGTGGCTGGGGCGGTCAAGCGCGGTGGCGCCGGGTGTTACTGCCCCGAGAACACCCTTGTCCGGGCGCTGATCTCGCACCTGCTCGTGGATCGCTCCAGTGCCCTGATCCTGGACATGGAGGCGGGCATCGAGCATCTGAGCCGCGGGACGGTGGCGTCGGTCGATTTCCTGATGGTGGTGGTGGAGCCGTCGCACCGCAGCGTGGAGACGGCTTTCCGCATCCGCCAGATGGCGACGGAGCTGGGGCTGAAGCGCGTCCTGGCGGTCGGCAACAAGGTGCGTTCTCAGCATGACCGGGAATTCCTGGAAAAGTCGCTGGTAGGTTGGGAGATGGCCGGTGTCATCCCCTACGACGAGACGATTCGCGAGTCGGAAACAGGTGAATTGGGTGCCCTCCGCGCTGCCCCTGGCACGGAGGCGTCGGTGGATCAGATTGCATCGTTGCTGGTGGACAAGACGGCAGCCCTGCGGCGTGAAGGAGACCAGGCATGACGGATAAATCTGCAAAGACGGCTGCGAGCATCGATCCGGCGGCTTTGGCCATGATCGAGAAGCTGGCGGCACAAGGCGTGGAGACCGCGTTCGACCGGCACGTGGAGCAGGGGACCCGGTGTCCGTTCGGGGACAAGGGCGTGTGCTGCCGGATCTGCGACATGGGACCGTGCCGCATCAGTCTCAAGGAGAAGGGCGCCAAGCGCGGGATTTGCGGGGCCACGGCGTCGACCATTGCGGCGCGGCAGCTGATCCGCCAGGTGGCAGCCGGGGTGGCCGCGCATTCGGATCACGGGCACGACATTGTGAAGACCTTGAAACTGGCGGCCAAGGGTGATGCCCAGGGTTACACGATCAAGGGCGTTGACCGGCTCATGGCCCTGGCCAAGGAATGGGGCGTTAAGACGGATCAGCGCGAGGTCAAGGAGATCGCCCTGGAACTGGCTGATTTGGCCTTGGGACAGTTCAACCAGCAGGAAGGCGAGATCCGGTATCCGGCGATGCGGGCGCCCGAGGCCACGGTCAAGAACTGGCGCCGGCTGGGGTTGATCCCGGTCGGAGTCGAGCACGAGATCGTGGAGACGCTGCACCGCACTCACGAAGGCGTCGACGCCGACTACATGAACCTGATCATGCACGGACTGCGCACCTCCCTGGGAGACGGTTGGGGTGGCGCCATGCTGGCCACCGATTTTGGCGACATTCTGTTCGGCTCACCCATGCCGGTCCGCAGCCAGGTGAATCTTGGGGTGCTGAAGGAGGATCACGTCAACATCGTGGTGCACGGCCACGAACCGACCCTGTCCGAGATGGTGGTGGCGGCCAGTCGGGATGCCGAGATGCTGGCCCTGGCGAAGCAGAAGGGTGCGCAGGGGATCCTGGTGGGTGGGATCTGTTGCACGGCCAACGAGATCCTGATGCGTCAGGGCGCCCCTGTGGTGGGCAACTTCCTGCACCAGGAACTGGCGCTGGCCACCGGGGCGGTCGACGTCATGCTCGTCGACGTCCAGTGCATCATGCCGGCGGTGATCGAGCACGCCGCCCGGTTCCACACCAAAGTGATCACGACCAGCAAGAAAGCCAAGATCCCCGGGGCCACGCACGTCCAGTTCGACGAGGAACACGCCTACGACATCGCCAAGTCGATCGTCCGCACCGCGGTCGAGAACTACCCGAACCGGAAGGGGCAGGATATTCCGCCCAACAAGACCGACCTGGTTGCGGGGTTCACGGTCCAGAACACGTTCTGGCACCTCGGCGGCCGCTACCGTTCCACGTTCCGACCGCTGAACGACGGCATCATCAGTGGCCGGTTGCGGGGTGTGGCGGCGGTCATCGGCTGCAACAATGTGCGAAAAGTCCAGGACGACAGCCACCTCAAAATGGTCAAGGAGCTGCTGAAGAACGACGTGCTGGTGGTGATGACCGGGTGCGCGGCCACCGCCTGCGCCAAGTACGGACTGCTGCAACCCGAGGCCGCGGCGGAGTACGCCGGGCAGGGGTTGCGAGAGATTTGCGAAGCCGTCGGGCTTCCGCCGGTGCTGCACTTGGGCTCCTGTGTGGACAACAGCCGCATTCTGGTGGCGTTGTGCGAGATGAGCCGTGAGGGCGGACTGGGCGACAAGCTTTCTGACCTGCCGATCGCGGGCGCGGCGCCGGAGGCCATGTGCGAGAAAGCCATCGCAATCGGGTTCTACTGCGTCGCGTCGGGCGCCTATGTGAACTACAGCCCGGCGATGAAGGTCTTGGGCAGTCCGGAACTGACCCAGCTTCTGACGGAAGGCTTGGAGGACATCGTGGGCGGGAAGTTCAGCTTCGAGGAAGACCCCGTCAAGGCGGCGCAGTTGATGATGCGTCACATGGACAAGAAGCGGAAGGCCCTGAAGTTGCGTCCGCTGATGTACGCGAAATCGTTTCTCGACGAGGAATCGCCGGAGCCCGCAGCGGCAGTGAGTACGGCCGCGGCGCAGATCTCGGAACCTGGCAAGAAAGGCTGCGGCGGCGTCCGTCCGTAGTGTGCACGACGGAAAGTCCTCGACCGGCCCAGGACGCAACAAGGAGTCAGCAATGTCAAAGATCATAGCGAGTGCGGCAATCCGCGGCGCGCGGGAAATCGTTGCCCAGGCGGAAGCCATGTTTGAGAAGGTCCGTGAGGAAAAGGGCGAGAGCATCGACGTCGGTTACCCCGACACGGCCTACTACCTGCCCATGGCTCATGCTTTGCTGGGGGTGAACATCGAGAAGCTGGGGCAGATCAAACCCGTGCTGGCGCACGCCCGGGAGTTGTTGGGCAACGTGCCGCCCGACCGTCTGTGGTTCCCCTATCTGGGGACGACTCTGGACGCGGGGATCGCCACCTTGCTGGCCGAGGAAATCATCACGGTTTTCAGGTACCTGTATGCCCAGGAACCGCAACCGGGCTGCAACGGGTTCTTCTCCGACACCATTCTGCGGACGCTTGGGATTCAGCTTGTGGACGGGCGGATGCCCGGGTTCGCCGCCATTCTCGGCGCGGCACCGGACGTCGACACGGCGGTTCACATCGTCCGCGAATTGCAGAAACGGCAGATCATGGTGTTTGCCGGATCTTCGACCAACGGGGTGAGCATTGTCGACCAGCTCGCCGAGGCCAAGGTTCAGATGGGGTGGGACACCTACATTGTCCCGTACGGCCGCGACACCATCAGCGCGATCTTCCCGCTGAACTGGGCCATTCGTGCCGCCATGACCTTCGGCGGTTTGAAGCCCGGCCAGTCCCGTGCCTGCCTGGAGTACTGCAAGAACCGGGTGTTTGCCTTCGGAATGACCCTCGGTGAGGTGGACGACTTCAAGTACGCCACCGGCGCGGGCGCGATCAACATGGGCTTCCCCATCATTGCGGACACGAACATCCCGGAGATTCTGCCGACCGGGATCTGCACGTACGAGCACGTGGTGCGGGAACTGGACCACAAGCACATCGTGCCGCGCTGCATCGAGGTCCGTGGCGTCAAGGTCAAGGTTGCCGAGATCGACATTCCTGTGCCGTTCTCAGCGGCGTTCGAAGGGGAGCGCGTCCGGCGCGAAGACATGCACTGCGAGTTCGGCAGCAAATACTCGGCGGCGTTCGAGTTTGTGCACACCCGTAACATGGACGAGATCGAGGACGGGAAGATCGAGGTGGTCGGACCCGACATCGACACGGTTGCCGAAGGCGGGTCCTTGCCGTTGGCGATCTACGTGGAAGTGGCCGGGCGTGCGATGCAGAAGGACTTCGAGTCCATTATCGAGCGCCAGCTCCACCATTACATCAACTATGCGATGGGCATTTTCCACATGGGGCAGCGGGACATCGTCTGGGTGCGGGTCAGCAAGGCCGCGTTTGCCAGCGGGTTCCGCCTGCAGCACTTCGGCAAGATCGTCCACGCCCGCATCCACGACGTGTACGGCAAGATTGTGGACAAGGTGCAGGTCAAGATCATTTCCGACGACGCCAAGGTCAAGGCGCTGCTGCAGGAGGCCAAGCACGCCTACGACGATCGCGACGCGCGCATCGCGGGGATGACCGACGAGAGCGTGGACGTCTTCTACTCCTGCACGCTGTGCCAGTCGTTCGCACCCAACCACGTCTGCGTCATCAGCCCTGAGCGATTGGGGCTGTGCGGGGCGTACAACTGGCTGGACGGAAAAGCGGCCTTTGAGATTGACCCGACCGGCGGGAACAAACCCATCGCCAAGGGGCGGGTCATCGACCTGAAGATTGGCGAGTGGGAGGGGATCAACGAGTTTGTGTATTCGACCTCGAACCGCAACATCGAGTCGATCAGTCTGTACTCGTTGATGGCCAAGCCCATGACGTCGTGCGGCTGTTTCGAGTGCATTCTGGCGATCGTGCCGGAAGCGAACGGGTTCATGATCGTCAACCGCGAGTTTCCCGGCATGACTCCCTGCGGCATGAAGTTCTCGACGCTTGCGGGCAGTGTGGGTGGCGGGAACCAGACCCCCGGCTTCCTGGGCGTGGGACGGCTCTACGTACTCAGCCGCAAATTCATCCCGGCCGACGGCGGGCTGCGGCGGTTGGTCTGGATGCCGAAGGAGATGAAGACGTACTTCGGTGACCGGCTCAAGGCTCGAGCTGCCGAGGAGGGGGTCCCGGACCTGGTCGACAAGATCGCGGACGAGACCTGCGCAACGTCGGGAGAAGAACTGGTCGAGTACCTGGCGAAAGTGGGGCATCCGGCCCTCGAGATGGAGTCGCTGCTGGAACTACTTTAGGTTTAAGGCATAGGGTGACGAAGCAGGAGGTGAAGCATGGCACTGAAAGCACTGGACATTTTCAAGCTGTTGCCGAAGACGAACTGCAAGAAGTGTGGCACTCCGACATGTTTGGCGTTCGCCATGAAACTGGCGCAGAAGCAGGCCAAGCTGGATGATTGTCCCGATGTCTCGGCCGAGGCCAAGGCCCTGTTGGCCGGCGCCGCGGCGCCGCCGATTCGCCTGGTCACGGTCGGCACCGGCGACCGGAAACTGGAGATCGGCAACGAGACCGTGATGTTCCGACACGACGAGTCGTTCTACCATCAGGCCGGAATCGGCGTCATCGTCCCCGACACGCTGACCGGGCAGGAGCTGACCGAGCGCTTGGCCCAGGTGAAGGCGCTGGCGTTTGTGCGGGTGGGAACTCGGATTGGCGCCGGGTTGGTGGCAGTGGAGAACGCCAGTGGCCGCGCGGACACCTTCGTCACGGCCGTACAGGCCGCCAGGAAAGTGGGGTTGCCGCTCGTCCTGATGGCCGCCGACGCCGCGGTCGTGAAGGCGGCGTTGGCCGCCGGGTGCGCGGCCGAGCGCCCGCTTATTTACGCGGCTTCCGAGGGCAACTGGGAGGGAATGGCGCAACTGGCCAAGGAGCACAATTGCCCGTTGGCCGTGACCGGGGCCGACCTGGATGCCGTGGCGGCGCTGGCGCGAAAGGTCCGTCAGGCCGGCGCCGAGGAGTTGATCCTCGATTTGGGTGTCGGTTCTCTGGCCCGTAATCTGGAAGCGTTGACCGCGGCTCGGCGGTTGGCCTTGAAGCGGAAGGCTGACGGGGTCGGATACCCGAGCATGGTTTGCTGCCGCGATGCCGATCCGGCGCAGAACCTCATCGCCTGCTGCTCGTACGCGGCGAAGTACGCGGGCATCGTCCTGACCCCGCTGCGGGCCCCGGAGCAGATCCTGCCGATGCTCACGATCGGTCAGAATATCTATGCCGACCCGCGCAAACCGATCCAGGTCGAAGCCAAGGTGTACAGTGTCGGTGCGGTCACCCCGCAGTCGCCGCTGTTGGTCACCACCAACTTCTCGCTGACGTACTACACGGTCGAGTCCGAGGTGGAAGCCAGCCGTGTCCCGGCCTACATCGGGGTGCTGGATACGGAAGGGACTTCGGTGCTGACGGCGTTCGCCTCCGATAAACTGACCGCCGAAAAAGTGGTCACGCTCCTGCGTTCCGAAGCGGTGACCAAGGCTGTGTCCCACCAGAAGGTGATCATCCCGGGCTACATCGCGGCCATGAGCGGCGAACTGCTCGAGGCGTCCGGGTGGGAGATCATGGTCGGGCCGCGCGAGGCCAGTGGAATTCCCAAGTATCTCAAGACCGTTTGGCAAGGGGCATGAAGAAGACTTACGTCATCACATTCCTGCCGGAAGGCCAGGCGGTGCGAGCCGCTCAGGGGCGGTCGATCTTGGATGCGGCCAAGGCGGCCGGGATCCCGATCAACTGCATCTGCAATGGGGATGGCGTGTGCGGTAAGTGTCGCGTCATGGTCAAGTCGGGCAAGGTCACGGCGCGGCCGAACATGTTCCTTGACCGGCACGATATCCAGCGCGGCATGGCGCTGGCCTGCCAGACTTACGTGGCTGGTGACGTGGTCGTGGAGGTGCCGCCGGAGTCGCGGGGCGGCGGCATTCCGCATTTGGTGAACGACGACGCGGTCCGCTTCGGCAAGACGTCGGTCGGGGGGTGGGACGAGACGGCCTTCCCGTTGTCGCCGCTGGTCAGTAAAGTCTACCTGGAACTGCCCAAGCCGAGCCTGGATGACAGCCTGTCGGACCAGGAGCGTCTCTATCGCAGCCTGCGGCAGAAGCTGGATCTCCCCATCGTTCAGACGGGGCTGTCGGTGATGCGGCGCTTTTCCGAGGTCTTGCGTCGCAGCGACTGGAAGGTCACGGTGCTGTTGGGCTGCCGGGGCGGCACGGTGGAGGTTGTCGATGTGGAACCGGGGGACACGGTGGCCCGGAACTATGGTGTTGCGTTGGACGTGGGCACGACCACCATTGTCACCTACCTGGTCGATTTGACCAACTCAGAGACCCTGGCGGTCAAGGCGCGCTACAACTCCCAAGCCCGGTTCGGTGAAGACGTGATCGCGCGGATCATGCGCGCCGCTTCGCCCGACGGACTGCGCGAACTGCAGGAGACGGTGGCCGGTGACATCAACGGCTTGATTGCGGCTCTGATCGTGGACGCCGGTGTCCGGCTGAGCGATGTGAACTGCATCACCTGTGCGGGCAATACGACCATGGTGCATCTCCTGTTCGGTCTCGATCCGGCCAACATCCGGCGCGAGCCGTACGTGCCTTGCGCTGTGAATCTGCCCGTGATCCGGGCTGCCGAGGTTGGCATTACAATTAACGCGCGCGGCCTTCTGGCCACCATGCCGTGCGTGGCGTCCTACGTCGGAGGCGATGTGCTGGCCGACGTGCTCGTGTCCGGCATGACCCGGAGCGAGGAACTGTCCTTGCTGGTGGACCTGGGCACGAACGGGGAGTTGGTTCTCGGCAATTCGGAGTGGCTGATGGCTTGTTCCGCATCGGCCGGTCCGGCGTTTGAGGGTGGCGGCATCTCCTGCGGTATGCGGGCCACGTCCGGGGCCGTGGAGCGGGTTGTCCTGGGGCCGGGGGGGCAGGTTCTCGAATGCAACGTGGTCGGTGGCGGCAGTCCCCTGGGACTGTGCGGATCCGGACTGATTGACGCCGTCGCGGGTCTGCTCGAAGTGGGCTGCATCGACCGGGCCGGACGGTTCGTTCCGGACCGCTGCGGGCGCAAGTTGCAGGAGATGGAGACCGGCGACCGAGGGTTCGTGTTGTTCCCGGGGCAGGAAACCGCGCTGGGTCGGGATATCGTGCTGGCAGAGGCCGACATTGCCAACCTGATCCACACCAAGGGTTCCATCTACATGGCCGCCGTATGCCTCCTCGAGCATGTCGGCCTGAGTTTCGACGATGTCAAGCACATCTACATTGCGGGTGGTTTCGGCAATCATCTGCAGGTTGACCGTGCGGTGCAGATCGGGCTGCTCCCCGACGTGAACCGCAGCGTGTTTCACGTCATTGGCAACGGATCGGTGCAAGGGGCCAGGATGGCGCTGCTCTCGGGGCATGCCCTGCGCTACACGCAGGAGCGGATCGCGGCTGCAACGACGTACGTCGAGTTGAGTTCTTCTCACAGGTACATGAACGAGTACTCGTCCTGTCTGTTCTTGCCCCATACGGACATCGAACGGTTCCCGTCTGTGGCCAGGAAGTTCAACCCGCAGACGGTCTAGGAGTAGACGATGACGGTACGGATCGCTGTCGCTGGGAAGGGCGGGTCGGGGAAAACAACCCTGGCCGCTCTCTTGTGTCGAGGTCTGGTCGAGCGCGGCGTCAAGCCCCTGCTGGCCGTGGACGCCGACCCCAACAGTTGTCTGCCGGACCGTCTTGGCATACCGCTCCAGCACACCATCGGGCAGATGCGCGAGGAATTGCGCTCCGATCCCGAGAGCGTGCCGAAGGGGGTGTCAAAACACGAGTGGATCGAACAACTCATCCACCAGGACATCGCGGAAGCGAACGGGTTCGACATGCTGGTCATGGGGCGGCAGGAAGGCCCCGGCTGCTACTGCTACATCAACAACGTGCTTCGGGAATGCATGGAAAAGATCAGTGGACAATACCGGGGCGTAGTCATTGACAACGAGGCCGGGTTGGAGCACCTGAGCCGTCGCACCAGTGGCGAGGTGGAGATCATGCTGGTTGTCTGCCATGCCACCGCGGTCGGGGCCCGCACCGCGGCGCGGATTGTCGAGATGCGCGACCACCTCCAGTTGCAGGTCGGGCAGACCTTCCTCGTTCTCAACCAGTTCGATGGCAATCTGGGGCCGGAACTGGCCGATGCCTTTGCCCGGACCGGCCTGGAGACTCTGGGTGTTGTTCCTGCAGATCCCCTTGTTGCTTCGTTCGACGTGGAGGGTCGTTCGCTGCTCCAGTTGCCCGCGGATTCGACGGCGGTCCGGGCGGTTCACGACATGCTGAAAATGCTAAACGAAAGGAGGCTCATATGACGCTGATGGAAACTGCCAAGGAGAAGTGGTCCGGAGCTGTTGGCACGGTTGTGCTGGGCGCGGACGCTGCGGCCGGAGGGACCCGAAAGTCTGTCGTTACTCTGGGCGGCGCCAGTACCCTGCCGTTCCTGAAATTCGATGGACAGACCCCGCATCGGCCCGCCGTGGCCATGGAGGTCTGGGACAGTGCACCGGAGGATTGGCCGGCCCCGCTGGCGACGGCCCTGGGCGACTTGGTCAAGAGCCCGGTGGAGTGGGCCCGCACCTGTGTCGAGAAGTTTGGCGCCGACTTGATCTGCCTGCGCCTGACGAGCACTCACCCGGACTTGGCGAACACCTCGCCCCAGAAGGCCGCGGAAACGGTCAAAGCGGTGCTGAAGGCAATCAGTGTCCCCCTGATCGTCTGGGGCTGCGATCAACCGGACAAGGACAACCAGGTCTTGCCGGTGTGCAGCCAGGCGGCGGCGGGCGAGCGCTGCCTGTTCGGGACCGTCACCGAGGACAACTACAAGACGCTGGCGGTGTCTTGTCTGGCGGACGGACACTGCCTGATCGGTTTGAGCCCGATCGACATCAACATCGCCAAGCAGGTCAACGTGCTGGTCACGGAGATGGGATTCCCGCTCGACCGGTTGGTCATGTACCAGACAACCGGGGCGCTGGGATACGGTTTGGAGTACACCTACTCCATCCAGGAGCGTGGACGCCTGGCGGCCCTGGGCGGAGACCGGTTGATGGCGGTTCCCGTCATCTGCATGGTTGGGCAGGAAGCCTGGCGGACCCGGGAAGCCCGGGCGACCGAAGAGGAGCTGCCGGGCTGGGGGAGTGAGAAGGAGCGGGGCCTGAACTGGGAGATCGCCACGGCCGCTGCGTTGCTCCAGGCTGGAAGCGATATCCTGGTCCTGCGGCATCCGGCGGCGGTGGCCGCGATCAAGACGAGCATCGGTCAACTGATGAGTTAAGAGTTCCCACGCTCAGGTACTCCAGCGAGCGTACCTGGAATCAGGGTTTCGGTGTTCAGTGTTCGGGCTGAGCACCGGGCTAATGTGACGCCACCAGTGGCCATTTCTCCCCGAACCCCGAACCCCTGAATAGCCACAGCCAACGAAGGAGACCCCAGATCATGTTTGTCATCGGCGAGCGGATCAACGGCATGTTCAAGGACATTGGCGACGCCATCCTGGCGAAGGACCCCCAGCCGGTTCGGGCCATGGCTGAGAAGCAACTGGCCGCCGGCGCGGACGCGTTGGACATCAACGTCGGCACCCGGGTGCCGAAGCCGGAGCGTGGGGCTGCCATGGAGTGGCTGGTCGATTCGGTCCGCGAAGTGACGACCGTACCCCTGTCGATCGACAGTCCGAGCCTGGTCATCGTGCGGGCTGGCTTGGCGAAGGCCTGCGCGAAGGGCCGTGGGATCATCAACTCGACCACCGGCCAGCAGGGCAAGGTCGAGGAGTTCATGAAGTTGGCGCACGAGTTCAGTGCGGGTATCGTCGGATTGTCCATTGATGAGAAGGGCGTGGCGGCGACGGCGGATGCCAAGCTGGAAATCGGCATGCGGATCATCGCCGCGGCCGCCGAGGCCGGTGTCCCGACCGAAGACGTTTACCTGGATCCGATCATTCTGCCCGTGAACTGTAACCAGTCCGCGCCGGGCATTGTGATGGAGACCATCAGCCAGTTCAAGATGCTGTCGGATCCCGCCCCCCACATTGTGATCGGGTTGAGCAACCTCAGCCAGGGCGCCTCCGAACGGTCCCTGATCAACCGCACGTTCCTGGTCATGGCCATTGGAGCCGGCCTGGACGCCAGCATCCACGACCCCCTGGACGAGGAGTTGACCAACGCCATGGTCACTGCCGAGTTGCTGCTCAACAAGAGTATTTACAGCGACTCTTACCTGGCGGCATACCGGAAGGGGAAATCGGTGCGTTGAGTCGGGTGGACGGTCTGCCGCTGGCGCGGACGACACGCCGGACCTGCGGCATCACCCCAAACGGGCAATGCGTCAAGAGTGCAGGATGCAGGCGGGGCTGAAGGGCGAGCCGCGAGAGGTGACAAGCGGTTCCTCCAAATGCGCCCCGTTTTCTGACGCGTGCGGCTCTGACAGAGGACCACCCTCAACGGACGCACTACCCGAAAAAGGTAATGCGTCAGTCGCGGGTGGAGATAGGGTCGAAGGTTGGCCGGGGCTGGCGCCTGGAGTGGTCGGAGCGGCTCGCTCCGACACCCGCGGGACCGGGCCGGTCCCGCCACTTTGGGCAGCCACCCCCACCCCTCCACCCGCGACTGACGCATTACCGAAAAAGGGCGGAATGGTTTGACTTCGGGTCGCATGACAGGTACACTTGCCGGCCAAGTGTCAAGTCCTCACTGCAGAGTGGAGAGACGTCCATGTTGGTTGTTGCCTGTATCAAGCAGGTCCCGGACACGACCCAGGTCAAGATCGACCCGGTGACGAATACCCTTGTGCGTGAAGGTGTTCCGTTCATCATCAACCCGTTTGACATCCACGCCCTCGAGGAAGCGCTTCGCATCCGGGACCGGTTCGGGTGCCGGGTCACCGCTATTTCCATGGGCCCCCCCAACGCCGAGGCGACTCTGCGCAAGGCCCTTTCCCTGGGGGTTGACGAGGCGATTCTCGTGTCGGACCGCTGTTTCGGAGGCGCCGACACCTTGGCGACAAGCAACGTTCTGGCCGAGGCCATCCGGCGGCTCGTCAAGCGCGAGGACGTGGGGCTGGTGATCTGCGGCAAGCAGACGATCGACGGCGACACGGCTCAGGTCGGGCCCGGCATCGCGACGCGCCTCGGCTTTGCGCAACTGACGCTGGTCGACCGAATCGAGCATTTCGACCCTGAGAAGAGGGTGATCCGGGTACGGCGGAAACTCGAAGGCCGACATGAGATCGTGGAGGCGCCGCTTCCCGCGCTCATTACGGTCGTTCGGGAACTGAATCGCCCCCGCTACCCGACCGTGCCCATGCGCCTCCAGGCGTTGGAGACTCAGATCACGGTCTGGCGCAATCAGAACCTCGAGCTTGACGAGAACACCATAGGCCTCAAGGGCTCGCCCACATGCGTGAACCGGATCTTCTCGCCGCAACGCGAGAAGGGCGAGATCCTCGGTGACGGTGGCAAAGACCCCGACGGAGCGGCCCGGCTTCTGGTCGAGAAGCTGCGGAGCAAGGACCTCCTGGTGGTATGAACCGGCTGAGGCCGTTCCCTCTCCGTTTTCGCGGGTTGACCCCACGGTGGAATGTCCGTTAAGGAATTCTGCGATGAGCGATGAAAAGAAGCCGACGAAGAAACCGCGCGGTAAGGCGCGGCTTGTCAAGGGGAAGTGCATCGCCTGCGGTGCGCGGTGCCAGAGCGTCTGCCCCGTCAAGGCCATCGACATGAACGACGCGGGCGAGCCGATCATCCTCCTTGCCAAATGCATCGGCTGCAACAAGTGCGTGAAGATTTGTCCGGTTCAGGCTCTGGAGATATTCTTCTCTGCCGAGGAGCAGAAGGTCCTCGAAGCGCTCGCCAAGGAAGGCGTCGCGACGACGACCCCGGAGCAGGATGAGGCTGCGGCCTTGGCCGAGTCCCTCGCCGGTTGGCGGGGTGTCTGGGTGTTTGTCGAACAGGCCGAGGGAGAGCCGGCCCGGGTCTCCTGGGAGCTTCTCGGAAAGGGTCGTGAACTGGCCAACACGCTCAAGTCCGAGCTGGCCGCTGTGGTTCTCGGCGAAAACGTCGAAGCGCTGTGCCATGAGGCCTTCGTCTACGGTGCGGACAAAGCCTACCTCATGGACGCGCCGGTGCTGCGTCACTATCGGACCGAGTCTTACCTCAAAGGAGTCCTGCACCTCGTCAACCGGTATCACCCCGAAATCATCCTGATGGGGGCTACCGGGCTCGGGCGTGACCTCGCCGGGGCCGTTGCCACGATTCTGAAGACGGGCCTCACCGCCGATTGCACAGGGCTTTCCATCGATGACAAACGCAACCTCATGCAGACCCGTCCGGCCTTTGGGGGCAACATCATGGCCACCATCATGTGCGACAAGTTCCGTCCCCAGATGGCGACCGTGCGTCCTCGCGTCATGACCATGCCGGACCGGATCGAGGGGCGGACCGGTACGATTGTCCGCGACGAGTGCCCCGCCCGGGAAGAGGACATGCTCGTCAAAGTCCTGGAAATCCTGAAGGAAGGGCAGGGCAAGGAGAACGTGGACGTGGCCGCGGCCGAATTCATCGTTTCGGGGGGCCGGGGGATGATGGGCAAAGAGAATTTCCAGATACTTCAGGAACTTGCCGACGTTTTTGGCGGGGTCGTCGGCTCGTCTCGCGGCGCCGTCGATGCGGGCTGGATGCCGGCGGAGCGGCAGGTCGGGCAGACCGGGAAGACGGTGCGGCCCAAGATTTACATCGCCTGTGGAATCAGCGGGGCGATCCAGCATCTGGTCGGGATGCAGGACTCGGACCTGATCATTGCCATCAACCGGGACAAGGATGCCCCCATCTTTGAAGTGGCCCACTACGGGATCGTCGGGGACTTGTTCAGTGTCGTTCCGGCCCTTACCCGGGCCCTCCGAGAGATGAGAGAACAGAAGAAGCCTGCCTGAGCCCAGTTGTTGTAGGTAGCCTGCACAGAGCCGTTTGATGGTTCACGAGGTCCTGATGACACCCAATCCGGTCGTTTTTGGCGTCATTCTCGTCGTTGCGTTCGGCTTGTTTGCCCTAAGCTGCTACCGGCGCTTTTCCCTCGCAGCCGTCGGCAAGCCGGATGATCGTTTCCGTCCGATCGGGACACGGATCTGGAACATGTTCCTGTACGCGTTCGCGCAGAAGCGGGTAGCGCAGCGGCCCTTCGGTCTGAATCACGTGACCCTGTTCTGGGCGTTTCTGGTGCTGGTCATCGCCAACGGCGAATTCCTGGTCCGTGGCGTTTTTCCCGGCTTGAGCATCTACCTTCTACCGGCACCGGTCTTCAAGTTGCTTCTGCTGGCCTTTGAGGTCGTCTCGCTCCTGGCCCTCGTCGCTTCGCTGATCGCAATGGCACGGCGGCTCTTCTTCGCCCCGCCCTACCTTTCCACCGCTTACGTGAAGGCAACCAGCTTTGAGGCGTTCCTCATCCTGTTCTTCATCATCGTGCTGATGCTCGCGTATTTTGGCCTGCACGGTGCGGAGATCGCACTGGCCCGGCAGCAAGGCGCCGACTGGATGCCGGTTTCCGGCGTCGTGGCCCGCCTTCTCGGCGGGGTCGGCCCCGAGGGCGTGGAGAGCTTTGCCGCGCTCTGCTGGTGGGTGCACGCCATCGTTCTTCTGGTCTTCATGAATCTCCTGCCGCTGACGAAACACATGCACATCCTTACGGCCATTCCCAACTGCTATTTGCGGTCGATCGACAAGCCGAATACCCAACCGCGGGAGGAGTTCCGTAAGGGTGAGTCATTCGGTGTTGGGCAAGTGGATCAATTCACTTGGAAGGACCTGATCGACAGTTTCTCCTGCACCGAGTGCGGTCGTTGCCAGGATGTCTGCCCGGCAGCGATCACGGGCAAGCCACTGAACCCGCGCCAGATTATCCACGCTATCAAGAGCAACCTGCTGGCGAACGGGGAAGGTCTGAAGCGCGGCGAGAAGCCTGCCCTGCCACTCATCGGGGCCGAGGCCGAAGGCACGAACACCGAAGCCGCCCTGTGGTCATGCACCACCTGCGGCGCCTGCCTGGAGGTATGCCCGGTGCTGATCGAGCAGATGCCGAAGATCATCAAGATGCGGCGGCACCTGGTCGAGATGCAGGTACGTTTCCCCGAGGAGTTGCTGGGCGTTTTCGAGAATTTCGAGGGGCGCTCCAACCCGTGGGGCATTGCGCCCGCCGAACGGACCAAGTGGTGCACCACCATGAATGTGAAGACGTTCGAGAAAGGGACGACAGAGTACCTCTTCTACGTGGGGTGCGCGGGTGCCTTCGACTCCCGTCAGAAGCAGGTCACCGTGGCCATTGCCACCATTCTCGACGCCGCCGGCGTCTCGTGGGGGACGTTGGGGAAAGACGAGAAGTGCTGCGGTGACAGCTTACGCCGGCTGGGGAACGAGTACGTTTTCGACAAGATGGCCCAGGAGAACGTCAAGCTTTTCCGCGACAAAGGAATAACCAAGGTTATCACCCAGTGCCCGCACTGTTATTCCACGCTGAAGAATGACTACCGTCAGTACGGCCTGGAGGTCGAGGTCCTGCATCACGGGCAGCTCATCGAGCAGCTTCTGAAATCCGGAAAGTTGCGACTGAACCGACAGGTGACGGACTTGGGCAAGATCATCTTCCACGACTCGTGCTACCTGGGGCGGCACAACGACGTGTACGACGCGCCGCGGAATGTTCTGGCGACCGCCACCGGAAAGGCCCCGGTCGAATTCAGTCGGAACCGCGCCAACTCCTTCTGCTGCGGAGCCGGCGGCGGACGCATGTGGATGGAAGAACTCGTCGGCAGCCGAGTCAATGTTGCCCGGGCGGAAGAGGCGCTGAAAGAGACGCCGGACACCGTCTGCGTCGCCTGCCCCTACTGCATGACCATGTTCATGGACGCCTTCAAAGACCTGGACAAGGAACGGACGCGCGTTCGTGACGTGGCCGAGGTGGTGGCCGAAGGGCTTCGGCAGGGGTAACTCGCTTGGGGCGTTTCGGCTGCAGTGCCGCGACGGGGATCGGCCTGCAGGACTGACGCCACCCCCCGAACACATCCGCCTGTAGTGGCCGCGTTGCACGCGGCCACGGTGCGTTGCGCAAGCACCTCTGTCCGGTCGCTCGCCCATGTTACTCGCGGGGTCCGATAAAGTGGCCGGAGCGGCTCGCTCCGGCCCCCGCGGGAGCGAGCCGCTCCCGCCACTTTGCCAGAACGCGCAGACGAAAGCCAGTAACGTCTGCACATGATCGGGCGGTATTCCGTACGGGGAGCGCCTATGCCAGCCTGAGTCGCTACTTCCCGGGATTCACCTTGACGAGGCGATCCTGGAGGATGTGGAACGCCCCCCAGAGCGCGTCCAGCGGCATGTGCTGCCCGGCGGTCTTGTCGGTGAGAACGCTGGCGCGGGCGGGGAACTCGTCATCCTGGAACCAGAGCAGGACGGTGACGGGAATGCGGGGGAACAAGAGGAAGGAGTAGGCGACGTCGGCGTGCGGTTCGGGGCGACCGCCGATGCAGCGGCAGGCCCGGGAAAACGCGTCGCTGCGACTCCCGAACCGCGCCGTGAGTTGCTGCACGGGTATTTCATGGGGGCCGCGGAAGAACGCATCTCCTCCCGGCAGTTCGCCGGGCAACACCCAGAAGCCGCTGGGGTCCATCTTCCTGGCCTCGAGCAGGTAGACCACGGAGGCGAGGTGCGGGAAGTACCCGGTCTTGGCCGGACCACCGGGCAGCATCTTCTCAACCGTTCGCGCGCCGACGTCGATCCGGTAACGCTCGTCCAGGACGTTCAGTCCGTAAACGTTCTCACCCTCGACCACGGCGCCCGTGCGCTCGGCCACGTCGGCTGGCGTCTGCCGGGCGAGTCTGTCCCATAGTGGCGCTTGAATCATTCCGTGTCTCCATCTGTCCCGCTCACCCCCCGAGCGTCAGGCGGTGCTCGTGGGTGTAGATGTTCATCTGTTCGCCGCGCGCGAAGCCGCACAGGGTCACGTTCAGTCGTTCTGCGGCGGCAACAGCGGCAGTCGTGGGCGCCCCGACTGCCGCTACAACACCGATCCCGGCGCGGACCGCTTTGACGATCATCTCCAGGCTCACGCGCCCGGAGAGGAACACGCCGCATCCGGTGGTGCCGATTTTCGCCATGAGTGCATGCCCGAGGACTTTGTCCAAGGCGTTGTGTCGACCGATGTCCTCGTGGACGACGAGGAGCTTGCCGGAATTGTCGAACAGTGCCGAGGCGTGCGTGCCGCCCGTGGCCAGAAACAGCGGCTGCTCTTCGCGCAGGCGGTGCTGTACGGCCAGCGGGATACCGGCAGCCATGCTCACGGCATCGCGGACCGGTTCCAGGCTGCGGAGCATCTCGTCGATGTCCAGTCGCCCGCAAAGCCCGCAGGAGCTGTTGACGACCATGGAACGGGCGGCGGATGGGGCGATGGGCGCGGCGGTCGTCACATCGATCACATCCGGCGTGTCGGGGCAGGTCATCAGCAAGTGAATGTCACCCAACTTGCCGATGAACCCTTCGGTAAGCAGGAATCCCACCGTCAGTTCACGGTCGCGCCCCGGGGTTCGCATCAGGGTGAAGGTGTCGGTCCGGTTGACCACGATCCGCAGTGGTCCCTCGGCGACCACGTCATCAAGCAAGGGCCTCTTCTCCCTCGCCGCCGGGACGCACCGAAGCATCTGGACCTGGCGAATCCCTTCCACGTGCGTCTCCGGCTCAGGGCTTCTGGATCGCGGCGGCGCAGCACTTGTACTCCGCGGTGCGCGTGATGTTGTCGAATGCGTCGTTCGTCAGCAGGTTGGTCGAGGTCTCGGCAAAGTGGAACGGCATCCAAAGTGCGCCAGGGTTGACCTTGCAGGCGACGCGGGCCGCCACCGTGACCGCGCCGCGGCGGGTGACCACGCGGACCATGTCGCCGTCCTGGATGCCCAACCGCGCCGCGTCTTCCTGGTGCATTTCGACGAAGTTCTGGGACTGTTTCTGGCTGATGGCCGGGCTCTTGAGCGTCATGTTGCCGACGTTGTAGTTGTACAGGGTGCGACCGGTGGACAGGATCAGCGGGTAGTCCTTGTCAGGTTCCTCGGCCGGGGGGCGGTGCCGGATGACGTGGAACAAGCCCTTGCCGCGGGGGAAGCTGCCTTTGTGCAGGAACTGCGTCCCCGGATGGTCCTTTGACGGGCACGGCCACGACAGCCCGACCTTGTCGATGCGCTCGTACGAAATGCCCGCCAGGCTGGGGCTGAGGCGCGCCATTTCATCCCAGATTTCTCCGGGGTGGGCGTACGACATGGGGTAGCCCATGGCGGTGGCAACATCGCACAGGATCTGCCAATCGGGTCGGGCTTCGCCTGGTGGCTCAACCGCTTTGCGTATGCGCTGGACGCGTCGCTCGGTGTTGGTAAAGGTGCCGTCCTTTTCGGCAAAGCAGGCTGCGGGAAGCACGACGTGAGCGAGCTTCGCCGTCTCGGTCATGAAGATGTCCTGGCACACCAGGAACTGGAGCTTGCTCAGGTGTTCGGCCACCTTGGTGCTGTTGGGTTCGCTGCGTATCAGGTCCTCGCCCATGCAGTACAGACCTTTGAGAACGCCGGCGCCGGCCTGTTCTATGAAATCGGTGATGCGGCCGCCGCGGTTGGTGGGCAACGGCAGGCCCCACGCCGCCAGGAACTTCTGCTGCACCGCCGGGTCCGCGACCTTCTGGTATCCGGACACGTGCGCCGGCATGGCGCCCATGTCGCAGGATCCCTGGACGTTGTTCTGGCCGCGCAGCGGATTGACCCCGGACGACTCTTTGCCGATCTGGCCGCACAACATGGCAAGGTTGGCGAGGTTCTGCACGTTCTCGGTGCCGCAGGTGTGCTCCGTGATCCCCAGCGTGTAGAAGATCGAAGAGGGAGTCCCTTCGGCATACCACTCAGCGGCCTTGCGGATCAGGTCGGCGTCGACACCGCAGACGCGGGCGGCCAGGTCGAGCGGATACGCCTCGAGATTGGCGCGGAACGCGTCGAAGTCCTCGCACCGCTCTGCCACGAAACGGCGGTCGAACCGGCCGGTGGCGACCAGGTGGTTCATCATCGCGTTGATCAGCATGTTGTCCGTGCCGGGCCGGTGCTTGATGTGAATGTCGGCTCGGCTCGCCATCCAGGTCTCGCGCGGATCGCAGACGATGAGCCGGGCGCCCTTCCGCCGCGCTTTCTTCATTTCAAGGCCGACGATGGGATGCGCGTCGGTCGGGTTGGCTCCGATGAGGAAGAGTGTTTGTACGTTCTTGATCTCGGCAATCGAGTTGGTCATGGCGCCGGAGCCGAACGATGAGGCCAACCCGGCGACGGTGGGGGCATGGCAGGTCGTGGCGCACTGGTCGATGTTGTTGGTTCGTCCCGCCATACGCGCCAGCTTCTGCATCAGGTAGTTCTCTTCATTGGGGCAGCGCGAACAGCTCTGGAAAGCGATCGCGTCCGGGCCGTACTGGTCACGGAGCGCGGTCAGTCCCTTGGCAACCGCCTGAATGGCCTCGTCCCACGACACCTCGCGGAAGCTCCCGTCTACGCGCAGCAACGGTTTCGTCAACCGTTCGCGGTCGCTGATGAAGTCGGTGGCATACTTGCCTTTGACACAGAGGTTCCCGTCGTTGGGCAAGCAGCCCGGCTCGCTGGTCACGCGCACCACGCGGTTCAGCTTGCGGTTCACGTTCAGGTCCATCTGGCACCCCACACCGCAGTAGCTGCAGGTGGTTCGGACCTTCACCAGGTCGCGCCGCCGCCCGAGGCCCTTTGCCGGCCGGTCGTAGAGCGCCGATGTCGGACAGGTGTTGACGCAGCCGCCACACAGTTCGCAGGTCGAGTTGTTCAACTCCACGTCAAAACCCGTTGTCACCTCGACTTGGGTGCCGCGTCCGCGCAAGGTCAGGGCTTCCGCCATCTGGACTTCGCTGCAGAACCTGACACAACGCTGACAGCGCACGCACTTCGATGGGTCGTACTCGATCGCAGCGTTGCCGGTGGTGTAATTCGGTTGGCCGGGGCGCGGGCTGACGTTGGGGAAAAGCGATTCGTCGGCCTGGTACTCGTAGGCGTAGTCCTGGAGGAGGCAGTCGCCGTCCTTGTCGCATGTGGTGCAGGTAATGCGGTGTTCGCTGAGCAGAAGCGACAGCGCGGTCCGGCGCAGGGCGCGGACCGCCGGGGTGTTGGTGCGCACGATCATGCCGTTGGCGGCCTGCCGCGAGCAGGACGTCTGCAGGCCGCGCTCGCCCTCCACTTCGACGATGCACAGCCGGCACGCGCCCGTGGGGACCAGGCGGGGGTCATGGCACAGGTGCGGAATGTCGATCCCGGCGCCCAGCGCGGCCTCCAGAATCGTCGATCCCGCGGCAACGGTCACCCGACGCTCGTCAATGGTCAGCAGCACTTGGTCTGCCATGATTATTCCTTCTCGGTTGCTTAGGCTATAGGCTATAGGCTGCAGGCTGTTAGGCTGTAGGTTTCCCATCTTGTGGCATGGAACTTCGGCTTCCGCATCCGGTTGGGACCGAGTCCGTTCCAGAGCTAAGAACCTTGCTTAGGCAGGCCTCTTTCTTGCCTACAGCCTACAGCCTGTCCACCTACAGCCTGCCCGGGCGCACCGGCGCGTGTTCACTCGAGCCGAACCGCATCGAACTTGCAGGCCTCGCGGCAGGCCCCGCACTTGATGCACTTGGCCTGAATGATCTCGTGCGGTTTCTTGGCCTTGCCAACGATGGCGGCGACGGGGCACTTCTTCGCGCACGCGTGGCATCCGGTGCACGCGTCCGCCAGAATGGTGTACTTGAGCAGCGCGCGGCAGACACCCGCGGGACACCGGTGGTCGCGAATGTGCGCCTCGTATTCATCCCGGAAGTGACGGACCGTCGAGAGCGACGGGTTGGCCGCCGTCTGCCCAAGCCCGCAGAGGGAGGACGCGCGGATCATTTCGCCCAGCGAGACAATCTTCTCGAGGTCTTCCATCCGGCCTTCGCCCTTGGTGATCCGTACCAGAATGTCCAGCATCTGCTTGGTCCCGACCCGACACGGCACGCACTTGCCGCACGACTCCTTGTGAACGAAGTCGGTGAAGAACCGGGCGATGTCCACCATGCAGGTGGAGCTGTCCATGACGACGAGCCCGCCGGATCCCATGATGGCGCCGAGCTGCTTCACGGAGTCGTAGTCAATGGGCAGGTCCAGGTACTGTGCCGGTACGCAGCCGCCCGATGGCCCGCCCATCTGCGCGGCCTTGAACGGACGGTCACCGGGAATGCCGCCGCCGATGTCGAAGACGATCTGACGCAGGGTGGCGCCCAGCGGCACCTCGACAAGGCCCGTGTTGCGGACTTTGCCCGCCAGCGCGAAAACTTTCGTGCCCTTGCTTCCCGCGGTCCCGACGGCACTGAACGCCGCCGCGCCGTCCCGCAGAATGAGCGGTACGTTGGCCAGTGTCTCCACGTTGTTGATCGTGGTCGGGCAGCCGAGCAGCCCGCGTTGCGCGGGGAACGGCGGTCGGGGACGCGGCATCCCACGGCGGCCTTCCAGCGAGGCGATCAGGGCCGTCTCTTCGCCGCAGATGAAAGCACCCGCGCCCATTCGGATGTCGATCTCGAAACTGAACTTGGAGCCCAGGATGTTCCGGCCTAGAAGGCCGTGGGCCCGGGCCTGCTCGACGGCAATCTTCGCGTGCTCCACGGCGATCGGATACTCGGCCCGCACGTAGACGACACCGTTCGTCGCGCCGATGGCATACCCCGCCATCAGCATGCCTTCGAGGATCTGGTGCGGAACACCCTCGAGCAACGCCCGGTCCATGAACGCGCCCGGGTCGCCCTCGTCCGCGTTGCAGATCACGTACTTCCGGTCGCCGGCGACGTCGCGGCAGAGGGCCCACTTGCGGCCCGTCGGGAACCCCGCTCCGCCGCGGCCGCGCAACCCGGACGCAGTGACTTCGCTGATGACCTGCTCAGGCGTGCGCGACGTCAGGACCTTGGCCAGGGTTTCGTAGGTGCCGTAAGCGACAGCGTCCTCGATGCGCTTCGGGTCCACGCGGCCGCAGAGGCGGTAAACGTCTCGCTTCTGCGCCCGGTAGAACGGCTCTTCTCGGAGAACCGCGGTGGTCTGCCCGTCCGCCTTTCCGCACAATCGAGTCACCGGCTTGCCGCCACGGAGGGTGACCTCGATGATCTCATCGACGTCTGCGGGCGCCACGGGCCCGTAGAGGAAGTCCTGGGGCTCGATCAGGACCAGCGGCGCACGCGCACAGAGCCCGTGACAGCCGGTCTCCACCACGTCTATCTCCTGCGACAGGCCGGCGCTGGCCAGTTTGTCGCGAAACGCTTTGCTCACATCCAGCGCACCCAAGGCGCGGCAACCGGTGGCGCACACCAGCACACGCCCGCGGGTGCGCTTCCGTGTTTCCACGAGCTCGGCACGCCAAGCCTTCAGAGCCGCTGCATTCGGAATCGGAGTGTTCGGAGATATCATAGGGGGCGCCTTCACGGGTATGCGTCCAGGATGGAGTTCACCTTTTCGGGCCTGAGCAGGCCAAAGTAATCGTTGTCGACCATCATCACGGGTGCCAAGAAACAGGTGCCGAGGCAGGCGACGGTCTCGAACGTGAAGCGACCGTCCTGAGTGGTCTCGCCATCCGCAATCCCAAGCACGCGACCGACCGCGTCGGCCACGGACTGACCGCCACGCACATGACACGCCGTGCCGCGACAGCACCGGATCGTGTGCCGTCCGCGGGGTTTCATGGAGAATTGTGCGTAGAAGGTGATTACGCCGTACATTCTGCTCGTGGGAATGCCGGTCTGCCGGCTCACCTCTGTCAGAACTTCAGCCGGGAGGTAGCCGTAGGTATCTTGCAGGTTCTGAAGCAGGGGGATGAGGTCCGACTCTCCGACAGGGCTCATTTGCTGCAAGATCCGTTGAGCAGGTGCCCAATCCATGCCAGTTCTCCTTGCCCGTACGCGGGGGTTTTCGGGCCTTCGTGATCGCATTAGGCAGATTCGCAGCGAAACTATACAACGTCTGGCAAGTACCACATAGTGGCACAACCGGAAAAAACACAAAAAAAACGACCTGTGCAATAAGGGGAACAGGCCCCGTCACCTTCCGACAGTACCGCAGGCGGCCCCCCGCCCGCTTCACGGCACACACGTAGCACCGGGCCCACTTCCGGCGGCACTCACAGGCTGCTTTCAGTCGTGATCCGTGGTCCTGGGCAGCAAAGCTGCCGTGGGTGCAGACGTAGAGCACGGTCCGGCCCGACTGGCCTTGCTCAGGCGCGCGGGGCGTTCAGGGCGTTCAGGTCGGCAGGGGTGTTGACGTTGGTCCAGGCAGCGGCGAGCGTGGGCGGCAGCACAGGGGTCAGGGTCTTCTCGTGCTCGGCGACTGCGCGGGGCTGCTGACACGACTCCAGCAGGCGCCTGGCCCGGACGTCGTAGTATGCGAACAACGGCTCGACGCGCCCCCCCGGCGTCTGGCGCGGCAGCACGGCCCAGACCCCGGGGGCGCGATGCGCCAGCAGCCACTCGATGGCACGGGCGTGGACCAGAGGCAGATCGCAAGCCAGGAACAACCAGCTCGCCTCCGGTTGCCAGCGCACGGCGGCGCGCATCCCCGCGAGCGGGCCCTGCTGGTCGGGTACGTCGGGGAGTCTGACCGTGCTCGCCAGACTCTCCGGCACCGGCCCACGTCCCAGGAGCACCGTCTCCTGGACGAACGGTCGCACGGTCGCGACCAGATGTTCCACGCAGGTGCCACCGCCGAGATTCAGCAGTTGCTTGGGCTGCCCCATCCGGGAACTCTTGCCGCCGATCAGGATTCCGGCATAGAGCGGTGGTTCCAGCCAGACCTTGGGCAACCATTCGTCGAGGATGGCCTTGACCGCGGCTGGGCGGTCATCCCCGCGGCCTAAGACGCGCAGGACATGGCTCACCTCGTCCGGACACGCCTCGCCGTCGTCCTTCTTCAGCCATACCTTGTCAAGCCAGGGAGTCGACTTGTTCCCTTCGAGAAGGACAATGTCGTAGAACGGGCAGACGAGGTCGAGGATTTCCTTCAGCCCAACGCCGGTTCGCGGGCGGGCCCGCAGGAAGAGTTCGTCGCTGGCTTGCAGCGTGACGTCGGCGCCGGCCCGGAAGAAGCGGTCCGAATCCTTGCCTTCGCGGTCTACGTTCAGGCCGTGCGCGTCATGTTTGACCACGCCGACCCTCAGGCCGCGTCCGGAGAGGAGGCGGATGAGTTCCAGGATCAGCGTGGTCTTGCCCGACCCGCTGTAGCCGCAGATCGCGAACGCCGGGTATTTCTGGGCATGGTTCAAAGGTTCACCGTTCGTAACTACTCAGGTAGGGAGGGTTCAGGGTTCGGGGTCCAGGCCATTCAGGAGGGGAAACTCATCCCTCCGCTCGAAAATCCAGTTCCCATGGACCTCCGGTGTCTGAAACTTACCTGAATCCTGAACCCCGAACTCTGGTACCTGAGTAGTTACCACCGTTCAATGGTTCACTGTTGGTCGAATCTGCGCTTATATCCGAATGGGGGTATCCACTTGACGCAACTGCCCCCTACGGCTTGTGGCTGCGACTTCTCTCTGCG
>Ga0156402_1056_pt1 | contig 39352 bp, 30 predicted proteins | sample RifOxyA3_FD_108045 | JGI IMG/M metagenome (GOLD analysis project Ga0156402, IMG submission 108045) | Lentisphaerae bacterium RIFOXYA12_64_32 | reverse complement strand
ACGATTCAGTTTTCAAAGAGCCTTACATCTCTGCCCGCCGGCACCGTACCCGAGAGCACGGTTACCTCGGCAGATCTATACTTTACATCCAACTCGCGTCCTGTGCAAGGGGTAAAAAGCCCCCTCCGGGATTTTTTTCCAGAGATCCGGCATCCCGGACAATCATTACACAGGACAATTACTGACAAGAGCAACTAACGGATACTTTAGCCGTTCCATACGACACCGTCAAGCGAGTCACCCGTGTATATTGTGTTCACCCGCTACGTTGACGGGGTGCCAGCTCCTGCCGAAGAGCAAGAGGGCGGCAACCACGCAATTGGCGGAAGCAGGAGAAATGCCATGGCTTTCTGTGACGTGCACTGGTTCAGCGCAACGCTCCGTAAGCAGGTGGCGACGTACGTGATCCTGCCCGACGAAGGGTCACCGCCCTTCCCGTGCTTTTACCTTCTGCACGGTCTCTCCGACGACCATACCATCTGGCATCGGCGGACCCGCATCGAATGGTACGTTCGCGGGTTGCCCCTGATGGTTGTCATGCCGGACGGCTTCCGGAGCTTCTACACCAATCACGATCAGGGGCCAGCCTATGGCGACTACATCTCACTGGACCTCCCGGCGTTCGTAGAACGGAATTTTCCGGCCATCCCGGGACGGGAGGGACGGTGCATTGGCGGTCTCTCAATGGGCGGGTACGGCGCGCTCCGTACCGCCCTGGCGCATCCCGACCGGTACGTCTCCGCCACCAGCCATTCGGGGGCGGTTCTGTTTGGGCACAAGACCTATCGGCGAGACACGTTTGACGTGAGAGAAATGCAGACGATCTTCGGCGACCAGCCACGGGGCAGCGCTCACGATGTGGTGGCCTTGGGGCGGCGCGCCAAAGCGTCGGGACAGATACCGGCGCTGCGGTTCGACTGCGGCACCGAAGATTTTCTCATTGAGGACAATCGAGCGCTGCACAGAAAACTGACCCGGGCAGGGGTTCCGCACGAATACGAAGAATTCCCGGGGCAGCACTCCTGGGATTTCTGGGACCTGCATGTGCAGCAAGCGCTCCGCTTCCACGGCCGAGCACTGGGAATAAAAGCCGGCGGCTGAGACTGGGCCCTTCCTACTCGGGCGCGATGCGTGTCACACCTGCTTGGCGGGCTTACGGTGGTCGAGAACCACCACCAGGCACGCCGTCCCTTCCGGCTGGCTCCCAGACGGATCATCGGCCTCGAAGCCTGAACTGAAGGCGTGCGCATGCAGGCGAACCGGGGTCGTCACTCCGCTCGGCCCTGCGAGGGGAAGTTCCGTCTCCCAATGCCCGCCCGTCTGGGCAAGTGTCCGCAACTTCCCGATCACCTGCCCATCCGAGAGTTGGGAGAAAGGCTTCAATGTCTCGAGGGGACGGGCAACGACCTCTGCCGTTCCGCCGCCCTGAAGCTCGGCGAAGTGCGAACTGGCCCTCAGCACGTTGAGCCCTGCGTCCAGAACGACCACGGGGCAGGGAATGACGCCGAAGGCGACTTCGAGGAGGCGGTGAAAGGCCGTCGTTTCGCGCTCCAACTGCCGGCAACGACTGACGTCGTGCAACGAAGCCAGATAGGCCTCCGTACCCTTCCACTCAATTGGAACGACCCGGAGTTCGGCAACCAAGGCCGTGCCGTCCTCATGCATCACGTCGACTTCCGTCGCCTCACTCTCCACGATCGGCACACCGAGCGACCGCCCGAGCATCTGGTCCGCCGGGCAACCCAGCAGTTTGGCCGCCGCAGGGTTGGCGAACTGCACCATTCCCTCCTTGTCCACCACAAGAACAGCGTCAGCATTCCTCTCAATGAGAGTCCGGAACTGGGCCTCGCTCGCACCCAGGAGGAAGAGCGACTCCTCCAGCTGGGCTGCGGTGCGGTGTCGTTCGATGGCATAGCGGACGGCTTGCCGCATGAGCGACTGGAGTTGGGGGCTGCCGCCACGCTGCCATTTCACCAGGTAGTCCTGGGCCCCTTCCTTGACAGCACGGACGGCTAGATCCTCATCCTCTGCGCCTGCCAAGACGATGACCGGAACACCGGGCGCACGGATGCGGATCTGCTTCAGAGCCTCCAATCCCGGGCAGTCGGGCAGCTCAAGATCCAGCAGAACCACCGAGAACGTCTGCTTTGCCAGGCATTCCAACGCCTGCGAAAGCTTGCCGACCTGCTCCACGTGGCAGACGAACCCCGGGCGACACTTGAGGGCCTGGTCCATGAGCCCTGCGTATCCCTTGGCATGCAGGACCAGCAGTACCGCGGCGGGCTCGCCATCAGTCTGGTTCGGGTTCATTGCTCGTTCCCCCGGCCTCGCCTTCCCATCTGTCGCGGATGACTCCATTGCATCGCAACCCCGGACGCTACGGCCTCATCCCCAGGCCGGCCAAGACTCTCTCCGGGTCACGGAAGTTGCCCACAACCTTGCGGACCGGCGGCGGGTTCGACTTCACGAGTGTGGGAGTCGCGAACACGTCATATTCCCTGGCCTGTTCCGGTTCCTTCAGCACGTCCACAATGACCAGCGAATACCGTCCAGCCATCGTCGCCTCAAGCAAAGCGGAAAGATCTCGCATGGCGTCCCTGGACCTCTGCGTCTGGCCCGCCACATAGAGCCTGAGCTGAAACACCGTCCCTTGGGTTGCCGGTGGTTGGCGGGTGCCGTCTGCCGCAGCGGCAGGCTGCTCCTGCGGCCGGAGACGACCATCGGCCCCAGCACCGGAACCGGCCAGGATATTGCCCGCCAGAAGCCGGATCTGGCTGCTCTCCACCGGTTTCTGCAGCAATTCAAAGACGATCCCCGCTTGCTCCGCGGCCTCCAACCCGTCCAGAAACGCTTGATGGAACGCGGTGACGATATAGACCGGCACGGCCGGAGACAGAGCACGGATGGCCCGCAGCGTCGCAAGCCCATCCAGCCCCGGCATCCTCAAGTCCAGAAAGACCAGATCGTAAGGTCGGGCCCGAAACATTTCGATGCCCTTCTCCCCGGACTCCGCAACGTCCACGGGGCACCCGGTCTTCTGCAAGGCGAGCACGAACGACTTGCGCACCGCCTCCTCGTCATCAATCACCAGAATGCGTCCGTTGACCGTACCCATGTGGACGTTCCTCCGGCGTGCGTCTCCAGTGTCTGGCCCTACCCTCCTCACCCATGAGGGCCCCGGACTCGGCTGTACAAAACCTACCTGGCGCGACTGCTTTCCACGGGAAGCTGAACGACTAGGGTCGTTCCCTCGCCGGGCGTGCTGTGGACCGTGAGCGTGCCGCCGTGCGCCTCGACGATCGTGCGGCTGGTGCTCAAGCCCATCCCCTTGCCGGCAGATGCCGTCGGCGTGGCGGCGAAAAACGGGTCCAGGATCCTTGCCAAGACCTCCGGGGCCATACCCGGGCCGTTGTCCTCAATGCTCACACACAACGTGCCTCCCTGGCGCAGCATTCGCACGGTAATCTCGCGCACCGTCGCAGTCCCCTCCTGCACCGAATCCAGTGCCTGGTTCAGAAGGTGGAAGAAGACCCACTGCATCTGGTGGGGCCGGAGCGGAATTCTCGGCAACCCAATGGCCACCTCGCGGATAACCTCGACCCGCAGCTTGGAGATACGGTAGGCCAGAAGCTTCAAGACCCGATCCACAAGGTCGTCGCAACCGACCTCCTGAAAAGATTCTGTGGCCTGCACGTCCATGCGCGCGAAAGTCAGCAGATTGGCGACCGTCTCAATGCAGCGCCGGGTCGCCTTCTCAATGTCTTCCAGGACAGCGTAACGGCCGTCGTCCTCCTCGGTACAATCCAGGCAGTGCTGGGTGAAGTTCAGGATGCCCATCAGCGGATTGTTGAGTTCGTGAGCCACGCCCGCAGTCATGGTTCCCACCGCCGTCATTCGCTCGGCCTCGATGAGCTGCGATTGCGATTTCCGTTGCTCCTCCAGCAGACGGGCCAAGGCACGCTCTGCGTGCTTGCGTTCCGTAATGTCGTGAATGCTGACGAGAACCGCTGGTTCACCTTCCCACTGCGTGGCAACCGCGCTCAGTTCCCCCACCCCGCAGCGGCCATCACCTCGGGCAATCTCCACTTCCAGCGGCTGGGCGGCGTCCGCCACAGAGCGCAGCAGTTCGTCGCGTTCGGCAGTTCCGCGGTTCACCAGCAGGACACGCGCGGCAGCGTTGAGGAACTTCACCTCACCCTTGGAGTCGAGCACCACAGTCCCGTCCATGCTGCGCTCCACGATGTTGTGGAACCCGACCCGGCTCAGGTCCAGTGCGTTCTCCGCACGTCTTCGTTCCGCGACCTCGGCCTCCAGGGCCGCGTTGGCCGCTTGAAGCCGTCTGAGGAGGCTGCGGTTGCTGAGCTCGGCGTGCAGAGTGTTCCAAGCGCGCCGGACCGTGCGCACCAGCTCCTCGGGGCCAAACGGTTTCTCGAGAAAATCGTAGGCGCCGGACTTCAGGGCTTCGACAGCCGTGTCCTTGCTGCCGTATCCTGTCATGATGAGGCCGACAATCCAGGGCTGAATGTTCTTCGCCGCCTGGATCAGCCGCGTCCCATGCATCTCCGGCATCATCTGGTCTGTGAGCAAGACATGGAACGTCTGCTGCTCAAGGATGCGAAGGGCCTCGCTGGCGGACTGGACAGCTCGGAGCGGAAACACCGGCTTCAGGATCGTCGAGACCAGCGCGACGACCGCCTCATCGTCGTCGACGATCAGGACGCAAGGCTTGTCCGGCACATCCGCAGGCCAGGAAGGTTGCGGGGTACCGGATGCAGGTTTGGCGTCTTCCCGCTCCATGGCCTTGGCTCTCTCTTTCTTCCGCCGAGACAGAGTGATCATTCCCGCCGACGCGATCCTGCGGCGGGCAGTTCAGCCAACGAGAAACCGGCAAAAGTCCGACGGCTTGATAAAGGCATTGCAGCAGGACTCCACACTACGCCGCAATCCCTGATCCGACGTCACGAGCCAAATCGCGTCGACCGACGGCTGCATCGCGGTGATTCTTCCTAGAATGTAGACGTCCGCGTTCTGAGATTCCTGTTTTTGCGCGGCAAAAACTTCGGTGACGCCATCCAATGTCTCGCGGACACTCAGCGGCCCGGCACCGTCAAACACGACCTCCACACCACGAAACATGACCGCCCGGCGCCGACAGAGCCGGACCATCTCTTCCCGAGCTTTCGCCAACCCGTGCTGCTCCGCCATGGCCGCCAGCCGCGGCTCGCCAAGGATCGTGTTGTACCCGTCGACGACGAGCCACACGCTCGCCGGCACCTGGCGCCGCTCCAGAGCCCCGGCAACGTCCCAAATCTCCCGCCCTTGCGGTTCCCCGCGGGACGCTCCCCCGCCTTGCCCCCGTCCCAACTCAGGGGCGCACGGCCTGGCCCGGGCCAGGACCTTGTGCCGCTCGGAGGCGGCCCGCTGCAGTCGCTCAAGCCCTGCAGCCCCCAGCAACTCCCCGACCAAAGGCACCTCCAGCAAGGCCACGACGCGGTCCAATTCAGCACCCCAATCAGCCTGGAAATGGGCCCCTTTAACTCGCGCCAGCAGCGCATTGCCCAAGTCCCCCTCCGACGCCGCCTCCCGAACCGCGTCCGGAAGAAGTGCCTGCAGGCTGTCCCGGCGCTGACGCAAGTCGGCTAGCAGCCGGTGCAGTTCGGGCAGGACAACCACCGACTCTTCGACGCACTGCAGAAGGCGTTTCTCCCCATTCTGCAGTGTCGCGAGCTCCGCACGCAGGGCGCTCAGCGCCCCGTATTTCTCGTTCAGCCGCCGATGCTGCTCCAGCATCGGTTCGACCCGGTCCTGCACACGGTCAACCTGCGCTGCAGCCAGCGCTTCCCGAATGTGCACGACCTCCTCGGATAGCCCGAGAACCCGGCACTGAAAACCCTCGGCGCCGGCCCGCACCCGTTCATCCGTCTGGGCCAATTGCCGTTCCAGTTCCCGGTGCACCGCGTGGAGCTGGGAGCGCAAGTCACGGTTCTCGGCTTGAAGCTTCTTCCGCTCCTCTGTCCAGCGGGCTGCGGCTTCCTGCGCACTCGTCCGCTCCCGGGCGAGGCGCTCGCGAGCGGCCGCAAGTTGGTCATCCAGAACACGAACCCGGCGCTCGGTCGCCACAACCCCGCCAGCGCGCTCCGGCGTGTCTGTGGGAACCACTCTCGGCGTAGCCAGCAACTCGGCGAGGAACTGAAGCCCCCCACCTATCCGCGAGGCCGGGCTGGCCGCCGGAGGCCGATCCCAAAATCGCGTCAGTCTCAGAAACCGCCGTCCCCGTGCCGCCACCGCCGGACGCGCATCCACAACCAGGGCGACGACAACGTCCTGCCGACGGCTGACGCGAACCAGGTCGCGCCAATGACTGAGGAGCCATTTCTCCTCAAACATCGCGAGCGTCTTGCACCAGGCCCGCCACGGCCCAGGGCACTCGAGCAACCCACTCAGCAGTTCCGGACTGCGCAGCAATTCGCTGCGCACGCGATTCCGAACCGCCGGTTTCCCCGCATTCCGAACGTTAACCTGGAAACCCTTGAAAAACAGCCCTTGCCCTACCTCCCGCGACACGAGGAAATCGAAAAGAGTCTGGTCGTCCAGCGCTGCAGCCAGCCAAGACGCCGCTTCCCTGCTCAGGACCACTCCCTCCGCCATGAAGCCGTCTCCCTTGCGGACACGTTCCTACGGCAGAACGTTGCATGCTAATTTTGGCGAGACTTTGATTGTTTTGTCGTGCGTTGTCGTGTTGCTTTTGGCCGTCTTCAACCACCGTTGAGCCCGCTTCACTTCCGGGACCTTGAAGAGGGCAAGGGGCGTAGCCATATGGCCCCCGCACCCGCCGTGTCACAGCTTCAAGCCGCTCAGGAGGTCGCCGAGGCTGCCCAACCCCTGCCCAGACGAATCTTTGAGGTCCTGCACTTCCAAGGTCTCGGCCTCCTTGGCCAAGGTCTCGGGTAGCGTCAAAGAAACTCGTCTGCCCTGAATCTCCTTGACCACAACGTCGATGCTGCTCCCGGGCTTGAACATGTCAAACAGGGCCCGACGTGGATTCGAGGATCCTTTCAACTCGACCTGACTGACGTGCAGCAGGCCGCTGTCCCCATTCGGCAGGCGGACAAAGACCCCGAAATCCCGCACCCCGTCCACCACCCCGGTCAGGGTCTTGCCTTCCACCACGGCTTCAACCTGTGGCTGGGCAGGGCTCCCGACCGTTCCGGACGTCGTCTCCACCTCGGCCGGCTCGGAAGTACCCTCCATCGAAAGGGAGATCCGCCGCCGCTCCGCATCCACGGACTCGATCGCCACGTCGACACGGTCGCCGATCTTCACGACGTCCTGCGGGTGATTGATCCGTCGCCCCGCCCCCAAACGCGAAATGTGGACCAGTCCCTCAACTCCAGGTTCTAACTGCACAAAAGCCCCAAACGGCGCCAGTTGCGTCACGGTGCCCGTATGCCGCGCCCCGACCGCGTAAACGTCCCCCGATGTGACCTTGGACCACGGGTCGGACTGGGCCTGCTTCAGGCTGAGGGTGATCTTGTTCTCGTCCCAGTTCAGGCCCCGCACCATCACCGTCACAGCCTCGCCCTCGGACACGATTTCTTCTGGCTTCACTCCCCGGGCCCACGACAGCTCGCTCAGCGGGATCAGTCCTTCGATACCCCCGATGTCGACGAACGCCCCGAACGGCATCAGCTTGACCACGGTTCCCGGGAGAACCTGCCCAACTTGAAGTTCCGCCTTCAGCTTCTCACGCAACTGAATCCTTTCGCGCTCCAGAAGTTTGCGACGGCTCACCACCAGGTTGCGTCCGTCATCGTCATACTCGGTAATGACAAACGAGTACCTCTGTCCAATGTGTACGGCCGCGTCCTTCCGGTACAGGTCGATCTGGGAGTACGGACAGAAGGCCGTCTGATTGCCAATCTTTACCTCGAACCCGCCCTTCCGCTCCACTTCGACACGCCCCTCCACCGGCATCGACGACTCGAGGGCGTCCTGGAACGAGGCACCCTCGGCGTGGCCGGTCATCTTGGTGGTCAGTCGCACCTCATCGTCTCGTGTCCCGACGCAGAACGCCTCGACCGTGTCCCCCACCTTCACCTTGAGTTCCCCGTCGCCGTCCAGCAACTCGTTCCGGTCAATGACGCCGTCACCACGTCCCCCGTAGTCAACAAAGACAGACTGACGCCCGAGGGCGGAAACCACACCACGGACTTTGTCTCCCGCACGGACTTCGGTCTTCAGACGGCCAAAACTGGCCTTCAGGAGGGCACCGAAATCACCATCACCGCTCTGTGTCACCGGCATGGGAAATCCTTTCTGCAACGCTCTGATCTGCACCCAAGGGCCGCCGTCTGACCCCACTCACGTCCAGCGCCTGAGGTTTGAGGCCCTGAAGGTGCACGACTCGTTCAGCACTCAGCAAATGTATCCGCGGACCCGGCGTTGGACAACAGCACCCGCAAACCCGGCCTCGCGTATTCAGACTGCCGCGGCGCCGCCCCCTGCGTCCGCCACGTTCAAGCGGGCCCCATCGCGGGCGAAAACACCGCAAAGGCCAGACCGACGCCGGGCCCGGCGCCACAGCCTTCAACCTGCCGGCATGGCTCTGACAACCTCTGTCGCGTCTGCCTCGGCCGTGACCTCCAAGCTTCCGCAGGCCGCGGGCCAAAGCCAGGCCGTCCCCCGCTGGGCACGGGACTCCACCCCGGACGCATTCCGCAGGCGCACGGCACCACTCAGCACCAACAACAAGGAGACGGTGTCACGTCCGGAGTACCGCCACGCCGCGCCCGCCTCCTGCCGCCAGATCTCGACCCTGAACTCGGGCGTCGGCACCTCATAGATACGTTCACCATGTGCCCCGACACGACCGCGACGGACGAGAGGGGGGACGTCGTCATACGTGAGCATCTCCAACAAGACCTCGCGGTCAATGAACTTCGGCGTCAGACCCGCGCGGACCACGTTGTCGGAGTTCGCCATGCACTCAACGATCGTACCGCACAGGTAGGCGTGGGGTTCACCGGCGCCAAGGAAAACGGCCTCGCCCGGGGCGATGTTCAGCAGATTCAGAAAGTAGGCCGCGATGCAGCCACGGTCGCCTGGGAAGCGGTGCACCAAGTGCAGGCAAAGCTGGTCCGCTGGAAAGCCTGAGCCTTCCGCCGCAGGAGTCTGGGTGAGTTTCTGCAGCACCCCCGCCACCTCCGCGTCCGGCGCCGTGAGCAACCGACTCCAAAGCCGGCGCAACCGTGCCGCTGGGACATGCCCTGCAGCCATCCCCAAGTCGGTGCCGAAGAACTCCCGCAAGGCTGCACGCCGGACCACATCCGCACGGATCTGCTCCCACGGCCGGAATCCGCACAGGGCCCGGAACGGCGTCAAGGCAATGGCGATCTCAGGCTTGTGGTTCGCGTCCGGGTAGTTCTTCGGGTCGCGCCGGTGCAGCCGTTCGGCCAGTGCCTGGTCCGGATGGGCCTGGATGGACAGGGGCTCATGGCAATCCAGGACCTTCAGCAGAAACGGCAGCGTCGAGAGACCGCGCCGGAAAAGCCGACGCCCCAGAATCTCCTCCGGAAAGGCCGCGATCTCGTCGCTGAGGGGCCGAACCCCGGTCCCATGCACCACCTGCGCTGACAAACTGGGATGTGCACCGACCCACAGTTCCGCATACGGCCGGTGCCCGGGCTCACGCTCACCCAGCAAGTCAGCGATGAACGGGGGTTGTCCGTCGTGGCCTCGCCCGCCCCACGCGTAATGCTGAACCCCGCACCGCAGTTCGATCGGTCGATCCCAACTCATCCGCCCACAGACTCCCCAACATAGTCAACACTCAGGCAAAACCTCATTAAGATAGGGAAGACACCGGGCAAAAGCAATCCCCGCCGGACGCAAAGAGTCACAGCGGCTGCCGGGCGGTGCTTGCCGGATGACCGCCGAGGTGTTGCTCCTCCATGCTGCGTCAGTCGCGGGTGGGAAACGCACTGCAACGGGCATCCGCGTCATCCCGCCCGTCGGGCGGGATGAGGGAGCGGTCTCTGGGAGGCCGCTTGTTCACACGCGCGGCTCGGACAAAAGCGGCACCCGCCACTGACGCACCACGCGCCTCCCCCAGGGCTGTTTCAAGATTCGTGACCGTCGCGGGCCGCGAGTACCCCCGGCGTGTCCCCACGCCGGGGGGGGCGGCCTGAGGACAGGCCGCCCCTACCAGGTGTGCGCGGAGGTGTGGCCTTCCGAGACGCGGCGCCAGATCTTGAAACAGCCCTGGCGCCTCCCCCCAGGTCTGTTGCACGCCAGCCCCGGGGCATGTAGATTAGGGGTCCGGCGCACGCAAAAACAGGAAACCCTATGGACGCACGGACAACAACGAGAACACAACTCCAGCTCGCCAAAGCCGGAGTGACCACCGCTGCCATGCACGCCGTGGCCTCGGTCGAACGCCTTGACGCGGAATTCGTGCGCGCCGGCGTCGCGGCTGGACGCATCGTGATTCCGGCCAACCACCATCACCTGAACCTGCGCCCGATCGGGATCGGTACCGATCTGTGTACGAAAATCAATGCCAACATCGGAAACTCAGCGTTGTCGGGCAGCGTCCCCACGGAACTCCGCAAGCTGCGGACCGCCATTCAGTACGGCGCCGACACGGTCATGGACCTCAGCACCGGCCCCGACGCGCCCCGGATTCGTGAAGCCATCATTGCCCGCAGCGCGGTTCCCATCGGGACCGTGCCGATCTACGACGCCATGCGACAAGTCGAGGATGCGGCCGACTTGTCTGCCGACCTGCTTCTGACCACGATCGACCAACAGGCCCGGCAAGGCGTCGACTACATGACCCTGCATGCCGGCTTGCTGCGACAACACCTCCGCCACGCCGAGAAGCGTCTCCTCGGTATTGTCAGTCGCGGCGGGGCAATCCTCGCCAAGTGGATGTGCCGACACCGACGGCAGAACCCTCTGTACGCGCACTTTGACGACGTCTTGGACATCTGCGCGAGGCACGATGTCACCATCTCCCTCGGAGACGGGTTGCGTCCCGGTTGCCTGGCCGACGCCTCCGACGCCGCCCAGTACGCGGAACTCGATGTCCTGGGAAAACTGGTTCAGCGCTGCCGCAAGGCCGGCGTGCAAGCCATGGTGGAAGGGCCGGGACACATCCCGCTAGACCAGATACAGGAAAATATGGAGCGGGAGCATGTCCTGTGTGACGGTGCGCCCTTCTACATCCTGGGGCCTGTCGTCACCGACTGTGCGCCGGGATATGACCACATCACCTCCGCGATCGGGGGCGCGCTGGGCGCCTACTACGGGGCAGCCATGCTCTGTTACGTAACCCCCAAAGAGCACCTGGGCCTGCCGAACCTAAAGGACGTGCGGGATGGCGTCGTGGCGGCCAAAATCGCCGCTCACGCCGCCGATGTGGCCCGCGGCCGGCCTGGTGCCAGGGAACGTGATGATGCGATTTCTCGGGCCCGGGTCGAGTTCGACTGGGAGCGCCAGTTTACCCTGGCTCTCGACCCTGAGAGGGCGCGCGAGTTCCGGCGCGCGGCCCTCCGCGAAAGCGGCACTGGCCACACAACGCCCCAAGACGCCACCATCTCGGGCCCCGAGACGACCCACTATTGCACGATGTGCGGGCCGCGCTTCTGTTCGATGCGGCTGTTCCAAGAGTCGTTGCGTCTGCGCCGGGAGACGCCAGGCGGAAAGCGCCAGGTTGCCACGACAGGCTCCCGCGCCAAACCACGGCGCCGTAGCGACTCGTTGTAAGCGCTTTGCGTGCGAGTACATTAGGACAGGCGGGTGTGTTGAAGAGGCAGGCAACCCTACGGAGTGGAATCGGCTCAGGTCAACCCGTTCCCGCCGTTCCCGAAAGAGGCAAGAGGTAACTGCGATGGCCTACACCAACAAGAAGGTCTCGGACCTGCCGAAGCGAGTTCAGCAGCTTGTGAACCACGCCAAGTCGGCCATCTCCCAGCAGAACTACCTGTACGCCTGCGAAATGCTGCGCAGCGTCCTCCGCGAGGAACCTGGATGCAATGAGGCGCGCAAAATGCTGCGGCTGTCACAGATAGAGCATTTCGGCGCCAATGTCACCCAGATCGGGAAGCAGATCGCAGCGATGAAGGCCGTGTGGCCGGTGTTTGTCAAGGGTCCGATGCTGCTGCACCGCGGTAAACTGCCCGAAGCCCTCGACGTCGCCGAGAAGGCCATGACCGCCGACCCAACGGCCGTACCGACGTGTCACTTCCTGTATAGTTGCGCCATGAAGGCGGAACTCACCGACGCGGCGACGGATGTGCTCGAGATCTGCTCCAAGTACAATCCCGCCGATCTCATGACGCTGGAGAAGATCGTCAACCATTACCGGCAGCTCGACCAGGCGCACAAGGCCATTGTTCATCTCCGGCGCCTGTGCGAGCTGCAGCCCCAGAACATGGCCCTCGATAACGAGATGAAGCAACTCAGCGCCGAGGCCACCATGCAGAAGCACGGGATGGGGGAGGGCGACAAGTCGTTCCGTGACCTGCTGCATGACAAGAAGGCCGCCGAGACCCTCGAGCAGGCGGAGCGCGTGTCTGTCCGCGACGAAAATGCCCTCGCCATGCTCATCGCCGACGCGGAGGTCAAGCTCGCCGAGAAAGCCACCACTAGCAACTACAAGCGCCTGGCCTCGCTGCTGGAGCAGGCGAGGCAGTTCGACCGGGCAATCGAGATGTACGAGAAGACCATGGAAACAATGGGCGCACTCGACCCCTCCATGGACGAGGCCATCACTCGGGTCATGATGGCGCAGTGCGACGATGCCATAGCCCAGTGGCAGGCATACGGGGAACAGGATCCGGACAAGAAGCCCGAAGCCGACCAGAAGGTCGCCGAGATCCAGGAACAGAAGAACGCAACCCTGTACCAGCGCTACAAGGAGCGCGTCGACCGTTACCCCAACGATACCATGTACCGCTTCCAGTTGGGAGACCTGCACTTCCAGCGCGGCGAGTTCGACGATGCGCTCAAGCAACTCCAAGTGGCCCAACGCAACCCACAGTTGCGCAAACGAGCCGGCGCCGGTATGGGAAAATGCTTTGTTGCCAAAGGCCTCCCCGACCTGGCGATCGAAACCTTTACCACCGCCCTCGGTGACTCACAGCACGTCGACGGCGAGAGCAAGGACATTCTGTATAACTTGGCGGTGGTCTATGAGGCCCAGGGGAACGACAACGAAGCACTGAATTGCCTGAAGCAGATCTTCGCGGTCGACGTGAACTTCCGCGACGTCGGTAGCCGTATCGAGGCCTTCTACCAGAAGGGCGCACGTTGAGGTCCCGCCGTCGTGGCGCCACGGAACACGAGCGCCCCAAGCCCGACGTTCCGCCGCCGTTGCCAGGCCTTAGAGCTTGCCCAGACGCCGGAGCACCACCAGAATGTCACTCTCTGTGCCGCCGCGCTGACGGGCAACCCGCTTGGCCTCGCTCTCAAGGTTTACGTTCAGTATGGGCAACTCCACGAGCTGTTCCATCGACTTGCGCACCTTCGCCTTCGCGTGCTCCTCCGAAATGCGGTTGAAGTCCTGCAGGAGCTCTGCCGGCTTGCGGGAGTACAGCAACGAGACGGTGACAAACGGCTCCTCCCGGTCCGGGTTCTCCACCACGCTGTAGACCGGCGAGACGTTCTTTTCCGCAAAGTACTGCAGAATGTCGTAGAACACCGTCGGGTCCCCGCCCTGCGGTACCTCAAGCAGGAAGAGAGCCTCGATCGGGGCCTCCGGCGCAAGCAGCAGCGGGTTCGGATTGGCCCGGAGCTGCTTCTCGAATGCCACCTTGGAGTCGTACTCGAAGTAGGTGAAGTGGTTGAAGAACGGCCGGGACAGGTACAGATTGAAGTCCTCGTAGTCAATGTGCCCGTCGAGTAGACGCAGGTTGTCGTTCTTCTCCGGTACGGCCAGAAAAACCTTCAGCGATTCGACCAGCATCTGGTTGAATGCGTCCTCGGCAAGCCGCGACTCGAATTTCAGCCGGTTCGAAAACAGGACGATATTCCCCGTGTTCCCGCTGTCTATCGCCGCCGATAGCGCGCCCTGCAGAAACTCGCTGGTGTTCTTGATGTATTCCGCCGGCTCCAGGGTTGGATAGGGCAGAATGAGCCCGAAAAAGGTCTTGTCCGGGATCGGGATCGCCTCGGTGGCCGCCAGGTCTACGAGCAGGCCCGATGTGATCCCATTTCCCGTTCCCCCGCCCGTGGAGCTGAATACCAACTGTCCACGGATGAGTTCCACCAACTCCCGCTTCACAGAGCCGTAAGCTTCACGGCCAATCTGTGGATTCTTTCGCGAGCCGCGAAACTGCCCGCGCGGCGTATGCACCGCGGCCAAAATCCGCCGCGCCGCGTCCACCTTGTTCAGCTCGCTCTCGGATACGTTCACCACCGTCGCGTTCGGATCCAGTTTCGCCGCCAACCTGCCGCCCGCACCGCCAATGCCAATCGTCATCTCACTGTCCCTCCACAAACGCGGAACGCCTGGAGGTGAACGCGCCGCCCACCACCAACGCCTCCAGGGCCTTCGCGCCATACCTCGTGATGTAGATGTTCTTCCTGTTCCCCTCCTCCCGAACCGTCACGAACCGAAGCACATGCAGTGCGTCTACCGCCGCCACCGCGGTCTGCTTTGTGCGCGTCACCCCCGCGGACTTCAGGTCATCGAACACATTCGTGATGTTGTACCTGATCCGCCGATCCTCGCCTTGGGCGGCCCAGAGCAGCACCAGAAAATGAGTCTCGTTTAGCTGGGCCACCTGCTCCTGAAACAGCCGCTCCGCGGAAATCGCGCCGCCGCCCCCACCCGCGTCCGTGGGCCGCGTCGGCAACGGCGGCCACTCGCTGCTTGACTTGTCTCTGCCCCGTACCATGGTCTCACAGCACCTCACTAGCTGTCCTTCGTCATAAATCTTACTATACTACACTCAATCCCATCTGCAACCACAGACGCCACCACACGCTACCCCTCCCTTCCGCCACGGTATGCCATTCCGCCCCTCCTCGCTCCCCCACAGAACCATCCCCACCCTTCCCAAATTAAGCAGCGCTTACTCTACTCTACTCTACTACACTTTCCTTAACTGTCCTTCACTACACTTCTAATCGGCATTCCCGGGCAGACCCGCGGGCCGCAGGCCCAGCAACGCCATCTCCAACGAGCCCCGGGGACAACCTCAGGCAGCGGCGCACCGCCCGCTGTCCCGTCCACCACACACAGTCCCACTCACGGTCACGGGTGTCGGGCTAAGACTATCCCCACGTACCTAACCGAATCCGGGTCACCGGCAGGGATCATCTGAACGGACTGCCCCTGCTGGATCCGCGCCAACAAGGCCGCCTCACCTTCCCCTCCCGCCACGCGCCCCACGGCTAGCCCCGCCGGGATATCCATCCCCAAACCGGACGTCAGCAGGATCGCACCAGGCGCCACGCGCACATCACGCGACAGGAACTGCACCCAGCATGGGCCCCCTGGTTTCCCTCCGGCCCCCGATCCTCCTCCCGAAACCACCCCCGCAGCCCCTCCAGGCACCGCCGTTACACCAATCCGCGATGCGCCCCCCGTCACCGCCGCGACCATCGACGTCCCCTCGGTGCAATCCATGACCCTGCCAACCACGCACCCAACCACGACCACCGCGCACCCGGGGGAAATCCCGTCGGCACGTCCCTTTCCGATTCGGAACCCCCTCCCCCAATCCAAGACGTCCCGTGCTACCACGGGAGCAAAGACCACCTTCCAATCGCTCGTCTGCGGCAACTCGAGGAGGTTTCGCAACTCATCCCTCTCCCGCGCCGCCTCTCTCAGATCCGCGACGATCACTTCCAATTGCCCCACCCGGCGCTCCAGCTCCGCACGCTCCCGCCCGGCCCACCCTCCGCCAGCCCATGACAGCCCCGCATTGAGACGCTCTTCCCCCTCCTCGGCCCCCATCAAGAAAGGAGAGGCCATCCCGACGGCAACCGCGCGCGCCGTGCGTCCACACCAAGTACCCCCACAAACCCATCCCAGGGCAAGTGCAAGGATCACAACCGCGCTCACTACCCGTAACACCATGGCGCGCAAACCCCGAAGACTGTCGGCTGTGGCGAGTACGCCTCCCGCGCACCGCCGCTCCCGCGTTCCCTGACCCCCCCCACCTCACAGCCAGTCAGAGTTCTCCTTGGCCTTGGCTGGGGCGGGCTTCGCGTCCTTCTCCTTGCCTTCCTTGGCCTTCCCTTCCTTCTCCGCCTCCCCAGCCGCCTTCCCCGCCTCCTTCTTCTCAGCCTTTACCTCAGCCTTCGCCTCCTCATCCCCGGCCGCCTTCTCCTCCTTCCCCCCACCGTCGGCCTTTTCTCCCCCCTCAGCCTTCGCTTCTACCTCCCCACCCTCGTCTTTCTCAGCTGCCGCCTCGACCTTCTCCTCCTCCACCTCCTCCCCCTCCTGCTCCTTCACCGCCTCCTTCGCGCCCGGGAACCGGACCATTACCGGGGCCTGCTCAAGAGTCACCGGCAGCGCAAACGTCAGCTCTCCCTCATCCTGGTCGGCCGGGACCTCGAACAGCGCCTGAACCTCCACGGCGTCCGTCTTCGGGAGTCCCTGCCAGTTGCGCTCATCATATGGCAAGTCAGCCCAGGCAAGCGCCAAGCAAGCACTCATCCCCCCCTTGCCCTTGTGCCGAATTACGTAGTCGCTCCGCCCGACGCTGCGCCTCGGCTCCACACGCAGCGTAACAATCACGTAAACACGCCCCTCCCCGGGGGCCCGCTCAATAACCGTCTTCGGGTCCTCGCCGGCCACCGGCCTAAAGTTCTTCATCCCCAAGACCTTGTCCATGTCGCGCCACGATACCGGCTCCTCGCTCCGCTCCACCCGCACTACACTCCCGCAGTGCACTTGAACCGGCAGCTTATACTCTGCCGCGCCCCCCCCTTCACCCGCGCCTCCCCACGCCGCCTCGCCACCCTCTTCCTTACCTTTAGCTTTCTTCTTCCCCTTCGCCTTCGCCGGTTCCTCCTCGGCCTCTTCGCCTCCTTCTTCCTCATCTTTCGCCTTTGCCTTGGCCTTGGCCTTGCCTCCCCCATCTTCTTCGTCGTCACTATTGGCTTCTTCCCCTTCCACCACCTTTTCTGCCTCTTTGCCCTCTGCGTCTTCCGTCTTCTTCGCTTTCGCCTTCTTGCCGCTCGCCTTGGCGGGGGCCTCCTCGGTTTTCGCCTCTCCCTCGTCCGCCGCCCTGACTTCCGTCACACGGGCCCCGTGCGGATACAGCCCCAGCCACACAATCATCAAACCGAATAGCAGCAACTGTCGTTTCATAGCGGTCTACACGCTCCACTTTCCTCGATGCCTTGCCACTGCACCCACGCATCCTCTTAACGGAATATACTCAGCGTCAGCCGATTTGCACCCGTCAACGCTGCCGCCCCTTGGCCCCGGCTGCCCCCTCGGGCTTGCACACCGTCGAACTTCCCTCACTCGGCTTCCGCAGCCAGGTGGCCAGCGCCCGCTTCTCGTGCGCCAGGATACGCTTCAGACCTCCACCCGCCAACCCAAGAAGCGCACTCAATTGGCTCGCCGAAAACGGTGTCGCCTCTGCCGTGCCCTGGATCTCCACGAACCTGCCGGTCGACGTCATGGCCACGTTCATATCCACCTCAGCCGCAACATCCTCCTCGTAGTCGAGGTCGAGCAACGGCTCGCCATTCACGATGCCGACGCTGACCGCCGCCACCCGTTCCCGCAGGGGCCACTCCCCCAGCTCACCATTCCGCGCCAGCCGATGCAGCGCCAATTCCAGCGCCAAACACCCCCCCGTGATGGCAGCGCAACGCGTTCCCCCGTCGGCGTCCAGAACGTCACAGTCAACGTAAAACGTCTTGGGCGGCAACTTGGCGAGGTCTACCACCGCACGCAGACTCCGCCCAACCAACCGCTGGATCTCCTGGCTGCGGCCATCTGGACGGCCCCGGGTGGCTGCCCTCTCCGACCGGGTCGACGTCGACCCCGGAAGCATCTGGTACTCCGACGTCAACCACCCCCCCGGCTCCTTCTGCACGTGCATCCACCTCGGCACACCCTCTGTCACACTGACGGAACAGATGACGCGCGTCCGGCCGAAACAAGCCAGCACAGACGCAGCCGGATGGACCTGGTAGTCGGGTACAAACCGCAACACGCGGAGCTGCCCTGCGTTTCGTCCCTCTTTCCGGTCAACCATATGGGATTTTGCCTCCCTAGATGCTATGTTTGGCCTGTCCTGTCGAGAGTAATGTCGGACACTCCGGGGCGATTGCCAATTGCAGAGCCGCTTTTTCATCATCGCTTGCCTTTCCTGCATCCTCTGCGGGTGCGGGAAACCGCCCGTTCCATCCTCCAACCACCTGGCCGCTCAACTGTTACAGGAGACCTTTAAAGCACTGGCCGAAGACAGCAACGGCAGAAGCCTCAAACTCCTCCGGCGCCTCGGGGACATGTACCCCGGAGACCCCTTCTTCACCATGGCCCAGGCGCATGAACGGGAACGGCTGGCGATCTCCGAGGTCAATACGCTGCTGGCCGCCGGAAGGCTCCCCGATGCCGACGCGTTCCTGCAACAGACACTGAAGTCCGACCACCCCGGGCCGACCCTGCTTCGCGCCCGGGAACTCTCGGTTCAACTCTCCGCCCTGCGGCGGTATCTGGCTCTCCTGCCTTTTCCCGACTCAGAGCAGACCGTGGCCGCCATGAACCTCCTCCGACAGCAACAGACCCAGACAGGCCTGTCTCCCTCATTTGCGGCCTGGTGGGACGACCAGGAAGCGGCACGGGTTCGACAGCAGGTTCGCGAGCGCGCCGTGGCCGCAGGTCAACTCCTGCAAGCCGTGGACCTGGCGGCGGTACAGGAAGACCCGGCGATATGGACTCTCCTCGCCCACATTCGTTGCCTGAATCCCGGCTACCCGGGGCTCAGCAGCATCGAAACCTGCCTCGCCGGCAACTGGGCCGACGTAACACCCCGTTTCGGCGCCGACAGCGCCACGGGGGGCAACCTGGCCGGCCTCGAGGTCGGGACTCTTCTGTGCTGGCCGCGCCTCCCCACCGAAACACGCCACGCTATCCAGAGCCACTTCCAACAGCACGGCGCGTCCTCTCTTTCAGGCCTCTTGCTCCAGGCTCTTCTGGCGGCCACCGAAGGACAGGTCGACGCCAGCTTGGCTGCCATGCGGGAGCTCGCCGCGTCGACGCCCCTTGGCCGCACGACCTGTCGTGCTCTGCTCGAAACCCTGGGCCTGCCCGCGACCCAATTCTCCGCTGGATGCTGGCGCCCCAGCGCCCCGTCTGTCCCGGACCTTCTCAGCCGGGTTCAACAGTTCCGCGCGCAGTATGCTCGCGGCCCCGAGGGCCCCCGTCCATGAACCGCCTGCTTCCTCTGATCATCTGGGTGGTTGCGGCGACCTTGCCGCCGGGCCAGGCCCACGCCCAGCAGCGGGCGCCCGAGGGCCAACCCGCTTCACCTGCTGCCGAAGCGGTACAAACACGGATCTCCGAACTGCTTTCCTTCCTGCCCGCCACCGTCGCCACGTACGGCGACAGGTCGGTCCCCGCCGACCGAGTCCGGATTCTGATGGCACCGGTCCTGCAGATGGCCCTGGCGACGGCAGAGCCGAATCCCGACCCGCACTCCCTGCGCGCTCAAGTTCTGCATCTGGTAAACGGAATCATTGACCAACAACTTCTGGTCGATGCCGCGTCTGCCGACGGGTTTCTGCCCGACGCCGAAACGGCCAAGAAGACCTTGGGTGACCTGGAGAAACAGCTCGGAGTCGAAACCTTCCAGCAGAACCTGAAACAACAGGGAATGCCTTTTGACATGGTGGTACAACGAATGGCGGAAGCCAAGGCCGTGGGCGAATGGGTCGAGAAGAAACTCCTCCCCGCAACCCGCGTCTCTGATGAAGAGGCCAGAACTTACTACCAGACGCATATCGGGGAATACCAAGCGCCGGCTCGCTTCCGCGTGGCGCACATCCTGGTCCGCGTTGGCCCCAAAGACCCCGAGACGAAGCGCGCTGAGGCAAGAAAGAAAGCCGAGGCCCTGCTCCGTCGTGCCCAGGCAGGGGCGGACTTCGCGCTGCTGGCACGGGAGAACAGTGACTGCCCCAGCAAGGCCAATGGCGGCGACCTGGGTCTCTTCACCAGAGGTCAGATGGTCCCGGCCCTGGAGAGGGCCGCCGAAACCCTGAAGCCTGGCGAACTCAGCGGCGTCGTCGAAACCCCGATGGGCTACCACATCATCCGGGGCGCAGAGCGCAAGGCCGCGACCACTCGCCCGTTCGAGGCCGAGAAGGAGCGGATTGTGGAAACGCTTCGCCAGGACAAGGTGAGGCAGACCTTGCGCGACATAACCGCCAAGGCCCGTGCGCAGATACAGGTCAAGATTTTCATCCCCGATAACTGACGTCAAGGGCAGGGCCGCGCCCCTGAGGACAGTCGCCGTACGGCTGTCATTCGGATGGGCCGGAGACATAGATACGCAGAAGCAAGAATCAGGGAGGCTGGCAGAATGGACTACAAGAAGTTCGTCGCGGACCAGGTCGCCGAAATCCGGGCCGCCGTCGGGGACGGCATCGCGATCAACGCCCTCAGCGGCGGCGTCGACAGCTCGGTGGTCAGTGCGCTCGGACATCGCGCCCTGGGTAAACAGATGAAGACTATTTTCGTGGATAACGCCCTGATGCGAGAAGACGAGCCCCGGCGAGTCGTGGACCTCTTCGGCGCCATGGGAATTCCCGTGGACCTGATCGATGCCAGGAAGGATTTCCTCACGGCGCTGAAAGGGCTGACCGACCCGGAGGAGAAACGCCAGGCCATCACCGACACCTTCTACGCCAAAGTGTTTGTCCGCTGCGTGAAAAAAAGCAAGGCGACGTTCCTCTTCCACGGGACCATTCTGACCGATATCGAGGAAACGGTCGCCGGCATCAAGCGCCAGCACAATATCCTGGAGCAAATCGGCATCAACCCCGAAAAACAGTACGGCTACAAGGTCCTTGAACCCCTCAAGACCCTGCGCAAAGACGGGGTGCGCGAAGTCGCGCGACTGCTCGGCTTGCCGAAGGAAGTCTCGGAACGCATTCCGTTCCCGGGACCGGCGCTGGCAACCCGCATCGTGGGAGACGTGACCGAGGCCCGACTGGCCACCGTCCGTGCCGCCACGGCCATCGTCGAAGAGGAACTGGCCAGCACCGGCGCCTTCCAGTACTTCGCCGTCCTCCTCAGCGACCGCGCCACCGGCATCCGCAACAACCGCCGCGAATTCGGGCAGATTATCGTGGTCCGCTGCATCGAAAGCAAAGACGCCCGTGAGGCAACCGCAACCCGATTGTCCTGGGACAAGCTTGAGCGCGTCTGTCAACGCATCGTGCAGTTGCCGGATGTCAACCGGTGCCTGTATGATCTGACACCAAAACCACCGGCCACCGTCGAGTACGTCTGAGCCCGGCGAGGCCCGGACCACGGGAACAACGAAATGCGCCGATTCCTGCAACGCCTGCGTGCAACCGCCGTAGCGGCCACGTGCACGATCACGTGGCCCGCTGCGGCGGCCGCGCCGCCGCAGGTGTCCGTTGCAGTGAGCATTCAGCCCCAGGCGTACTTTGCCGAGCGCGTCGGCGGGAGTCGTGTCGCCGTGCAGGTTCTCGTGCCGCCTGGCCAGAACCACGAGACCTACAACGTCACGGCGCGCCAAATGGCGGAACTCTCGGCGGCGCGGCTGTACTTCCGCGTCGGCCTGCCGTTTGAGAACGTCCTGATTCCCAAGCTCCAGGACTCACTCCCCAACCTGAAGGTCATTGACACCCGCCAGGGCATCCGCCTGCGCCGCATGGAGCACGAGCACGAGCACACGCACCACGGCGAAGGGGAGGGGGACCATGCCGGAGAGGAAAACCCGCCCGTTGCGCCCCCAGGCGAACAGACCCCATTCGGCATGGACCCGCATATCTGGCTGAGCCCCCGTCTCGCCCAAGTCCAGGCCGCCACGATCTGCGACGCCCTGTCCGCCCTGGATCCGGCCGGCGCCGCGGTGTACGCGCAGAACCTGGCCGCACTCCGCAACGACCTCGATGCCCTTGACCGCCGACTTGCGGAAGCGCTGGCACCCGTGCGCGGCCGTGCGTTCCTGGTCTACCACCCCGCTTTCGGCTACTTCGCCGATGACTACGGCCTGATCCAGAAACCCGTCGAGATCGAGGGCAAGAGCCCCAGCGCCAGCCAGCTCGTCCGAATCATCACCGAGGCCAAGGCGGCCAACGCCAAGGTCATCTTTGTCGAACCCCAGTTCAGCCCAAGGGCCGCCACGAGTGTCGCTGTGGCCATCGGCGGTGCCGTGGTCCCGATCGACCCGATCGCGAAAGACTACGCGGCGAACCTCGAAGCCATCGCGGGCAAGCTGAAGGCTGCGCTGGCCGGACAAACCCCGTAGAGCCCATGGAGTGTGCCGTCCCGCAATGCAACCGGTGATCGAACTCCAGGATGTGTGCTTCTCCTACGACAGCGACGAAGTCCTGCACCACGTGAACCTGCAGGTCTTCGAACGCGACCGTGTCGCCATTGTCGGCCCGAACGGCGGCGGCAAGACCACGCTGCTGCGCCTCATTCTCGGTCTCCTCAAGCCCCGCTTCGGTACAGTGTCGGTGTACGGGCAGCCACCGGCCATCACTCGCGGGCGGCTCGGCTACGTCCCGCAGCAGGTCCAGTTCGACCCGCAGTTCCCCGTCAACGCCCTCGATGTCGTGCTGATGGGACGAGTGGAACGCCACCTGATCGGCCTCTACGACCGCGCGGACCGCGCCGCCGCCACTCAAGCGCTGGAGCAAGTGGACGGCACGTACCTCCGGAACCGCTCCTTCGCGGAACTCTCCGGCGGCGAGCGGCAACGCGTCCTGATTGCCCAGGCCCTGGCCAGCGGCACGGATGTCCTGCTCATGGACGAACCGACGGCAAACGTGGACTTCCTGATGGAACAGCGGCTGTACGAACTGTTCCACCAGCTTGAGGCGCGTCTTACCCTCGTGATCGTCTCCCATAACGTCAACGTCGTCATGGCCCACGTAAACCGGGTCGTCTGTGTCAACCGTACCGCTGTCATCCACCCGATCGAAGAGGTGACGACCTCCACGCTGCAGGCCGCCTACGGCGACGGCCGGACCGTGATCCAGCACGACGAGCACCGCCATGTCAACGACGCCGCGGAGGAACTCCGCGCCGCACACCGCGGCGTGCATACGGGCCACGACCACGATGACCACCCCGAAAGGCGCGAGGACTGATGCTCCAGTTCGCGGAACATGTCAGCCAGTACGTGTTCTTGCAGTACGCACTGCTGGCGAGCCTGCTCGCCTCGGTTGCCTGCGGCATCGTGGGCAGCTACGTGGTGGTGCAGCGCCGAACGTACATCGCGGGAGCGATCTCGCACTGCCTGCTCGGCGGCATGGGCGCAGCGCGCTACCTGCAGACCGTACACGGCGTGCAATGGTTCACGCCGCTGCTGGGCGCCACCCTGGCCGCCTTGATCGCCGCGGCCCTCATCGGGCTGATCACGCTCTACGGGCGGCAACGCGAAGACACCGTGCTCAGCGCCGTCTGGGCCATCGGCATGGCCATCGGGATCTCCTTCATCGCCTGCACCCCCGGCTACAGCGAAGACCTGATGAGCTACCTCTTCGGAAATATCCTGATGCTGGCTCGAAGCGACCTCTGGCTCATGGCCCTGCTCAACCTGGTGGTACTGGTGGCCACCGTGCTGTTCTACAACAAATTCCTGGTCGTGTGCTTCCACGAAGAACTGGCCCGCCTGCGCGGCGTCCGGGTCCAGCTCTACACCACATTCCTGCTCGTCCTGACTGCACTGACCGTGGTGCTGCTCGTGCAGGTGGTCGGCATCGTCATGGTCATTGCGCTGCTCACGCTGCCCGCCGCCACCGCGTCGCAACTGGTCCGACGCCTCAGTCACGTCATGATCCTGTCCACAGTCCTCAGCGTGTGCTTCACCGTCGGCGGGCTGGCGCTCAGCTACGAGCCCGGACTACCCGCCGGGGCGACCATCATTGAGCTTGCAGGTGTGGCGTACCTGCTGGTGCTCCTCGGGAAATTCGCCCACCGCAAGCTCAGGGCACGTGCCGCAAACAACCGCCGGGACTCCGCCCCGGAACCGCAATCATGAAGCCTTCGCCCAAAACCATTCTCGTGCGTTGCCCCAACTGGGTCGGCGACCTGGTGATGGCCACCCCGGTGTTCGCCTGCCTGCGCAGCAACTTCCCCGAGGCCCGCATCGTCGCCTGCATGCGCCGCCACCTGCGCGGAATCCTCGAAGATTCGCCCTGGATCGACGAGTTCATCTACGGCGACGACAAGTCGGTCCGCGGCTTCTTCACGCTCGTCCGCCAGGTGCGCCAGGCCAGACCCGAACTGACCCTGGTCATGACTAACTCGAGCTGGACATTCCTGCCGCTCTGGCTCGCGGGCGCATCGCCCGCCTACGGCTACCGGCACCGCTTCCCGCGCCGCTACCTCATCACCGGCGGCCCGGAACCCCGGCGCGACGACAACGGCGTACGTCGCGTGCCCATGCTCGATTACTACCTCGAGCTCTGCCGCTTCCTGAATCTGAAACTCGACGAGAACCCCAGGCCGGTCCTGTTCGCCGCGCCAGAGCTGCAGAAGGCAGGGGACGAGTACCTGGCCCGCCACGGCGTGCGCCCCGAAGACCGGGTCATTGGGCTTAACCCCGGGGCACGCTTCGGTTCCTCAAAATGCTGGCCACCCGAGCACTTCGCGCGCCTGGCAGACCTGCTCCAGGCCAACCTGCCGTGCAAGATCCTCCTCCTCGTGGGCCCCAGGGAAGAGGAAATCGCCCGGCGTATTCGCGAAGCCAGCCACACCGAGTTGGTCGATACCGCCTCCGATCCTGTCGACCTCGCGTTGCTGAAACCGCTGATCCGCCGCTGCAGCCTGCTGGTGACCAACGACACCGGACCGCGGCACTACGCCGTGGCCTTTAATGTCCCGGTCGTGGTCATTATGGGCCCCACGGATCCGCGCTACACCGGCGCAAACCTCGAAAAGACGGCTATCTTACGTCGCAACATCGACTGTTCTCCGTGCCACCTGAAGGTCTGCCCGCAGGACCACCGGTGTATGACGGAGATCACCCCGGAGATGGTCCTCGCCGAGGCCATCCGCCTTCTGGAGTGCAATTGCCCGCATGAGGCCGGAAACGTACCGCAAACTCTGGAACCACCTGCGCCGGGCGCCGACCGCGCCGGCCGCGCATGATCTCCAGCATGTGGCCCGACAGATCGCCCTGTCCTTCCTCGACCGCTACCTCTACAGCGACCGCTACGAGCCGGAGTATATCCAAGCCCTCTGCGAGATGACCACGGCCTTTGCGGACCCGTCCCTCACCGCCTGTGCCGCCGACGCACTCTTCGGCATCGTCATCGAAAGCCTCTGCGACGACTTCGAAGAACTCCAGACCCGCACCTACAACCGGGTCATGAGCCAGGTCATCACATTCTGCCGACACCTGCCCGCAGGCGCCGCCCTGGACCGCCGGCTCAACCAGTTCGGCCTGCGCGCGGAAGCGGACCTGCTGACCCGTATTGAGGAACTCCGCGAACGCAGCGACACCTTTGCGCACAACCTCGGACGCCCGCGGAAGGTCGTCCTCCTCTCCCGCGTCACCGTCGGCGCGGACGTCGCCGTCAGCAGTGTCATCGTCCAGCGGTTGCGGGCCGCCCTTCCGGAAACCGATATCGTCCTGGTCGGCAGCCCCGGCCTGGCGCGGATCTTCGGCGGCTGCGAGCACGTGCGCCTCGTCACCCTCGACTACCCGCGCCGCGGCGGGCTCCTGGCCCGCTTCGAATGCTGGCATGCGGTTCTGGACGCCGTCGCCACGGAGATGGGGCCGCGCCCGGACGGCCAGGTCGCCGTGATCGATCCCGATTCGCGGCTCTCGCAACTCGGAGTCCTGCCCCTGACCGACGACCGACACTATTTCTTCTTCAACACCCGTGCCTGGGCCGCGTACCCGCCGAAAATCTCCATGGCCGAGATGACCAATCACTGGCTGGACAGCCTGCTCGGCGCCCCCGGCTACGCGCACCCCAAGGTCTGGCTCAAACCCGCGGTTCGAAACGTGGCCCGACAGGCGGCGGCTGTCCTCCGCAACCACGGGTGCCGGCGAGTCGTTGCCGTAAACCTGGGCGTGGGCGGAAACTCGCGCAAACGCGTCGGCCCCGACTTCGAAAAAACCTTGCTGTTGAGCCTGCTCCAGGACGGGCGCACGGTGGTCCTCCTCGACAAGGGCGCTGGGGCGGACGAGGCGCGTCAGACCGCCCGCCTCCTGCGCGCCGTGCGCGCCAAGGGACACCCGGTCGAAAGCCGCCGGTTCGGGGCCTTCGAGGGCCTGACCATGCGCGGCGGCCTGGTCGGACTGCGTTGCGCCATCGACGAAGTCGCCGCCCTGATCGCGGAGTGCGACGAGTTCATCGGCTACGACTCGGCCTGCCAACACATTTCCGCCGCCCTGGGCGTGCCGACCTACACGGTCTTCGCCGGCTCGAACAACCCGCGGTTCGTCCGCCGCTGGCGCGCCTGCGGCCCAGCCGCCAGTGAGATCATCCACGTCGACACCATCAGCCATCCGCGCCTGTTCGACGAGGAAGATATCGTCGTGCGCCTCACCGACCGCAAACCCGCGGTGCCGGCCCGGAAAACACGGGCGCGGCCGGCGGCGAAGTCCGCAACGCCACGAACCGCGAAACCGAAACGCCGGACCGCATGAAAATCCTCTTCATCTATCCGAACGCGGAATCCCAACTCGGCTTCAGCTACGGCCTGGCACACCTCTCGGCCGTGCTGAAAACCCGCGGCCACGACGTCGAACTCCTCCATGTGTGTGAAAAACTGGCCCCCTTGCCCAGTTTCGACGAATTCTGTGCCGCCGTGAAGCGTGCACAACCGGATGTCGTCGGTTTCTCGGTCGTCACCAATCAATGGGCCTACACCACGAAACTGGCCCAATGGACGCGCGAAGCCCTCCAGCCCCCGACACCCGACACCCGACACCCGACACCAGCTCCCCGCCAGGTCCCCCTCGTCTGCGGCGGCATCCATGCGACCGTGACCCCTGAGGAGGTGCTGCGCTCCGGGCTGTTCGACTACGTGTTCGTCGGCGAGTGTGACGAAGCGTTTGCCGAGTTCGTCGACCGCCTGGCGGCCGGGCAGCCGGTCGAGGCGCTACCCAACCTGGGCCGTCTCGTCAACGACGAGCCCCGCCTCAACCCCGTGCAACCCCTGCCGGAACTCAGCCGCCTGCCGCCGAAGGACTACAGCATCTTCGAGTTCCAGAGACTGATCGACGCCAAGAACGGCTGGGTCGGGCTCATGGCGTCGCGCGGTTGCCCGTTCGCCTGCACCTACTGCTTCAACCACGCGGTCGTCCGGCGTTACCAGCATGACCTGAGATGCACCGCAAGCCAGTTGAACTACATCCGGTTCGAGCCCGTGCCGCGGCTCATGGACGAGATCCGGCACCTCCTCGCCACGTACCGGAACATCCGCATGTTCATCTTCGACGACGACCTGTTCACTTACAGCAAGGACTTCGTCCTCGAGTTCTGCGCCGCGTATCCGAAGGTGTCGAAGGTCCCGTTCGTCGTCAATGCGCACGTTGGCTTCTTCGATACCGACCGGGCCCGACACCTGGCCGGCGCCGGGTGCCGGATCGTGAAGTTCGGACTCGAGAGCGGCAGTGAACGCATCCGCCGCCGAGTGCTGAACCGCCACATGACCAACCCCCAGATCGTCGACGCATTGGCCACGGCGCACCAGCACGGGCTGCACAGCTCCGTGTTCGTCATGGTCGGGCTGCCGCAGGAGCAGCCGGAAGACCTCCGCGCCACCATCGAACTGCTGGCCGAAGCGCGGCCGGGCCGGTTCCGCTGGACCTACTTCTTCCCGTACCCGGGCACCAAGGGCTACGACCTCAGCGTGGAGGGCGGTTTCGTGGACTTCGAGCGCATGAAAGCCCTGGCCAACTTCACCGACGCCTCGTGCCTGAACTTCGGCCCCGAGCAGAACCTGTACCTGCGCAAGGTCGGCAAGATCCTGCCCTGGTTCGTCAACGCCGCCTGCGCCTGGCCGGCCGCCGCGGAGTACAAGCCCCGCGTCGAGAAGCTCCTGGCGATGGACGAGGCGCAGTGGGACGCCGCCGCCCCATCCCTGCTCGCCGAAGACAGCGCCGTCTCCGAACGCCTCCAGAAGCAGGGCCTGAGCCACTACGCCGTGAAGTACAACCCCTTCATGGGCGTGGTCTCGGACTTCTTCGCCATGGAAGGGTAGGGCGGGGCAGGCTCACGGCACGAAGCCGAAGTGGCGCAGCTTGGCGGTCAACAGGCCATCCAGATCGGGCAGATCCTGCGGGTACACGGAGACCAGGCGCTTGCCCTCTTGCTGGTAGAGCGTCTGTTTCTTGTACATGCTCATCTTGTACTGCGGCGTATCGAGCCCCCAGTACTCGACATACACGTCCAGCTCAGGCAGGTAGAAGTCGGGCCGTATCTGGAACTCCGCAATGATCCGGAACTTGGCGTCGTAGCGGTACGCCACGCCGTGCGCCGCCAGCCAATTCGGCGATGCGCCGCTCGCCCTCGGACTGCACCACCGTGCCGTCGCGCGCTTCCACGGTCTTGCTGAGCTCGACCTGGGTCTCGAAGTTGCGCCGCTCCAGGAACACTTCATCGAAGCAGCGGTCGCAGAAGCGCCGCTGGAACGCCTGCTGCGACCGGGCATACTCGTCCGCCGTAATCGGCGCGTTGCACCGCTGGCAGCGGTGCCGGACATCGGCCGCGGCGTCCTGTGCCGCCTGCTCGATGGCGTCGGCCGTGGTCTTCGCCGCGGCGCGGACGTAGTCGCGCTGTGCCGGATTGCGCGCCACATCGCGCAGGTCGTGCACGTGCGCCAGGCCCGCCGCACCGTACGCCTTGAGCGCGCGGATCGCGTACTGCTGCGTCTGCGGGTGCCGGGCCTCCCGCGCCAGCGGCGCCAGGGCCGCCACCGCCGCGACCGAGTCGGCGCCAAACCCCGCCAACTTCCCGATCGCCGACGCCGCCAGACGCTGCACTTCGTTCGAAGGCAGCCGCAGCAGTTCGACCAACTCCGGAAGAGCTGCCGCCTCGCCGCTGCGCCCCAGATGCAGCGCGCGCTGCACCGCGGCGTGGTGCTCGGCGGGCTGCATGTAGCTCTTCATTGGCGGGGTCTCCCTCTGTGTACGGCACTGACTCGCTGACGCTCGCCAGTGCCGCTCTTCGTCTCCGTCTGCTGCCCCCGGCGTTGGCGAGCGCAGCGAGTCAACGCCCCCGGCCCCTCACGCCCCCCACTCGCAGCGGAACACGGCCTGCTCGAACACGCCGCCAGCACCGTGCGTCAGGCCCTGGCGCGAGAAGGTCACGCCGTGGTCGGTGGTGAGAATGAGACGGCGCTGGTGCTTGCGGCTGTAGTCGCGCAGGCCGGGCAGTTCGCGCTCCAGCCAGTGCCCGAGCGCCGCGGGCATGTCGATGAGACGCAGGTTCCCGGCGTGCGCGCCGCGGTCGAGCCCCGCCACGTGCACCACCGCCGACTGCCCAGCCCCGAGCGGTGGCAGGTGCTGCGCCAGGGCTGCGGACTCCGCACCCGTGGCGCGGTGCCACACCGCGCCGTGTCCGGCCAGCGTCTCGCCCGGTTCACCCGTCAGCCCAAACAGCGCCGAGACGCCCGACACCGTGTCCGGTCGTGCGTCGAGCCGCATCCAGGCCGTGCCGGCGCCGGCAAACAGCCCCGGCCGCGACTGCTGCACGTCGAGCCACACATCCGGCGCCACAGCGTCGAGGATGACGATGACGCTCCCGCCGTCGAGCGGCAACGGCGTCACCGACGGCAGCACCGCGAGCCAGTCCTCGCCGCGCTCGGAGGCGTCGCGGATCGTGCGCTCGGCGAGCGCACGCGTCCGCTCGTTGCCCCACAGGTCCAGCGCGATGGCAGCGGCACGCAGCCGCACCCGCAGCCGGTCCGGGAACAGCGCGACTGCCAGCCCGGGGATCTCTCGCAACCCGGCCAACCGCTCTCCGACGCCCAGCCCCGCCTGGGCGCCTTCGCGCGCGGCGTCCGGCAGCGTTTCGCCGCGCCCGGCCAGCACGCGCTCCACAAGGACAAGCCACGCCTCGCGCACCGCCTGGGCGTGAAGCCGTTCCGTAGCCGCGAAGCCGGCCAGTTCGGCCGACGTCAGTTTCTGCAGGCGCGGTCGCAGACTTGCCGCGGGGTATTGCTTCTCGAGTGCCGCCGCCACGGCCTGCAACGTAGCCGCGTCGCCAGACAGCGCGCCGCCGTTCGGGAACAGCGCCGGGTGCAGGTGCTCCCACCACGTCGCCAGCGCCCCGTCCGCCGGAGCACCGTCCGACGCCGCCTCGCCGTCGAGCGCCAGCACCGTGTCGGCTCGCGTCGGCCCCAGCCACTCCAGGACCGCCGCCGACACCTGCTCCGGACGCAGACGCCGCCCGGCCAGGCGCGCGGCCAGGCTGCCCAGTGTGCGACGCTCGACCGGGACGCGCCCGGCCAACGCGCGCCCGAGTTCCGCCACGGTTGTCTCGTCGAGCACGTCGAGCAGCGCCGCGCCTGAACAGGGCTCGACGCTGCCAAGCGTCTCGCTGAACCGGCGCAGGCGCGCCGCGGCATCTGCGTCCACGTCGCGCACGGCATACGCCCGCGCCCCCGCCGCCTCCAACACCTGCGGACTCCGCAGAATGCCGCGGTACACCGCGAGGCCCGCCTCGATGGCAGCCGGAATGTCCGGACCCTCGCGGACCTCGGACCGCACCTCATCCAAGGCGAAGTTGCAGTCGCAGGCCGGGGCGCGCAGCAGCAGCTCAGCCACATTCTGCCGGCACGCGGGCGCCGCCGGCCGGTCCAGGCCACGAAACAACTCCGTCAGGCCCACCGGCCGATCCAGCGACTCGATCGCCGCCAGACGGCGCAACACCTCAACGGCACGCCGCGACGCCTTCGGCAGATCCACGCCGGCCGCGGGTTTGTGGAATGCCGCATGCCGTGCGACATACTCCTGTGCGTACCGCTCCCGGAAGCGGCCGAACGCGGACGCCAACTCCGTGCCCTCGGCGCCGTTCATAACCAGTTCGGGATGGTCCAGCAACGCCAGCACCGTGTCGCGCAACGGTACCAGTTCGGGCACGGCCACCACGGCACGCTCGAGCGCCCGGTGCCGCATGTAGTGGTTCACGAAGACGAACTGGTCCGCGTCGCGCGACAAGAACCGCTGCACGTTCCGCAGCCGTTCCAAGTCCTTTTGCGAAAGCTTATTGCGCCGCCAGGCGCGCAGGAACCGCTCCAGGCCTTCACGGGCCGTGTGCGATACCTTGACCTCGCTGACCAAATCGCGCAGCCCCTCAAGCGTGCGCCGGACGTCGTCCAGGTCCAGGGCCTTGAAGGCCGAGTACTCGGACACGGAGCGCAGACGCGCCTCCACGTCGTCGATGAGCGCAGCGGTCTTCTCCTTGAACTTCACCGCGCCCTGCCACGCCTCGCGCTGCTGCCGCAGTCCGAACGCCGTCCAGGCGCTGCCGGGCGGCGCAAGGAACGCGCACTCCTGCAGCAGCGTGTCACGGTCCGGCTCAGGGACGAGTTCGCCCAGCGACACCGTTTCGGCGCCTTCGACCGAGGCGAGGTTCAGGAACTCGACCGGCAGCGACCGGCCCCGGCTCTGGATGGCGATCACGCCGCCGCTGGCGAGCGCCACGACCAGGAACGCGGCCGTGTCCTGCGGCAGCCCGAACGGTCCATTCTTCAAGTGCGCCATGACGACGGCCAGGGGCGTGGGCGCGGCCGGGCTCAGCACGGTGAACAGCGAGGTCAGCAGCGGGTGCACCTGCAGGTCGGGGCTGAAGACATACGAGCCGGACCGCAGTTCCGCCAGGCCCAACGGCACGGCGAGCGCCTCGATCAGTTCGCCGAGCCGCTGCTGCTGCGCCGCGTGCAGGCTGATGCTGCCCGGCTTGACCCACTCGTCGAGCAGACGCTGGTAGAGCCGCGGTGCGGGCGGCATATTCCGGGGCGCGACCTGCACAAAACGCGGGTAGCGCCGGTCAAGGATGTGCTCGGCCGCCGCCTCGAGCAGCCGGTCGAAGCGCCGGAGCTGCCGCGCCGCCGGATCGACCCGGATCCCCGCCTCGTCGAAGTGCCCGGCGTAGATCGCATTCAGCACCGCCTGGGCCGCGGCCGGCGCCAGGCGACGCACGGCGTCGCGCGCCGGATCGATCAACGGCGTGTCCGCGGGGTTCGATGGCTTCAGTTCCTCGGCGACCAAACGCGTGGCCAGGTACTCGCGCAGCACCGGGAGTTCGTCCTTGAGCGTGCCAATACGCCACACGGCCGTGTGCTCGGCGGCGAGTTCGACGCCTTCCCACGTCATGGCCACGGCGAAGTCCACCTGCCCCGCCTCGAGCGCCTGATGAATCCGAGCCTGGGCCGCGGACTCCGCACCGTGCGCGCAGAAAAGCGCCAAGGCGCGCCGCGGCGTCTGGTGCCAGGTCACGCTGCGTTCGACACCCGTTTCGAGGAGCGCCGGCCCGGGCCACGCCATGGAGTCCGGCATTTCCGCCAACACCCGCGAGTACAGTCGCGAGTCGTCCGGGACCAGGCCCTTCATGGCGTGATCGACCCGAGCCTTCAGAGTCTGCCCCGTGTCCTGTTCCGCCAGGACGCGGTACGTCGCGGTCTCACGGTCCCGCTCCAGCCCGGGCTTGCGCACCAGGAAACGGCTGCCCGCCACGACCGGGTCGAGGATCGCCTCGGAGACGAACTGCACGTTCAGACTCGGGTCCTGCGACGCCAGCATGCAGGCAACCAGCTCGGAAAGGACGCGCACGTTCGGCGTCTCCGCCGCGGGGTGTATCTCGTACAGCACCAGGATACGGACCAGGCGCCGCGCCAAAGCGCGGTCGGCCTCGTCCTCCAGCACCGTGTCGATGACCTCGTCCAGGTGCGGGACCACGTGTCGGGGATAGACATTGAAGTGCGAAAACTCCATGAGCCGCTGGGCAAAGTGCTCGTAGATGCTGTCCGGCGCGAGCAGCTCACCGCAAGGCCGGTCGAGAATGCCCGGGATGCGCCGCGCCGGGTCGCCGGCCAGGCGCGAATGCACGAAATCGACAATGCCGCGGTGCTGGCTGAACAGGTCCCCGAGCCCCTCGAGCAGCGCCAGTGTCGCGGGATGCACCGGGTACACGCCGCGGAACTGCTCGTAACTCCACTGGAACCCGGGAAACTGCCGCCGGTACTCGTCGTAGATGGCGCGGATCGCGTCCTCTGCGCCTGGCCGACGCTGCACCAGGCGCCCGGCGATCAGCTCGCGTATGTGCACCGTCGAGAGCACGAACCGGACCGGGAACCGATCCTTGATCTTGCGGAACGTGACCTGTGCAATGTCGCCCGTGCGCTCGAGGCTCTCCTGCACGGCGGCCAGGATCCACAGCGGCTCGGACCCCGCCAGTTCGCCCAGGAACTGCAGCGTGCGCGCGTCCTCGTTCAGGCGCCGCGCGTCAGGTTTCGAGCGGAAGAACTCGGACAGTTCGTCAATGACCAGCACCAGGCCTGCGAACCCCGCCTGGCGCACCGCGGCCAGGGCGCGGCGCATGGTCTCGTGGCGGTCCTCGACCAGGGCCTCGGGCATGGTCAGCCCGAGTTCGCGCAGCAGACGGATGCCGTGCGTGTAGGCATCGCGCGGATGCGCCTCAAGCCACTGGGGCAGGTCGGCCGGCGGTACGCCACAGCCGGCGGCGAACGCGCCGGCCAGTTTCGGATCACGCAACAGGTCGCGCAGATGCTCGAGAAAGACGGCGAGCGGCGTCAGCATGGCCGGGTGCCCGGCGCGGGCGAGAGCCTCCTCGACCGCTTGGATAAGGATCTGCTCCAAGGCCGTGCCGGCGCGGAAGTTGACCAGCGATATGTCGGCAACGAGAAAGCGCCGGCCGCTGTCGCGCAGCCGTTGCAGCGGCTCGTGTTGCGCCGCGAGCCGCTCGCTGCCCGGCGCCTGGCTCAGGCAGGCGGCCAGCGCGGCCAGGAAGTGCGACTTGCCCGACCCGAAGTCGCCTTGCAGGAAGTAGCCCTGGCCGTGCTCCTGCAGCAACGCCTCCGCCAGGACCGTGAACGCGTGCGCCACCTCGCCGGTGAAGACAAAACTCCCGGTGACGGTCTGCGGCTGACGCCGCCCGTCATCGAGCCGGATCACCGTCTGCACAGGCGGCACGGCGATCAGTTCACCAATGGTACGCGGAGCGGTCATAGATCCCCTGTCCAGCCCAAACCAGCCCCGGAACGGTGCGTCCTTGGAGCGCCCGCGTCCTCGCGGGCTGGCTTGGGGTTCGCCTGGCGTTGCACTGGGCCATCCGACAGAGCTTGATGCGTTCTCTTGCGGCCATCACTCCGGCGGGTCTGGCCTGAGTTTCCTGCTGATCCGTTTGATCCTACCGTACAGCCCCTTGTGCTCGGGGAAAAGCCGCAGCAGTTCCTCGTAGAACCGCAGTGCCGGCTCGAGGCGGCCGGCGCGATCACAGGCCGCGCCGTAGGCCGAGTGCAGGTACATGTCGTCCGGCGCCAGACGCAGCAATTCCTCCATCATCGGGATGGCCCGCGCCTCCTCGCCGCCCTTGGCCAGGGCAAACGCCTGCTGGCGCAGCACGCGCGGGTCCGGTGCGGCCGCAGCCAGCTTGTCGTACGTCTTCACCGCCAGGTCGGTGCGCCCGGCGCGGCGGCAGAGCGACGCGTAGATCTCCCGGTAGATCGGGGGCCGCGACGGAATCTTCGCCAACCGCCCCAGACGGTCGAGGACCGGGTCCAGGCCGTCGCGCGCAATTTCCAGCTCGGTGAGCTGCCAGAGCGCGTCAGGCAAGTCCGGACTGGCGCGCAGCCATTCCTCACAGGCCGCGATCGCCTCGGTGCGGCGGCCCAGGCCGCCCAGCGCCTTGACGCGCCAGCGCCACGCCGGCACGCGCTCGCCCCAGACGGGAAGCATCTCGAGGACCCGGTCCCAGCGCTTCAACGCCGCGAGACACTCGAGAGCACCCGCGGCGGCGCGCGGGGTCGTCTTCGGGTCGTCACGCCGCGTGACTTCCTCATAGTCGGCGAGGGCCGGCTCGAACTCGCCGGCGCCGCGGCGTGCGTCGGCGCGGGCCAGCAGCGCGTAGAGATTCAAGGGGGCAAGAGCCAGGGCCTGGTCCGCCACCTCGAGCGCCTTGCGGTACTGCCGCGCCTGAATCAGCGCCACCGCCTGCTGCGTCAACCAGAACTCGCTGCGACCGCCTTGCCGCACGCACTCCATCTCGGCGAGCCGAACCGCCTCCTGGTACGCACGCCGGCTCAGGAGCTCGCGGAACTCTCGGTACGCCTCGGTCGCCACGTCGGAACAGATCCTTTCCCGGTGGATTCCTCCGTACGCCGCCGTATCGGAGGGGAGGTTTCAGGTTTCGGGTTTCAGGTGTCAGCGCTCGGAATGACCAAAGGCGCCAGGGGGTGGTGTTCAAACAGGGTAAACGGCCCCAGAGACCTGGCGCCCGGTCGGATCCGTGTTCCTGAAACCTGAACACTGAAACCCGAAACCCCTCCCGCGCCAGGTCAGCCTCTGAACTTCGTGCCCTTGCGCGCCTTGAGCATCAGGTCGAGCACGGCGCGGCACTCTTCGGGTTTCACCTTCAGCGCCGCACCCTGGCGCAGTGTCGCGTAGAGGCAGTCATAGTAGGAGGGGCCGGGACTCGCCTTCGCCTCCAGCTCCTCCTCGATCATCTCCATGGCCGGCACGGCGCCCTGCACCCCGTAGGTCCGCGCCTTAACGATCGGCGCGTCCTCAGGCTCGGACAGTTCCGGAATCGCCTTCGCGTACTTCAGCTTCGCCTTGTCGCCCTGCACGACCAGCGACCCGCGGCTCCCGTACAGGATCCAGCTCGGCTGCGGCACGGTGCAGGCGCTGGTGATCTCCACGTCGATCACGCGGCCGTTCTTGCCGCGCATGATGACCTTGCAGTGGTCCTCGGCGTCGCCCGCCGACAGGATCTGCTGCAGGTCACCCCACACCGACTTCACCTCCGACTCGAGCAACAGGTAGCAGCCGTCGAGAAAGTGCACCGCGGTATTGTTCAGTGACCCGCCGCCGTACTTGACCAGAGTCTGCCAGTCATTGCGCTGCGCAAAGCCGTAGGCGCCGTTCTTGATGAAAAACACCTCACCAAGCCGCGGGTCGTGCAGCATCTGGCGGATGAACGCATAGTCCGCCGCCCAGCGCCGCGACTGGTGCACGGTCAGGATCTTGCCCGCCTTGTCGCGCGCCGCGATCAGCGCGTCCGCTTCCTTCAGGGAGGTCGCGAACGGTTTCTCGACCACCACGTGCCGACCGGCCTCCAGCGCCTGGATCGAGTGCGCCGCGTGGTCCTTGGACGCCGTGGCGATCACGATCAACTCCGCGTCACACCCGGCCAGCATGGACCCAAGGTCCGCGAACGTTTTGGAGCCAAACTCGTTGGCCACTTCCTTGCACCGTTCGGCGTTCGGGTCCGCCACGGCGACGATCTTGTAGTCCGCGCGCCCGCGCAACGCGTGGACGTGGATGTTGTACCCGGCCCGGCCGAGCCCGAGCACCGCCGTACTGATCGGTTTCACGTCTGACATGGCTGTCGTTCCTCCTTGAAATCGCGTTCCGCAATCCTCGTTGCCATCGTTCTTCGACTATGGGGCCGGGGCAGGCGCCGGCGTCTCCGCCGCGGCCGGCGGCTGAAGGTCCTTGCCAGTCAGCAGCGTCTCAAGCTGCTTCTTCAGTGTCGCCTTGATGCCCGGATCGTAACCCACGTGCACCGCCTGGACCTTGCCGTTCTTGTCGATGAGCACGGTCTGCGGAATGCCCTCAACCTTGTACAACTCGCCAACCTTGCCCTCCAGGTCCAGGGCAATGCTGCAGTTCAGCGTCTTGCCCTTGAGAAACTCGCGGATGGCGTCGGGTTTTTCGCCTTCGTTGACGGCGTAAAACGCCACACCCTTGCCAGCGAACTCTGCCGCCGCAGCCGCGACCTCGGGCAGGGCCTTCCGGCACGGGCCGCACCAGGTGGCCCAGAAGTCGAACACCACCACGTCCTTACCGCGGTGCTGGGCCAGCTCCAGTTTCCCGCCCTCGAGCAGGTCGAGAGTCACGTCCGGGGCCGACTGCCCGACCAGGGGATGCGGCGCTTCCGCCTCGCCCATGTCACCGAAAAGCGAGTCGACTTTCGTGGCGTCCGCCGGGGAGAACTTGAACGTTTCAGCCGTGAACGTGGGGTTCACCTGCCACCCGCTCAGGGTTTCCAGCATGCTCACCTTTGCCTGCGCCATCGGCTCGGGCACTTCCTCAGCTTGGGCCAACGCCTTGGACATGTCCGGTACGAGCTTGCGCAGCAGCGGCTTGTCCCCCGACTCGACCCAGATCTCCCAGTCAAAGTCCGCTTGCTCGAACTTGGCGTGCCGGCACTTCACGCCGTCCACGTCTTCCTCGCCAAGGTACTTGCCCCCTGTCACTCCCTCGCTCAGGCGCTCGAACGGCTTGCTCTGGATCATGCTGGTCAGGATCAGCAGGCTGGGCCGATTCGCCACCGCCATGGCCATCTGCATCTGGTCGCCGAACAAGGCGTCGAAGTCCGCCGGCGCGGGCGTCTCGACGTAGCGCTTCAGCTGCGGAATGCACGTGTACATCGTCGTCCCGTCGCAGACCATGGTGCCGCCCATGAGCCCCTCTCGCAATACGATGGCGATGCGGTTCGGCTTCTCAACCGCCACGGTGAACTCCGAGGTCATGTCCTGCTTCATCCCCTGCGCCTCAAGCTTCATGGACGCATTCAGGGTCAGACTGAATCCCTTGAGCCCCGCGAAATAGGCAGACATCTGCTCAAGCAACTCGCGTGCCTTCGGATCCATCGCGGCAGGGGCGGCGGGGGCCGCGACCGCCGGCGCCGGCGCCGCCGGTTCCTGGGCCGCCGCAAACCGGCCCGACAGCCCGCCCATGACCAGCAACCCCGCCCCGGCAACCACCCGCATCGCTCCCGACAGCATCCCCTTCATGGTGTGACTCCTTTTCGGCTCGTCATCGCACTCACATTCGCGCTTCGGCCCTGCTCGTGCCGTATCCGCTGCGGTGCGATACGGACTGCCCCGGCCGATAACATAGGTGGAAACACACGTTTCCACAATCGGGACGCGTGGTGCGACCAGGGCTGTTTCAAGATTCGTGACCGTCGTGTGCGGCGAGTACCCCCGGCGTGTCCCCACGCCGGGGGGGGGCCTGAGGACAGGCCGCCCCTACTTGGTGTGCGCGGAGGCGTGGCCTTCCGAGACGCGGTGCCGGATCTTGAAACAGCCCTGCTTCCGGGCTCTTGACAGGCCAACGGGAGTGGATTAAGGTTTATCGATCCAGGTGGTTGGAAAACCTCGCTCTTGAGGGCTTGACGGGACCGCGGCAGGTTGTAGCGGCCGTCGGAAAAGAAGTGAGGAAGAAAAGTCGAGCTCACATTGGCGTCGCGCGGCAAAGGGATCGCGGCGCAAATCGTGCTCGTCCTCATCCTTCGTCCTGATGGGTTGCGAAAGGCCTTTTCGCGGCGGGTCGAACTACTCGCCGGAAATCCATCTCAGGGCTGTTTCAAAGTCGGCGGTTTGAGCGTGGCGTGGCGACTAGCGGCTCGAGGTACCCCCGCCGTGCTTGTCGCTGCGTAGTGGCTGCACGAAGCCGGGTCCCTACGCCGTGGCGAAGGTGCGTTCCGAGATGCCCGCCGACGGTCCGTTGCGTCATGCACTCCACACTGAGCCAGAGCGCCGCCGCCCCACGCACCAACACACGTGGCTGAGAGGCCCAGCATGGGGACCCGCCTTCGTCCGGGCACTTCGGCGTGGCGCGCAGGCCGGGCCTACTGGAGCGTCACAAGGGCAGCTCAAACCGCCGACTTTGAAACCGCCCTGAAAATCGCGACCGACCCCTTGCATTCCGACGTGACCGGGCGTACTTTCCCAACCAACGGGTTGAAGCTGAAGACTGCAAGACCGGGAAGTTTCCTGTTGCAATGGTTTGCGGGGCGCCGCGGCAATCTTGTGTCCGGCCCGCGCCGAAAAGTCAGCGCTATGACCAGACTGACACTGAACGTTCCCCCTGTCTCCTGTCTCCTGTCTCCTGTCTCCTGTCTCCTGTCTCCTGTCTCCTGTCTCCTGTCTCCTGCAACGCGGCCGGGCCGCGACCTGCCGTACGCCCCA
>Ga0156402_1490_pt1 | contig 39472 bp, 26 predicted proteins | sample RifOxyA3_FD_108045 | JGI IMG/M metagenome (GOLD analysis project Ga0156402, IMG submission 108045) | Lentisphaerae bacterium RIFOXYA12_64_32 | reverse complement strand
CGGGACTCAGGCACAATGCACGCTGACGGCGCCCGCCCCTGCGGAAGTGACATGCGCCCGGTCAATCCGGGTAATGCGTAGGTGGCGGGTTGAACGACTGCGTGCTGGCCCATGCGTGAGACCCCCGTGGCCTTGTGCCACGGGTGAATCGGGTTCGCCCGCCAAGCCAAACGTGCGTGTCCTCCCTCTCTTCCTTTTCCCCCGTCCGCCGCCGGCGGACGGGGGAAAGGGAAGAGAGGAAACGAGGTGCGGCGAAGTAGCCAATGAACCCGTTCACCTGCCACACGAGGTGGCAGGGGGCTGTGTCCCACCCTTAGCTGACACATTACGGGAGGACTGGCTGCCGTTTGCCCGCGCTCTGTTGACGGTTTACGTTCCTCGCTTCAACGCATTGGTCGAGCGGTTGGCATCGACGCGCCTGGGGCAAGATCTCAGTCAGGTCTGGCGGTGGCGTCGCGCACGTAGGCACGGAACAAGGAGGGATCTCATGCGGACAGGCAGTATGCTGATCGGGGTGGTCGCGTGTCTGGCACTGATTTCATGCACGTCGGCGCCGTCGATGTCCGTGCGCAAAGCGGTTCGGTTGGAGGCGGGCGGCGCGAATCTTCTGAAGACAGACGCGTGGGAACCGTGGGAGAAGGGGTTTGCCCGCGAAGGGGACGCGCTGGTGTGCGACAACGGCGCCGACACGGCTGTGCAGCGCGGCGCCGGGCAGACGATGGAGTTGAACCAGACTGAACCGCGGCCCATCGTGGCTGTGGCCTGGAGCCGCGCGGAAGGCGTCCAGGGCTCGATGAACAGCGACTACTCGCTCTACCTTGACATCCTGTACATGGACGGTGAACCGCTGTGGGGCCAGGCCGCGCCGTTCTCCGTTGGCACGCACGACTGGGAGCGGCGCCAGGTGATGGTGGTGCCGGCTAAGCCGGTGAAGTCGGTCTCAATGTTCCTGCTGCAGCGTCGGCACTCCGGCAAGGCGTGGTTCCGCGACGCCACGCTGAGCCAGGTCGAGGTGCCGGGCGGTGCGGTGATGTTCGACGCAGTTCCCGTCCAACCCTCGACTCTGGCCAACCCGGGTTTCCTGGTCCGTGACGTTGCGGCCGAGACGGACTTCATGCCGTCCGCGAACAGCGAGGTGCTCGGGCTGAAGCTCGAGAGTCGTGAGAGTACGCTGAACGGCGTCACGTTTGTTGATGTCGACGTGCGTGACCTCAGCGGCAAGGACCGGGCCGTAACGGTGATCTACGCGCTGCCGGTTGGGCCGGGGGCGGTTCGGTGGCTCGGCAGTCCCGCGAACGAGGCGGACTGCACCGGGCCGGTCGAGTTCATGGAAGCGAGCCGTTTCTCGGCTGGCGCCAATGGCCGGGTCAGTCTGTACCCCCTCGCGGCGGTGGCGTGCGACGGCAAGGGCCTGGCGCTCGGCCTGGACATGGATCGCGCGGCCTACTACCGGATCGGCTACAGCCACGGCACGCGCGAGCTGTTCATTGCCTACGATCTTGGACTGGCACCGGAGAAACCCCAGGCGCACCTGCGTTTCTGCTCGTACGGGTTCAACCCGGCCTGGGGGTTCCGCGCCGCTCTGGCGAAGTACTACGAGATCTTCCCATGCTACTTCCAGTGTCGCACGCCGGAGCAGGGCGTCTGGATGCCGTTCGCCAAGATCAGTAAGGTCACGGGCTGGGAGGACTTCGGGTTCAAGTTCAAGGAGGGCAACGACGAGACCGAGTGGGACGACCAGCACAACATCATCACGTTCCGCTACACCGAGCCGATGACGTGGTGGATGAAGATGCCCAGGGACATGCCGCGCACGCTGGACGCGGCCGTCGCCGAGGCGCAGCGGTTGGCCGACGAGGTGAAGACGGGCAAGGCGTCCGCGGCGCCGACGCTGTTCACCAGTGGCATGTTTGACGAGCACGGCCGATACGTGGCGCAACTGCTCGACACGCCATGGTGCAACGGCGCGGTCTGGAGCATGAACTCGATGCCTGACATCGCGGGCGAAGCGACCGACTTCAACGGCAAGTGGAGCCCGAAGCTCCGTGAGCAGCTCTACGGGCCGAACCGCAAAGGCGATCTGGACGGCGAATACGTCGATTCGAGCGAGGGCTATGTGACGGCGGAACTCGACTTCCGTCGCGACCACTTCGCCACGACGCGCACGCCACTCACGTTTTCCCTGGACGGTCGCAAACCAGCCATCTTCCGCGGCTTGGTGGCGTACGAGTACGTCAAGGCCATGGCGCAGGACGTGCACGGTATGGGCAAACTGATGATGGCTAACTCGACCCCGAGCCGCCTCTGCTGGCTGGCACCGTGGCTGGATGTGATGGGCACCGAGACGAACTGGAACCACGGCGGCAAGTGGCAGCCCATGACGGTGCCTGAACTGCTCTTCCGCCGGGCCGTGTGCGGGCCGAAACCGTACTGCTTCCTGATGAACACCAACTTTGACCAGTTCAGCATGGATATGACGGAGAAGTTCATGAAGCGTTCGCTGGCGTTCGGCATGTTCCCCGGGTTCTTCAGCGCCGATGCGTCGACCGGGCACTACTTCAGCCGTCCGGACCTGTACGACCGCGACCGGCCGCTGTTCAAGAAGTACTTGCCGCTCTGCAAGCGCGTGGCCGAAGCCGGCTGGCAGCCTGTCCCGCTGGCGCGCAGCAGCGACCCGAAGGTGTACATCGAGCGGTTCGGTGACACGTATCTGACCGTGTTCAACGACAAGCCAGAGGCCAGCGACGTGACGATCACCCGCGAGGGGGCGGCCCCCGCCGCGTGCCAGGAATTGCTGAGCGGCAACGCGGTCTCGTGGACCGCGACCGCGGACCGGGCAGGCGCCACCGCAACGCTGCGGCTCGAGGCCGAGGGCGTGGCCGTGCTCGATTTCCGGTAGGACGGGCAACGGTTGATGTTTGCAGCACGGGAGACCACGAACCAACTGGCTCGCGGGGTACCGCCACGCCGCCGGAATGCAGCCCGCGAGACGCGGGCGCTCCAGGGAAGGCACGGACAGCCTGGCTGTGCACCCTTGCGCTTGCCGGGCGATTTGGCGTTGCTGCTGAAGGAGTTTGTCCATGTTCCGTTTTGGTTCGATTGAGCTGGAGGTCGTCCGGCGTCGGCGGAGTGCTCTCTACCTGCGTGCAGACGGGTGGCCGGGTTTCGAGGTCGGGCCGTTGCTGCCGTCTGTGCGCCTCACGGGCAGCGATCTGACGCCGACCGCCTGCCGTCCGGGCCGGGAGGATCGGAGCACATCGGTTTCCATCGAGTACGTGTTCGGCGACGTGGCGGTCCTCTGCCTGACGTTCAGGCATGCCGGGAAGGACGGGCTTCGTCTGGACGCGTCTCTGCGGAACAGCAGTCCGGAAGGGCAGGTTCTGAACCACGTGACCTTGTTGGAAACGCGCAGTTCACACCCGAAGCGGTTCTGCGGTGTGTCCTGCCGCGATGCGCGGGTCTTGGAGCAGGGCAACTACTGGGGGCGGGTCCGCCCGTTCACGCAGGACCCGGAGCAGGCAGGGACGGCCGGGAACCAGGAACCGAACGACAGCGGGAAACCGAAGCAAAGTACCTCGAACCTGTTGTGGATGCTGTACGACCGCGCAGCGCGGCGGTCGTGGTTGGTTGGGTACCGAAGTTCCGAGCGCTGGTTGGGCAGCGTTTGCACTGAACTGGGCCCGGACCACGTGTCGTGGCAACTCGGGTTCGACGGCGGCGACCTGTTGCTGCCACCCGGCGAGGAGATCGCGCTGGAGAGTGTGCTGTTCCTGGTCGGGCCAGACCCATTTCGGCTTCTGGCGAATTACGGCGACGCGGTGCATGAACTGCATCGGCCGACCATGCCGGATCGGCCGCCGGTGTCGTGGTGCAGTTGGTACCCGTATCGGCTTGGTGTCTCAGAGGAGAAAGTGCTGCGGGACGCGCAGGTTGCCGCCGAACGTTTGAAACCGCTCGGGCTGTCCATCATGGAACTCGATCTCGGTTGGGAGAAAGGTAACCTGCCGAGCACGTTCGAAGAAAACGAACGGTTCCCGCACGGTCTGAAATGGCTGGCTGGCAAGTTGCACGCACTCGGGTTTGACCTCGGCGTGTGGAAGGCGCCGTACACCATCAGCGAGTTCGACCCGGTGGTAACCGAGCACCCCGACTTTCTGATCCATGACGGACACGGCAAGCCGGCGGCGTACTGGGAGTGGTTCTGGGATCCGCACGGGAAAGTTTTCATTCTCGACTTGAGCCATCCGGGCGCGCAGGCGTGGTTGGCGGCGAAGATGAAGAGCCTGCACGACCGCGGCGTGCGGTATCTCAAGGCGGATTTTATCGGATGTGTGGCGCACGACCTGGCAAAGCACCGGCATGACCGGAGCGTCGTGACCGGCGGCGGCACGGAGGCGCTGCGCATCGGCGCGCGGATCGTCCGTGAAAGTCTGCCCGACGCGCTGCTGCTGAACTGCGGCGGCCCGGAAATGCCCGGCACCGGCTGGTGGCCGTTGCTGTACTCCTGCAGCGACACCGGCAATTCAGGGTTCATCAATTTGGACTTCCAGCGGAAGAACCACCAGGGCATGGCGGTGCACCTGTTCAAGAACCGGCGCTGGGGTATTCTGCAGCCTTCCTGCCTGGTGGTTGGGTTGCCGGGCACGCTGGAGGAGGCGCGACTGCGCGCGACCGTCGCGTTCATGGTCGGCGGGCAGGTGGATATTTCCGACAACCTTGCGACATTGCCCGAGGACCGGTGGGACATCCTCACCGCGACGTTGCCGCCGCTCGGCATTACCGCCAAACCGGTGGACCTGTTCGATCCGGTCTGCGACAAGGCGGGGTTTGACTACACGGCCACCTGCAGGGGTGAGAAGAAACCGGGCACGCCGCCACGCGAACACGCACCCGGCTCGGTCTGGCACATGCACGTGAGAACCGACTGGGACGAGTGGGACTTGGTCGGGGTGTTCTCGTTCGACGGCAGCGCCCCGGGGGCGCCGCCTCAGATCAGTTGCTACTCCCTGCCGTTGTCGCTGTTCGGCGTGTCCGACGTGCGGCCGCGTTGGTGCTACGAGTTCTGGTCGCGCCAGTTCCTGGGCGCCACGACGGACCCGAGAAACGACCGCAACGCGTACCGGCACCCCGGCGATTACCAGGATCTTGTGGTGGGCGGGACGGCGGAGCGACTCGATGTCGGCTTCTTCGGGCCCGCGGCGAAACTGCTGTGCCTGCGCCGGACGCGGCCGCACCCGTGGGTGGTGGGCACCAGCTTCCACCAGAGCTGCGGTACGGAACTGCGCCACGTCAAGTGGGACGCGTCGCGCCACACGCTGCGCGGCGAGGTGCACCGACCGCGGGGCGAGACGGGATTTATCGTCGTGAGCGGCAGCGGTCGGGTGATCGTGTCGGCACACGTGGCCGGGCGAACCGTCACCCCGCGCCGGGGCGCCAATGGCGGGTGGTGGCTGCCGGTCACGATGACCGCCGACCCTGTCGCCTGGAGCATCAAGTTCAGCAACGACAGGCGGTAATGCGTCAAAGGTGGGCGCCGGGCCGCCTGACCCGATGCGATGGGGTGACGCGGCCGAACCAGGCCAGGCCGGGAGACCTGGCCTCCACCTTGGGAGCGCCATTGGGTCTTCCACGTTTCGCGCCTTGCGGCAGGTGCGGCCGGGCTGTTTCAAAGTCGACTGTGCGAGCTGCCCTTGTGACGCTCCAGTAGGCCCGGCCTGCGCGCCACGCCGAAGTGCCCGGACGAAGGCGGGTCCCCAGGCTGGGCCTCTCCGCCACGCGTGTTGGTGCGTGGGTCGGCGGCGCTCTGGCTCAGCGTAGAATGCACTGCGCAACGGACCGTCGTCGGCCATCTCGGAACGCACCTTCGCCACGGCGTAGGGACACGCCGTGGGTACCTCAATCCACGATTCGCCACGCCACGCTCAAACCGCTGACTGTGAAACAGCCATGCAGGTGTAATGCGTCAGTCGCGGGTGGAGGGTTGGGGGTGGCTGCCCAAAGTGGCGGGACCAGCCCGGTCCCGCGGGTGTCGGAGCGAGCCGCTCCGACCACTCTAGGCGCCAGCCCCGGTCAACCGTCGACCTTATCTCCACCCGCGACTGACGCATTACATGCAGGTGCGGAGGACAGCCTTGACTTGGCCACTGTGCGGGTCTATGATTGAGGCTTTGTTCGAGCCGTGGCTCACCCATCCGGACCCGAGGAATCCTAGTCAATGGAGGCAGAAGCGATGGACCCGTTCGCGACGTTTGTCAACGATTTCGTGCGCAGCATGGATATCGCCAAGAAAGCGCAACTGGGCGGGTACGCGCCGTGTGCCAGGCCGCAACTGCCGCCGAACGCCCGCAAGGCCCTGATCTTCTCGCCGCATCCGGATGACGAGTGCATCGTGGGCGGCGTGGCGTTGCGCTTGTTGCGTGAAGCGAAGATGAACGTCATCAACGTGGCGGTGACGCAGGGGAGCAACAAAGCCCGGCAGGCCGCGCGGTTGGCCGAGCTGCAAGGCGCGTGCAACTATCTTGGGTTCGGCCTGATTCAGGTGTGCGAGGGCGGCCTGGAGAAGATCAACCCCAAGGGCCGGGCCAGCGCGCCGGATAACTGGGCTGCCGCGGTCCGGACCATCACCGCCATCCTGCGGCGCGAGAAGCCGAGCGTCGTGCTGTTCCCGCACGAGGCCGATTGGAACACCACGCATATGGGAGTGCACGACTTGGTCTTCGACGCGCTCGGCACGCTGGGAACGGAACTGGACTGCTACGTCGTCGAGAACGAGTTCTGGGCGCCTTTGGCGAACCCGAACCTCATGGTTGAAATCAGTGCGGCGGACCTGATCGACCTCATCACCGCCACCAGCTTCCACGTCGGCGAAGTGGAGCGGAACCCCTACCACCTCGGACTGCCGGCCTGGATGCGCGACAACGTGCGGCGCGGTGGCGAGTTGGTTGGCGGTCAGGGCGGCGCCGTTCCTGAGTTTCCGTTTGCCGCGCTGTACCGACTGCGCAAGTGGCAGGGCGGCGCCATTCAATCTGTCCTCGACGCCGGCCGCATCGTGAACGACAAGGAGAACGTGGCCGTGCTGTTCCCGGCGTAGCGCGGCCTGCCGCCGGCGCCAGGCCGGGTCGAACGTGAAATCCGGAACCACATTTTGGGTGTCATATGCGCAGCAAGAGCCATTCCGATCGCGTGGAAAAGACGGCCCCGGGGGCTCGTTTCCCACATCTCCTCGACAGCATCGGCAACACGCCGGTCGTGGAACTGGCGCGGATCGGCCCCCCGCGCGGGGCGCGCATTCTCGCCAAACTCGAGGGTACGAATCCCGGTGGTTCCGTGAAGGACCGCCCCGCGCTGTGGATGATTCAGCGCGCCGAGGCGGAAGGGCGCCTGACCCACGGCAAGGTCATTTTGGAGCCGACGTCGGGGAACACCGGCATTGGGATTGCCCTGGTCGGGGCGTGCAAGGGGTACCGCGTCAAGCTTGTGCTGCCGGAATGCGTGAGCATGGAACGGCGCCAGACGTTGCTCGCTTACGGGGCGGAACTGGTCCTGACACCAGCCCACGAGCGGACCGACGGCGCCATCCGGATGGCGCACCACATCTTGAGCGAGGAACCGGATCGGTACTTCATGCCGAACCAGTTCGCGAACCCCGACAACTGGCGCAGTCACTACGAGACAACCGGTCCTGAGATCCTGACCCAGACCGGCGGGGCGGTCACTGCTTTTGTCGCGGGCATGGGCACAACCGGAACGCTGATGGGGGTAGGCCGGCGGCTGAAGGAACACAACCCGCGCATTCAGATCGTCGGTGTCGAACCGGTCGAGGGGCACGCCATTCAGGGCTTGAAGAACATGAATGAGGCGATCGTGCCTCAGATCTACGAGCCGGCCCGCCTGGACCGGAAGGTCACGGTCGAAGACCGCCCGGCGTTTTCGATGACCCGGCGCCTGGCGCTGGAGGAGGGACTGTTTGTCGGCATGAGCAGTGGTGCGGCGGTGTGCGGTGCGCTGGAGGTCGCCGCCGAACTGTCCCCCGCCGACATCGTGGTGGTACTCCTCCCGGACCGCGGCGACCGCTACCTCTCGACCAGTCTGTTCCGGTCCGTCTGCGCCGAGTGCCCGCCGTAGTCGCGGCCGTGCCCGGGGCTGTTCCGCAGTTGACAATGCCGTGCCGTGTGCGCCTCGGTGCGGGAGGGTACTCCGATCCGGAAACCGCACTACAGTTACGTGACGCTGGGATTGATCTTTCTGGCCGTGTTTGCGGCGCTGGGGCTGGGGCGGTTCGGCTACTCCATGGTGCTTCCCGCCATGCAGTCGGACATGGGACTGACCAACACGCAGACGGGGCAACTGCAGTCGTGGAACCTGCTCGGCTACATGCTGGCGGTGGTTGGGGCCGGCGCTATGGCGTCGCGCTGGGGGCCGCGCGGGGTCATCACCGTTGCCCTGCTGACGGTGGCCCTGTCCATGTGGGCGACTGGGCTGTGCGCGTCTTTTGTCGGGGTCGCCGTTGGGCGTTTCTTCACCGGTGTGGGCGGCGCGGGGGCGAACGTCCCGGCCATGGGACTGGTGGCGGCCTGGTTCAGCCGGCGCCGGCGCGGGCTGGCCGCGGGTATAGGGGTGACCGGTTCGAGCCTGGGGTTGATGGTGACCGGACCGTTGGTCCCGTGGATATTGGAGCGGTATGGCGCCCAGGCCGGGTGGCGGGTGTGCTGGGCGGTGTTCGGGTGTCTGGCGCTGGTCGTGGCGCTGCTGTGTGCGGCGTGCCTGCGCAACCGGCCCGCTGAACTCGGACTGCAACCGATCGGATTCGATGCGGCCGCGGACGGGGCGGAGGCGCCTGGGGCGCCGGCCACGTCCTGGCGGTCGGTGTGTGCGTCCGGGTACTTGTGGCATCTTGCCGCCGTGTATTTCGCGTTCGGTTTTTCTTACATCATCTACTCGACGTTTTTCGTGCGGCACTTGGTGCGGTCGCTCGGCATGGAGACGGGCGCAGCCGGGGCGCTGTGGCTGCAGATCGGTCTGGTCTCGACCCTGAGCGGGTTCGTGTGGGGTGCGGTGTCGGACCGCTGGGGGCGCAAGTTTGCGCTGGTGTGCATCTTCGCGCTGCAAGGGGTCTCCTTCCTGGTCCTGGGGCTGGCACAGGGAACTCCCGGGGCATACGTGTCCGCGGCGCTGTTTGCCCTCACGGCGTGGAGCATTCCGGCGATCATGGCCGCAATTGCCGGAGACATATTCGGGGCACGCCAGGCACCGGCGGCGCTGGGCGTGATGACGTTCGTGTTCGGGTTGGGGCAGGCGATGGGGCCGTACGTGGGCGGGCGTCTGGCGGATGCGACGCAGTCCTTCTCCACCGCCTTCATGCTGGCCGGCGCCGTCGCGCTGACGCTCGGCTTGGGCGGCACGCTGCTGCTGCGACGGAGGTGAACACGGAGCACGGGTCTCGGCGCTGTAATCTGAGGGGAGGGGAAGGTGTTCAGTGTTCGGGGTTCAGAGCCCCTCCCCGGCACGCGATACCTGGAACTCACGCGGCGGGCGGCGGAGCGGGGTCGGAACGGAGGAGACCCCACAGGAACAGGCACCCGAGAGCGGAGGCGCGGTCGTGGATATGGATCCAGGCGGCATCGGAGGCGGGGGTGATCTGTTTGATGGCGCGTTCGAGTTCGGCGTATTGCTGCTGTGCCACCAGAGCGCGGAGTCGAGAGGGGGGCAGTTCAGCTGGGAGCAGGCTTGCGAACTCCGCAAGGAAGTAGTCGACGCCGGTACCGGCGCGCGCGGCTTCGTCGTCGTAGAGTTCGACCACATCGCCGCGCCGGTCCCACATGTTGGCGGCGGCGGCGAAGAACAGACTCGTCCAGTGGGGGGTGGGGAGGTGCGCGAGTTCCTCGCCGAGCAGCATCAGGAGCAGCCCGCGTTTTTTCGCCACGGCGGCGCCGATGAGGATGTCGAGTCGTTGTCGGGTGCTCATGCAGCGGGCGTGCAGGCGTCGCGCGGTCTGATCGTCCACGTCCCAGCCGAGGCGGAGGAGGGTCTTCGCTGCTGACGCCTGGACCCAGATGTCCTTGTCGTTCTCGAGCAGGTGCCGGAGGATGGCTTCGTCGGGTTCGTGGCGGTCGAGGAACCCGAGCGCGGTGATGGCTTCGGGGCGCAGGGGCGAGTCGGGGCTGAGGATTTCCTGCAGGACCGGGTCGTGTGCATCGGGGGCCTGGACGCGGGTGAGGTTGCGCAGGGCCGAGGCGCGTCGGTTCATGTCCGGGCTGTGCAGGGATTCGAGGAGCAGTTCGTGGCCGGTCGCGGTGGCGTCCATCATCAGGTCTTCAAGCGCCGGGGACTGCTGCTTGGGGTCGCGCATGCCGACACGGTAGGCGCGGTAGATGGTGATCAGGTTGGCGGGGGCCATGAATGCCAGGCCGCGCACGACGGGCGCGACGCCTTCGCGGCCCATGAACAGCGTCACGACGCAGATGCCAAGGCTCAGTGCGCCCTGGAGCAGGAACACGGTGGTGTAGACGTGTGCGCCGGGAACGGGCAAGGCAGGGCAGGCCCGAGTGAACTGGCTGATGGCGACGACGGTCAGGGCGGCTGCGGCGACATCGGTGAGCTGGTAGACGATGGATGTTTGTACTTCTCGCCCGCGTGGGAGGTGGTCGGCGCGCTGGCGCTGGATCAGGGCGGTCGAGGCGGAGACCGTGGCGATGGTCAGCGCGTTGAGGGCCAGGAGAATGCCGTGCGCCGATGCCGGTATGACGAACACGAATGCCCAAGCCAAGCCGAGGAGCATCAGCAGCGCGTGGCACCAGAACAGCATGGCGTACGCGGAGATGCGCGGCCCGATCACCGACAGGGCGTAGCCGACCGCGATCGAACCGGCCATGCCGACGATGGCGAAAAGGAAGATGGTGCTGCCATCCAAGGCCAGCCCTTTTTTGTAGAAGTTCGTGAGGTAGCCGGTGCACACGGCAAGCCCGGAATTGAGCAGGGCGAGCATCGCCGTCTCGCGGTAGGCCGCGGTGCGCCAGGTTTCACGCAGCGCCTGGGCAATGCCAGCCAGCGAGCCCTGCTGCAGATACCCGGTCTTGGGCAGGCAGTTGATGTACGATGAGGCGAGGGCATTGGCCAACGCTCCGACCACCAGCACGGTGATGAACGCCTCGTCCTCACGTGCGCCGCCGAAATGCCGGAACACGAAAAAGGACAAGACATTGACCGCGAGCAGGCCCAGGTTGCTGATGGCGAACTGGCGCCCGAGAATGGCGGGGAAGTCGCGCGATGGCGCCAGGGCTTTCTGCACCGGCAGTATGACGGCGGTGCCGAAGGACCGGGCTACAGAGAACAGGTAGTACAGGCCGATCAGGCCCCAGACCTGGCGCGGTCCGGGCGGGAGCAACCAAAGCACGGCCAGATACCCGAACGAGATGACCGCGCGGGTCCACCAGAACCCGGCCCATATGGCCGTGGTCTCGCGGCCGTTGAGCAGGACGGGGGTGAAGACGGCCACCCAGCCGGTGAGGTGAATGGCCGAGTAGATCATCCCGGTCTGGCCGTCCGTGGCGCCACGGTTCAGCGCCAGCAGCGCAATGACCGAGCTCGTGGTCAGGCCGAAGCCGCAGGCGTTCCAGAACGAGAGCCAGTAGAATGTCCCGCGCGCCTTGTCCTGGGCGCGGCGCGATAGAGCCAGTTCCATGGGACGGCGTTATCCTGATGCTGGAACGCTTCCGGGGCGTCCCGGCGTGTTCAGGAAGTTAGTGCGTACGTTGCCGCAGTGCAAGGTGGGGACAGGCGCGGTCAGGGCTGTTTCAAGATTCGTGACCGTCACGTGCGGCGAGTACCCCCGGCGTGTCCCCACGCCGGGGGGGGCGGCCTGAGGACAGGCCGCCCCTACCTGGTGTGCGCAGAGGCGTGGCCTTCTGAGACGCGGGGCCGGATCTTGAAACAGCCCTGAGGCGCGGTTGGAAGGTGCGACGTCTCACCCGCGGGCGGCGGCGTCCGCATCCTGCATCAGCTTGCGGATGGCGCGCTGCTGGTCATCTGACAGCGGGCAGTGGTTGGTCGCGCCGGAGAAAAGGTTCCTCGCCTTCTTTCGGGCGTCCGCGATCATGTCGGACGGGTTGCTTGCCCAGGCCATGAAGGCGCGGTAGTCGATCAAGCTGGGCAGCCAGCATTCCTCGCGGAAGAACTGTGCGGTGTGGAGGTTTTCCATGTAGCGGCCACCGGTCGGCACGGTCTCGATAATGTTGTTCAGGCCGATGTGTTCATCGTCGATGGACACGTCCCGCAGCAGGTGTTCGACAAAGCCGACCAGTTCGCGGTCCAGGATCAGGTGCACGGGGCTGCCCACGTCGCTGAACGCAAGGCAACCGATGCCGAAGTCGCGGGCGCCAGTGGCTGCTCCGAATGCTACGCCGAGTGCCTTTTCGCAGACGGACTGGGTTGATACCGTCGCGGCGCCCGTGCCCGTGTAGCCGAAGCCACGCACGGTGGAATAGCCATGGTAGAGGTAGTCGTTCATCTCCTGGCCGGCCAGGCTGTGGAGAAACATGTCGGGGCCGAGTTGGCGCGGGAAGCCGTGCTTCATGTCCATGACGGCGGCGCTGCCGGTGATTCCCTGCGGCAGGTTGTCAATGGCCAGGCGCATGGCGCTCAGCGCCAGGGATTCGGCGGTGTTCTGGACCAGCGCGCCGGCGACGCTGACCGGCGTCGACGCGGCCGCTACGGGCATGTGTCCGAACGTGATCGGGGTGCCGAGCCGGCGTCGGGCTTCCATGCCGATGTCGATGTTCTCGCGGTCGATCATGAACGGTGAAGTGACCCACGCCTTGGTGGCGAAGACCGGGTCGCGCTTCACGGCGTCGAGGGAGCCTGTGGCGATGGTCGCGGCCTCGATGAAGAAGGGCAGCATGCGGGCGCTGTACACCGAGACGCGGTGCGGTTGGCGACTGTTCAGGATGATGGTGGCGAAGGCGTGGAAGTCGGCGGCACTGACCGGGACGTCGGTGGGAATGAATGTCGGGTGGGCACGCGTCGGAATGTCGAGCGAGTCGGCGGCGTGGCACCACGTGGCCAGGTCCAGTTCGGTAGCCGGTCGCAACTGGTTGGTTTCCAGGTCGCAGATGTGCAGGGCCTGGCCGTGCGTGAACATCGAGACCTTTGTTCCTGGCTGCTCGGGTTTGCCGCCCTGGGCGCGGAGCGCTTCCAGGGCCGCGCGTTTCGCCTCGGCGCAACGGGCCATGACCTTGTCGATTACCGCCTGCGGAAACCGCACCTGTTCGCTGTCCACTTGGCAGCCGTATGCACGCAGGTGGTCGCAGAACTCGTCCGTGCCCTGTACGCGGAAAGGCGTCTGGCGCAGGACGGTCAACGCGTTCTGAAGGAGGTGTTCGAGTTGAGCGTCGCTGAAGAGGTGGATCGCCGCGGTGATGTTGAGACGCATGGCGTGTGTCCCTTTTTGTTTTCGCGTGCGGGGTTCGCGGTTCGGGGCAACAACAGCATGGTTGGTATTGCTTGTTGTTTAGCTTACTCTAGCACGGCGGCGATGAAGCGTCTTTGGCCGAACGCTTGACTTCTTTACCCGAATCCGACATGGTCGGACGGTGCGGGGCAATCTGCTCTCGCGGAGAGGTGACGTGCTCCGGCTGGGATGCGATCGAGCGCGCGGTGGCTCGGCGCGTCCCGCGCCGAAGCGGGGTGCGCCGACTGGTCCCCAGATGAGGACCTCGGGCCGGGACGGCCCCGAGCACTCTGCTGCGGTCCCGGAGATCCCGCGCCACTGCCGCTGTGCGCACTATCCGTCGCGGCGCGTCACCGCGGTGGTTCTGGTCCCGCCGGGGCCCAGTCTGCCAGCTTGCCTACGGTTCGGACGCAGGGGCCTTTCCCGCCGTTCCGGTACACCGTGGTGACGACGTCGTAAGCGGCAGGGACTTCTCCGACGAACGTGATCGGGCGCGGGAAGGCGAGCGCCAGGTTGTGCGGCAGGTCGCCGGTCTGCAGTACGGCCAGGAACTCGGCCACTGCAGGGTCGTCGTGGGTCGGCGGCGGATTTTGCAGGATGATTTCCCCGATGTCCGGATTCAGCAGCGCGGCGTAGACGGCGTGCGGGGCCATGACGCCGCTGCCGAAAACGACGAGGGGGCTTTCGGGGAACCGTGGTCGCACGAGGGTTAGGGCTGCGAGCAGGTCGTGAACCTGACGTTCGGGGAGGGTCTGGCCATTGTTCATGTACAGGCGCCGTGCCGTGTTGAGGATGCCGGGGCCCATGGCTGTAGCACCCGTGCTGCGCACGTCAACCGTCAGAGCATGGATGCCGCCTGCGAGCGGCGGGCGGCTGAAGAAGATTCGCTGGTCGTCGGGGGAGCGGAAGGCCACGACGAGCGGTGCGTCCGGCTTGGCTGTGCAGGGGAGCAGCAGGTGAGCGCGCAGTTCAACGCCATCTGACGTTTCGAAGACCCAAGTGCGCTCCGTCAGGTTCCCGTCGGAGCCAGCGTCGCGGACTTCGCACACCCGCGGCGGCGCGGCGGGAACGGTGCGCGGGAAGGTCACATGGCGCAGCTTGGCCAGCGTTTCCTTCTGCCAGCTTCGGATTTCGGGTTCTGTCCCGGGGGCAGACGGGCTGGGCCGCGGGATGAAGACTTGGTCGATGATCTTCATGCGGTCGTGGGCGGGTTGCTTGCCGTCGAAGACGAGCAGATTTTCCTCGGGTTCGAGGTCATCGGTGATATCGTCGGTAACCGGCGCTGAGTCGTTCTTCAGGTGGCGGTTGAACCAGGAAAAGATGGCATTGCGCAGGGCCGGCGAGTACCCGTGCGGGGTGATATCCTCGGTCAAGGCGCAGTTCTCCTCCACGCCCAGTTCCCGGTACTGCTTGCGGATCCGCAGCATCACGTCGCGGAAGGCGAACGGTCGCCAAATGACATCTTCGGTGCCGGATGCGACCAGCAGCGGCCGGGGTGCGATCAGCGCACCGACATCCGGCGTGCACCAGCGGTGCAGGTTGATCCAGAAGGCGCAGTCGCAGTGGCCGTCTACCGTGCGGTCCACGGCGTGCTGCTCGATGCTCCCGGTCTGGCAGACCGGGACACAGCAACCGACGCGCTCGTCGGCGGCGGCGAGGAACCAGCTCATGGCACCGCCGCCGCTCAGCCCGGTGACACCCAGGCGAGAGCCATCCACGTCTGCGCGGCTCTGCAGGTAATCGAGGGCACGCATGGCATTCCAGATTTCGACCCCCGCGGGCGTATAGCCGCGGCTGTACCAGTGGTACCACTGCTTGGAGATGGTGCCGGCGTGGTAGCCCTGGCTTTCTCCGAGTTGGATCGGATCGAGCACCAGCGCCACGTACCCGTGCTGGCCGAACCAGCGCGGATTCGCTTGGTACGGACGGTTGATTTTGCCCTTGGTATGACCGCAGAGGTAAAGCACGGCGGGCAAAGGTTCGCGGATCTTCGCCGGGCGGTACAAGTTGCCGGGCACGTACGCCCCCGGCATGGACTGGAAGTGAATCTTCTCGACCACATAGTCGGCGCGGTCGAGCATGCCGGTAACGGTGGCATCCATGGGCGTACGCTCGGGCAGGGGGTCAATCCCGAGCATCTGCCGCCACTGGCGCCGCCGCGAACTCAGGTTGCGTTTCCAGTCCGCCGGCGACAGGGGGGTGGCCAGTGACTGCGACGAGATGGCGCGCGCGTCGCCAAGGATGGCATGGTAGAGCATGTGAGACTCCTCCTCCTGCAGGCATCGTTCACGCGACCCATGCCGCCATCGGTCCGGCGGCGGCGGGCTTCCGGCAGAATCACGCTCGCGTTATGGGCAAGGCCACCGAATCTACTGTGCGCGAAGCATTGACCTGAACCGGAATCCAACGGCACTGTGGATCGCGGCTGTTGCCGTCACCCTTGTCGCGTCATTCGCCTTTACCTTGCCACTCCGGCGCGACCGCTGCAAGTTCAAGTAGCGCGATCTCGGTGCTGGCGTATGTTAGTCGGACTTGCAGGAGACGATGGATGCAGACGTTCCCAAGACTGTTTGTGACGGATTTGGACGGGACGGCGCTGGGCGGCGGGTACCAGCCATATGGGCGGTTTCCCGACCACTTCTCCGACTTTCTCGACCGACTGACTTTACGCGGCTGCCAGTGGGCGATCAATAGCACTTGGGACGTGAACGGCCAGTGGCAGCTCGTGCTGGGCAGCAAGGTTCGCAGTCGGCCGACATTTCTCATGGGCAGTACCGGGCTGCGTCTTGCCACGTGGGCTGAGGATGGACCGGTGTCGGTCCCCGACTTCGACCGACTGATGGATGCGCGGCTGGAGGCCGTCAAGCAGAAGTCGTTCTACAAGCTTCTGCGGTCGCTGTGCGCGACCTTTGATCCGCGGGTCGTCGCCTTCTGGGGGCACTGGCTGCACTTCGAGTACTACGAGCGGGACGCGGAGCGGATTCGGACGTTTGCGGCGCGGCAGGACTGGGCCGGTATGGAGTTGCTATGGGAACTCATGGCCAACCCCGCGCGATTGATCGTGTACCCGGCGATCCTGGGCAAGGACAAGAATCTCTGCGAGGCATTGCGGATCAGTGGGATACCGCCAGACGCCGTGGTGGCCGCGGGCGATGAGCCGGCGGACATTGCCATGATGCAGTCGCACGCGGCCAAGTACGGTCTTTGTCCGGGCAACGCGCACGAGAAGCTCAAGGCGCATGTGGCGGCGGGTTCCGGGGGGGTGGGCAGGATGCTCTGCTGCGACGGTGTGATGGAAGCGTTCAATGTCCTGGCCCAGCGGGAGAAATGGGACTGGTGACCGAGTGGGTGGACGGTCAGCCTCCTTGCGGGGGAAGCCTGGGGCTGCAATCGCGACGTTGAGACCGTCTGGCGCACAGGCGGCCCCCATGACTCTACGCATCCGCGGGCCTGAGTCGGAACAGCTTCAGCCCCAGCAAGAGCGTCACAGCCCCGTAGAGGTAAAGGCCCGCGAGCGGGTAGAGGATCTCCGCCAATGTCTTACCGCGCAACATCAGATCGAAAAAGCAGTCCATGGCCCATGCGGGCATAGCGAGGAAGGCGAGCTTCTGCATCCATTGGGGTTCGATGAACAGGGGCCACCAGCACCCGCCGAGGGAGGCCATCGTCAGGATCACAAACGTTCCCAGGGACCTTACCTGCTCTCTGGAGCGTGAAAGGGCTGAGACCAGGAGTCCGATGCTGGTGGCTGAGAATGACACCCCGATGATGGTGAGGAAGAGGCCGAACAGAGAATTCCCGATCGAAACTGCGAAGGCGAAGTATCCGAAGGCGAACAGAACGATCATCTGGAAGACGCCGATGGTCATTCGGGCCAGGAACTGTCCGCCCAGGATGGCGCTCCTGGAGACCGGCGCGATCAGCAGTCTTTTCAGGGTGTGGTCTTCATCTCTCTCTCTGAAGATGCCTTCGGAGAACCCGATGAGCAGGCCAAACATGATGAACATGACGCTGAAGCCTGGCACGTTCTGGTCGAAGGATCCGATATTGCCCTTGATCCCCGTCAGATTTTGTTCGGTGATCTCGACGTGAACCTTTCCGAGGGGGGGCGGAATCATTTTCAGCAGGAGTCGCATGGCGGCGGCATTGACAAGTTCCCGGGCGGAAACGACCTCAAGCCCTTTGGCCGGGTCTGTCAGCACCTCTATCCTGAAGGGCGTTCCGCCGGCATAGCTGGTGCTGAACCCTTTTGAAATGACAATGGCCGCGGCGGCCTCGTTCGTGTCGCGCACCAACCGGACGGCTTGGTCGTATTCGACCTCTTCCACCTGCAGGCTCTTGCTCTCCCTCAAGTTCTCGATGAAGGAGCGGGAGAACTCCCCCTTGTCCTGGTTCACAACCGGGAGACGGATTTTGAGAAAGTCGCTGTTCCTGCCGTAGAAACCGCCCAGAGCAGTCCCCACGACCGTGATCACAGCGATCGGGACGGCAATCATCATGAACAGCGCCGGACGATCGCGCGCGAGCAGCCTGAACTCCTTCAAAGCGATAAAGAGAAGTTTTCTCAATCTCGCAGTTCCTTGCCGGTGAGTTTCAGAAAGAGCGCTTCAAGGTTTGGCGACTGGAAGCGGGCCATCAAGTCGGCTTTCGTGCCAGTGACCAGGACCTTGCCTTCATCCATGATGGCGATCAGGTCGCAGAGTTTCTCGGCTTCTTCGATATAGTGCGTGGTGTAAAGGATGCTGGTCCCGGCGTCCCGCAACTTGAGGATGTTCTGGAAAAGGCGCTCCCTGGACTGCGGGTCGACGCCGACGGTCGGTTCATCGAGGAAGAGGTATTCCGGGCTGTGCATCAACGCACAAACCAGGTTCAGGCGCCGCTTCATTCCCCCGGAGTAGTTCCCGACAATCTCGCCTTTGCGGTCGCTCAGTCCGGCGAATTCCAACAGATCGGTTGCCCTTTGGTGCAAGCGTGTTCCTGACAGTCCGTACATTCGGCCGAAGAAGGTCAGGTTTTCCTCGGCTGTCAACGCAGAATAGAGCGAGATCTCCTGGGGTGCGAGGCCGATCAGGTACTTGACCTCTTGGGGCTGTTCGGTGAGACTCTTCCCGTGGAAGAGGCACTCGCCCGTTGTCGGCGTGAGGTATCCGGCAAGAATGGAGATCAGAGTCGTCTTCCCGGCACCATTCGGCCCCAGCAGCCCGAATATCTGTCCCGCGGGGATGGCGAGTGACACGCCCTTCAGAGCCGGCGTGGCGCCGTAATTCTTGGTCAGGTTTCGGATTTCAATCATGGCGCCTCATGAAGTCGCGTACCTGGAGGGCCAGTTGCGGTTCGTATTCCCTGAAGAAATGGTCCTGACCCGGGATCACGACAATGTCCTTCGGCGCAAGGGCAATGTCGGTGAACGCGCGCACCTGCTCCGGCGTGGTGGCAAAATCCTCGTTACCCCACAGGAAGAGTTTGCGGCAAGGAAGCTCGGCCAGGCCGCGGAAATCATCCCGGTTCAGCGGTGCGGCGATGGCAATCACCGCCTGGGGTTGGACGGTCCGGCATACGCCCTCTATGATCTTGGCCCCGAACGAGTACCCGAGCATGGAGACTCGTGCGCCCGGGGCGAACTTTTCGGCGTACCTGAGGATATCGATCCCGTCCGCAAGAATGTCGTGGTAGTCGTTGCTTTCGTCGAGGCGTTCCCAGTAGTCGTACGCAGCCACGTCCGGATCCGGTCGCTCACTGTTGCCTACGCCTCGGTAGTTGAACCTGAGGGTGCAGATGCCTTCCGGGGGCAAGTCCCGGGCCAAGCCGCGCAGAACGTTGTTCTCCATGTCGCCCCCGAGCTTTGGATGCGGGGCAAAGAGGAGAAGGACGTGATCAGGGCGGCGTGACTCGTCATAGTCCAGAAGCCCCTCGATCAGCAGGTTAGCCGACGATTGGAGATTGACCTTCTCGGTAAACACTCAGTTCCCTTTCACGGTGTGCGCGGAGCCGCGACCACTTCAAATTCCACGGTCACCTTGTCTTTGACCTTCAGGAAGAGGAACGAATGCGGAACGATGGCGAAGTCAGCAAGGGAGAGGTCGGTTCGGCCAGCGATACACAACTTCCCATCGCGCAACTCGACGTGGACCGGGATGCTGATCAGTTTGGACTTGCCATGCAGATCCAAAGTCCCCGCAAGTTCCATCTCTGCCGTCCTCTGGTCCGGACTCGAGGAGACGACCTTCACCCCGGTCAGGGCGAAAACGATGGCAGGGTAATTGGGTTCGGCGAGGTCCTCCATCATGAAGGAGTCTCTCTTCGCATGATCTGTGGTGAGTGACTTGACGGTGACTTGGAGCCGACCCTTTGCCGTTGCCTCAAGGTTCTCTACCGCAGCTTCGGCAAAGCCGGTGAACTCCTTTGCCACACCGGAGAAAGAATGCAGCGTGGAGTCGGCAAGGAACTGGATCTTGCTTTCGCTGTTGATGAAATCGAAGTGGAGCGCCCCATCATGCCGGTCGCCAGCCGCCACGGCAGAAGCGACGCAGCAGATGACCCCGAGTGCGACGAGTATTCTCGATCGTACGAGCGTCTTCATCAGTAGAGTCCTTCCCGGATCGGAACTCCATTCTTGAGCGACGGCCCGGGGTCCTTGACCCCGTCAGAGCAGAGGCCAAGAGCCTTCCATGGCTCGGGCATCCTGACTCTTTGCGCTTCGTCCCTTTCCAGCATGTTCGGAATAAAGCAGCACTTGTCCAACCGGTGGAACATGACCTGGCCCCTGTCGCCGACCGGAACTTCTCTTCCGATACGGTCTCCCGGCGCGGCGTCATCCTGCTGCGGGACCACCTTCAGGACCAGTCTGGGGCCGGGCGGGAAGTAGCATATGGAACCATCCCGCGACGGTGTAAGTTCGAGGGTCAGCCCGAAGAGGGTATTGCCGTATCCCGGGATGACGACCGCGTTGGGGAAGTTCGCCTGGATTGCCTGGTAATCCGCAGGGGACAAGGGCAGCCCGCCCAAGTGTATTCCCCTGACCCGCTGCCGGGTCGGCGCGGGCAGAGTGTGGGCGAGATCGAGGGCCAGTGGGGGTGTGGTAAACAAAACGCCCACCTCTTGGGTGTGGAAGATCCGCAGCGCCTGCTCCAGGACATGGCGTTTGTATCGCTCAAACCCGGCGGACCCCGGTTCCATCTTCTTTATCCACCTGGGATCGAAGTCCACGGCGAACGGTTCCATGGAGGACAGGGCGCGTGCCATGGTCTGGGCGGACTTGAAGATGATATGCGGCCCTGACGGGCCAATGAACGCCCAGTTCACGCCGATGGGGAACCGTCTTTCCCGGGCCACATAGGCAAAGAATTCGGGGAACGCATACCGGAACTCGGAGTCAAGATAGGCAGTCACTTTGGGGTTCCCGGCAGTCCCGGCGGTTTCGCAGACGATGAGGCGTTTCTTCGTCCGCAGGAGAGCGGCGGGAATGAACTGTTCCAAGGGCGTGTCCGCCAAGTCCCGTTCCGGCATGGGGCCGAACACCTTCAGATCGGCAACGGAGCGCACTTGGCGCAGGACGGAAATGCCCAACTCCTTCTCGCGCTTGAGCCAATAGGGCGTGCCTTGGGCCGGGTCAAAATGAACCGCCAGCACTTCCTGCAGCCATGATTCCACAGCCCTGCCAAACCACGGTGCTCTTTTCATGGTTTTGCCGTCTGAAGTTGACCAAAGAAGTCGTTGAAGATGGGCGCCAGGGTCAAGGCTTTGCCGATGTCACCCGTTATCTGAATGCGTTTTTGGAAGAATGCGCCCTGGGGTGTAACCTCCCGCCGCACGAGTTCTTCCAGAGTCTGCACGCTAAGGGCGAATTCGAATGGGCTCGTACGAGGAGCGTCTTCGCGGAATTCCGCCAATATGCCGTTTTGGATCTGCAAGTACAACGTCTTGCCGGTTCCGAGCAATTTGATCGAGAACTGTGCGTTCAAGGTTTTCAGGTTGGGGATCATGGTGCTGCCGACCTTCTGCCTGAGAGCCTGGAGGAAGGCGGCGCCTGTGGACATGTAGCGGGTGCTGCGCTGTTTGCCGAAGTCCGTCGCCATCGCATATCGCACGAGACGGAGGAAGTAGTGCTTGTCCAGTTCCGGGAAGGCGACACCGAGTCGTGCCAGTTCCTTGACGGTGGCGGTACAGGCGAAGTTAGGTTCCGCGGTTAAGTAGGGTCTGTAAACGGCGATGGCGTGATTCAGCAGACGCTCGAAGCGGTTCGGTTTGTGGGCGTCGAAGTCGGCATCGGGGACCAATTGGATGCCATCGATGCGCAGGCCCTGGTGGATCTGGGTGTTCAGCCACGAGAAGGTGGGCGGGTTGGGGTTGGTGAGGTGAAATGTCCTGGTCCCGACGGTTTCCTCGGCGATCACGGCCGCGATCGCCCGGGCAACGAAATCGACGGGGACGATGTTCTTGCGCGTTTGCGGGTCAAGTCCCAACCGGAAGGGCAGGATGAGGACACCGTTCCCCTCGCGGATGCCGAATCGCGTCAGGAGCGGGTCGTGGTCCGCTACTCGCTGTGACAGTTCCTGATGCAGCGGATGAAGCGCCTTGAAGTAGGAGTACAAACCGCTGAAAACGGTCGTCTTGCCGCAGAGATAGTCGCCCATGACAATCCCCGGACGGAAGACGTTCAGTGGCACACTGTGCCGGATGCAAAAGCGCCGGGTGAGGAGTTCGGCTTCGTACTTGGTTTTTTCGTAGACGTTGTGGAAGCCTTGGCCCACGTCCAGGTCGGTCTCTGAGAACAGGGCTGTGAAGTCGCCCGCCACATAGGCCGTGCTCACCAGGTGGACTGCCTTCGCGCCGGCTTTCAGGGCGAGGTCAAGGACGTTCTGCGCGCCGCGAACGTTGGTATTGACGGACAGTTCCGAATCGGCGGCGGCGAAACTTGTGCAGGCAGCGCAGTGAAGGAGTTCGAGGCGGTCCTGCGCGATGTCGTGCAGGTGGTTCTCGGCGAGGCCGGCGTTCTGGCGTTCCACGTCTCCCTCAAGCACCGTGAGTCTGTCGGTGGAGAGTGTGCCGTCCTCGCCAACGTCCCAGAATTGCATGGCGTCGAGCACTCTGTCGCGTGCCGAAACCTGGCCCCGCGTTCGTGCCAGGGCGTACACGATGTGCCCTTGCAGCAGCAGTTCCCTGGCGATATAGCTGCCCAGGAAACCGGTCGCGCCCGTGATCAGGATACGTTTCTGCATCTCGCTCCTGCTCTTTCCGGCTCGGGTACGCGACAGGCCTTCGCGCACGCCTGCCAGGTTTTCACCTGACGGCGGTAGTCGGGCTCGGACACGTCATCTGTCAGGAGGCCATGAAGGACCCGCTCCATATTGGCGATGTACGCTTGAAGCAGGTCCTTGTCATAGCGCAGTACTCCGGTGGCTTTGCGGTGGCAGTACCTGCAGTTCTCGCAACCGCTGCGGCACGGGAAGTGCTTTCGAAAGAAGTCGATAAAGCCGTCCAATCCAGCCTCCTCAAGGGATATGTCCAGAACGTCAAGGGCGGTCCCGTCAGCCGTTTTTCGGAAGGCCAGGTGGTGCGGCCACCACAGCAGTTTCAGAAGGTTCCCGCTGCAGCGGCCGTTCAGGTACGCCGCGGCGAGCGCGAGAAGATGTTCTGCCGTCGAACCTCGTCCCGCGAGTTTGGCCCACTGAACGCCGGTTTCCTCAAGATGCACAAGGTCTTTGGGGGCGTACCACGGGGACGCGAGGAATTCGCCGGGGTTACGCAGTTTCTCCAAGGTGCACCGCAGGAGGTTGTACTGGCTGTAGATCATCTCCCGGCGTTCTGGAGTCCTTTGGCTGCCGTGCCCGGTGTTGTTGTAGTGGCAGTTCTCCAGGTGGCAGGATATCAGGCAGGTGTGATTGGCAATGACCTCGAGGTCGACCTGCAGCGAGGCGCGAAACTTCTTCAGGAGCGTAAGATCCCGGTTAATGTCGGGGTCGAGGACGATACGTTTCACTCCCATGTCCTGAAAGCGCGTCGCGAGTTGGATGTCACTGATGTAGCACAGCGACGAGGCGACGATCGGGAGGTGCGGGTGGCGTTCGCGGATGATTTCGATCAGCAAGGGGATGGTGACGACGATCGAGTCGATTCCCGCATCCGCGATCTGGTCGAGGAAGTCGACGATCTGCCGCCTGCCCTTGGCCGTGTACTCGATGTTGCCCAGGCAGGGGGAATTCGCCGCGTAGCTGAAATCGATTCCGTAGGAATGGGCCTTGCGCACGTGAGCCCGGAACTGTTTTTGCGTGGGACGGGGGAGGTACTTGGATGGCCTGGCCGAACCGAGAATGGATGTCTGGTAGGCGCCGTAGATCTCGGCGACCCGGCGTTTGCCGGCGCGAGCTGAGGCACCGTTCAACGTGTCGAGTTGCTCCAGATACGAGTCCTCGAAGGTGGTGGGTATGGTTAGGTTGATGGGCATGTAATCTCGCTCGTGTAAACCGTGTGCTGCCGGTCCTGCCGCGCACGCGGGGAATCTTGCGCCGCTCCAGCGCCTTGGCGTTGTCGTTGCCGCGGTCGCCGATACGCTTGCCGGGGGGGTGTCCCGGAACACGGGTGGACTCCTTGGGGGCACGGTCCCGGGGCCGGGCAGCACGGGGGGCGCCGAGCAGAACCGAACCGTACGCGCCCCGGAGCCGCAATCCGTCGAAGGTCACGATACTATATTGTATTCGTCTCCATGTTCCACGCTTTCCCGACACTCTGCCATGCAAACCTTAACCTGCTCCAAGGGCCAGATTAGAACTCGCCCATACTCGGCCGGCGCGCGGCGGGTTTGACAGGTTACGGTAAACGACTACGGTAATCGTAAACTAAGGCGGGCGTTGCCCGCAACCCAAGAGGTCAGAGGTCAGAGGTCAGCCCAAGGCCTCAGTTGCCGAGACAAATGTTGTCTTTCGTCACCGTTGAGGGAATCAAGGCACGGCGCTTTTCCCGAGACTGGCGCTCGGGAAAAGAGGCGCGGTGCGCCGTGGGTGCGTGGGCTCGGTGACTCGGTGACTCAGTGACTTAGTGACTCAGTGACCACCGGCGCCCATTACGACAAACATGTTGGGTCAGAGATAGCCGCTAAAAGGCGGCTAAGGAGGATACATGGGGCCGGATGACGGGAAAGCGTTGCAGCGCGAGATCCTGCTTGCGTTCTGGAAGGCCCACGTGCTGCATCACGCGGCAGAGGGGCCGGTGATCGGTCAGTGGATGCTGCGCGAGCTCAGGCGGCACGGGTACGAGGCCAGTCCCGGCACCATCTACCCGTTGTTGGCGCGGATGGAGGGGCGCGGTTGGCTGAGTTGCCGGGTCGACCCGCGCGGTGGGCGGCGCGCCCGCAGGGAATACGTGTTGACCGGGAAGGGTCGGGAGGTGCTCGCGCTGGTGCGCCAACAGGTCGAGGAACTTTACCGCGAGGTGGTACTCGGCGAGACTCGGAAGGTCGACCGGCATGGTAAGTCCTGAAAACCCGCTCCCGCCCTCGCGCCTGCAGCGGCTCGCGGAGTTCCTCGGACTGCGCCGCAGCATCGTCGGGCTGCTCGGCATGGCCATCCTGGTGGGCATGGGCGAGCACATGGCCGAGCAGTTCCTGCCGCTTTACCTCCTGGCGTTGGGCGGCGGGTACCTGTCGGTGGGATTTCTCAACGGCATGGACAACCTGCTGGGGGCGCTGTACTCATTCCCCGGCGGGTACCTGTCGGATCGGTTGGGCGCCAAACGGGCGTTGTTGATTTTCAATCTGATTTCGATAGCCGGTTTTGTCGTGGTCGTTCTGGTGCCGTCCTGGCCGGCGGTGCTGGCCGCTGCGGGCCTGTTCCTCTCCTGGACCGCCATCTCCCTGCCGGCGACCATGAGCCTGGTGGCGCGGGTGCTGCCCAAGAACAAGCGGACCATGGGCGTGTCGGTCCACTCACTGGTGCGGCGCGTGCCCATGGCCCTGGGGCCGCTGGCGGGCGGGGCGCTTATCGCCGCCTGGGGCGTCGAGCTGGGCGTGCGACTGGCGTTCGTGGGCGCCCTGGTCATGGCCGTGGTGGCGGCGGTCCTGCAGCAACTGCTCATCGAGGACGATCCGCCCAGGGACAGCCAGGCGCCGGGCGCCGAGCGCAACCCGCTCCGGCTTTGGCGGCTCATGGACGGCGACCTGCGCAACCTGCTGATCAGCGACATCCTGGTGCGGTTCTGCGAGCAGATTCCGTACGCTTTCGTGGTCGTCTGGGCCGTCGGGACCGAACAGGCCCCCGGGCCGGTCACCGCCGTGCAGTTCGGCCTGTTGCGGAGCGTCGAGATGGCCACGGCGATTCTGATCTACGTGCCCGTTGCGTGCCTGGCCGACCGCACCCGCAAGAAGCCGTTCGTCGTGATGACCTTCGTCTTTTTCACCCTCTTCCCGCTGGCCCTGTATTTCTCGCGCTCGTTCGGAATGCTGCTGGCGGTCTTCGTGTTGCGCGGCCTGAAGGAGTTCGGCGAGCCCACGCGCAAGGCCCTCATCATGGACCTGGCGCCCGAGGACCGAAAGGCCGGCGTCTTCGGGCTGTACTACCTGGTCCGCGACGTGGTGGTCTCCGGTGCCGCGTTCGGCGGCGCGTTCCTGTGGCAGAAAAGCCCGGCCTTGAACCTGATGACCGCCTGTGCCTGCGGGGCTGTGGGGACGGCCTGGTTCGCCTTTCGCGGCAAGGACTTGGGGCCGGAGCGCCGGGAAAGCGTGGGATAGCATTTGGTTTTCGATCCGACGGGCGCGCCCATGAGACTCGCAGGTCGCCATGGAGTGGCCGGAGCGTCCCGCTCCGGCGCCTGCGGGACCGAGACGGTCCCGCCATTTTCCCGAGCCCCGCCGGCCGTAAAGACGATGGCGGCGTGTTTGGTCCCCAGATGACCGGCCGGTCCGCCGGCCGGGGGGCGCTGACGCTTTACGCATCCGGGGCTTCAGGATTGGACGGCGGCGGGGCGCGCGTCTATCTTTCGACCTGTGCGGGTAAATCTACAGAGACAGAAGGCGGTGCAATGGGCGCCAGGATACGCCCGTTCGCGGTTGTGTGCCGTGGCGGGCCGTGGCGCGGGACCTCCGGGACCGCAGCAGGGTGCTCGGGGCCGTCCCGGCCCGAGGCCCTCGGCCGGGGATCCGTCTTCGCCCAGGCAGCTTCGCCGGACGAAGGCCGGCCGGCGCACCCCGCTTCGGCGCGGGACGCGCCGAGCCACCGCGCTCAATCGCAGCCCAGCCGGGGCACGCCATTGCTCCTCGAGGGCGAATCTACCCGTACAGGTCGCTATCTTTGGGACGTAGCGGCAGTCGCGCCGGGCGAGTAAAGGCTGTGCCGTCACGTCAGTGTCAGCGCCGTTGCCGTACAGAGGGCCGATCGGGAGTCATTTTTCGTGCAGAGTCCGCAACATCCGGGTTCGCGGTACCCCATCCTTCGCCGTGCGGGCGGGTGGGGGGTAGTCTTCCTTGTGCTTGCCTGCTGGGGGGTGTTGTTGCTGCTGAACGGGCGGGCGCAGGTCCGATGCGTACGCCAGCACCGTGCGCTTCTGGTGCTTGACAATGTGGTGGAGCGACTGTCGGTTCACAAGAGTGAGTTGGACGTGAAAGCTATCACGACGGTGCTTGAAGCCGAATTGGAGCGGTGCGATCTGGCCCGGGAGCGGGGTGTCAAGGCCGTGTGCGCCCGACAGGGTGGAATGTGGTCCTTGTACATCACGGACGGCGCCGGCGGTGTGCTGGCCGAGGTCCTGGTCCCAGGTTCGGGTTGAGAGGTGCGGGTGAAGGCGGTGGAGAACAACCCAACCAGTCGAGGTCGGAACGTCGTGCTGTGGCCGGTGTCTGGGGTATTGATGCTGGCCCTGTGCGTTGGTTCGTGGGTGTCGATTCGGGACGGCGCGCGGGAGTTGGCTACGCAGCGGGAGATCATTCGTCTGCGCGATGAGTGGCGGGCCTTTGTCCACGAATGCCCGGCCGGAAAGACCTGGCGAGTTATCGACGGTGTGTTTGCGGCCGGGCCCCTGAAGGCCGAAGCCGGGCCGGGCCGGGTGGCGTTCCGGCTCGACGTGGGGGAGAAGGTGCTGAGTCTGCCGCCGGGCATGCAGGCGGAATTCGGTGTCGATCAAGTCAAGGGTTTCGCCCCGGTGGCTGTGCTGACGCTGACGTGGACATCCTCGCGTGCCGGGTTGAAGCGGGATGATGTTGTGCCGATGGTCGCGTGTGCCGAACTGCCGGCACAGTCCAGGGGGCTGTCCGGTATCGGCCAGTAGTCTGGCCATGGCAGGAGGACGGATGTTCAGACCGATCCACATGTCCGGCATTCCGGTGTGGATGCTGCTGGCCGCCGAGGGACCGGCGTCAGCGCCGCCCGAGGGCGAACCGCCGGCACAGCCCGTTGCGGCGACGGAACCGCGACCTCGGATCGTGTTCAGGGGCGTCGGTGGTTCGTCGGGCGCGAAGCAGACCATGCCGGATGCCCCGGTGACCGTATCCGGGAAGCGGCACGAGCGCAAGCTGGCGACGCGGCGGCGGCAGGCGCTGCTTTTTCTTTTCGCGTTTGCCGGTTGTGCGATCATCCTGGGGCTGATCAGTGGGACAGTGGCGGCGACGCAGCGGTTGGTTCACGAGAACCAGACTTTCGCCGGGGAAATCCAGACTCGGGCGTACCGGCTTCAAGTCAAGAGCCAGTCCGCGGCGGATGCGGCGCCCCGCAAGCCGTGAACTGTGGTGAACCCTCAGAAGACTTGGTGCCGGCACGGGGGGATGGAATCCAGGAAGACCTTTCCGTAGCCGGCGCGCACGATTCGGTTGTCGAGGACGACGATGATGCCCGAGTCGTCATGACTGCGGATCAACCGGCCGAAGCCTTGGCGGAACTTGAGAACCGCCTCGGGGAGTGAGTAGTCCCAGAACGGGCGGCCGCCGTTCCGCTCGATGTGTTCGTTGCGGGCGGCGACGAGAGGTTGGTCCGGTACGGCGAAGGGGAGGCGGACGATAATGACGTTGCTGAGCGCCTCGCCAGGCACATCGACGCCGGTCCAGAAACTCGCGGTCCCGAAGATGACAGAATTGATGTCTTTCCGGAAGGCTTCGAGCATCTGCGAGCGGGTGAGGCCTTCGCCCTGCACAAAGAGCTGAATGCGACTTTCCTGGAAGAAGTCCACCATATCCTGTGCCACCTGCTGCATCATGCTGTAGCTGGTGAAGAGCACGAAGGCCTTGCCCTCCGTCTTCAGCAGAAAGTGCCGGATGTGGCGGCACGCCTCCGGAATGAACTCGTCGGTCTTGTTGGGGTCCGGCATATCGAGGGGGAGATACAGGATGACTTGGCGCTGGAAGTCGAAGGGTGAACTCAGCACCAGGGTGTCGGCCCCTTCGGCGCCCAGGCGCCGCTGGAAGTAGTCCATGCGGCCTCGCACCGCCAGGGTGGCGCTGGTGACGATGACCGTGGCTGACTGGCTGAACAGGTGGGTGCGCAGCAGGGGCGCGATGTCGATGGGGACCGCGTGCAGGCTTATCTGGCTGAGATTGCGGCCGTGGCGTTCGAACCAGTACACGTGTTCGGCCAGTGTCATGTCCAGAAACTTGTGCAACGCCAAACGCGTTTCCCGGACCTGGTCGTTGAGTGCCTTGAGTTCGAGTCGGGTGTCGGCTTCTTCCGTGCCGACCAGCAGGCGACCGAGCTCGCGCTCGACGCGTTCCAGTGGATCGCCCAACAGGTTTGGAATGTGACCCGGCACCGTGTACCGGATCGGGTTGCGGTCCTGCCGTTCGAGCCAGACGCGGACTCGGGTGAAGAAGCTTTCAACCTTTTCAAGTGCGTCGTTTACGGCCTCTCGGGCCTCGATGCAGGAGGCGTCTGCCAGCAAGCCACGGTTGCGTTCGGGCCAGTACAGGCGGCGCAGGCTGCGGCGCAGGAAGAAACTGCTGACGTCGAGCCCGAGCCGGTCGGCGGCCTCATCTTCGATGGTGTGCCCTTCGTCGAGCACGACAGCGCCGTACGCAGGGAGAATGCCACCATCGGCATTGCCCGCGGTCAGTTTCATGGCCAGATCGGTGAAGAACATGGCATGGTTCGCGACGATGATCTGCACCTTGTCGAGGCGGCGGCGGGCGTGCATCAGGAAGCAGGTCTTGAAGAACGGGCACTGGGCGTTGAGGCAGTTGCCGACTTCGCAACAGACGCTTTCCCACACAGCCGGCGCCGGTTCGAAGTCGAGGGTCGAGGTGGACCCGTCTTCGGTTTTCTGCGACCAGCGGCAGATGGCATCGAGTTCCGAGAGGAAGTTGGCCCCCGGCAGCAGTTGCTGGTCCTGGTCCGCGAGCTGGTTCAGGCGCCGGAGGCAGACGTAATTGCTGCGGCCCTTGGCGACCGCGGCCTCGAACTCAACCCCCATCAACCTGCGGAGTATCGGCAGGTCCTTGTCCAGGATCTGCTCCTGCAGGCTGATAGTGTGAGTGCTGACGACGACCGGCAACCCGGTCTCGCAGGCGAAGTGCACGGCTGGCACCAGGTACGCGAACGTCTTGCCGACGCCGGTCGGCGCCTCGACGCACAGGTGGCGGCCCGAGGTCAGGTGCTCGGCGATCGCCAGCGCCATGTCGCGCTGCTGCGGCCGCTCCTCGTAGGCACGGCCGCCGAACTCCGGGGCGCGGCGCAGCGGCGTGTCCGCGTCGAAGAAGTGGCCGGTGTTCTCGGCCACCTTCAGGGCTCTGGGTTCGTCCGTCATGTCACTCACACTTTAGCCAGGGCCACGAGTTGCCCCGCACGGGCCATCATCCAGGTGCGGGAACGTGGTGTGCGCGGCCGAGAATCTACCCGTCGAGGCGAGCCACGTCCAGCCATGACGGACTCCGGCGTGATCGGCCATCGGTTCCTGGCTGGCAAGTCGCCCGATCATCTGCAGGCGTTTCTCGCCTCGTGACGCGCCACTGGCCCGAAGGGTCCCGAAGGGGGACGGACACCTTGTGGCACCATTGGCGATTGTTGTCCAGGCGCGACACAGTCAGCCCGTCTTACGCCCCCCATGGCTGTCGCGTCGCCTGCACGGCTTTGCCCGGTGGCGAAGAGATTCCCTTGCGGGTATACTAACGCGGGCTTTCCCCGCAACCCAAGGAGTCAGGAGTCAGGAGTCAGGAGTCAGGAGTCAGGAGTCAGGAGTCAGGAGTCAGGAGTCAGGAGTCGGTTGGGTGACAAATGTTGTTTTTCATCACAGTTCCCGGGGATTAAGGCGCTAACATCATGGAGAATCCGTACTTCGAGCTGCATCGCGAGTTCCGAAGCGCCGGGGCAGAGGTCCTGCTCAGTTCCGGGCAGGCGTGCGTCGCTTTTGGCGTTGCCGCGTTCTCAAAGGATGGTGACTGGGTGATCCGCGAACTGCCGACGTCCTGCGATGCGGTGCTGGCGGTGCTGGCGGCGCATCAGGCGGTATACCGGCTGGGAGCGCCGCTTGATCCCCAATGGTTGGCCTTGGGACTGACCAGCCACTTGGAATACCTGAGCGGAGATGGGACCCGAATCCGGGTGGACCTGTGCTCACGCCCGCCGCGCGTGCCCGACATCGAGGCCCTGTGGGCTGCAGCGGTGCGGGCGGAGAACCTTGACATTGTCGATGTCGAGAGCCTGTTACGGTTGAAGCGTACGCGGCGGCTACGTGACTACCCCATCATCGGCGCACTCGCCGAGGTGGCCGGGTTGGAACGCGGCGTGGCCCGCATTGCCCTTGAGAACCTGCAGGACTTCCATTTGCTGGCGGAGGCCGTGCGCCGCTGGCCACACGACGCAGCGCACACGCAACGGGAGGCGGTCCGCCTCCTCGCCGCGGGCGCCCCGCGCCGGGATGTCGTGATCGCTTTGGCCCTCGAACAGGACGCGCAAGTCCAGGCCGACGAAGAACGCATTCGCGCGTTGCAGACCGCGGCTGGCGACTTTCCCAGGCGTTTCGCCGCCCTTCGCGGCCGTTGGCGGCGTGAGGGGACGACGCTGGTCCAGCAACACGAGCAACTGAAGGAATTGGCTCAATGCCTGCTCGCCCGAAGCTAGAGTCTACGACCGCTACCGAGGTCAGCCTCAGGCTGCTGCGTCCGTACACCATCGGCGCAGACAGTCCCTATCTGAGTGAGGACCAGCAGCGGTTGTGCCAGATGACGTTGCGGGAACGTTCGGCCTGGATGGCGGAGTGGCTGCGATGGGCCCAACCCGCCTCCTCCCGCGGACGCACTCCGAAACCATGTTGTGCCCCCACGATGATTCGGAAACCTTGACGCAGGACTGCTCCCCGGTGCTTGGGCCGTGGTCCCGCCCGAAGGGCGCGTATCGATACGACGAGTTCCGCGCTGCCGCGTGATCCCACGTCGGTCGCCCAGAACACAAGACCTCGGGGACGGGACGGGCACTTTGTGGCACCATTGGCGAGTATTGTCCAGGCGCGACATGGTTAACCTGCTCCCTCCCTCGCCGGCCAGTCAGCGCGTCTTGCCTTCTGCCGAGGCATGGCGGATATTGTCAAACCGCGACATGGAGTGCCCCTCCCTAGTCCCCTAAGCCTACGTCCCCTTTCCACCCTTCCCAGCGCCCCGCCCGGCCGGCGGGAAGGCACGCAATTCCCCCATCCCTTGCGCTCCCACTCCACTCGGACTATGTTCCGGCTCGTGACCCAAGAAAACCAATTTCCTGTCAGTTCAGTGGAGGAAGATCATGCCTGGATTCGGGGTCAAGTCAGGGATCGTATGCAGCGTCTGTGTGTGGGCCGTGGGATCGTTGGGAGCACAGACCATGTCAGATTGGTCTGAAGGCGGAGCTACCTGGTCTACACAGAGCTACTGGCAGGACGAGAACATCCGACAGGAGTACAGCTTTGCGCCGAACAAGGACGACAAGCTGGCGGGCGAATCCAGCGTGCAAGTCCGCATGCAGGTGGCGGCGGAACACCCCAAGGATCTGGTCGAGTTGCGGATGGCCCTGCCGAAGCCGCTGGATCTGTCGGACGTCGAGGGGGTTGAACTCCATCTGAAGGTGGTTAAAGGGTCGGGCCTGAAGGCGCGGGATGCGTACTTCTGCAGTCCGGGGTTCCAGAAGCTCGCCATTGCCGATTGGCTCGACGACGTTGACGTGTCCGTTCCGGGCCAGTGGCAGCGGGCCGTGATCGATCTCTCGAACGTCCGCGTCATCGACAAGGCCACGCCGGACCAGACCGGCGGCTACGGTCGGCATGACGTGACGACGATCTGCCTGAACTTCGTGCTGCCCGCCGGTGCGGTGGGCATCACCTTGCTGATCGACGGGATGCGGGCCACGACGCTGCCGCCGCTGCCCGAGCGCCTGCGCGCGGCGGCGGCCAGGCAGGACCAGGGGTTCTGGCGCTGGCGAGCCAAGTACCCTGAGACGGACTTGTCGCCACGCCCGGACGACGGCCGGAACCTGGCGCTGAGCATCCACAAGCTGACCCACGGGTTTGCCCCCGAGCGCCCGTTCCTGATCTGGGGCATCGGGCCGAGTTATCTCAACTTCCTGGGGGACGGCACCCATCTGGCGTGCCATTTCCGGAAACGCTTCCCCAACGCCCCGCCTATCGTCTACAGGAAGCGCGTTGGCTCCTCGGTGCCCTGGCGCTATGTGCTGGGCTGGGCGAAACACGTGGTCGTGCCCGAGCAACCCGACCTGGTCGTGCTGTACGGCATCGGCCTGGAGAGCGATCTGGAGGAGATCTTCAAGACGCTGCGCAGGCACACCACCGCCGACATCGTCGTGGCGAGCGTCCACTGGAAAGCTGACGACGTCAAGCATTGGGGCGGGGACGAAGATGCCACCAACTTCGCGAACATCCCCGAGATGCGCCGGGTCTGTGAGAAGTATGGCGTTGAATTTGTGGAGAACCGCAAGGAATGGGCGCAGTACCTGCGTGACCACGACATGAAAGTCGAAGTGGATCCCGAGCACGGTCTGCTCATGGATGGAGTGCATCAGTCCAAGTACGGTGCGCTCGTGATCAACGAGAACATCGTCCGCCATTTTGCCGCCAGAGACACTTATGCGTATGCGCCGGAAAGCCGGGAACGCCGGCTGTGCGTGACGTCAAGCGGGGAGACCGCCGGCAGAGAAAGTGCGATGACCGCAGGCCCGGACTGGGCCGTCGAGGGGGGCGCGGTCAGCAGTGCCGCATCGGGCAACCAGATCAGGGTCGTTTTCACGGGCAATCGGATCGACCTCATCGGCGTCACGTCGCCGGATGGCGGCACGGCCCGGGTCATGCTGGATGGTCTGCCTGCGGAAGAGGCGCCCTGTCTGCTTGCCGGTCCCATCACGTGCGGCGCCAAGAATGCTGCTCCGAAGCAGGGCTCGGTCCGGGACATCGGCCCTCACGGCATCGCTCTGGGCAAAGGGCTTGTCCCGCAGACCTGGACCCTCACGGTGACTGACGACAACGGCAACTACGAACTCACGGGCAGCGCCACCGGTGCCGACGGCGCGGGGAACATGCTGAAGCCGTTCGAGAGCAACAGCGGCCAGATCAGCATCCCCTCGGAACTCTGGCGCCATGGGTCGGACTGCATCCCGTTCCTGCACCCGTGGAATGGCAAAATTCTCAACAAGACCGGCGATGTCTATACGTTCGAGGTCTATCGTGCCTGCAAACCGACCGTCGATTTCCGTGGCAAGGTCGGCGAGTTCCGTGTCACCCTCTTCCAGAACCTGACGAACCAGGCGCATGTTCTCGAGCTGACCACCGTCGGCGACGGCAAGGTGACGGCCAGGTTCTTCGACGTCTTCGAACCGCCGCTGCGTTGATCGCGCGGACAGCGGGGGGACAGCGGGGACAGGGGAACAGTGGCAGATAGTTGCGGCATTGGGCAAAATGTGCCACTTCCTCCGTGTGGCATGGACGGGATCGGGGACTTGCAGGGGAACGGCGGCGGCGGCGGAGACGGTCCGACCGCGTGGCGCGAGGGGCGCCGTCCATGGTGACGGCGACGGCACATCCACCTGTTGCCGCGGCATGCCGCGGACATCGAGGTGCGGTGGGGACAAAGAGTGCAGGGGAATACACAGAAGGAGTCGAGCCATGCGCAGTGCTGCCCGTGTGTTGGTTCTCTGCGTCGTTGTTGCCTTTCCGTGTCTGGCCGGGGAGGGCGCAACTCCGCCGCAGGCGAAAGCCGTGGTGTGTTCGGGCGAGGTGAGGATCGACGGCAATCTCTCCGACGCGGCCTGGGCGGCGGCGGAGTGGGCGGGCGGGTTCGTGTGGGCGAACGAGGGCGACCAGACGCGCGGCGCGCCGAAACCGGCGCCGGTGCAGACGCGCTTCAAGGTCATGTACGACCGGGCGGCGCTGTACATTGGCGTCGAGTGCGACGAACCGAACCCGGAACGCATACGCGCCGAGGTGACGGGGCACGACGGGCTGGTCTGGGGCGACGACTGCATTGAGATCTTCTTCGACCCCGCCGGGGTCGGACGGTACTTCCACCATTTCCTCGTGAACTCGAAGGGCGCGTGGTACGACGAGTACGCGGCGGACTACGGGCTGGTCCACAACCGTCTGTGGAACTGTGCCATTGGCGCGGCTGGCGCGGTGGACACGGCGGCGAAGAAGTGGACCTGCGAAGTCCGCATTCCGTTCGGTGGCTTGCTGTTGCAGTCGAATGCCGGCAAGGACTGGTTGTGGAACCTGACGCGTGAGCGCTACGCGGGGGGCGGGCAGGAGTTGTCTTCCTGGAGTCCGTTGAAGGGGAACTTCCACCAACCGCAACTGTTCGGCAAGGTCAGCGGCATTGCCGTGGACTACGCGCCGTTCGCCCTGGAGTTGGGCGAGCCGTCGGTGGCCGTTGCCGCCGGCGGAAGTGGCGTGAAGACGCTCGGGATCACGGTGCCGGTGCGGAACCGCACGGGCGCGGGGGTGTCCATCCTCGCGACATCCGGGGTCTTCGGGGAGAAGGGCGCACCGGTGGCGGCCGCGCCCGTTGAGGCGGCGGACGGCGCCGAGGTGACGATTCAGTTCCCGCCGCTCCAGGTACGTGCGGACCTCGGCGAGGCGAACCTGCAACTCACGTTCAACGACGCGAAGACCGGCGAACTGCGCAAGTCGGTGATCCGGCAGGTGAGCGCGGACTACCGGCCGGTCACGGTGACACTCCTTGAACCGTGCTACCGCAACTGTATCTATGCCAGCGAAACAGTCGAGACGCTCGTATTCCGGGTCGCGTTGGCGCCGGATGTCGGCAACTCCGCCGCGTCGGTGCACTGCGCGCTGCTGAACGAAGGGGGCCAGGCGTTGCAGGAAACGGACGTGCAGCCGGCGGCGCTGGCGGGGAAGATCACGCTCCCGGTTGCCGCCCTGCAGGTGGGCGCATACAGGCTGGCGGTGCAGGCACGGAATGCGGCCGGCAAGGCGCTGGCCAACTCCGAGACCGTGGTGCGCAGACTCCCGCCGCCGCCGTCGGGCTGCGAGGTCCGCATCGACCGGGACGGCAACATCCTGGTGAATGGGAAACCGTTTGTCGGCATCGGCTGGTACGGCGAAGTTCCGCTGGACGACCCGCGCCAGGACGTCATCGCGCTGCAGAACGTAGTAACGCCGGTGGTGATAAACCCGCCCAAGACCGAGCCGGTTGGGAAGCTCTTCACCGAGCGCGGCATCCGCTCGTTCGTGTCCATCGAGATTGGGCGCCTGTATTACAGCTTCAACCTCTGGCAGAAAAAGGAGGAGGGCGACGCGTTTGTCAAGGAACCGACCCAGCTCAGCGCCCCGAGCGAGAAGGCGGTGGGGTACATGCGCCAGCTCATCGAGGCGGTGCGCGGCGAGCCGGGGTTGCTGGGGTACTACATCGCCGATGAGCCGGAGATCAACAACGTGCGCTCCGATTACCTGGAGAACATGTACAAGGTCATCGCCGAGTTGGACCCGTATCACCCGGTGATGGTCACCAACGACACGCTCGATGGCATTGTCACGCACGGGTTCAAGTGCGCGGACATTCTCGGTCCGGACCCGTACTCGCCGCAACTCGAGTACGTGCCGAACTTCATGAAACGCTGCCACGCGGTGATGCGCTCCGGGCAGGCCATCATGTTGACGCCGTGGCACTCCTCGGCGCAGGCGCATTTCACCAAGGAGTACGGGACGGAGCCGCCGTACCCGTACCGTGTGATGCGCAACCAGTTCCTGGTCTCGCTGGCGTACGGGTGTCGGGGCTGGACGGGCTATGCCAGTGCGTTCTTCATGCCCGAGATCGAATTGCGCTACGGGCTGCCGCCGATCTGGCGCGAGCTGCGATTCATCGAGAAGGCGATGGGCGTCTCGCCGCCAGAAGCCCCGCTCGAGATCGAAGCGGACGCGGACCTAGCCGGCTGGATCCGCGAGGCGGATGGGAACTTGTACCTGGTGGTGGTCAACTACCGCGCCGGGGTGCGGTCCGCAACGCTCAAGCATCCGTTGTTGGGCAAGGTGCAGCGGCTGACGGTGGTATCGGAGGGGCGCGACGTGGAGGTCAAGGATGGTGCCGTCACGGACCGCTTCGCCGAGGGCGACGCCCGTATTTACACGACGGACCCCAAGGGCAAGGATTTCCCCACGACGCAGGCTGTCGAGGCGGAACTGGCGCGGTTGACGAAAGAAACCGCCAAACCCGGGAACCTGCTGCACGCCAGCCGCGGCGTGCACGCCGCGGCGTCCTCCGGCTACTACGCGCCGTGGTTCAACCAGTACTACTACTACGCGATCAATGGCGTCACCGACGACCTGGGCTGGTACGCATCGCACGCGGGCGGCAAGCCGGCGTGGCTGGAGTTGGCGTTGCGCGAGCCGGCGCCGGTCGGGCGTGTGGTCATCTATTCGCCGAACCTGAAGGATTACGCCCTGCGGATCCAGAGCCCTGGCGGCGTGACGTACGAGGCGGAGGTGAAGGGCAACGACAAGACGGTGATCGAGCACAACCTCAGCCCGCCGGTGACGTGCCTGGCGCTGCGGATCACCGCGACCGCGGCGCGGGAACTGCCGCCGCCCGCGAACCGCGCGCCGCAAGTCTCGGAGATCGAGGCGTACGAGGCGCCCGGCGCTGGCCCGGTGACCGCCCTGGTCCGCAACGAGGTTGCGCTCCCCGTCGTGTGCAGCCCGATCCCGCGCGCCGCGGACGTTGGCACGAACGCGCTGTGGGAGGATAATTTTACCACGTTCCAGCCGAAGCCGAAGTTCTTCTGGGACGGCAAGGACACTGAGTGGGTGTTCGGGCCGGAGGTGTTCAAGGCCGTGGCACTGCCGGGCGGCGGCGTTGAGTGCGGATACATCGGGCCGGAAGGCGGCGCCGGCATGTCGCACTTCTTCCCCTGCGCGCCGGAATACCGGTTCCTGCAGGTCAGCATACGGGACATTGAGGGCGGGCCGTACCGATTCATCCATGTCGGGTACCGCCCGAACTCCGACAAGTACCCGTGTCCGGCGGCGGCGAACACGAATCTGCCGGGGATCTACACTGTGGACACGCATTTCTTGAACGACGCTTTCCGTTCCGGCGAGGTCAAGGCCAGCCTCCTGAACTTCTACATGTGCAAAGTCCGGGCGACGATTAACTGGGTGCGACTCGTGAAGCGGCCAGTCAACGGCTTGGCCGTGATGCTGGCTGACGGCAATCCGCTGCCGAAGGTGCTGAAGAAGGGCGACACGCTCCTGTTCCACCTGGTCCTGGCCGAACCGGCACTGGACGCGAAGGTGGACGTGCTGTGCGGGCCGAACTATGCGCCGCTGCTGCTCAACGGCCAGGCGAACGTGCCGTTGGTAAACGTGCAGCCGTTCCCGGTCGGCGCGCCCGCCGTTCCACAGGGCAAGCCTGTGGTCGGCGACGGGCGCGAGTGGCTGGCCACGTTGAAACTCGGCGAGGGGACCGGCAGCTTCGATTCCGTGCAGAACGGCTACCCGATCGTGTTCCGCACCCGCATCACCGGCGGCCCGCTGCCGGAGACCTACGCCACCGCGTTCGTGAAGTTCGAGTGAGTGCGGTTCTCCGTCCCGCGTTCACGTCGGCCGGGTTTCGGCGCGGCGACGGCAGGCCAAGACCGCTTGAAGGCGGAACTATGAATCGGGGACGTGCATTAGGCTTGTAGTACCGCGTTTACGCGGTCCGGATTCCATCGTTGACGCGCAGGAACGCACCTGTGGGACGACGCGACACGCTCCCCGGACCGCCTGAAGGCGGGACTACAAACCTGGGGAGCGCGCAGGGCTTGCGGTTCCGCGTTTGCGCGGTTTGCTCAGATGGCTCCCACGGCTTCGAGCCAGGCGCGGGCGATGAGGGCGTGGCCGGCGGCTGAGGGGTGGACGCCGTCGCCTGCCCACTCGGCGGCGGGGCGCTGACACGCGGCGGCAGCGAAGATGCCGTCAAGCGGCACATAGATGGCCTGGAACTCGACGGCGAGCCGGCGTGCCGCGGCGATTTTCGGGTCGAGGTCCTCGCGCCACTTCTTGCGGTCCGCGGGGACCGGCAGCACGAACGGTTCCAGCAGGATCAGGCGCGCGCCGAGCGTCTCCTTGACTTGCGTCAGAATGAAGTGGTAGTCGCGCTCGTACGCGTCGGCTGGCGTCGGGTCGTTGCTGTCGTAGTGGCGCCAAGTGTCGTTGATGCCGATCATGATCGAGACCCAGTCGGGCTTGAGGTCGAGGCAGTCCGCCTGCCAGCGGGCGCGCAGGTCCTTGGCGCGGTTGCCGCTGATGCCGCGGTTGATGAACCGCAGCCCTTTGTCGGGGAAGAGTGTCTTGCAGCAGGTCGCAATGCAGTTGGCGTAGCCGCCGCCGAGTTGTGCGTCGTCAGTGCGCGAGCGCCCGGCGTCGGTGATGCTGTCGCCTTGGAACAGAATGGTCGCCTTGTCTTGAATTGCCAGTGCCATGAATCACCTCGTTGATGTCCAGCCGTTCTGCGGCTGATGGTTGCTTGCGGAAGTGCGTAGGATAGGCTGGGTGCGGGGAAAGTCAAGGTGGGGGCGCAAGGGACGGGTGTCGGGGGCATAGCTATCAAGCTAACGGTGGAGGCTTGCGCGTGTGTCGCAGGATGATGCTCCG
>Ga0156402_1392_pt1 | contig 39477 bp, 27 predicted proteins | sample RifOxyA3_FD_108045 | JGI IMG/M metagenome (GOLD analysis project Ga0156402, IMG submission 108045) | Lentisphaerae bacterium RIFOXYA12_64_32 | reverse complement strand
TGGGAAGGTGCGGACCATTGCGCGCAATTGCGGGGTGACTTCTGGCGACCGAGCACTAGTTCATCCCCGGTTTCCTGTCAAGTGGCCCAGCGGTGGCCCAGCGGGACAGCCGGTTTGTGGTGCCAAGAAAAGGCTGTCCCGTATGCCCACGAACAATGGGCTGGGGACCGACGGAGGCGGCATAGGGGACATGCTTCCTTTGTCGGTCACAGTGTCGTTCTCCTTCCGTTCCCGCTTGTGGTCGCGCGGGACGATCTTGACACCCCGCGTGGCGCCGTGGGCGCCGGACTATACGCCGGACCTGGCGTCGGGCGTGCACGTCTGAGTCAGGTACTGGCGGCCCTTCGCGGTGAGCCGGTACCGCTGCTTGCTGCTGCGCGGTCTGTCGGGGACGGTCATCTCGACGAGGCCGGCTTTGAGCGCGGGTACCAGGTATCGATCGCGGAGATTGGCTTGTCCCTTCAAGTTGAGAACCGCTTGAACTTCCCCACGCGACATAGGCTTCCGCAGCATGGAAAGCAGTTTGGCGACTTCACCCGTGACTTCACCCGTGACTTCACCCGTGACTTCACCCGTGACTTCACCCGTGACTTGCCCTGTGACTTGCGGGGTGACTTGTCCGGCGCCCGACTCGGTCTCTGCCTCTTGGGCTTCGACTTGTGCGGTCCTGGCCTTGGGATGAATCGGGAACGTGGTCGCGAAGTACGTGCGGTCCCTGTCGGTCTCGAACTTCGGCCGCGGCGAGTGGTTGTGGCGGACGGCGCGCATGATCTTGGGGATCCCCGTGCCGCGTCCTTCCGTGAGGCTCAGTTCTTTGAGAAACTCCCCGAGACGGCGGTTTCGGTAACGCCGCGACAGGAAGCGGTCCTTCTTCAGGTCGGCGATGCGGATGGAGCGGTCGGGGCCGGGTTGGCTGCTGATGATGACACAGTCGGGAAGGATGCGGACTTCGACGGGCTCGCGGATGTCATACCCTCGGTGGTACACCGCGTTCACCAGCGCCTCCTCGATGGCTTCATAGGGGTAGTTGAAGAAACGTTCCGCCTCGGGCCGGTCCGGGTGCTTGATAACGGTCTCGACGATCAGCGAGGAACGGATGTACGCCAGGGCCTCGCGTACCATGCGGTGAACCGGTCCCTTGAAGATCTTCTCCGAGAACCGATCCGCGCCGGGACCCTCGGGGAAGTGAACGACATCGATCTGGGCGTATGGGAAGAACTTCTCGGGGTGTTCGTTGAACAACAGCAGACCCACGTTCAGTGGCCGCAGGAACTCGTCAGGGCCGGCCGCGATGTTCATCTGCCGGCAGAGTTGCGCGAAGTCCATGCGGGCGGAGTCGGGATAGAGGCCGCTGCCGACCTCCTTCAGGAAATCCCGGATCAGACCGATATCGAGATCGTCCAGCGATGCGTCATGGCGGATACGGTCGTCAAAGGGCACCGTGGCCGCCAGCGAGAGCAGTTCGCGCTCGGTATTGCCACGGGCTTGGACGGTTGAAGAACCTTTGCGGATGTAGAACGCGTACTCCCGACACCCCTTGGCAAGGGACACCGGCGCTTTGTAGGGCCGCGTCTGGCCGCCAGGCGCCCAGAGGACCAGGATGTGCCGGCCCTTGACGACCTGGGGTGAAGCGACCGGATGGTAGTCTGGCTGGATGCGGAAACCCAGGTTCAGAACATCCTTCTGGAGCTTGTCGAGCGAATCCGGCGGCAGACCTGTTGGCGGAAGCACCGGCCGGCCGTTCTTTGTTTCCACGCCGAGGACGATGTACCCGCCGCCGAGGTTGTGGAAGTCGTTGGCAAAGGCGCACAGCGTGTGCAACGCGGCTTCTGGGTTCCAGCCGCGCTTGAACTCGAGGCGTTCGGACTCGACCGTCCGGCCACGCAGCAGATGATCGATGTTGATGGGCAGGTTCACGGCTTTTCCTGGGCCCACGGTGGGCATGATTGCCGGTGCTGGCTGCCCGGGGGCTGATGGACTTACCTCGGCACTCCCCCGGGCGTCCGTCACGGCCCCGCGCCAGACGTATCGCATACCGTCACCGGACCCTTACCCATGGTTCCCGGGCGATAGGGTAGCGGGGGCGCCGAGGAAGTCAAGCGACATGGACGGAGGTGTCGGGTTCTGTCGAGTTGCGTGCGGATGTACACAATGGAGCCGATTTGCTCGTAACGGCCAAACTGCAGCATGAAACGGCAAATGGTCGGGTTCTTCGGGAAGGGCGTGATCACAGCTTGTCACTGTCAATCAGTACCCGGTCGTGCTTGTTCTGCTCCAACCACCAGTAGGTGAAGTGCTTGGACAGCCAGCTTGCCGCTTTCTCGGCGGCGAGGTCGCGGTTCCGTGAGGTGTACAGCACCGGGATGCCGAACTTCGCCTCAATGGCGTCCAAGGTGCCGCATACGGCGTTGGGGTGCGCCTCGGTGCATAGTCCCTCGAACTGGTAGTACGGCGTTTTCATGTCCTCGTAGGTGGCCTCGATCAGGATCGCCTTCCACCGGTACTTCGCCAGACGGGCACAGCCGCGGATGAACCGCGCCCGGTTCACCATGGTGCTGGTGATGACGTCGGACATCGATTTGCGCTCCAGCGCCAGCAGTTTCTCCATGCCCTCGACCGAGTAGTCGCCGGTCTTCAGCGTGTGCTCGAACGCGGGCGTTGAGGGCGGAAACGTGGTGCGCAGGAACGACTTGATCCCCGCCTCGATCTCGCGACTGATGATGGCGGGAAGCATTACTTCCCCTCCCTCTTCGCGAGCAATGCCTGGCCCTTGGTCGTAAGCCGATACTTCTGGAGCCGGCTGTTCGGCTTGTCGGGGATGGTCATCTCGATCAACCCGAGTCTGACTCCAGCCTGCTGGTAGTTCTCTCGGAAGTGCTTCTCATCCTTGAGTCCGAGTTCCTTCTGAATCTCATGGCGCGTCATGGCCCCATGCATCACGGAAAGCATGTTCATGACTTCGGGGGCGACTTCGGGGGTGACTTCGGGGGCGACTTCGGGGGCGACTTCGGGGGCGACGCGTGCAGCTCCGGCCTCCGGCGCCAAGGGAATGGTGGTGATGAAGAGGTCCGGTTGTTCCTCGAACTGCGGCAGTGCGCCGTGACTGTAGAACGGCAGGTACTTGGTGACGTTGTAGACGCCGGACCCGACCTGTTCGTAGCGGCCGAGCTGCAGCATGAACCGGCAGATGGTCGGGTTCTTCGGGAACGGCGTGAAATGGGCCGGATCAATGCGACCGCGGATGTGTGGCACGTGCGGGTTGCGGAAGATCACCCGGTCCCGGAAGATGGTCATGGTGGCCGGCGCGGCACTGGTATACTCCCGGTGCGCAATGAGGTTTGAAACCAATTCGCGGAAGATCCGGTCCCGCAGGCTGATGCGTTCGTTACCTTCGAGATGGAACGGGTCGTTCAGATGCTTGTTCACAAACCCCATAAGCAGGTCAAAGGTGTCGATGAGGTTGGTGTACAGGAGGAGCCGATCGTCGTAGCGGTCCACATTGTCACGGCGCAGGAGACCGTCAAAGCTCATCCCCGGCGCCGCTTGCTGGATGGTTCCATCGGTGCCGAACATGAGGGCCGCGGCCAGGGTGTAGCCGGTTTCTGAGGAGAGCGGGTCTTTGTGGATGAACCCGCCGATATGCAGTAGTTCCTCATCGCTCAGCGTCTGCCACGGGTGGTCCTGGCGCTGGGCGCGCAGCAGGTCCCGCGCCCGGGTAAACAGATCGGCCCGCAAGTTCCCCATGCCCAGCCAGGGCAGGACGCGCTGTTCGGTGTAGAAACTCAGTTTCCGGTTGACCAGGCCAGCGATCTGGTAGGGACCCTTGAGCCGATAGTCCCCATCTTCGCTGCGCAGGAACACCTCGCCGCCGGTGCGATGGACCTGGGAGCTGGCAGGGACTTGGACCTTGATGATCCATTTGCCACCGATCTGCTCCGCGTGCGGGAAAAGCAGGTACGGCGGGTCCAGTTTGTTCGGATTATTCGACTGGTTGGCGACCTCCACCTTCAGGCGTTCCACCGCCGCCGGGTTGACGCCAGCCACCTCGCCGTTGTCGGCGACGCCAAGAACGATCAGCCCGCCGTCCAGATTCAAGAGGGCGCTACCGACTCAAAAAAGCTCTTTGGCAAGGCATCAGCGGCTTCCTTGAACTCCAGAGCCAGGGTCTCACGGGGACCGAAGGGTTGGTTCATTGCGGTTACCACGACTGACCCTCCAGAAGCGTATCGCACGCCTGATGAACCCGTTCATCTGCGGAGTCCGCAAGGCTCAGGTACAGCGAGAGGCGGTCCACGATACCGTCTTTGGCGAACAGGCAGGGGTCATACCGCCAACACTCCAAGAGCGCGTTCGCCTCTTCTCGGTGCTCCCGGCGCTCGAAGAATGTCCCCAGCAGAAAACCATCCACGGCGGTACTGCGACAGGCATACGTAGGGAGCGGGTCGCCCTCGATCATCGTCAGATCCGCCAGTGCTGTCATGCCAGCCTTCACCACACCCTCCGGCGGCAGTGCGTGGAGATGCACCCACATCTTTCGGGCCACCGGACTTCGCAGGCTCGCGCGAGCCTTCTCCCAAAGATCCCGGCCCTCCAGCAGAAAGTGCAGCCCGCGGGCTCGGGCGCTTGCCGACGGCGCACAAAGCTCGACAGTCACCAGTTCGTCGCGGACCTTGGTCAACGTCATGGCCGAGTACCCCAGCTTCTGCGCCCAGACGTTGAGTTGCATCGCCGCGGCGGGTTTGTGCAAGAGTTGATAGAGCACGGTGGCCTGCGCCGCCGCCGATAGTTTCTCTGCCCTTGCCTGCCGTGCATAACGCTCGCACAGGTCGGCAAACGGCGGAATGAACAACTGCGTACCCGGAACAATGAACGGGATACCAAACTGAACCAGCCGGTCACGGCGGTAGGCCTTCAGCGCCGGGAACACCAGCACCACCGGCATGTGGAAATGATCCTCCAACGTCCGCTGCCGCGCCTTCAGCCCGGCCGTATTCTCCTGCTCATCGTCCGGCGTGGTCGTCGGACTGGCCAGCACCAGCGTCTTCCCCAGCCAGGCCCATTCGTCGAAGCGATGGGTTCGCGCCAACAGCGCCGACAGCCCCTTCAGACGGTTGGTCAACACCGGCTTCAACTGCACCGGTTTCTCGGCCAGTCGTGCCAGGTACTCACGCAGCTTAGCCTGTTCGTTCATGCCATAAATATACCGTTTTGGATTAAATACACAACAAAAGGTTATTATTTGTTAATCGGTTTATTTCACGCAGGAAGAACTGGTGGGTGACACGAAGTCGTTGGACATGTTGCACCTCCCGTTGTGGGCGACGTCAGGAGTCCTTTCCTTTGACCCTATACGTACGCTACATCCGGGACCCGGACAGAATGTGTCCGGGGGCGACGTCGGGAAGGGAATTCTGCGCCTTTTTCTGCGACCGGTGCAAGAGGGGCGGATTGGTGACTGCGCCGGCCTGGGGGTGGACGACGGCGCGGATTACGGCCGAGGACGGCCGACTCCAGGAGCCGGGTGTGGCTACGGGCGGCGGGAGCGGTGACTGGCCAACGCCCACCGGAGAGGCGTACCTGTATGGCCACGACGTGAAGGGTTTCGCCGAGTTGATGGAACATGCCATGAACGAAGCCCTGAAGGACATGGACAAGACCCTGGAATCCCGCTACGGGTCGAGAAAGTGACGGGGTGACGGATCGCCGCCGCGCCTGCCCTACCTCTACAAGAGAATCCCCCGATTCTCACTCCAGGACCGGCTACCGGTTTCCCTGCACGGCGTGGTCTCCGCGGTGGCCCGGGCCGTGTCAGGCGCTTCTGCCCAATGACCCGCCACTTTGCCCCACGGCCATCCAACGGAGCGCGTCCTTACGCGTTGCCAAGACCGGCGGAAGGACGACCTGCAACCGGCGTTTGACGTCTGGGGTTGCGGGGCGGCAAGGTGAAGTAAGATGGCGGGCCACGCCGTGCGTTGACACGCCCCGGCATGTGTTCTTCCGGGCCAGTGCTAGGTTTGACCGGCGGGACCCAGCCAATCCCGAACCCCCTTCCAGCCCATGTTCCGGTAGCTCCGCGCCGGGTTTGCGGGAATATCCGCGGGCCGCCGTGCCTTCGATGGCATCTCGCCTCGGCAGTAGGCCTGCCACTCCGTGCGACTCCTCAACTTCAGGTTCCTGACGAACGTCCGCGCCTCGTCAAAGGCCCGGAGGCCCCGGAGACGGGCGCAGACAGTACCGGTGCCCAGCCAGTCGCCCCAACTCGTCCAGCCTTTGCGTCCGTATACCAGTTGGGGGTTCGAGGGAACGTCCGCGGGCAGACGGCCTTTGCTCGGCATGTCACCCCGGCAGTAGGATTGCCACTCCGCCCTGCTCTTCAGCTTCAGACTCCGGACGAACTCCCGGGCCGGTTCGAACCGCCGGTACTGCCTTGCCTGGTTCGCCACATAGCCTGTACCGAACCAGTCGCCCCAACTCACCCAGCCTTTCCCGGCGTACACACGGCATGGGTGTCGTGGAATGTCGGCAGGAAGTGCCGGCAGGTGAGGCAACCCGCCCCGGCAGTACTGCTGCCACTCGGTCTGGTTCCTGATGCCGAGCGCGCGAACAAAGGTCCGGGCGGCTTCGAAGTCGCGAGAGATGCCGGTCCGCCGCGGGGGCTTGCCGGTTCCGAGCCAGTCACCCATGGAGATCCAGCCGGTGCAAGCATAGGTCTCCCGCGGCGCCCGCGGGATGTCTTGGGGAAGGGAGCCCTTTGATTGCAGCCTGCCCCGGCAGAAGGCTTTCCATTGCGCCTGGGTGGCGAGACGCAGTGCCCTGGCGAACTCCCGGGCCTGCTCGAACGGCCGGTAGTGCCTGGTCCCGGGGCCGAGCGAGTTCGTGCCGAACCAGTCGCCCCAACTCACCCACCCCTGGTGTTCGTACACGTCATTGGCGGCATGGGGGATGTCATCAGGTTTCGGCGCGCGGGTGGGCCTTTCACCCTTGCAGTACTGGCGCCATTCGTCGAGGTTCCGCAGTCCGAGTGCCCGCACGAATTGCCGGGCTTCGTCGAACGGACGGTAGACGCGAAGCTGGGATGCCACGGTGCCGGTACCCAGCCAATCGCCCCAGCTCACCCAACCGCTCTGCCGGTAGGTTCTGGACGGCTCGCGGGGTATGTCACCGGGTAGCACCGGCAGGTGGGGCAGTTCTCCTCGGCAGTATCGCCGCCATTCGTTTTCGCCCTTCAGCCCAAGACGGCGTGCAAACTCCCGAGCGTCAGCAAACGGACGGAACTCCCTGAGAAAAGACGCAACCGTGCCCGTGCCGAGCCAGTCACCCCAGTTCACCCAGCCTTCGGCCTTGTAGGCTTCATGGGGCCGTCTGGGGATGCCGTCCGGCCTCCTGCCCAGGTGTTTCATCCGGCCCCGGCAGTAGAGCAGCCACTCGCGGATGCTCTTCAGGCCAAGTCCTCGCACGAACCGCCGGGCTTCCCTGAACGGTCGCACTCTGCGCTTGCGGAACGCCTCGGGACCTGTCCCGAGCCAGTCGCCCCAACTCATCCAGCCGTCCCCCTTGTACACCTTCTCGGGCGTGGCAGGGATGTCTGACGGCAGTGGTTCCCGGCCTGGAAGGCCACCGCGGCAGTACTTCTTCCACTCGCCCGAACTCCGCAGGCTGAGACTGCGGGCAAATCGCCGGGCTTGCGCATAGCTCCTGAACTGCCGGCCACGCCTGGATTCGCCAGCGGCGATCAGCCAGTCCTGCCATCCCTGCCACCCAAAACCTTGGTAGACCTTCTCGGGAGCGAGAGGCATGCCGGCAGGAAGGGCGGGACGTGAACCACTCAACGCCATCCGGCAGTGCAGAGCCCACTCCGCCTCGCCGGTCAGCCCCAGAGCCCGGACATACTCCCGCGCAGAAGGGAATGGAAGGCATAGCCTGCCGTCGGCTTCGACCGGGGTTGCTGTTCCGAACCAGTCGGCCCAGGAGTTCCAGCCCTTGCTGTGATAGACAACATCGGGGCTGGGGGGGATGTCATCAGGCCGCTCGCCCTTGTGCGGGAGCCTGCCGCGGCAGTAGAGCTGCCATTCTTTGGCATCGCGCAGCCCCAGTGTCCACACCAGTTCGCGCGCCTCTGTGAACGGGCGCCATCGGGCCGACAACTGCGACCGGCCTGCTTGTCTTTTCCTCTTCGGTGGCATCGGTTCCTCGCTGGCCAAGAAGATGCGAGCCCGGGCGCAGAAGTCAAACCCTACCAACCGCGAAACAACCATTCCGGGCCGCATGTCGGGTTGTCGCGGCGTCGCCCTCTGGGGTATCGCCTGGTCGCGTGGCCCTCCAGCAGAAAGTGCAGCCCGCGGGCTCGGGCGCTTGCCGACGGCGCACAGAGCTCGACAGCCACCAGCTCATCGCGGACCTTGGTCAACGTCATGGCCGAGTACCCCAGCTTCCTCGGTGGTGATTTCGGCGGCGGCATGATCGGCACCGATGTGATTCACAAAGGTGGTACAGATCGTGGCATACCGCCGTGCCGTCCATTCCGCGGTCTGGAAGTTGCCGGGGCGCAGCATCGCCTTGGTGTAGCCATCGAGGACTTCCTTGACGGTGACCGGCTTGCTGTCTGCGGTGAAGCCGCCGTGGACACCGGTCTGCAGCTTCTGCTCCAGTTCGGGATACAGGACATGAATGAGTTCGTGCTTGGCCTCGGCTTCATCGATGCTGCGGATGATAGGGGCGAATTCTTTGTCCCGGGTCGATCGTGCCGTCGGCCAGTGCGAGGTGTTCAACGAACGAACGAAGGTCTTTCGCTGGCCATCGGCGTTGCGGTAGGTCAGCCGCAGGTAGATGGGTCCGGTCTTGTGGGGCTGCCACAGCCACTTGTTCGATTCCATGCCGCCATCCATGACTTCACCTTGGACGCGGCACGGGTCGGGGTCAAGTCCGGGATTGATAATAAACTGTACGTTCTGGGAAACGTGAGTCATAAGTTATTATCAATCAACAGGAAGGAAATGATGGCGGAGAGGTAGGGATTCGAACCCTAGGTCCAGCAAGCTGGACAGTGGTTTTCGAGACCACCCCATTCGACCACTCTGGCACCTCTCCGAAAAAGGCAAGCAACGAGTGGATGTCACAACTAAGCAGAGAAACATAAGCTGGCGGGGCGTGAACTCAAGTCGGGACGGCCAAGCAGGGCAAGAAGGGTCAGACGCCGACGGCGGCGTTCGCCTGGCGCAGCTCTTCGTCTGGTCGCATGTCGTCGTCCCCCCCTGCGGCTGCGGTGCGAGGCGGCGCGTCCGCACGGAAGGTTTTCCCATGCTGTGGCGGTCGGACGAGTGCCCCCGGGCGCAAGCCACCCCTGATAATCCAAATCTGCACGCCGTTGCGGAACCCTGCAACAGCGGTCAGGCGTGGCCATCCGCGACCGGCCTGGTGCCGGCGCGGCCGATGGCTTCGACGATGCCGACGGCCGTGATGCTGGCCAGCAGCGAACTGCCACCGTAACTGACCAGCGGCAGGGTGATGCCGGTGGTCGGCACGAGGGCGAGGTTGACGCTCAGATGGATAAACGCCTGACCGGCGAGAAGGATGACCATCCCCATGACCGTCGCCCTCGCGAACAGGTCTTGGCAGCATGTGCCACGCTGCACCCCGTACGCGACCCAGGCCAGCACGATCAGGACCAGCGGCAACACCCCCAAGAAACCGACGGCTTCAGCGGTATTGGCGAAAATCGAGTCACTGTAGCCCAACGGCAGGTAGGCTTGCGACCAAGCGGCGTTTCCCCAGGACTGACCGGTCAAGCCCCCCGCCGCGAGCGTACGTTCGAACTGCAGGATGTGCCAACCCGCCGTATCGGCGTAGGCGCGAGGGTTGAGAAACGCTACCCAGCGCGTCGTGAGGTAAGGGTGTGCGGCCAGTACGAGCCCTACGGCCGGCAGAGCGGCCAGCGCCGTGACCGCCAGATGCAACAACCGTCCGTTCATGGCCCAATACAGGACGGCAAACGTGAAGACATACACCAGGACGGTTCCGAAATCCGGCTGCAGGGCGATCGGAAGAATCCACAACAGACAGAGCAGCAGGGCCGGCAGATAGCCCTGGCGCCAGTCCAAGTTACCCCGATTGGAATTGCGGTCCATGAGCCACGCCAGCGACAGCACGAACGCAGGCTTCGCCAGTTCGCTGGGTTGAATGAAGACACCGTTCCACGCGAACCAGGCGCGCATGCCGTGTACGCGGACCCCACAGAGCAACACCAGCCACAGGGCAAGGTACGTCATCACCGCGACCGGAGCGGTGGCGCGCCGCAGGAACCGAGTGTCACGGGTGGACACGGCTGCCAGCGCCACCCCGCTCACCGCCAGCCAGACCAGTTGCCGGGTGACGAAACGGTAGGCGGGCGACAGGTGGCAGGTGGCGTTGTAGATCGCCAGGCATCCCCATAGGCCGAGGCACAAAGCGGCCACCCCGGCCGGAGTCAGGGCCGGTCGAATCACGGTATTCAACCACTTGCTGCGCGGCGCCAGGTTCATCTCGAAGCGAAGTCTCCGCCGCCGCGGGCCTTGGTCCGGGCCTGGGCCAACGCCGGGAACGCGTCGGATTTTTCATCCCCCGTGGGAGCAACCCAGACGGGCAGATCCCCGTCGACACCGGACTGAGTGTCCGGGGCTGTTGCCGAGGTTGCCAAGAGCCGCGGTGCTTTCCGATCGCTCCTGCTCTCAAGCCGTCCCTGGGCTTCACGCCGTTCGAGGATGCGGCCGTGGGCCACGGACTCCTGGGCCATCTCGTCGAGCAGCGTCTGACGCTCGACGATCATCACCTGCGCGAGGCGTGCAACGAGAATGGCGGCCCAGGCCGTGAAGCAGAGCAGGACGATCCGCATGCGGGCGGTGGGATCATCGTGGCCGGGGCGTCTTTTCAGCATGGGGTCGTGGCTACCTTGTGTGTCCCGAGGTCTGCGCAGTCTGTGCCTCCCTGAGAAGTCCGGGGCGTCACGCATTCGAGCCGGACACGTCGCTCAGGTCCGCGGACATTTCGGCGGCCGCCTTCTGCCGCTCGTGTTCCTTAATGAGCTGGAACTCCGCTTCCCAGCGCGTTCGGTTCCAGACTTCCAGTCCGATCTCATTCCCCACCACAACGGCATCCGCCCCCGGCTCCAGATCCAATAGCGAGCGGAAGTGTACCGGCACGGTAATGCGTCCTTGGTTCGATATGCTTTCGGCCTGACTGAGGGAACCAAAACGGCGGAGTTGCCGCCGGAACACCACGCTGGTGGCCGCCCGGCTGGCCGGACGCGGCTCGCCCTGACGCATCTGTGTCCACACGGGCGAAGGGTAGACGCCCATGGCGCCTTCGGGCAGACAGTAGAGCACGACCTCGGCTCCGGCGGCACGGCAGTCCGCGAGGAATCGCGGGCTAAGCCTGACCCGGCCGTTGGCGTCGACGACGCACCGCTCCTGTCCGCAGAAACACGCCATGCGGCAACTCATCCGTTCATGTTGATCTTCCAATATTATCCAAATTGATCCATTTTGTACCAAAGTCAACTCACTTGACGCGCTTTATTTGATGCGGACCGAGGAATGCCGCAAGTGCGCTCGCCACCTCGTGCGGCAGGGGGGGGATGCGCCAGTGAAGGTGCGCGTCTGTCCGAGCCGTGCGCGTTGCCAAGCGGTGTATTGTTGAGAATCGCTCGTTACGTCTCGCGGCTCTGCCGAGAGACCACACCTGCATTCCGCACTCTCGCTGGTCTCCCATGAAACTGAAGAAGCCCAGAGCCCGCGAGGACGCGGGCGCTCCAAAGTCAGCGCCCGCGCCAAACCCTGGAGCCCAGAGCCCGCGAGGACGCGGGCGCTCCAAAGTCAGCGCCCGTGCCAAACCCTGGAGCGCCCGCGTCCTCGCGGGCTCTGGAAGCGTCGTTGCCAGTTTCACCTTTGGAATGACCGGGGGGGGGCGCTGACGCAGAAGCGGTCCCGCGGAGCTTCTTGCACTTGCGCCGGCCAGCCATTACGTTGCTGTTCACCGGCTTCGCGCCACGAGGGACGTGGGGCCAGGGAGAGACGGGGCTGACGGAGGTGTTGCCGTGCAATTCCTCGATGTGCTTTTCCCGATCGGGCGGACGAACGGCGCGTTCGTCACATCACCCACCAACGAGAAACAGGCGTTGAACACCTTGGACCGCTACGGTGTGGAGCGCGCCCTGGTGTTCCACACCGTGTCCAGAGACTGCGACCCTGACTTGGGCAACGCCGAGTTGGACTGGTTGCGCCACAAGGAACGGCTGCTCCCCATCTGGGGCTTTGAGACCGCCGTGCCCGCGTCGCCGGCGCCGGTCGAGTTTCTGAAGGCCGCGCTGGCGGCTGAAGTCAGGGCCATCCTCATCAACCCGTGCATGCGCGACGTGCAGATCCAGAACAGTGTCCGCGCCTTGGAATTGGCGGCGCTCCTGGAGATGCGGCGCCTGCCGCTGATCCTGGCGTACCGCCAGTGGGACCGCGGCTCGGACGTCATCGACTGGTACGGCCTGGCCGAGTTCTGCCGGCGCTTCCCGGCACTGCCGGTGATCGCCTGGCAACACCGGGCGCGGGCGAACCGGCCCATGTTCGACGCCTTGGCACAGGCGTCCAATCTGCGTGTCGTCCTCTCCGCGGTCTGGCAGGCGCAGATGATCGAATGCATCTGTGAGACGTTCGGCCCCGAACGTCTCCTCTTCAGCCTTGGCCTGCCCGGGCTGCACCCCACCTCCTTCCAGGCGGTCGTGACGTACGCGGACGTGACCCCAAAGTCAAAGGAAGCCATTGCGGGCGGCAATCTTGTCCGACTCCTCACGGAGGCCAACTATGAGAACTAAGCGCACCACCGGCGAAATCGCCGAGCGCGTTCTGGCCGGCCGACCGCTGGACCATATCCCGGTCATCGATTTCCACACACACCTGGCCGGGTCAGCGGACTACTACTACGTGCACCGCAGCCGCCCGGACCAGATGGTGGCGTACATGGACCGGTTCGGCGTCGACCATTTCGTGGTGTTCGCGTTCAGCCTGCACAGCGACTGTGGTGCGGGCAATCGGCGTTTGCTGCAGTCGACCGCGGGCTTGCGCGGGCGGTTCAGTCCCCTGGTGACCTTGCACGCGGGGTTCCCGCAGGACTGGCCGGAACTGCTCGAGGAAGGGCGGGCCCACGGCGCGCGCGGCATCAAGCTGATCGCCGCGTACCAGGGCGTGAACGAAATGTCCGTCGACTGGTCACCGGCGCTGCAGTTCGCGCGCGGCCGCGGCTGGGTGGTGCTCAACCACTCCTGGGGCACCGCGGAACGGCTGGAGAATTTCGCCCGGAACTTCCCGGACGTCACCTTCATTGTCGGACACATCTCGACCGGCTTCAAACGGCTGCTCGAGGAGTACGACAACGTCTACCAGTGCACCTGTGCGCACTTCGCGTGTGCTTCAGACCTGCCGACCGAAAAGTTGGTCCGGACCCTGCCGCCGGAAAAGATTCTGTTCGGCTCCGATGCGCTGGACCTCGACCTGGGCACCGCCATCGGCCCGATCGCCCTGGCCGACATTCCGGAAAGGACCAAAGAGCTGCTCCTGGGCGGCAACGCCCTCGAACTCGCCAAACGCCTGGGCTGGAATCTCGGCAAGCTCACACCCTCCGCCAAGAAGCCCGACCGCCCCCGACGCAAGAGCGCCTGACCGCGCGGAGACCGCCCGGTCATAGACTGATGTTACTCACGCTTGTCCGCGCCGCCACGGTCCTTGCGGCCGTGGGGCGACGATGGGGAAAAGGGAGGAGGGGCGGGCCCTCCTCTTCTCCCAGTCGTCGCCCCACCGGGACCAGCCCGGTGGCGGCGCAACGCGGCCACGTGTGACATGGTGACGGATGCAAGGCGTCTACCCAGACGACTCATCCGCCGCGGCGGATTCGCCCTTCATCGTTGTGGGCTCATTCTCTGTCTGGAGGGCGAGGGGCCTCCCGAGCCGCCGCCGCATTGCTGCCTCCTGATGTCCCGGCGTTGACCCGTGTGCGTCCTGACGTTATCTTGCCGAGTCGCGAAGAGGCCGCCCCATGGGCGCCAACGCTCGTGCAGGAGGCAAGGGGACATGCCACGGACAGCAATGCCGCAACCGCTCCGCACCGGTGCGTGGGGTCTCCTGGCCTTGAGTACCGTGCTCTTGCTCCTGAGCTGCAGACAGGGGCTCGACCGCGCCGGGGGAAAACACCTTCGACGCCGTGCACGCGTACCAGGGCCTGCGGATGACCGGGGGATCTGTCGGCCGGGAGGCGCTGACGCCCTACTTCGGGGCTTGCGCCGGGACCGGTGGGGTGAAGGGCTTGCCGTCACGCGCGGTGGCTTCGGCGAGTGCGTCCAGCTTGCTGAAGCGCCAGCCCTTGCCGGTCTTCTTCAGCGTGGCGCGCCATTTGTTCTGGCTCGGTCACGATCAGATACGCTCTCCGGAGAAAGCACGCCGCTGGGGGACTTACCGGAGGTCCTGGTCCGCCTTCCGGATGATGGCCTGCAGCGCGTGGTCGGCCGCCTCGGGGAGGCATGGGGCACTGGGTTGGGCCATGATGTCGTGGTAGAGCTCGCGCGCCTTGACGATCTCCGTCTTCCCGCCTTGCGAGACCCAGGCCTGGAACATCTCGCGCGACCAGAGTCGCGGCTCCCAGTATTCGCTGCGGCAGTGGATCGCCGTGTGCTCGCGGTCCGTGAAGAGGCCGCCCGGGCCGACCTCTTTGATAACCTGCACCCCGAGCGTCTCCTCGTTGATGTCGCAGCCGCGGATTAAGCGCTTGACTGCGCCGGCGTACTCGTTGTCGAGGATCATCTGCAACGGCGAGCCGATCTCGTCCATCGACAGCAGCCCCGCGGCAAGGTCCGTGCCGCCACCGCACATGAGGCGGCTAAGGGTGTTGAATGCCCGTTGGGCGCCGGCCTCTGCGCCGGGCTGTTTGGCATCGATCACCGAACCGCTGGCCACCAGTGCGGCCCGGTAGTGCCGGGCCATGTCGGCAACGACCATGGCGATCAGTGCGGCTTCGGGTCGCGCGGAAGCATACATCAAGGAACGCAGGTCCATCGGGACCGTGATCGCCCTGAGGGTCAGCGTGTCCGCGCCCGTGAAGACCCGGGAGATCACGTCCATGAACAGGCTTTCGGCAATCGCCAGTGCCGCCGCGCCGGCCACCGTCACCGGGGCGGTACAGCCCGCCATGGGCATGTGGCACAGGTGGGCTGGGAACCCGCGCTCCGCGCAGTACAGGTACTGCTCCGCCTCGCCCGCGCGCAACGTCAGCGTGGTCGCGAAGTGGGCGATCGTCCCCGCGTAGTTCCTGAAGTCTCTATGCTGGACATCGGCGATGACTCGACACATGTCGAGGATGTACGGGCACAGACGCATGTCCCAGATGGAACCTGCGTCCCGGTACCCGTTCTTCCAGGCCAGGTAGCGCTCGTACAGAGGATGGAGTTTGTGCGGCAGTCCATCGACGGGGCAGCCCAGGACGTCGCCCCCGCCGACGTGCTCCAGCGCGCGTGCCAGCTTCGCATAGGACGCGAGGCGTTCCTGCGTCCAGGGCAGGTATTCGCCGCTGTCCGGGTCCAGGTACCAGCCCATACGGATGGGTGCATACGTCGATAGCCGCGGCGCGTACGCCTCCCAGTCGAACGGCCGCGAGTCGGCCATGAAGCGTTCCACGAATGCCGGGGACAGCCGTGCCATCTGGTTCGGCATGTCGACCTGTACGCCCGCCTCAGCCAACCGCGTGAGCATGGGCGCATTCTCGATCCGCATGCCCACTTCGGATACAATGCGGATCACGGCGTCGTGGACCAGCCCGATCTCGCCGTTGTCGAGCACGCGGGTGTAGGTACGGATTCTCATGGTGTCGTCCCCATCGTTCCGGTCGTGATCGCGCTCGTCATCGGCGAAGCGGTGCTCGCAATCGGGCCCCTCGATGCCGGGGCGCCGTCCCGTATGTGTCCGTCCAGCCGTCACGGCCCGTCGACTTAATGGCACCCAGAGCCCGCGAGGACGCGGGCGCTCCAGAATTCGTGCGGTATCCGAGCTAGAGCGCCCGCGTCCTCGCGGGCTGATTTGGTGCCCCGCTGTAATATCGACGCGCCGTTCAGGCGGTCTGGGCGCGATGCCGTGTGTTTCCTCAGGCCAGCCCGAACAGCCGGATGGCGTTCTCCCTGGCGATCTTGCGGAAGACATCTTCGGTGATCCGGCCCGCATCGCGCCATTCGAGGAGCAGTTTCTGGGCTGGAAATTGCATGCCGACGCCGCACAGATCGGTGCCGAACAGGAGGCGGTCCTGGAACTCGGTGAGGAGCCTGGCGCCGTACGCCGGGTCGCGTGCGAGCGGCTGGGCCGCGTCGGACAGTTCACCGTAGAGGTTGCCGTACCTCCGGAACAACGTGGGGACGACGCCTTCCTTCTCGATCGGGCCGGTCGGCCGCGGCCAGGGCGTCTGGCCACCGGTGGGGAAGAATGGCGGCTTGCGCTCCGCCGGTGTGACCAGCGGTGCGACTTCCGTCCAGAACACCGGCCCGTGCCCGATCATGATCAGTTTCGGGAACCGCTGCAGGCTGTGCTCGAGTTGCGGCAGCCCGGGTTCGTCATAGAGACCGAAGTCGCCGCCGATCTGATCCGAGCCGTCGAACGTGACCGGCAGCCCGACATCCTGCGCGTGCTTGAACAGGTTCTGGACCATCGGGTCGCGCATGGGCACGTTGGGCATAATCTCGCCCACGCCTTTGCAGCCCTTGTCGCGGTAGTGGGCCAGCACTTTCCACAGCGGCGCATCCACGGAGTTGGTCATGGCGCGCGGGTCAATGTTGCAGAACGGGAAGAGCCGATCCGGGTACTGCTCGACCATCTCGAGGATGTCCTCATTGGCCTGCGGCAGGTAGATCTCCGGGTTCACGACCGGCAGCAACGCCCCTTTCTCGATGCCGGCGGCATCATAGCGTTCGATCACCTGCTTGGCGGTGCACATCCCGTACACGGGCGGCGGCTTCCGATAGGCGTGCGCGTGACTGTCGATGAACAACATGTTGCTCTCCTCTCAATTTGATATCGATCCCGTTCCCACAAGACAAGGGTGATAGATTAGGGCGAAAGACTGTGGGGCCGAACGGCTTTCCCTAATCTATCACCCTAACGCGGGCCTTGCCCGCAACCCAAGAGGTCAGAGGTCAGCCCAGAGCCTCTATTCCCGAGACATATGTTGTTTTTCATGACAGTTCTCGTGGATCAAGGCACTAATCTTTCGCCCTGGACCGTCGGCGAGTGGGGCAGTGCGCTCGTCGTCGGCTTTCCACGTCGAACTTGCCACTACCGCTGTCAATGATTGTCCTACAGGCCAAACAGCTTCACCGCGTTCTCACGGGCAATCTTCTTGAACACCGACTCGCTGATCTTTTTCGAGTTGCGCCATTTCAGGAGGAGTTCCATGCTTGGGAACGGCATGCTCACGCTGCAGTAGTCCGTGCCGAACAGGATGCGGTCCTGGAACTCCTCCAGGAATCTGGGCCCGTACTCCGGGTCGCGTCCCAGCGCCACGCTCGCATCGGACAGTTCGCCGTAGAGCTTGGGGTATCGGCGCATGAGTTGGGGCATCACGCCCTCCTCCTTGATCGGCCCATCGGGCGGTTGGTACCCCACCTGCGCGCCGTCCGGCCGGAAGGTCGTCTTCCTCTGCGCGGGCGTGTCCAGGCGCCCGATTTCGGACCAGAACGTCAAGCCGTGGCCCATGATCACCAGGTCCGGGAATCTTTGCAGAGTGTGCTCCAACTGCGGCAGCCCCGGATCATCGTAGAGTCCGAAGTCGCCGGTCGGCTGATCCGAGCCGTCGAAGGTCACCGGCAGCCCGACAGCCTGCGCGTGTTTGAAGAGGTTCTGCACCATGGGATGCATGAACGGCAGGTTGGGCATGATCTCCCCGACGCCCTTGCACCCTTGGTCCTTGTAGTAGCGCAGGAGCCGATCCAGCGGCGCGTCCACCGAGTTCGTCAACGCGCGCGGGTCGATATTACAGAACGGGATGATCCTGTCCGGGTACTGCTGCGCCATCTCGAGGATGTCTTCGTTGGACTGCGGCAGATAGATCTCCGGGTTGACCACGGGCAGCAGCATTCCCTTCTCGATTCCCACCGCGTCATAGCGGGCGATCACCTGCTCGATGGTAGGAAAGGCAGCCACGAACGGCGTCGGCTTACGGTACGCATGTGCATGGACGTCGATGAACATTCCACTCCTCCTCAGATTGATGGGAAGAACCGATGGGAACCTGCCTGTTCCGAGTCACGAGGGAGAAAGATAGCCCTCGATGTGGCATTAGTCCCGTCGGACGCAAATTGCGGCCTGTTGGCTTGCCATATCTGGAATGTCCAGTCGATTCGGGGCTTTCGAGGCGTACCGAAACCGTACGTCTCGGAAGGCCCGGAGCGGCTGGGCGCCCAGAGATGGCAACCCGAAGGGCGGGCGGCTTCGTGGAGAAGTGGGGTCAACACAGTAATCTGGCCCAGAAGGCTTCTCTGAAAGGACAAGATGTGACAGCTGTGAACCATGGCAACCCTTCGGGCGGGCACCTGGTCGCGATCATTCAACGGCACGATCGACAACGATACTCCTGTATCGCCTTACGATCGTGCCGTTGAATGCTCATCGACCATCTGCCCGGCCAGCAGGCCGCAATTTGCGTCCGCCGGGACTAGTCACGGAGCGGCTTCAGCAGCCAGCGTTTGACGCTGATGGTCTGGCTGCGGGACTTCTCGTTCTTGCCGACAATGCGCACCGCCAGCCGGTGTGCCCCTGCCGCCAGTGTCACATCGCCGCAGGCAACGCGCTCGCCCTCGGTATCGACGCCATCGCAGTAGGCGTCGAAGGTCGAGCCTGTGTCCTGTTCGTCCACAGACACCTGCACGACGCCGTACTCGTTGGCGAGGACGAGCTCGACGAACAGGGCATAGCGGCCGGCGGCGATGTCGGGAGTCTGGAAGGTCATGACCGATCCGATCTGCGTCTTGCCCATGAACTGCGAGCCCAGGCTGTCGAGCCGCTTCGTATACGTACCTTCGCTGTGCTCCACCGGCAGCTCCCGCGCCTCGAAAACCAGGCCATCGAAAGGCGGCACGGGTTGGTGCGTGAGGGTCACGGTGTAGGCATCCACCGCGTCGAACGGCATGGCCAGCACCAGCTTGCCCGACGAGAGTTCCGCCGAGCCGTCACGCTTGTAGGGATCGTGTGGGAGCACGGGCCACAGCAACCGGCTGCCCTCGGGAATGGTGACCTTGAGACCGTAGTAGACGATATGGCCGCCCACCTCCGCCGCCGGCAGCACCAGCGCCTCTTCGCCCAGGCGAATCCGCCGACCATCGCCGCACGCAACATTGGCCCCACGGTACGGCATGGGCAGGTGCGCCTCCGCCCGACGGCCGCGCGGCGCCGTGAAGGTCAGAGTCAAAGCCTCACCCGCGGCGTCGGCCTCGGCACGGACGCGGAAGGGGCCGTGCCCGATCTGGCGGTTCAGATCCGCCGGGCCAAACTTAAGCGCCAGGCGCAGCGCCCGCGGCTCGACGTTGACGCTGGCCATGTCCGGGGTCCAGAGCAGGTCGATATCGGGGGTGAAGTTCGGGTTGATGTCCCCGGGGGTATGCTTGAGAAGCTCGGGGTCGCCGACGGTGAAGGTGGACCAGTAGGGCTGAAGCTTGGTATTCCCGCCGCCGATGACCAGGCCGAGCGCGTCATGGTAGATGTCGATCAGGTTCTGTCGGTCCTGGACCCAGCGGTAGTTGGGCGGCCGACACGGGTAGGCGGAGAACGTCCACTGCCACGGCTTGATGCGTTTGGTGGCGGCACTGATCGTCGTCAGCACCGTCGTGCTCTCGTCGGCCGCCGACGGCAACGCCGCAACCGCGCCGCTGCCGGAGCACAGCAACATGTTGGCCGCGTAGTCCGCGTCCACCAGCCGGGTCCCGCCCTCGCTGCGCCGCCAAAGTTGCTGTGCCAGGTAACCCCGCCCTTCGTCCGTCCAACTGAACCCGACATTGCCGATATCGACGCCGCCGTGGTAGAGCTGCCGCTCATCGATGCCGGGAGTGTTCGAGCCGTCCGGCAACAGGACGCTGGCATGGAATGCCGCCGCACGTTGCAGGGCGGCCAGAATCAAGGGCTCCCGCGAAAAGTGGTAGTGCAGGCCGAGCAGCTCGACGTAGACACGGCCGTAGCCAATCAGCGGCCCGCAGTGCTCCGACCAGTATCCCCCCTCCTCCTGCTCGTCAACCGTGCGCTCCAGGTAGCCGGTTGCCGCCGTGCGCCAGTCCGCGTCGTCAAAACAGATGCCGGCTACGTAGAGAGCCATCATGTTGTGGGCCGTCATGTTGCCCACCGAGGACGCAGCCGCCTTTCGGATATTGGTGAACCCGAGGCGCAGGCCTTCCTCCCAGCGCGCCCTGGACGGCGGTGGCAGGGCCTCGCGCACGAGTTGGTAGGCGCGGACCCAACGGCTGTACGTCCACGGCTGGTGGACCTGACCCCAGGTGGAGTTGTCCTTCTTGCGGAACGTCCAGGCACCCCGTTCATCTTGGGCATCGACCAGCGCTTCCCCCCCTTTGGCAATCGCGCTCAGCAACGGCTCGCTGTGATACCAGGGGTTGTTCGGATCTTCGATGCTCCAGGCAGCCGCCAGCGGCAGGAGCACATTCTGGTCATTGCAGATCCATGGTTTGCTGCCGAACTGGCCGGTCTCGGGGTCCTGAGACTTCAGCAACGGCTCAATGCCGGCCACCAGGCTCTTGAGCAGGAAGTCCCGCGGCGGCCAGGTGTCCCAGGCAGCCTCGGCCGTCGATCCCAGCATCGAGCACACCACGCTTCCGGCCACACACAGCGTCCGCTTCATGGCGCATCCTCATAGGTTTGGAAAACACGGTTTCAGGTTTCAGTGTTCAGCGCCCCTCGGGGCGCGGACCGCCCGGTCACACCAAGGTGAAACTGGCAACGATGCTCCCAGAGCCCGCGAGGACGCGGGCGCTCCAAAGTCAGACCCCGTGCCAGACCCTGGAACGCCCGCGTCCTCGCGTCCTCGCGGGCTCCTTCAGTTTCATAGGAGGTTTCAGAAATGCGCAACCTATTAAGCTTCAGATTATTCCTTGCCTGACACCCGAAACCTAAACCCCGAACACTCATCTCGCACGACGGGGTTTTGCAGGAGGCTCTGGCCCCAGGTTCAATGTCGGGAGGGCCGCCCTCACGGGACGAGGACAAGCTCCCCGGCGTTCTCGACTCGGTACGTGGCACCGCCCGTGCCGCGCCAGATCACCCACGCGTCGGGGTCGGTCTTCTTCACGCCGAGGTTGAACAGGATTTTGGGTGCAGCGTCCGGCTTGATGCCCAGGGCGGCGAAGGGAATGCGCCACTCGCAGGTCCACGCGTCGGCGCCCACCGCGGCCTTGTACGTGACAGCCTTCTGCAGCGCGGCCACGGCCGCCGCGGGTGCGCCGGCAGCGTCTGTGCTGACACAACGGCTGTCCGGGAAACCGTAAAGGTTGAAAATGGGCCCAGACTTGGGGCTGGAGACGTCCTGGAGCGCGACCTCCATGCCATTGTCCTGGCCCCAGGTGTTGGCGCCGGGCTTCAGGGCCGAAGGGTTCTTGACCAGGTGCCGGACCGCGATGTAGAGCGCCTCACTGTCGTAGCCCAGCCACGCCTGACTGGGCAGCCCGTCGGTCGGATTGCCGTCATACGACTCTTCCAGGCGCAGAGTCCGCCCGGCATCATTGACGGGCCACTCGTCGAGTTTGCCGTCGAGCGTTGGCGCGGCGGTCAGTCGGCGCGCAACCGCCTGCCGACCGTTATCGTCCGGCGCAACCCCGGTGTCAGCCCCAGGCTTGGGCGCGGTCTCGAACTCGCGCTTGACCTCGTCGTCGCTGAGGGCGCACGACCAGATCTTGACCTCATCCAGCCAGCCCACGAAGAAGCCGGGCGTCTTGGAGTTGGCCGGCTCGCCGCCCCACGCTTCGCGGCCGATGACGAGCGGCTCGGAATTCGCGGCGCGCGGCGCCGGGTTCTGCTTCTCGCCCACCTTACGGCCGTCCGCGTAGAGGCGGATGCCTTCGCCTTGCCTGGCCACGGCCACGACGTGCGTCCATTCGTTCTGTCGCAGCACCGGATCGCTGTTGAAGTTGAACGACCACTTGCCGGACTCCGCCTCGGTGGCCTCAAACCCGAGCCGGTCGCCGACCTGCGAGAGAATGAACGGCGCGGCCGCGTGACCGAGCCGCTTGCCGACCAGTCCGCGCCGGCCTGCCAGCGTGGCCGGCTTGACCCACAACGCGACCGTCATGTCGGTCGGGCAGAGCTGTGCGAACGCGCTCACGGTCAGGAACGATTCGCCGTCGAACGCGACGGATCGGCCGCAGCCCTGCGGTGCGCACGTGACCTTGCCGTTCACGAAAGCATCGAAACCGTTGCCCAGCGTGCTCGCGAAGCCGGCCTTGCTCAGCCTCTCGAAGTCGAAGTGCGCCATCGGCCCGGCGCCGCTGACGAACAGCGGGACTACGGAACGCAGCCGCAGGGGCGCGGCCGCGGGACCGGCCCGAAGTGTGTATGAGACGTTGTGGCGGCCGCGGGCGGCCGTGGGCATGGCCAGCGACACGGTCAGTTGCGCCGGCGTGCCGGGCTCGAGCGTCACCGGCGGCGGCGTGCCGGCCATGGTCCATCCTTCCGGCAGATCGAGGCTCTCGACCGCCGCCGTCCACGGGGCGGCATACGGACGGGTCAGGGTGAGGACAAACGCCAGTGTCGCGCTGCCCTCCGGTGCGGCCAGGAAGGCGGGTGTGCCGCTGGCGGGCGAGCTGAGTTCGAGTCCCATGGCCTTGCCGATCCGGCCCAGGGGCAGCGGTTGCGGACAAGCCGCCAGCTTCGGCAGCACGGCAGTCAGCACGTCGAGCTCGGCGGCCTGGTCAGCGCCCGCGGTGTCGGGTGCCGCCGCCAGGCGCTGGATGGCCGCCTGCACCGTGGGGTCTGCGGCCGAGTCAGCCGCCAAGCCCGCGTCTTGGAAAAGCTGCTGCACGGTCGCGGTCATGGCGGCGCTTCGCTGGGGTGGCTCGACCCACGCGTCCTTCATGCCGTCACCGGTCAGCGGATAGCGCACGGACTGGAACCGGTTCTCGCGAACCAGGACGCGCACGGCCTCGGGGCCGACGAGGATACCCTTGTCTGCATTCGACACGGAGTTGCCCTCGATCACGACATCGCAGCCTCGGCCCGTCGCGTGAATGCCGCTGTTGTTCTCGCACTGGTTCCGGCGCAGCACCACGCCCCGCAGCAGGTAGCCGCCCGTCTCCGTTGACGCCGCGCCGCCGTGCGCGCCGATCTGGGCCTCCGTCGCCCAGGTATTGTAGACGCCATGGTAGTAGTTGCCTTCCAGGATCCGGTTCCCGAGCATCTGGCAGTACCAGGTCGGCTGACCGGCCTTGCCGTAGGTCAGGCCCCAGGAACGAAAGCTCGACATGCGTGCCCCCACATTGTCGGCCATCACGCAGTCCACGAACACGCCGTAGGACTGGACCGCCCCGACATCGGCCAGGTCGTTGCCGACGATCAGCCAGCGCTGCATCAGGTGCGTCAGCGACACGGCCGAGGACGCGTCCGGAATAACATCCCAGGGCCGGTCGACGACGAGCCGGTTGCCGTCGACCTCAACGATCCGGCGCCACTGGCCCTGGCCCTTGCCGTCGAGGATGTACACCCCTGAGCCGACCTTGCCCGGCTTGGCGGGCACGGTGATGCTCTGTGCGTCGGCGGTCACTTCACGCCCCTGGTACGCGCCACCCCCGCCATCGGAGGTGATCGCCTCGCGGTCGCCGCCGTGCTCCATGCGGTACGTGTTGTGGCCGACGTACATGTGCTGCAGGTTGCCGTAGCCGCTGCCGCCGCTGCCGCCCCAGGTCATCAGGTCCGCACCGAGGTACTCATTGTGCTCGATGACGATGCCGTCGCCCTGGAACACGCCGCTGCCGCCCCAGCGCCCGCCGCGCAGGCGGTTGTTCGCGATGCGGACGCCGCGGCCCTGCGTCAGGCTGATGACGTTGCCGCTCGAGAGCAGATCGCAGTCCGTGACCTCGACGTTGGCGCCGCCCAGTTCCATCAGCCAGTAGCCGCCGCCGAAGCCGCGCGGGTGCGGCGAGCCGTCGAGGAACCGCTGCGCGATCTCCTCCGGCTTCAGGTGCCCGCGGTAGACCACGGCGCGGACGACCAGGCGCCGGCAGAAGACGTTCCCGGCCGTCTCGCCCGTCTTGTCGGCCGTCAGGAACTTGCGGTAGCGTGTGCAGTAGAAGGTCAGGTCTTCGATTCCGAACGAATGGCTGCCGCTGAGCAGGGCCGGGGGCGCATTCTCGAGGTCGGGCCAGAAGATGCAGGTCAACTCATGGCTCTCACCGCGCAGCACGGTCTGCGTCGGAATGACCAGGCTGTCGGTGACCTTGTACCGGCCGCGCGGCAGCCAGACGACACCGCCGCCGTTGGCCTGGGCCGCGGCCAGCGCTGCCCGGATCGCGGCCGTGTCGTCCTGGTTGCCCATGCCTTCGGCGCCGAAGTCCAGCACGCTGAAGCGGTCCTGCGGCCAGGCGGCGGGTGCCTGCACCGTGATACGGACGGCGCCGGACCAGGCGGCCTTGCCGCCGAACCCGTTGTGGAGGTAAAGGTCATACTCGCCCGGCGTCAGGTCGGCCGGAACGGCGAACGTCGCGGCCCAGCCATCGGCTTCGGTCGCATCGAGCGTGATGCTGCGCGGCCCAACGAGTGCGGCGCGGGTCTTGGCGGCCGGCTCGAGGGAGAAGTTCTTGCCGAAGGCCCGGACCCAGCCGCCGGGGCTGGCCGTCAGCCCCTGATCGCCCTGCGCCCACCAAAGGACCGGCACGTTCAACAGTCTGGAGATCGTCCCGTCGCCGGCCGTGATGCGGTAGGCGAACACGCCTGTCTTCAGGCCTGACGGCAGCAGAAACTTGACCGACTCGTCGTTCGGCTGGAACACGCTCGCGGCCTGCGCGTCACCGGGCCACGGCGGTTCAGCGGCGGGCGGCTGCCCCGGCGCTTCGTCCGTCAGTCGGCCCACGACGACTTGGGGCGCAGCCCCGAACCCGGCGCCGCAGGCGAGAACGGTCTCGCCGGGCCTGATGGGGTCGCTCGCCCAGAAGACGGTTGGTGCTGCGCCGCGGCAGGTCAGTCCCGCAAACATGATTCCAGCCAGGCCGACGACGAGGATTCGAGTGTGCTGATCCATGCGAATGTCCCCTGGTTTGCGGCACGGTCGTTGAGTTGCGCCAAGGAAGCTAGCGCTTGAACCTGCTGTTGCGCAAGTGCGAATGGCGCAAAAGACGCGATGCGTCAGCTATGGGTGGAGCACAGACCCCTGCCACCTTGTGTGGCAGATGAACGGGGTCATTGGCTACTTCGCCGCACCTTCCGCCCGAACAGGTTGCGGCGGACCACCGGCTCGAGCGCCTCGGCCATGCGGTAGAACCCGAGATCGGTCGGGTGCGCACCGTCCACGGTGCACTCCTCGAAGTCCTCGCCCATGAGGTGACCGCCGTTGACAAACGAGATGTGTCGGTCGCCCGCCTTCCGGCGCGCGTCCACGACGCCCTTCTGGAACTCAACCGCCTGGCGGCGGGTTTCGCGCGCGCTCTCCTGGAACCGGTCCACGGATGGGAGCACTCTGGAGATCACGACGATCGGCGTAGCGGGGTGCGAGGTGCGCAGGATCTCGATGAGCCGCGCCAGGGTGGCCTTGATGCCGTCCAGCCCGGCGTTGGCTTCGTAGTCGAGCAGATACAGGATCGGGTCCCTGATCTGGGCGATGACGTTCGCGACCTCGGGCTCGCCCTTGCCGCTGCCGGAGAAGCCGAGGTTGATGAACTCGACGTTCAGCTTGCGGCTGAGGATGTTGGTGTACGCCATGCCCGGGCGGGCCGCGCACCCGCCCTGCGTGATGGACGTGCCGTAGACCACGACGCGGCCCGGCATTGCGTAGTCCGCGGGCGGCAGCACCTGCGCGCCGCTGTTCACGCCCACCTCGATCTCCTCGACACCTTGGTACAGCGGCATGTTGAGCGTGACCTGGCGCAGTCCGGAACCCGGGTCGTTGCACAGCGTGTGTTCGTACCCGTCCTTGGAGAGGTCCATGCGCGTCGTGCTGCGGTAGCGCATGGCGCCCGGCTCGCCCAGGTAGCAGTCGACGCCACACTGACCGGTCGACGGCATGTGGTCCATCCCGGCCTTGCCGCGGAGCTTGACGCGTACGGCCAGCATGGACGCATCGGTCTGGAACTGGATCTGGCCGCCCGCCGTGGAATTGGCCAGGCCGTCGACCGACGCCGGCAGCGGCGCCGGGGTCTGCACCGGCAGCCGCCGGTAGATCCGGTCGGTGCCGAACCACGCGAACCCGGCAAGACGCAGGGGCGGCTCTTTGGGCGAATACCAGGTGAGAACAGGCTGGGACGGTTGAGTCTGGGCTGACATGGGTGCTGTACTCCGTGTGTGTTGCCGACCACGTTCGTGGCCACGCCCGAACCGGAACGCAGGCTTGGGCGGATGTTGCGTGTCGGGTGTCGAGGGGCTGAAGCCGGCCGGCGAACCGCCGCGCCGGGTCCAGCGCCTGAGTCTGTTGGCGAGCAAAGTAGTCCGTGACGCGGGAAAGGCAAAGAATCCGACGCGACCGTGCCGGTGGGCAAAATCATGGATGGCAAAACCATGGGACAGATGAGGGACGGTGGCTGGCGCGATGGGGCGAGGCAAGAGTGGTTCCTGTTCGGGACGCTGCGCGGCACGGCCCAGGCTCGCAGTCTCCGCCGCGGTGGATTCACGTGGTCCGGGTTACGCACGGTCAAGGGGGCAAAGCCGAGACCGCCTTCAGGGCGTGTCGATTCAGTGAGGCGGCAGGTTTTCCAGAGTGGCGGGAGCGGTCGCAGACGCTGAGCCTGTCGAAGGGCTCGCTCCCGCATGCCGGACCGCGCCGGTCCGGTCACTTTGGGCATGGTTGCGCATCTGAGGTGGCTAGATCGACAGGCCCTGAAGGCTGGACTACGAACCCAGAGACGCCATGTTGCCATGGGCCAGCCTGGCCCCCCATGCGGTTTGCGGAGTGTGCACGGCGCTCGGGCCGGGCGCACTCCGCAAACCCGTCGGGAGTGCAGAGGGTCAATGACCCTTTGCCGCGGGTGCGGGGCGCGCAGCCCCGCATTCCCCGCTTCACGTGCCGCCAAGCGGGCAGGCTTGGAGGCAGCGTTCGAGGGTGACATTGCCGTACATCGGGCTGTTGTAGCAGCGGACCTGGAGCGGGTCTTTTTGGGCCAGGGCGTCTTTCTTTTCCGCGTCCGTCAGCGTGTCCGGGACGGGCAGTGGCGGGACCGTCCACCCGGAGAGCGTTGCGCCTTCGCCCTCGACCATAGCCAGCGCGCGCGCCCACTGGCAGCGCACCTCCTGGCGTGCGAACACCGCACGTGTCCCCGCAGTGCCAGCGGCTGCGTCCGCGGTGCGGGTCTTGTCCAGCGCGTTGACCGGGCACGCATCGGCGCAGCGCGTGCAGCCCTTGGGGCACTTCACTGCGTTGGCGCGTGACGGTGTGGCGGGCAGTTTCGCACTGGTCAGCACGAACGCGAAGCGCTGGCGCGGTCCGAACTCCGGCGTCAGCAGCATGCCGTTGTGACCGATCGCACCGAGCCCGGCGGCGGCGGCGAACGGCGCCTGGGCGCGCAGGTCAGGGTACGCACCCACGTACGGCGCCGTGCCGCTGACCGAGTCCGGCACGAGATTGTTCAGCGGAATGGCAGTGTGCCCCTGGGCCGTGAGCCAAGTGGCCAGGTCCTGTGCCGCCCAGAACGTTTCACGAATCGTCTGGTAGCTCACGAACTGGTACGACATGCCGCACTCCGCCTCCTGCTTCCCGGCCAGTTCGACCACGCGCTTCGGCAATTCCGCCGCGATGGCGATGAGGCTGCGCGCGTCGGGCACGAGCTGCCGCAGGGCGCGGCCTTCCGGGGAGTCGAGCGTCTCGAGGTCCGCAACGCCCAGCAGGTCGACGTGACCGAGCCGGCCCCGGACCGTGGTTGTGAGCGCGTCGGGCGCCAGGCCGTCGAACGGACCGGAGATGTCGAGCGTCTGCTCCGGGAGCGGCGCGCGGCAGATGACCGACTCGGTCAGGAGCGTGCCGTTGTCCGCGCCCGCCCAGCCCGCCTGCACCGCCGCGGCAGGGCCAAGGTTGACCTGGCGCCAGATCTGCATGGCGTCGTGGCCGCTGTCGTCCAGGTACCGGGTGATGTCGAGGATCCCGATCATGAGCCGGCCCACGGTCATATTCGCCATGGCCCCGCGGTTCGCCGTGGCCAGCGGTGTGTTCTGGCCGAAGAACGCCGGCACGGCACGGCCGATGGTGATCACATGGTCGAAGTCGCGGAACAGCGCGTCGGTGCGAAAGCCCTCAAAGAAGTTCTGGCGCACCGACTCGAACTTGGACAGCGGCTGGATGGTGATGCGGTCGGCACCGGCGCGGCGCGCGTGCTCGACGAGCGCGGCCAGCATGGCCTCGGGTGTCGCGGTCGGCGCGGGCTTCTTGCGGCGCGGGCCGGGCGAGTGCGGCTTGTCCCAGCGCCGCACCGGCTTGGCCATGCAGTACTTGAACGAACTGCACATGTACCCGGCCGCGCCGTGCGAGACGCGCGGCACGCCGCGGTCGAGCGCATCGTAGATCTTCTCCTCGGTCAGGTCCATCTCGTCGGCGAGCCGGTTCATGTCCAGATGGCACTGCTCGCCCCAGAAGCAGCGCCAGCGGTTGATGTTCGCGTACTCGAACTTCTTGCCCTCAATGGTGAAGCCCATCGTCTCCGGTTTCAGCAGGTGCCGCGACTCGTAGTTCTTGCCGTAACACGCTTTCTCGCACTGCCCGCACCGGTCGCAGAGCGGGTCGCCGCGGTAGAGCGGGTCGGGGACGAGCGCGGCCGTGGTGACCAGCGAAATGATGCGCTGCCGCGGCCCGTACTTCGGCGACATGACCATGCCGTGCCAGCCGTACTCGCCCAGCCCGGCGGCCACGAACGCGTTCATGTGACTGAACGACGCTGCGTGCGCGTACGGCACGTCCTTGTGCGGACGGTGCCGCCAGTAGAACGTGCACGGCATCGGCACGGTGGTGTGGCCGCGGCCGAGCAGGAACCGCGTCATGCGCAGGCAGATGGTATCCAGCTTCGGGATCATACCGATCTGGAACGGGCCCGGGTAGTTGCTGTTCGGCTCGCCGCCCCACTCGACCGACGCGTCCGGGTGATGTACGGCCATCACGACCACGGACTTGGCTTCCGGCAAGTGCGCCTGCGGCGTCAGCATCCGCGGCGCGCCGTCGTACCGCGACACCGGCGCAATGCCGACCAAGTCGGCGCCTTCGCCCAAGGCCAACTTCTTCACTTCGGCAGTCAAGGCTTCGAGGTTCATGTGAGTGCTCCGATGGTTGCCGGGACGAGGGCGGGTACGGGGCCTCTGCCCCCGCGCCCCCGCCGGGAAGGACCATTGGCCCTTCCCGGACCCATCCCGATGTGTGTCGTTGCCGAGGCGAGGCGTGTAGACGAGGCTGCGGGGCATGCGTGACGGGACGAGACGGCGCGGCGCGCGCCGTCTCGTCCCGTCACGCGGTGGCCGTTCGTACTGGGCCAAGCGGGCACGCCCGCTTGGCCCAGTACGAAACCGGAGTGTGACACGTTGGCGCGCCGCGTCGGAGGCGGAAAAGGGTCGTGCATGCAGAGTGGCGACATATGGACTGCGGTGGCAAATCCGCCAGCAGCGGATGCGACACCGCTTTGGCTGGAGCGCGACGACACCGCACGCGCCCCGCCGGCGAACGGCCGACGCGACCGCGATGCGTGACCCGGAACGTTCGGGATCGCCTGGCTCGCGGGGTACCGCCTCGCAGCAGAAGGCAGTCGGCGAGACGCCGGCGCTCCAGGTTCTCCGTAGCCGACGGTTGCGGCGGACTTGCCGAGATTCGTGATTGTGCGTTTGCCGTTCATCGTGTCCTGGCAGTAAATTAACCTTTTGAGCAAGATACACCTCGCTGTGCCATACAGGCAACGGCAATTGTGTTGTGGAAAAGGGTACTTATGTGACATACAACGAGACACTGCATCAGCGCCTGTCGCGGCTTCCGAGCGGGGTTGCGTTCGGGCTGCGCTCGGTGGGCAGCATCGAACTGGACCCGGACGACAGCACGCCGGAGCGGGTCCTTGACTTTGTGCACGTGGTCTGGACGGTCGAGGGCGCTGGCTGGGCGTGCATCGACGACGCGGAGTACGAGTTCCCGCCGGAACACACCGCCGCGTTCCTGCCCGGCGCAACGCACTGCCTGCGCGCCGGCGAGCAAGCCTGGCGCTACCGGTGGATCACCCTGGACGGACCCGCGGCGGTGCTGGTTGTGTCCGGGTTGGGCCTGGACACAACGCCAGCATTCTCCGGGCCGTGCCCGCACGCGCTGTTCGACGAACTCGCGCAAGCCGTGCAAGCCATTGGCGCGGACAGCGAGAAACGCGCCACGGTGCCCGCGTACCGGCTGCTGGTCGAGGCCGCGTCCAGCCGGGCTCACCGTGCGGACTCCGCACAGCAGTCGGACTGGGTCAGCTCGATCCAGCGCCTGATCGAGGAGAATGCCGAGGACCCGGACGTCGGGATTCGCCAGATTGCGGAGATCGCGGGCATTGACCGGACCACGCTCGCGTACCGGTTCCGGAAAGCGACCGGTGTGGCACCCAAGGAGTACCTGACCGCACTGCGCCTGCAGCGCGCCATGACCCTGCTGCGCACCAGCAACGCGTCCGTGGCTGCGGTCGCGGAACAGTGCGGCTTCTCCTGCGCCAACTACTTCATCAAAGCCTTCGCCAAACGCGTCGGGACAACTCCGCACCGCTTCCGCCGCCAGGCGGTGTGAGGTCGAGGCCCGTGGCGCGGCCATTCCGCTGTCCGTCGCCACCGCTCGAATCGCCTCCTCCTTCCGCCATCTCTTCCAAAGAGTCCTTCGACTTCTGTGACAGAATCCCCGAAAAGTCGTTCGCGTTCTGTGAGGGCTACCCAGTTCTGCAGACCACATCACCCACTCGCTTGCATGCTGCCGTCATGGGTACTATCGTCCTGCTCGAAGTCCAGGCACGCGCCTATTCGACGGCCCGGGGCAGACCACGCTTCGCAGGCAAGCGGCATCGGGCACGGGCACGGAAAACTCGATGCGGAGTATGCGGGATGAAACGAATGCTGTTGACCCTGTTGTCGCTCACGGCCGGCGTGATCCTGGCGCAGGAGCTGCCCCCGGCGGAAATCGTCAGTGGCGACGCCAAGTACGCCGGGCACTTGCAGGGAATCTGCTGTGACGAGGATGCCGTCTACTGGTCCTTCACGGCGGTGATCCTGAAGACCGACTATGCGGGCAAGACGCTGCTGGAGGTACCGATCAGTGCGCATGCGGGCGATATCTGCATGCATGACGGCAAGATCTACATTGCGCAGGCCCTGTCCGGCAAGGCGGACATCGAGAAGACGGGCGGCAAGAGCTGGGTCGTCGTCATGGATACCAGCCTGAACGAAGTGAAACGGTATGCGATACCGGATACGCCGCACCCGGACGGCATCACGTTCCTCGACGGAAGCTTCTACATCGGCGAGGACAAGTACGGCAAAGACCCGCACCCGATCAATGTCGTCAATCAGTATGACGCGAATTTCACGCTGCAGAAGACCCACACCTTCGAGATCGGCACCACGCAATACGGCGTCCAGACCATGGGTACAGCGCTGGGCCATCTGTGGATGGGGTTCTACATGAATCCCAGGAAGCACGGCATCGTCCGGTTCGACAAGAACATGACCTTCGTCGAGGGCTTCCCCAGTCCGAACGTCTCGGTCGGCATCTGTGCAGCACCGGCGCGGTTCTCCGGCGCCAAGCCGCGCTTCCTGGTTGGAGAGAACATCAGCGTCGAGACGGAAGCCAAGACCAGACTCTTCGCCGGCCGCATCCGCTTCTACGAGTTCGACGACCAGGCGTTCCAGCAGCTCGGGAAGTAGAGGGTCTCTGTTGCCTATTGCCTCTCACCTGTCGCCCCTTCCCCCTTGCATCCCGCCGAGGTGATGCTATATCTTTGACCAGCAAGGGATTGAGGCGGATACCAACGGATCACCCTGCCCTTGAGCCCCTCTCCCAAGAGTATGGCTACACTCGATACAGCATCGGTCTATGGAGCGCGCATGACATCGGCAACCATCAAACTCTTTCTCCCGCGCGGAGACGCGAAGAGCCTGCGCACGGCCGAGATCTCTAACTGGACCGGCAAGGCTGTCGCGGCACCCCGCACGGAACTGGACGAACTTCTTGCTCGCGAGGAACTCGACAAAGCCGGAGTCTATATCCTCATTGGCAGCGACCCTCTTACCAGCGCCCCGCGCGCTTACATCGGCGAGGCGGAGATCATTCGCGATCGCCTGAAGCAACACAAGACAAAGGAGTTCTGGGTTTCGGCCATCGTCTTCGTGAGCAAGGACGAGAATCTGACGAAGGCCCACGTGAGGTATCTCGAAAGTCGCCTACTCGCCGAAGCCGCTCAGATCAAAAGATTCACGCTTGAACAGAACCAGGCTGGCGGCTCAAAGCTTCCTGAATCAGACCGCGAGGACATGGAGGTGTTTCTGGAACGTATTCGGCAACTCCTCCCCGTCCTCGGGTGCGACATTCTCGCGCCGATCGCTCAACCCGCCGCGAAAGCTCAGCCTGGTGGCGTACTCCTCTGCTGTATCAAGGGAGCCGAAGCGCGGGGCCAGCGTACGGTGAACGGTTTCGTCGTATTCCAGGGCTCCACCGCCGTCTTCGTGGATCGCCCATCCGCCGAGAGCTATCCCTACGTCGTCGCCCAGCGCAAACAACTCATCGCCGATGGCACGCTTATCGGCAAGGACGGCTTCTGGGTCTTCACCAAGGACACGGAGTTTTCCAGTCCATCTGCAGCGGCGGTCGTCATACACGGCGGGAGCGCAAACGGACTCACCGCGTGGAAAACTGAGGGTGGTAAGTCGCTCAAACAGCTCGACGAACAGGCCTAACATACGAAAGAGTCGCCGGGGACGGGCAATCTGTGTCAACGGGTCAAAGCGGGCTGGTTCGCTCGCGGGCGGAGGCACGGGCACGGGCAGGAGAACACGCATTGACTGGAGGACCGAACGGATGAGACCATGCGCACTGTGGGTCGGACTGCTTGCCGTGTCGGGGGCGGGTTTCCTCGCGGGGTGCCGGACGGGCGAGCGCGGTGCGGATGTCGCACGAGCACCCGAGCCGCCGGCTGACTTCTACGTGGCCACCCGCGGCAACGATGCCTGGTCGGGCCGGCTGGCGCAGCCGAACCGTGACCGGACCGACGGTCCGTTCGCCACGCTCGAGCGGGCCCGGGACGCGGTGCGCAGGCTGACGGCGGCCGGCCCCTTGGCCGCCGGCGGCGTGACGGTCGAAGTGTTGGGGGGCGCCTATGAACTCTCGCGGCCGTTTGAACTGACGAAGCAGGATGCCGGCACGGCTGAGGCGCCGGTCGTGTACCGGGCGGCGAAGGGCGCAGAAGTGCGTCTGGTCGGCGGGCGCCGCGTCACCGGCTGGGGACCGGTCCTTGACTCGGCCGTGCTGGCGCGGCTGGATGAATCGGTGCGGGCGAAGGTGGTGCAGGCGGACCTGAAGGCGCTCGGGATCACGGACTACGGCGATATGGGCGGCGGGTTCGGCGTGGAGAAGGGGCCGGGCCTCGAGCTGTTCTTCGCGGACCAGCCGATGACCCTGGCACGCTGGCCGAACGAGGGCTTCGTCAGGGTTGTGGATGTGCTCGGGTCGACGCCGGTCGACGTCCGCGGCACCAAGGGCTGCAAGGAAGGGATCTTCGAGTATGAAGGCGACCGCCCGGCGCGGTGGCAGGCGGAGAAGGATCCCTGGGCGCACGGTTTCTGGTTCTGGGACTGGGCCGATCAGCGGCAGCGGATTGCCGGCATCGATCCGGCCAAGCATGTGATCACCCTGGCCCCGCCGTTCCCCAGCTACGGCTACCGGCGGAACCAGTGGTTCTATGCGTTCAACCTGCTGTCGGAGATCGACCAGCCCGGCGAATGGTATCTCGACCGGCAGACCGGCATCCTCTATTTCTACCCGCCGACCCCGGTCGACAAGGGCTGCGCGACGGTGTCGCTGCTGGACAACCTGGTGGTGATGAAAGACGCCGCGCACGTGACCCTGCGCGGCATGATCCTGGAAGCGGCACGCGGCACCGCCGTGACCATGGCGGACGGGACGGGCTGTCGCATCGCCGGCTGCACGATCCGGAATGTCGGCGGCTGGGCGGCGACGATATCCGGCGGCACGACGAACGGCGTGATCGGGTGCGACATCACGGCAACCGGCGATGGCGGCGTGCTGCTCAAGGGCGGTGACCGCATCAGCCTGACACCCGCCGGGCATTACGCCGAGAACAACCACATCCACCACTACAGCCGCTGGAACCCGGTCTACCGGTTCGCCGTCTACGCGACCGGAGTGGGGCAGAAGGTCCGGCACAACCTCATCCACGATTCGCCGCACACCGCCATCAAGTTCGACGGCAACGACCACCTCATCGAGTTCAACGAGATCCACAGTGTCTGCTATATGGCGAACGACGCCGGGATGATGCATCCGTGGTGCAACTGGACGATCCGCGGGACCGTGATTCGATACAACTACCTGCACCATTCCATGAGCCTCGACGGCCCGGGCTGCGCGGGGCTGTACCTGGATGACATGACCAGCGGCGTGCACGCGTACGGCAACGTCTTCTACAAGGTCGTGCGCCCCGTCTTTGTCGGGGGCGGGCGGGATGACGTGTTTGAGAACAACATCATGGTTGACTGCCATCCCGCCGTGCACGTGGACGCCCGCGCCCTTGGCTGGGCGAAAGGCGCGGCGGAGGCGTGGAGCCGGGAAGCCACCGAGAAGGGAACGCTGTGCGGCATGCCGTACCGCCAAGCCCCGTGGACAGAACGGTTTCCGCAACTGACCAACATCCTTGCGGAGGAACCGGCGGCGCCCAAGGGGACCATCGTCAAGCGCAACATCATCTACCAGTGCGACAAGTGGGACGAGATCGAAGGCAAGGCCCGGCCCTACGTGACTCTCGAGGACAACCTCATCGCGGAAGACCCGCATTTCGTGGACGCGGCCCGGCAGAACTTCCAGCTCCGGGACGACTCACCGGCGTGGCGACTGGGGTTCCAGCGCATTCCCATCGAGAAGATCGGACTCTACAACGATGAGTTCCGGGCCTCGTGGCCGGTGAAGCATGCCGTCCGGCCCGCCGCCGCGCGACCGAAGGCGCCCGATGCACCGCCGCCCGCGCCACAGCCCCATCCAACCGCGGCATGCACCGCAAAGAAGGTTGTGGCGCCAGTGTCCATCGACGGCGTGGTCTCGGCCGGGGAGTGGCCGGAACCGGCGTTGCCGATGAAAGAGACGCCGGACCGGCAGCCGGTGAAGGGACCGCCGGCCACGCTGCGGGTCTGTCATGATGGAACCACGCTGTACGTCGCGATCACCGTGCCGGTTGCGGAGTCCGCAAAGCTGAAACCCGGCGCCGGCTGGGGCCAGGACGATGGCGCGGAGGTGGTGTTCCGGGATGCCTCGAGAGCCAAGCCCGGGCCAACCTTCGCCGTGCACGGGTTCGCCGCTGGAGCGCATGAGGCCATCGCCGACCCGGACGCCCCCCCGGATGCGACCGGAAAACTGGGAACCGCGAGCCGCTTTGCCGCCAAGGTCTCCGGGAATGAGTGGACCGGGGAATGGGCCGTGCCACTGGGCGCCGTGGGGATCAAGTACCGGCCCGGCCTGAAGCTCGGGTTCAACGCCGGCGTGTTGCGGACCGAGACGAACGAGTGGATCATCTGGGCTGGCGCGCTGGGATCCACCATGCAACTGGACAACGGCGGAAACGTCGTGCTGGAGTGAAACGCAAAGAGGACGGGCACCTGAGGAGTACCCCGACTTGCCGGTTCCTCGCGGGGCCATGTCCTTGCTCCGTGGCCACGCGCAACCCGGACCGCGTGAACGCGGCACTACGAGCCTGTCTTGTCGCGAATCTTGCGCCATATTGGGTCGCTCCAGGCCTGTGAGCGTGCGACGGAGTGCAACGAGGCGGGGCATCGGTGGCGCCGACCCCGGACACGGTATAGGCGCCGACCCGATCCTCTATCCTCGCGTCCGTTGGGTCCGTTTTGTCCGTTGGGTCCGTTTCCGGAAACAGGAGGTCGACAATGACGTGCGTATTCCGCAGAAGGTCAGGCACTGGGGCGGCAATGGCAGCGGGGCTCGGGTTGGCGCTCGGCTGGGCGCTGGTGACCGCGGCGGCGGATCCGGTGCAACCGGAGACGGCCGCTGCGGACGGGCCGCCGCGGATTCTCGCCACGGCGCCGGAGGTGGGCGCCAAAGACGTGGATCCGGCCTTGACCGAGATCACGATCACGTTCGACCGCGATATGGGGCGCGGCTGTTCGTGGACCGGCGGTGGACCGGAGTTCCCGCCCGTGCCCGAAGGGCAGAAAGCGACGTGGCGTGACGCGCGCACCGCGGTGTTGCCCGTGAAGCTGGAGCCAGGGCACTACTACCGCGTCGGCGTCAACTCGAAGAGTCACCGGAACTTTCGCAGCGCCACGGGCGTGCCGGTGTCGCCGTCGGCGATCTACTTCACCACGCGCGGTGCGGACGACGAACAAACCGCCAAGACGCAGAAGCCGGTGGTGACCGAAATGGTCCCGGCCAACGGCGCGACCGGGGTCGACCCGCGCACCACCGAACTGCGGATCACCTTCAGCGTGCCCATGGCCGGGGGGTTTTCATGGACCGGTGGTGGGCCGGAGTACCCGGCGGGACCAGAGGGCGAAGGCCCGCACTGGACCGAGGACCAGCGCACCTGCGTGCTACCCGTGCGCCTGGAGCCGGACCACGCCTACCGCCTCGGGTTGAACAGCCGCTCGCATAACAACTTCCAGAGCGCCGCCGGGGTGCCGCTGGATCCGGTCGTCTACACCTTCCGGACGGGCCAGTAACAGGACCTGCGGCGGAGAGGTCCGGCAACGTCAGCCGCCCTTGCCAAATGGTGGTTGTCGAACGCATCTGCCAGCACAAGATTCTCCCAGCACCGGAAAGGCGCAAACAATGATCAAAGGTTTGGCGCATGTGTGTCTGTCGGCTACTGACTTGGCGGCGGCGGAACGGTTCTACTGTTGCGGGCTGGGGCTGAAGAAAGCCTTTGACTTCATTGGCGACGGCCGAGTCGTCGGGTTCTACCTGGAGGTGTCTCGAGGCGGGTATGTCGAGGTCTTCCTGCGCGACGGGATCGACGCCAAGGCGAATGGCCCTATCCAGCATTTCTGCCTGGAGGTCGATGACATCGAGCAGACCGGCCTGCGACTCACGGAAAACGGATACGAAGTGACACCCAAGAAACTCGGCGCCGATCAGAGCTGGCAGATGTGGACCACGGACCCGAGCGGGGTGAGAATCGAGTTCCACCAGTACACGGACCGCAGTTCTCAAATCACTCACGAGAATTGCATCCTGAAATGAGTCGTCCAGCATGAATCAGAACGACCCCGTAACACGCAACACCAATCGGGTCTACTTGTGTGCTCCCATCAATGCACTCGTCGAAGGCATCTACGAGGAGAAGATCCCGTTGTCGCAGATCAAGCAGCACGGCGACTTCGGGCTGGGCACGTTTGACAGCCTGGACGGCGAGATGGCTATGCTCGACGGGCGAATCTACCAGATCAGCGCCACGGGCGAGGTCCACGTTGTCGACGAGCAGGCGTGCACGCCGTTCGCGTGTGTGACCTTCTACCGTCCCGTGAGCCAGGACCGGCTGGACGAGAACATGCCCTACGCCGATTTTCTGGCGTGGCTGGAGCGGCTGCTGCCGTCGCCGAACATCGTCTATGCTCTGCGGATCGAGGGGCACTTCGCGCACGTCCGGGTTCGCTCGATGCCAAAGCAGGCGAGCTACCGGCCGCTGGTTGAGGTGGCCCAGGAACAACCGGTATTCACGTTTACGGATATCGAGGGGACCCTGGCGGGGTTCTTCACGCCAGCGTTCCTGGGGTCACTGAGCGTGCCCGGACTACACCTGCATTTCCTCTCTGCGGACAGGCAACGGGGCGGACACCTGCTGGAGTGTCGGCCAGACGGGATTGAGGCAGGGGTGCAGATGATTCCGGCCCTGGAACTGGCTCTGCCGATGAGCCTGGATTACCTGACGTGGGACTTTCGCCGCGACACCGAGAAGGACTTGAGCAGAGCCGAGCGGTGATGCTGTCCGGTGTTGCGTTGCTGGGTAGGAAGCCGTGCGCTGCAATGGCACTCACCGAAACGCCGGCGCGTTCACTTGGTGACCGTATTCCCTCCGCCATAACTGACTGGTGGGAAGTTGCTTGCCAGGCCATGGAAAAAAGATACCCGGGGCGCGGATGGATACAATCTGCATCAACGGACCAGCGCGGGCCGGGATTTCCGCTGGGCCTCAGAGGAATCGGGAGACGACACCCGGCCGTGCCAGGGGTTCCCACCCGAGTACCGCCTTGGCGCGAGACAGGTCCGTGAGACGGTTCTCGTAGTCGCCGGTGATGTGAACCGCTGTAAACCCCTTGTGATCCGCTTCGAGGGCGAGGTGGAAAGCCCGGGCCACGTCGCTGGCGCTGGTGTTTCCGGAATAGCCGTGTTGGGACGCCGCCTGCCACCGCTCGTCGGACAGGGGACCGCACAGGCGAAGCGCGAACGACGGGAACGCGCGCGTTCGGGCGAACCACTCGAACACCTCCTCGCCCAGGCGCTTGGTGAAACCGTAGACCCCCGACGCGTCCGGGGGCGTGGCTTCGTTCTGCACGGCAGGCTTGCTCCAATCGTTGTACACCGACATCGTGCTGGCGTAGACCGCGCGGCGCACACCGGCCGTCACAGCAGCCGACAGCGCGAGGTGGACGCCTTTGACGTTCGCGTCGAAGCTGGGGCCATCTTGATGGTTCCCGTCCTTGTCTGGGACTCCCATCGCCAGGTACACCAAACCCTCGATGCCTGCCATGGCGCCCCTGACGTCGTTCGGGGCGAGGACTGAGCCTTGAACATACTCGACGTCCGCGTCGCACGGCGGCTTCAGATCCAGGATCCGAATCTCGTGGCGCGTCTTGAGATACGGGGTGATGAGGCCACCGACATATCCGGAACCGCCAATCGCCAGGATCTTCATGGGTGGCAACTCTTCTCGAATGTTGAGGAACGTCCATTCTGCTTTGATGGGGAACGTAGTTGCAGGAAGAGCCAAAAACAAGGGGCAGCGCCGCCTCACGGTAATGTGTCAGCAAAGGGTGGAGCACAGACCCCTGCCACCTCGTGTGGCAGGTGAACGGGTTCACT
>Ga0156402_1085_pt1 | contig 39741 bp, 28 predicted proteins | sample RifOxyA3_FD_108045 | JGI IMG/M metagenome (GOLD analysis project Ga0156402, IMG submission 108045) | Lentisphaerae bacterium RIFOXYA12_64_32 | reverse complement strand
CAATGGACCATGGACCATGGTCCAAAATTGCGGGGAAACTTGTGGCGACCGAGCACTAGGGTCCGTGTCCGTGGTTACTTGGGTACGCACGCGAGTGACGCCGGATGGATCTTGTGTTCGCCGGCGCACCCCGTATATTCAACGGTAGCGGAACGTTTTCGTTCCCGCACTCATATCCCTACACTGAACACTGAGCACAGGAGTTGCACGATGAAGCACACGATCGAGGTCTTCAGTCCGCTGCTGGGTTCGTTCGGATTCGACGGAACGTTGGATGAACTGAAAAACGTGGGTCTGACCAATCTCGACCTGAATCTCGGCGCCGGGCTGTGGAGTGTCGCGCAACCGGGTGAGAAGCCGCTCGAGATTCCGGCCAAGGAGATCGAGAAGCGCGCCGAAGGCCTGAAGGCCCAGGCGGCGGCGAAGGGCGTCACGCTCAGCACGGTGTCGTGCTTCGTCGATTTCGAGAAGCCGGAGATGAAGGAAACCATCAAGCGCTGCCTGAAGATCGGGCAAGTCGTGGGCGCGACCACGCTGGTGACGGGCAGCGGCCAGGACCCGGCCGCGGCGATCCCGGCGCTCAAGGACCTCGGGCGTTACGCGGACACGTGCGGCTTGAACATTGCCATGGAGACGCATCCCCCGATGGGCCACAACGCGGTCTACTCGCTGTGGACCCTGATGGACGTCAAGCACCCGCGCATCAAGCTGAACTACGACACGGCGAACATCTACTATTACAACCACAAGATCGACGGCGAGGCGGAACTGCGCAAGCTCATCCAGCACGTTGGCCACCTGCACATCAAGGACAGCCGCAAAGGCTTTCACGAGAACTTCTTCCCGGCGCTGGGCGACGGCGTCATCGACCTGCGGAAGATCTTCGACATCCTCGACGAAGCCGGGTTCAAGGGCAATGCGTCGATCGAGATCGAGGGCCCGGCCGCGCTGGGCGAGGCCGCCACGCCCGAGAACATCCGCAAAGCCTTGAAGCGTTCCGTCGAGCACCTCGCCAAGGTAGGCGTGATCTGAGATCGTCGCAGGGGCAGGGGGCGCTGCATTGCCGCAACGTCGTTCGTCAGCGCGCGGTCTTGTTGTAGCCCCCACCTGTCCAGTCAAACAGCATCTGGACCGTTCAGGGGCGGGACTGGTCATGGTGGTGTAAGGTATTGTCAGCGGGCGCGGCCCCTTTGTCGTGCAGATTTCTTCGACCTGTGCAAGCAGAGTGAGGCCGGGTAGGTCGCGGTGCCAGCCCAGACGGCCTTCCCTGACTGTCGGAAGGTGACGGGACTCGATCCGCGGCTTGCACAGGTCGGATTTCTTTCCGTGCCCGAGTGGGCAATCGTGCCAGCGGAGCGTATCCCGAGCCATGAGATGAGATGACCATGAACCGGGACGGTGCCGACAACACAGCGAGCGTGGCGCGGCCAGTACCAATGCTGCGCCGTGGCGACGTGGTCGGAGTTGCCGCGCCCGCCAGCCCGGTGCCGCGCGAGGAGTTTCTTCTCTCTCTGCACCGACTGCAGCGGATGGGGTTGCGACCCCGGTTCCGGGATGACCTCTTCGACCGGCATCTGTACCTGGCTCGGAGCGACGCCGCGCGTGCGAGTGAGCTGGCGGAGCTGTTTCTCGACCCGGAGATCAAAGCGGTCTTCTGTGCCTGTCCGGGCTACGGCTCGCTGCGGGTACTGCCGCACCTGCCATGGGACGAGATCCGGCAGCACCCCAAGTTCTTCATGGGTTACAGCGATCTGACCGCGCTGCTGGTCGGTCTGACGACCTGCGGCGGGTTCTGTACATTCCACGGTCCGGCCCTGGTCCCGGGGTTTCTCTCCGAGTTTCTGACGGCCCGGACCTGGCGGGCGGTACGACAGACGCTTCTCAAGGGAACGTCGGGCAAGTCCGTGCATGTGTCGCGCGCGGTCGCTTTGGGCACCGGTTGCGGGTCCGGGCCGCTGGTCGGCGGGAACCTGGAGATGCTGACCTCGCTGCTGGGCACGCCGTGGGAACCACGCACCGCCGGCGGGGTGCTGTTCATCGAGGAGGTCGGCGAGGGCGAGGAAACGCTGGACCAGCGGCTGACGCACTTGCGCCTGGCCGGCAAACTCGACGGTGTCAAGGCCGTACTCTTTGGAGACATGAGCCGGAACGACCTGACGCCGCCGTACCGCGTGCTGGATGTGGTGAAGAATGTCCTGGGTGACTTGGGGGTGCCGGTGCTGATCGGGTTCCCGGCCGGGCACGGCCGACACAACCTGCCGCTGGTGCTTGGGGCCCGGTACTCAGTCTGCGCGGACTCCAGGACGGTCACCCAACTCGACCCGGGAATGGAGATTGCATGACAGCGTGCCGATGGTATGATCTGGGCGTGGCCTACTGGTGCGAACGGGACGACCTGTTCCTGCGGGAACTGAAGGCGCGCGCGGCCCAGCTCGCGCTGGATCTGCTGGTTGTGGAGCCGGTCTGGGTTGCTGACGTCCTGCGCCGGCAGGACGAGGGCGCGGTGCGTTTCGGCGTGTTGCTGGACCTGGCCTCCGAGATCGCCGCCCCCGCGGACTCGTTTACGCGCCTGGCCGTCGCGGCCCGGCAGAAAGGCAGCCGGGTCGTCAATGATCCCATTCGCGCGGCCCGATTCGGGCACAAGGGCATGGCTCACCTGGCGCTGCAGGCTGCGGGACTGCCGGTCCCGTATGCGATTCTCGTCCCCTATTCGGGAGTAGAACGCCGGACGTTGACGGAACTGGATGTGAAAGGGCTCGGGCAGCCGTTCTTCATCAAGCCCTGTTTCGGGTTTGCCGGCATGGGCGTGATCGGTGACGCCCGCCAGATCAAGGACGTTCACCGCGCCCACACCGCCTTCGCCGACGCCCAGTACCTGCTGCAGCGGCGGGTGGAGGTGGCCGAGTTGGGCGGTCAACCCGCCTACTGGCGTGTGATCCACGCCTTTGGGGAGACACTGTTGTGCTGGTGGCACCCCCTGACTCGTCACTACACGGCCGTCATGCAGTGGCAGATCCAGGACTACGACCTCTGGCCGCTGTTCGACATCGGGGAACGCGTGGCCGCAGTCACCGGAATGGGCCTGTTTTCGATCGAGGTGGCGCGGACTCCCACGGGGCACTACACGCTGATCGACTACGTCAATGACCAGATCGACCTGAGAGCCAAGTCGTTTCACGCCGACGGCGTCCCGGATGAACTGGTCCGGTACCTGGCCCGAAGAATTGCGGAGTTCGCAGCCCAGGCGAGTCGGGACCAGCCTCTGGACCGTGACTCCGACCACCGGCAGGAAGTTTTTCTGACGGTTGCCGAGCGGCATCGGGCCGGGAACCGGCTCTCTTCCGGCCGCGACGCGAGCAGCATCGTCTGAGGTCTCTCTCGCGCGGAGGCGTGCGCCCGCGAAACAAGTCAAGCATTTCCCATCCCGAATCCTTGACTCAACGTGCATGCCGGCCTATGTTTTATTCTCCAACAACAGAACCGGTGTGCCTATCGGTTGAATCCCTGCTCTGACATGCGGCGAACGGTGCGGTGGCGCGACGGTCCTGCTGCAGTCCGGAATGGGTCGCCCGAGGTAACGGCGCCATGCTTTGCCCAGGGTCTTTCGTGTGACGGAGGCTGACGCGTCTTAGGTCTGAACAGAGCGCCGTGCCCGTGCCAGCGGGATATGGAAGCGGGTCGCTCTGCCGAATTTGAGGTGCCATCGCATGCCGTGGTTTTCACGATCCAAAGACAAGATGCCGGCGGAGAAGAAGGAGGACATCTGGGTCCGTTGCAGCGCCTGCAACGCGCACGTGTACAAGGAGGAATGGTTCGCGAACCTGAGCGTGTGCCCGAAGTGCGGTTACCATGGGCGCCTCACGTGCGACCAGCGCTTGGAGCTGCTGTTGGATCCGGGTTCCTTCACCGAGTTGAACGCCTCGATTTGCCCCAATGATCCATTGAACTTCGTGGATGGCAAGGGCCGGTATGCCGAGAAGATCAGCGCCACGATTGAAGAAACCGGCCTGCGCGAGTCGGTCAAGACTGGCTACGGCAAGATCAACGCGATGCCCGTGGCGGTGGCGGTGATGGATTTTCGGTTTTTCGGCGGGTCTCTGGGGAGCGGCACGGGCGAGAAGATCCTGCGTGCTGCGAACTACGCCTACGATTTCGACCTGCCCTACATCATCGTGTCGGCTTCGGGTGGGGCGCGCATGCAGGAAGGCATGTACTCGCTGATGCAGATGGCGAAGACCTGTGCCGGCATCGCCCGGCTCAACGAGAAGAAGTTGCCGTACATCTCCGTGTTGACCGACCCCACCGCGGGCGGCGTGTCCGCCAGCTACGCCATGATGGGGGACGTGAACATGTCCGAACCCGGCGCATTGATTGCGTTTGCCGGACGCCGCGTGATTGAGCAGACCATCAAGCAGAAGCTGCCCAAGAATTTCCAGACGGCCGAGTACCTGCTGGAGCACGGATTTCTGGACCTGATCGTGCTGCGGCATGAGATGAAGGACCGGATCCACCAGATCCTGACGTACTACCGCGCGGGCCGGACGTTTCGCAACTGATTCGAGGCTCTTGCAGAAGTACTGCAGGAGCCAGGTGTCGGGTGTCAGGTGTCGGGTGTCCTGGGGCACTGCGTCACTGAGTCATGGCGTCACAACCTGGACGGGGGCGGCGCACCGCCCGCAAGACGGGGTTCTGCAAGGGGTTCGACTCATCTTTGGAGGAGAACGGAGCGGGGCAGGTTCACAATCCGGATATGCCGGGGCTGGTTCTGACTGCGTGTCGTGGCGTCTGGCCGGTTCTGCCGATCCGCCCGCTTGGCGAGGCAACACCGCATGGATCTCGAATTCGAAAAAACCATTATCGATATTGAGAGCAAGATCGCGGAGCTGCAGAAGCTCAGCGCGGAGAACAAGCTGGATCTCTCCGTGCAGATTCGCGAGCTGAAGAAGCGTGCCCAGGCTTACAAGGAACGCGTGTACGACGGCCTGACCGCCTGGCAACGGCTGCAAGTGGCCCGGCACCCGCAGCGGCCGGTGCTGCAGGACTTCATCTCGATGATGTTCTCCGGGTTCGTGGAACTGCACGGTGATCGTGGAATAGCGGATGACCGCGCTCTGATCGGCGGTTTCGCGACGTTGGGCGACTACCGCGTCGTGTTGGTCGGGCACAACAAGGGCAAGACGGCGGAGGAGAACGCGGAGCGGAACTTTGGCATGGCCAAGCCGGAAGGCTACCGCAAGGCATTGCGGCTGTTCAAGCTGGCGGAGAAGTGGAACCTGCCGATCATTACGTTTATCGACACGGCCGGCGCCTACCCGGGGCTGGAGGCCGAGGAGCGTGGTCAGGCTGAAGCGATCGCGCACAACCTGACGGAGATGGCCCGCATCCAGGTCCCGATCGTTACCCTGGTCAGCGGTGAAGGTGGCAGCGGCGGTGCGATCGGCATTGGCGTGGGAGATGTGGTGCTCATGCTCACCAACGCCGTTTACTCGGTGATCTCGCCGGAGGGCTGCGCCTCCATTCTCTGGCGCGATGCGGAGCACGCGCCAGAGGCTGCCGAGGCGCTGAAGATCACGGCCAAATCGCTGCTGGAAATGGGCGTGATCGACGAGATCGTGACGGAGCCGGCGGGCGGTGCGCATCGCGATCCGACGCAGACGGCCGAAGAGGTTCGCAAGGCCCTGCAGAAACACTTGGCGGTCCTCTGTGCCAAGAGCGTTCCGGTGCTGCTGGAAGAGCGTTTCCGCAAGTACTCGGGCATGGGGCGGTTCGACTCGTAGAGAGACTCTTGCAAGAGGTACGGCAAGAGCCAGGTGTCAGGTGTCAGGTGTCAGGAATGTGCCATCGATTCAACATCAGAGTGTTCCCTCCTGAACCCTGAACCCTCATCTCCCAAGACTGGGTTCTGCAAGAGGTTCGCAGAGCGAGAACTGGGGTTCGGTCGCGGTGGTGTGAAGCCCCGAACGTAGGAAGAGACGACCCATGGTAAGACCTGTCGCCGATGAAGATCGTTTGCACAAGATCCCGTTGCGGGTAACGGACGTAACCTTGCGGGACGCCCATCAGTCACTGTGGGCGACGCGCATGCGCACGGAAGACATCGAGAAGATTATCGACGTCATCGACAAGGTAGGTTACTACTCGCTGGAGGTTTGGGGCGGCGCCACGTTTGACGTGTGCCTGCGCTTCCTGCGCGAGAACCCTTGGGAGCGGTTGCGCCTGGTGAAGGCGAAGGCGCGGAACACGCCGCTGCAGATGCTGCTGCGCGGGCAGAACCTGGTCGGATACCGCAACTACCCCGACGACCTGGTGGACCGGTTTGTGGCCCTGGCCTGTGAGAACGGGGTCGACATTTTCCGCTGTTTCGACGCGCTCAACGACCCGCGGAACCTGGAAGCCGCGATCAAGGCCGTCAAGAAGTACGGTGGCCATGCGCAGGGGACGCTCTCGTACACCATCAGCCCGGTGCACACGGTCGAGAAGTACGTCGACGCCGCCAAGGCCCAACTCGCCCTGGGGATCGACTCGTTGTGTATCAAGGACATGGCCGGAATCCTGTCCCCCATCATGGCGGAGCGCCTGGTGACGGCCCTGGTCAATGTGTTGAACATCCCGATCCAACTCCACTGCCACGCCTCCAGCGGCATGGCGGTGCCTTCCTACGTAGAGGGCGTGCGTGCGGGCGCTGGCGCCATCGACTGCGCGATTTCGTCCATGTCCGGCTTCTCGTCGCTGCCGCCGGTCGAGACGCTTCTGGCCATTTTCTCGGAAACGCACTACTCGGCCAAGCTGGACATCGATGCGCTCGGGAAGGTGAACAAGTACTTCAAGGATCTCTACCCCAGGCGCGCTCTGGCGCCTCAGGCCTTGGGTTACATTGACCCGGACGTGCTGCTGCACCAGATTCCCGGCGGCATGATTTCCAATTTCCGGTCGCAGTTGGAGATGCAGAATGCACTCCCCCGCCTGCCGGAGGTGTTGACGGAAGTCTCCGAGGTGCGCAAGGACCTCGGCTATCCGCCGCTGGTGACTCCGACCAGCCAGATCGTTGGGACCCAGGCCGTGATGAATGTCCTGGCTGGTGAGCGCTACAAAATCGTTCCCAACGAGGTCAAGGACTATGTCCGCGGCCTCTATGGACGTTCGCCCGAGTCGATGGCGCCAGGGTTTGTCCGGCAGATTCTCGGGGAGGAGAAGCCGATCGACCACCGGCCCGCGGACGACATCCAGCCCATGCTCGCCAAGGCGGCGCAGGAGCTGGACCCGAAGCTGGTTGAGAACGAGGAAGACATCGTCTCCTACTGCATGTTGCCGGAAGTGGCGCTGGAGTACTTCAAGTGGCGGGCCCTTCCGAAGGATCAGCGACCGCCGACGCCGCACGAACTGGAGCTGAAGAAACTGGCGGATTCGAAGAAGACCAAAGACGACAAGAAACCGGAGACGAAGAAGGAGGAGCCGCTCGGCCCGATTCTGCAACCGGATGACTACAAGGGCATTGGCGATATTCTGAGCAAGGCTGGAAAGCTCAGCATCGAGGAGCTCAGCATCCGCAAGGGCGATCTGGCCCTGACTTTCCGTGCCGCTGGAGCGAAGGGAATCCTGGCGTCGCGGGACAGCGCCGCCGCCCCGACGGCGACGTCGTCGCCTGCCGGCAAGGCGGACCTGCCGGCGAATCAGACTGCCGCCAGTTCGGCCGCGAGGCTTGCCAAGGCGGAACCCCAGGCCGTGGCCCCAGCATACGAGAAGGCGATCTCGGCGCCGTTCGTTGGCACATTCTACGCGTCCAGCGGGCCGGGCAAGCCGCCGTTCGTCGAAGCTGGGAAGACGGTTGAACCGGGGCAGACAGTGTGCGTGGTGGAAGCCATGAAGCTCTTCAATGAGATCAAGGCGCCCACCAAGTGCAAGATCGTCCAGATCCTGATCGCCGATGGTCAGAAGGTGGAAAAGGGCCAAGCCCTGATCGCCATCGAAGATGTCTGACCGGCGGCCGTGCCTCTCGCGGCAGCCCAAGTGCCGACGGCAAAACAGCATGTTCCGTCGCGAAAGAAGGTCGGAACCACGCCGGCGCGCCACGTCTCGGAAATACTACACATCTCGTTGCGCTGCAAGGACCATGGACCATGGACCTTGGACCTTGCGGAATGCCAACAGATCGTAGGCGGTCACGGCCGGCGTACTTAGCCGTAACCAGCCCGTCGGAACCTGTCGCGTTTCATACATCACTGGCTCGATCACGCGCCGGTGAAGGAACTGCACTTTTAGAGACGGCATGGCGAATCGGGCGCATCTGCCGGTCGGCGACCACCTGGTAGACCTGAGCCGCCTGGTGCGATGCGCCATGATACGCGGCCGCGGACAGGCAACCGACGTAGTAGTGGACTCCCAGATGTTTCATCAGGTCGTCAAGGAACCACTCGAGCGGGAGAACCCCCGTAGCCCGGTGCTCCAGGGGAATGACCAGGTAGAACCCCTTGTGAATGCATACCAGACGCTTCCGCCGCGCCAGCCGGTGCGTGGCCGTGCGGAACGCCGACGGCGTCGGTTCGGGACGAACCGACGCACCCTACCGCGGTCCCGGAGGTCCCGCGCCACGGTCCGCCGCCGCGGACAACCGCGAACAGGTGCATCCGGCGCATGCGGCACCGCGCCTTCCCTCTGTGGATTTACGCGCACAGGTCGATATCCTGGCACCGCGCGGTGCGGGTGCTCAGGTGGCGCGGTCCGGTGCGGCGTGACGGCCCTCGCCCAGGCTGTGGAACCCAAGCTCCGCGAGGGCGTTGCGGAAGTCGTCGGGGATGGGGGCCATGTATTCGCGCATGATGCCGGTGCGGGGGTGCGGGAAGGCCAGGCGCCACGCGTGCAGCATCTGCCGGTCGGCGCGGATCCGTAAATCGCGCTGCCGTCCGCCGTAGAGCGGGTCCCCGGCCACGGGATGCTGCAGGTGCGAGAAGTGGACCCGGATCTGATGCGTCCGGCCCGTCTCGATGCGGACCTGCATCAGGGAGACCTCGCCATTGGATTCCAGCACGCGATACTTCGTGATGGCTGGGCGTCCGCCCTCCTTCAATACGGCCATCTTCATGCGGTGCACGGGGTGACGCCCGATCGGGGCCAGAATCTCGCCGGTGACCACGCCGAATTCACCCACGACCAGCGCCAGATAGGTCTTCTCCACGGTGCGCTCGCGAAACGCCGTCTTCAGCGCTGTCCAGGCGTCTTCCGTCTTGGCCACCACCATGACGCCGGAGGTGTCCTTGTCGAGTCGGTGCACGATTCCCGGTCGCTGGTCGTCCTCGGCCAAGTCGCCGAAGTGTGCCTGGTCGTGCGAGAGGAGCCCTTGGACGAGCGTTCCGGTAGCGTGGCCCTTAGCGGGGTGCACGACTAACCCGGGCGGTTTGTTCAGCACCAGGATGTCGTCGTCTTCGAACAGGATGTCCAGGGGCATGGCTTCGGCGACGAGTTCCTGGGGGAGTTCGGCCGGGAAATGGATCTGGATCAGATCGTTGGTGCGCAGCTTCTCGGCGCGCCGGCAGGGTTGACCGTTGATCTGAACGTGTCCCGCCTGAATCAGGCGCTGCAGGTAGGCGCGGGACCGGTCGTTGAACACCCGGGCCAGATGTTGGTCGATGCGCAGGCCGTCGGCCGTGATGGGCGCCCGGAGTTCACGGGGCTCGGGGGGCGGCTTGGTGGTGTTGGGCTCGTCAGTTGGCATGTGCGTCCGTTCGGGCGCCGGCCGAGCGCCAGGCGACAACAAACCACGTGATTCCGGCGGGCAGCAGAACCAGGCAGACCGCCTGCGCCGGCGTGAGCGGTCCGACACGGTCAAGATAGTCGCCGCGGCCGAACTCGATGCAGAACCGGGTGACGGCAAACAGAATCAGGTACAGCGGGAACAACAACCCCCGGGACTTGATGCGCGTGCCCAGGTACAGCAGGATGGCGCAGAGCGCCAGGTTCACCGCCGCGGAAACCAACTGGATGGGGAATACCGGCAGGCATTCCGTGGCGCCGGCGGCGACCAGGTGCTGCTGGGCCTGCACGTACAGGACGCTGCCCTCGGCCGGGTAGTGTACGGCGCCTGCTCCGGAGTAGGGGTGGCCGAAGCAGCAGCCGTTGAGGTAGCAGCCCACGCGGCCCAAGGCGTGCCCCAGCGGCAGGGCAGGGGCGAGCAGGTCCCCGACGACCCGGGGGCTCAGCGACCGGATGCGGCATAGCCCGTAGAGCGCCACCATTGCGCCGATGACGCCGCCGTTGAAGACGAGTCCGCCGTGGTCGATGCGGATGATTTCGAGGGGTTGCCCGCGATACTCGCTCCAACTCTGAGCCACGTACAGCAGGCGCGCGCCGAGGATGCCGCCGACCATGGCCGCCAGCACGATATCCGCCGCAACATTCGAGTCCAGGCCGAGCTTGCCCGCCCGGGCTTGTGCGAGCAGGAACCCAGCCAGGAACCCCAGAGCCACAAAGACTCCGTACCAGCGAATGGTCAGCGAACCGAGATGAAAAGCCACCGGGTCCATGGCACTCCCTGTCTGATCCGAATGCCCCCAACTCAAGCCGAATCTGACGGCTGAGGGATGAAATCTGAAGTCCAGATCCCAGAGCCCGCGGCGCTTCTTTGTCTCCACTTCAGCCTTCAGCATTCATCCTGCATCCCTCAGCCCTGCCTGTGCGGATTCGCTTGTCTGTCTTCCAAGATAAGACCTCTTCCCGCGGAACGGTACTTCTCAAGTAAAGAAAAAGCGGGTCAGATGGAAGAACACCGGGGCGGCGAAGCAGATCGAGTCGATCCGATCCATGACCCCGCCGTGGCCCGGGATCAGATTGCCGTTTGATGGCCGACAGCAGTGCGGCTGCCCAGCCCAGCGTGGGGCCATAGGGTGCGCCGGCATAGCCCGCTCCGAGCAGCACCAGGGTGTCCGATACCCGGTCGGGGAACTCGTTGAAGAGCTCGCCCGTCTTGGTGCGGAACCCGCCTTCAACGGCGACCATCCCGTCGAAGAGGTTGCACAGCAGGCGCAGTTGGATGCCGGCGGCGGCCGCCAGGAACAGCAGTGCCCGGCCTCGAGCGTCGCACACCAGCGGGAGCGAGGCCAAGGCGGCGCCCGCGCCGGCGGCAAAGACCACGCTCAGCACGGAGATGTGGTTGGGCCGCAGTCCGGAACGCGCCAACCACCGCGCCGTCGCCGCCGCCCACTTGGTGTCGCGGGCCCGGATCGGACGCCGGGTCATCTTCGAGTCACTCATCATCGGTCACCTGCTCATACCTTCGGGCATGGTTCCAAGGTTCACCGTTCAAGGGTTCACGGTTGGTTCAATCCAAGCTCACATCCGACAACCTTGAGAGCCGCTGAATCGTGAACCATGCCCAATGCCCACGGACCCGGGTGGCAACGGACCGGGACAGGCGCCACCGGGGCGAACGGGAACGTGGATCGGCCTCCCTCGTCCTGGACCGGAGAGTCCGGTTACAGGCAACGGTAACGTAGCGGAACTGCGGACCGCGCGCAAGGCGAGGGCCCGGCAACGCGTAATGCGTCAGTGCCGGGTGAAACTCCGTCCGAGCCGCGCGTGGTAGCAAGCGGCTTCCCAGAGACCGCTCCCTACCAGTCGCGGCTCGGCCGGACCCCGTTGCCGTGCGTTTTCCACCCGCGACTCCCATGTTACTCGCGTGTCACTCCGCGCCGCCGCCCGGCTCGCCCCGCGGGCGCAAGACCCGCAGCGGCGCGAACCGGCGCGAGTAACACCAACCTATGACCGGCCGGTCCGCCGGCCGGGGGGGCGCTGACGCATTACGGCAACGCAGGGCGGTTTCAAGATTCGCGACACACACTCTGTGGTGGATGACCATCATTCAGGGCGCCCGCCGGGTCCATCGCCAGGAACGCGCGCTTGGGTGCGTGTGGCCCCGTGGTTGTGTCGGAGCCAGACGGCAAATGCCCTTGCGTACGGCTGCCCAAGCCGGTATGTTCTTCCTGGACAAGTGGAGGCCATTTCTTAGACGGGGATACGATGGAAAGACCCATCCTTGCGCACTTCCGGGCGTGCCTGCTGGCGGCCCAGGGAAAGCGCGGGCTTGTGGCCCAGACGGAGGTGGAAATGGCGGCATGCGAGGCGCGCATCCAGGCGCGGGTGCGCAATGCGCCTCAGGCGCTGGACACCGCCAGGAGCGAGCTCTCGCGTGAGCATGGGTGTCTGGTTCTGAGGGTGAAGGCCGTGGGGCACTTCTTACGCGCGGAGTTCGCTCAGGCGCGGCAGACCTGGGCCGGGACTGTGGCATTGGCTCGAGCGAAGAAACTGAACCGCGACGAAGCACACGCTCTGCTCGGCCAGGCGGAAGTCGCTCTGCTTCTGGAGGACTACGAAGCGGGCGTCCCTCTGATCGAGGAGGCGTTGCGGCTCCCGCCGCACCGGGGCTGCAACCGTTGCCGGCCTGAGGCGATGGGCCGACTCGCGTTGGGCCGTGCGCGCCGTGACGGCTTCAGTCCCAAGGACTTAGAAGACGCCGACGCGGCGGTCGCTCAGTTGAAGGCGTTGGGCATTGAGGACGACCAGGAACGAATGCTGCGGGCGCTGCTCCTGAGCCTGGCCGGACGTGGTGACGCCGCCGTGGCGGAAGCGGAGGCGGTACGTCGGAGAGTGCGGGAGGCGGGGCAGCGGCTTCTGGAGGCCGATGCGATCTGCGTCAAGGCCAGGGTGGCCAAGGAGCAGGGGAAACTCCTCCCCGAATTGGGCGGTGAACTCCAGCAGGCACTCCTTCTCTACCGCGAAATGGGCTACAAACTCAAGGAGCCCTTCGTTTACCTATATTACGGACTATGGCTTGCCCAGAACGGAAAGGCGACAGAGGCCCTCTACGTTCTCGACCAAGGGCTGCGGCTGTGCGAATTGCTGGATTTCGCCAACATGACGGCACGGATTCTGGCGGCAAGGGCTGGGGTTGCGCGCGCCGGCGGCACGCCGTTGCTCTTGGCGGAAGTGGAGAAGCGACTGGACACGTTCCTCGCGGGGCACCCAGGCTTGCCGCCGACAACCCGGACTGCCGTGGCTGCCTGGCGCGGCGAGGTCCTGCTCTCGCCGGTCGCCGGGAGGCCCCCCCAGCCTCGCGCGGCGGCAACAAGCCAGCGGGACCGAGCGGCCGCGCGAGTTGTTGAGTCGGCGGCCTGGATCCAGCCCATTCAGGCCGAGTCGGTGCGGCTCGCGGATGTGGCCGAAGCGCGTTTTTCCCTCCAGAACCTGGCCGACACCCCGACGAGCGGACGTCTTGGGTTCCGAGGTGTGGCGATCCGCGAGTACTGCTGGGGCCAGGACGAACTCCGGGTCGATCTGGGGCCGGCCGCGGAGATGCCCCCGAACGGTGTTGCGGAACTCCCTGTTGATCTGGCGGCCGGACGCCTCTGCTGGATTGTTCTGGCGGCGAAAGAGTTCGGCGGCGAAGGTTGCGGGCCGACCATCGACCTCCTCTGGAACGGTGAGCCCCATGCGATGTGGAGCCTGGGAGGGCCGGCGGACCCACGGCGAATCAGTGTCACCAACTCCGGGCTCTTCGCGCTGGGCCCGTTCGTTCGGGTCCCCGTGGCGCACCTGATCTTCAACCCGGGTTCGACTCGGACCGTGGCGAATCTGCGGGTAATCACTTCTCGCCCGTGCCGTGTCGAGTTCATCGATCCGGGGTCCGGTCGGATCCTGGGGGTTGATGCCGAGGGCAACGGTAGTTTCGCCGAGGTCGGCGATGACCTCTGGAACGACTGCGACGCCGACGGCTTTCCCGACTTCCTGCTGCCGGCCGGACCTGCCTCCGGAGTCGTGGAGTTCTGGCTCTATCCGCGCCGTCAGACCGGCAGCGGTTCAGCCGACGAACTGATCGAGGTCGACCTGTTCCTGCGCCATGGCGGCGACTGGATGAAGGAGGCCGTGGATCACATCTGGGGCAGGGCCGACTGACGGCTGCCCGGGTCCATCGGGGGCCGGTTCTTGGGGTTAGCGCCCTGAGGCGCTACGCTTCGACCAACATGTTTGTCGTAATGGGTGTCGAGTGTCGGGTGTCGAGGGACCAGAACCGCCGGCCAAGGGACTGGCCGGGCCACTGACTGCGGACCCGGTCCGCCACCGCTGCTGAGCGTAGTCTCAGCCGCGGCCTAGCGCCTTAATTCCCGGGACCTGTGATGAAGAACAACATCTGTCACCCAACCGACTCCTGACCTCTTGGGTTGCGGGCAAAGCCCGCGTTAGGGGGAATGCCTCCCAGCTTAAGACCACACAAGGAGAGCGGGGCAACGCGGGACGGGGTATGCCTCGGCAAGGTGGCCCCAGGCCTCCTCACCTGGGTGGCGCCTCCGACCTCGCCAGGCCTGGAAATCTGGCGACCACCTTGGCGGAACGTCGCCACGTTGGGTGGCATTCCGTTCGCCCTTGGGCGGACCCGCGCCGCCGTTGGCGACGGGAAACGCGCGCCCGCCCCCGTCGCGTGAGCGGCGATCTGCGCCGATGGCGGCGGGGCCGGTACGCCCTGCGGGGTGAATCAGAACGTCGCGCGAGCGGCGATGACCACGTTGCGGCCAGGTTCGTTGACGCCGGAGCCGTGGATGCGGTAGTCCTTGTCGGTGATGTTCTCCAGCGCCAGGGTCAGGGTGAGTGCATCGGTGACGTCCCAACCGCCGCGGAGGTTGTATACGGCCCAGCCGGGCGTGCCGCCGGGCGGGAAGCGATTGTCGGTGGTCTCGATGTTGGCGATCTTGTCCTGTTCCGCCGCGGCGTCGACGCTGAATTCGGCCCAGTACCGGGCCCGTTCCGGTTGCCACCGGACCCCTGCCTGCCCCGACAGGGGCATCATGCGCGGCATGGTGCGATTGTCGCCGGGGAAGGCGACGTCCTGGCCGTAGTACGTATCTTGGCTCCCCTCTTGCCAGGCGACGGACCCGAACAACTCCAGGAAGGAGACGGCACGGTAACTGCCGGACGCTTCGACGCCGTTGATGTGCGCTTCATCAATGTTCCGTTTCGAGGGGACCTTGGCGCCGTTCTTGTACTGCAGCCGCTCAATGAGGTCGTGGATGTCGGTGCGGTATGCCGAGACGACCAGCATGCCGCGCGAGCTGCGGGCCTTGATGCCGGCCTCGTACGTCGTGGACCGCTCCTCGTCCAGGTCGGCGGTGGGCGCCTCGCTGCCGCCGCCGAACTCGTCGTCGCGCGTCGAGTCGGAGAGGTTCGGGGCGCGGAAGCCCTGCGAGACGCCGACGAACGGCTTAACGAGGTCGTTGCCGAGCAGGTCGTAACTGAGGCGGGCCGATGCGGTGAGCGCATCCCACTCGCCGACGAGACTGTCGACGCGGTTGGGCGGGCCGACGAACAGGACGTCGCCGGCGTGCATGCGCGCCCAGGAGTAGCGCACGCCGGTGAGCAGTTCCCAGCGTTCGCCGAGCGGCAGGTCGTTCTGCACGTAGACGCCCGCCAGGTCATAAGTCGAGTTGTCGCCGACCTGGCCCTGGTCGAGGGTGGTGACCGCACCGGTGCTGGCCTTGACGTTGTGGCCCCAGGAATCGACCTCGTCGTGCCACCAGTCCAGACCGTAGATCCAGGTCCCGCACGGGGACGGGGACTGCAGGCGCAGGTTCATTCCGAAGGTGTCGTCGCGCGTGGTGCGGTATTCCCGCCGGTTCTTCGCCGTGGTGCGGTCGGCGCAGTAGTTCTCCAGCATGTTCTGGTAGGAAAGCTGCAGGTCCATTTCCTCGAGCCACGAGTCGCCGTTGCGGAACTCGTAGCGTGCAAACGCGGTGCGCCGGTCATGGTCGTAGGTGCGCCGGTCGTCGGTGCCGGGCGTGGTGCCATGGAACGGCACGGCGCTGCGGGTCATGTGCACGCGCTCCACGCCGTCCTGGTCGAAGTGGTCATACCCGAAAACGAGGCTGTGGTTGGCGTCGAGCCACCACTGGCCGCGCAGGTTTGCGCCCCAGTCCTCGTAGCCGGTGTGCGGGTTGTCGGTGTGGCCGCCGCTGGTCAGGTCGCCGAAGTCCTGGCGCGTCAGGCCGAGACGCAGGCTGAGCTTGTCCCGGAAGGCGGCTTCGCCCTCGATGTGTTCGGAGAACGAGTCTTCCGCCGAGGCCCAGCGGACGTACGCTTCGCCGCCGTTCCATTGGAAGTCCCGGTCCGGTGCGCCGCGCGTCAGCGGCGTGCTGCGCGCGTACACGACGCCGCCGATCGCGTCGCTGCCGTAGAGCACCGACCCGGGCCCCATCAGCACCTCCAGACTGCTGTAGAACATGCCGTCCACCGTGTTCCAGTACTGGTTGGGCCCGTCGCGCAGGATGGCGTTGTTCAGTCGCACCCCGTCGGCCACCAGCACGACCCGCTGCCCGGTCATGCCGCGCAGGTGCGGCGACGTCATGCCGTGGCCGGTCTTCTGCAGCAGCACACCCGGGACGGCACGGAGCGCGTCCGGCAGCATCCCGGGCTGAAGCCTGAGCCGAGTGTCCTCGGTGCTCAGAAAATAGGAGGTGTAAGGCGTGTCGAACAGGGTGCGTTCGTCGGCCGTCGCCACCACGACCATGTCGTCGAGTGGCTGGACGACAGCCGGGGCCGTTGAGACGGGGGCCGGTTCCGCGGCCACGGCGGCACCGAGCCACGTGACTCCCAGGCACCAGAGCGACGACAGCACCCAGCGTCGCGATGAACTCAAATCCCGACCGGACCAACGTCTGCGTTTCATGTCATGTCCCCTTCTTCGACCTGTGCGGGTAAATCCTGAGAGAGAAAGGAACCCGCCGTGGACGCCAGGATGCTCCTGTTCGTAGTGGGCTCGCAGTGCGCGGACGAAGTGGAACGCCAAGAGCCCATCCGGCGTGTTGTGGCGGTCTGGCGTGGGGATGGTGTCTTGCCCGGCGGACAACCGCCAGTACTGCGACACCACTACGAACGGTGCCGTGGCCGGATTTACCCGCACAAGTCGCCTTTCTTTCCCCTGGTTCGGAGTGTGTTTGCACGAGTTTGTGGTGCCGGGTTGCAGTACACGTGCCATCCGACAAGGCAGTAATTGTAACATGCCTGGCGATAGGTCGTTACACCCATTCGACGGGATTGGTGCCGCTGTTCCGGAGGCGCATCACAGGCCTGGCCGCGCCCTGGAACTGTGCGCCGTTCGCACTCAATATGTGCAGGCGGGAATCTGGGGTGGAGGGGCGTCCGGTTATTCGGGATAGGTCATCCAGTGACCCGGTCTGAGTTCCGCGCGTCGCGCGGCAGCCCGCCACGAGCTTAAGCCAGTGGCGTGCGACGTCGCCGGACAAGCAGGCGCCAGCACTTCGGGAAGGGCGTTGCCACGCGAGCGTTCATCCCCGCCCGCGCATACCCAACGAGGCCAACGATGCCGGCGTCTGCTCGGTCCGGGGGATCGACGCTTTGAGGAAGTAGAGCACGGCTCCAGCCTTGCAGTTCCCCGCGCCGGTTGAGAGCCCCGGTGCGGATCGGGGGCGGGGCAGCAAGGCTGGAGCCGTGCTGCTACTTTGCGGAGCACCATCTGCGGTACGGGCGCAAGCCACCGCCGCTAGCTTTATGGCTATGCCCCCGCGCCGGCTCAGCACGGGCTGCGCTGGCGCACGATGCGCTGCAGGTGGCGGTGGATCATCTGCGTGTCGTAGGAGGAGGCGGCGCGAACGATGGGCTCCCACTCGTTGACGTTCGGCACGGCCATGGGATTGCGGCTCAGCAGTTCACGCTTGATGAACGGGCATCCGAGCGGGTCGATGAGTGCGTCCCAGAAGAAGTGCATCGGATCCATGGGGATTCCGTCGAGGCAGCGGGTCAGCACTTTCTTGCAGTACCAGGCCTCCGGCAGGCGCGTGGCGTAGCGTTCAGCACCGACCAGTTTCGCGTAACGCGCCTCGATCTTCTCGCGTCCCGCCTTGACCGCGTCGCCATAGGGGCACAGCACGGCCACGGGCAGGCCGGCGCGGATGGCGGTCTGGGTCAGGCCCATTTCGTAGCGGCTGACGACGAAGTAGCGGTCGCGTACGAAGCGAATGTTCTCCCAGAACGTCTTGAACGCGGGCAGGGCCAGGTAACTCTTGCGCAGGACCGCGAAGTAGCTCTGCACATGGTAGCGATTCATCCAACTGTCCGTGATGCCCCAGAGGGCGGCTTCGTTCTTGCCCATCTTCTCGAAGATCGGGCCGAGTGCTTTCACCGGCCCGTAGACGCTGTCGTTGGCCAGGACGACCTCATCGTAGGATTCCAGCGGCCCGGTGAAGCGGGACGCCACCTTCCAGGACCCGAAGTCCCAGCCGCGGTTCTTGCGGTGCACGATCCAGGCGCAGAACGGCGCAAGCCGCTCGATGCTCTCGGCCGTCAGGTGGCGCGACACGGTGACGAATACGACTCCGTACCCGAGCTTGCTCAGTTCCTGAATGCAGTTCAGGACATAGTCCTCGACGCGGCTGTCGCGATCGTAGTGTGCATACAGGCAGACCTTCTTGACATCCGCCAGATTGACCTGCCCCTTCTCCTCTTTGAGCACCAGCGCGGTCTCGTCCACCATCCTGCTCAAACAGTGCGACCAGGAACCGCGAAGGTCCCGGAGCGCGCGGCGCGTTCCCTGCCAGGCGCCGGCGATCCGAGCCTCGGACGCATACAGAAACGGTTTCAGTGCCATGCGGAATTCTCCTCCGTGCGAGTTGGCCGCTGCGGCGATACAACCCGTATCTCTGCGAAATTAGTGTGCGGCGCGGTGAAATCAAGTGGGGGGGGGGAGCCCAATGCTACTTCTCCGCCGGCAACCGCCAGACACCTCACCACGGAGTCACGGAAGCCCGGGGCTGTGTCAACGTCGGTGTTCGGCAGGCCAGGCCTGTCCGCAGGTTGGGGGGCGAGGTGAGGTCGCACGCTGCCGTGACCCTGGCGCCGTTGGTCACTCATCCGTGGGGAACGGCAGTGTTCATGGCTGCGACTCGGATGCCTGCTGCAGAACGGCCCAGGTTTTCTCGGCCGCTTCGGGCCAGCGGAACCGCCTGGCCCGGTCTTCGCCTTTCCGACCCAGGGAACGACGCATGTCGGGGTCTTGGATGAGCCGGACCAACGCCTGAGCGATGGCGTCCGTGTCTTCAGTATCCACCAACAGGGCCGCGTCTCCGAGCACTTCGGGAAAGGCCGTCCGGTTCCCTGCCAGGACCGGTACGCCGCAAGCCATGGCCTCCAGCGGGGGAAGCCCGAATCCTTCGTACAGAGACGGGTAGACGAACGCCATGGCTCCACTGAGCAGTGCGGGGAGTTGCTCATCGCCAATACGTCCGGTCAGGTGAACGCTGGGCGGCAGACCCCCAAGGTGGACTTCACGGAAGATACGCGTCTGCCCCTTGGCCCCGGCCACCACCAGGCAGACCTGGCTGGACACCGCTCCGGTTGCCTTGGCCCACGCCTGCAGGAGTCTGGGGATATTCTTTCGGGGTTCCAGGGAGCCGAGGTAGAGGAGGTAGCCGGGGACCGGAATACCCAGGGCCTGCCGAACCGCAGCGACTGCCTCGGGCGGCTGCGGCTGGAACCGCTCGTCAATGCCGCTGTAAACGACCGACATCCTGTCGGCGGGCACACCCGTGGCCTCGACCAGGCTGCGGCGGGTGAATTCCGAAACCGCGATGACATGCTGGCAGCGGCGGACCAGTCGGGGGAGCACCCAGCGGTACCAGGCGGCAAAAGCCGGACTGAACCACTCGGGGTGGTGGATGGGCGCCAAGTCGTGGACGGTGACGACTTGGCGGCGACAGGCTAAGGGGCCGGTATTGCCCGGGCTCCACAGCAGTCGTCCCCTGACCAGGCCCGGCAGTTTGCACTGGTCCCAAAGGTGTCCCCGAATGCCGAACAGCGCCCGCGCTGGCGCCACGGTCTCGATCCGGTCGCCGATGTGACGGAGAAGTTCCCGAACATAGCGTTGCACCCCGGTCAGCGGGGCCGCCAGGGTCCGCGTGTTCACGCAGATGCGCAACGGTGCTGTCATGCCGGTTGGGCCCTTGCGGCGGTATTCTGGTGGAACGCCGACGATCCGAGCCTTGAAAGCATTGTGAAATGGTTTCAGTGCCATGCGGCATCTTGCTGTCCGGGCCGGCCGTGCTGCGGGCCCGCTCCCGTCTTTGCGAAATTAACGTGCGGCGTGGCGAAATCAAGTGGGACGGGGGGTAACGCAGGGCTGTTTCAAGATCCGTGACCGTCGCGTGCGGTGAGTACCCCCGGCGTGTCCCCACGCCGGGGGGGGCGGCCTGAGGACAGGCCGCCCCTACTTGGTGTGCGCGGAGGCGTGGCCTTTCGAGACGCGGCGCCGGATCTTGAAACAGCCCTGGGGGTAACGTAGGGGGGTGTTCCTTTCCATTCTGCATGGGCATGAACAGCCCTGGGTCAGGAACCACAGTGCTTGCGGTTCCCCGTGTTAGCGGTATCTTCTGTCTGCACTATTACCGAAAAGGTGATCCGCTGGTCGTCGCTATTGCAGATGAAACTTCTTGTTGTCACCCCCACTCTTGGTGTGTCGCCCTTCCTCGATGAGACTGTGATGTCGGTGGCGGCCGTTGGCGCGGGGGTCCGTCACATTTTCGTGTGTCCGTCAGCGGTGTCCGGCGAGTTACGGCGGAGGTTTGGCGGAGTCGAAGTCCTGGCTGAGGACGCGCCGGGCCTCTACGTGGCGATCAACCGTGGGCTGACGGTGCCAGGGGACTGGGAGGCATGGACTTGGCTGAATGACGATGACCGCTGGGTCCCCGACGGCGTCTGCAGGGCGATGGCGCTGCTTGAGCGCGAGCCGGCGGTCGAGGTCGTCTACGGGCGGGTTGCGTTCATCGGTCCGACAGGGGGATATCTGGCTGAGATGCCGATCGAGACGTTGCCGAGCAGGTTGGCGGCGCTTCATGCCGCTGGGGTGGCGGCGCTCACCCAGCAGGGCACGCTGGTCCGGCGCTCTGTGTTGGATCGGATCGGAGCGCTCGATGTCAGTTACCGGTTGGTGGCCGACTTCGATTACTGGATCCGACTGTTGCTCGCGGGCGTGCGCTTCGCGTGTGTCGACACCCCGGTGGCGGAGTTTCGCGTTCACGCCGGGCAGCTTTCGCAGGATGTAGAGGCGATGCGGGCGGAAACGTGGCGGAGCGTGGCAACCCATTTCGAGACTCCGACGTCCCTGAGGCCACGGATGGCCGCGGCTTGGTTCCGTTTTCGGCGTTTGCCGGAGATCGTTCATCGGTTTCGCCGTACCGGTTGCTGGCGGATCGGGACGCTGATCCGGCGTGCGGCGGCGGACAGGTGAGAGATGCCATGCACGAGTATTTCGGTATCGCTATTGTCACACGTAACTGATGGTGAAGCCATCGGTTACGTGCTGCAAGCGCTGGGGGTTCAGGCCGGGCCAGCGGATCGCGTGGGCGTGGGCGACGGTGCCTCGACAGACCGCTGGTGCATGTCGGCGTGGAAGCGACAACGCGGGTTCGACGCGGTGGCGCTCGGTCGTAATGTCGGCTATGGAGCGGGGCTGTCTGCCGCGTTGTGAGAGTGTCGTGAATCCATCGGATGGAGACGATCCTGAGGCATCCGGAAGTGGCTCCAATCTCCAGACAACTCAGCCGACCCATTCGCCAGGCGTTGGTGCGCTGGATGTCTCGACCACGGTCGAGAGGCGGCAGTGCGAGTTTCGCGGCTGCCGTGGTGAAACTGGACCGCCTGGGGGATTTCGTCCTGGCCCTTGCCGCCATCCGCGCTATCCTGCGGCACTATGGCGAGGATCGGTGTCTGCTGGTGATCTCCCCGGTGGCAGAGGAATTGGCGGCGACGGAGTTCCCCTCGACGACGCGATGGGTTCTGCCGCATTCGCTGGGGCACATGCGGGCGCTGAAAGCGGCATTCCTGCATCGAGACATGGTCAGCCGCTGCCAGGTTGACAAGCTCATCTGCCTGCGTCACCAGCGGTGGGACTATGACGAACTCGTGCTGTCTTGGTTTCTGACTTCCTCCTGCATACGGACAGAGGATGGATGGACCCGGCGTCGCGCTCCGGAACAGCGGGTCTTTCAGTGTGCGACTCCAGGTGAGTTCTGCCCGGTGGATCGGGTGCTGCCGAGCGACGGGAGAGGCATACGGCTGTGTCGGGAACTGGAATTGCACCGCCAGGTTCTGGAGGAGGTTCTGGAACGTCCGGTGGCAGACGAAGAGGTCGTCCCGGCCTGGGCCAGGCTGGAGCCCGTTCAGGGGATCGTGGTGTCCCCTCTGGGCAGCCAAGGCGTCCGGGACTTCCCCCCGCGGTTGCTGCGCGCTGCAATCGGTCAAGCCGCGCGTTCTCTGAAGCAGTCGATTGTTCTCATTGGTCAGCCGCATCAGCGGCACCGGCTGGAAGAACTGGCGGCCTACTGCCGTGATCAGGCCGGCTCAATTGAGGTGAAGAGTCGGTGCTGTTTGGCCGAGTTTTTGGGGACAGTCGGCCGCGCCTGCCTGGTCATATCAGCCGACACGGCGACCGCTCACGTGGCGGCGACTTTCGACCGGCCTGCGGTGATTGCGTTGGGAGGTGGCCACTACGGGCAGTTTGGGCCTTGGTGCCGTTCTTCGCGCCAGCAGTGGTTGACCCATTCCGCGGATTGTTTCTGGTGCGACTGGACCTGCAGATTCCCTGAACCCTTGTGCCTCACTGGCATCCCCGAACAGGCAGTGGTTGCTGCCGTGGAGAAGGCCGTGGCATCGTCTCAAGGGCAGGCCTGATCGCCCGGTAACTACCGAGCAGGAGTTCCCAGGGTTTCACCAATGGTTCCCCGACCGCGGCTGAGTGTCTGCCTGAACGGGTGGCGACTTGTTCTCGTGCCTTCGGTTTGGCTTGTGCAGTTCGAGGAGCAGATCGAAGGAATGAAATGCATATTACCACCACCCAAATCCTTCCACGCCCACGGCCACGCCCGCGGCAATCCAGCGCCATGGGGAAGATCAAGCGTCCAAGCGCAATCCAGCGGCAGACGTCCAGAATCCATCTGAAACGCGCCGGGTGGCGGGGTGCCTGGAAGGTCATGGGGCGCCCGCGTCGAGGCTCAGGGCGTCCCGTCCCGCGTCGTCGCCATGGCCTTGATTTCCCAACTGAAAATGTCCGGAGACGGAGCGTGCGTCGGGCTTCCCGTGGCCTTGCGCCAGAACCAGTAGTGCGCGCGGTACAAGGTGAGGAGTGCCCGACGCACGAGCTTCTTGCGGACAGGAAGGCCTTCCAGGCAATCGACATCGACGAAACGGACGGTAGCGAATCCTGCCGCGCGCAGGACGTAATACAGCGAGCCCGACGTGAACATGGTCTCGTGTGTGAAATCCTCGTAGGCCCAGTAGCACCCCGTGAACGACTGCGCGTTCGGCACCGCGATGAGCACGTATCCGTTCGGAGACAGCAGGCGCCTGAGCGACTGCAGGACGGCGATGATCTCGCCTTTGGGGAAGTGCTCGATGACGTGGCTCGTGATGACGCAATCGACCGTTCCCTCGCGACCCTGCAGTGTGTCGGCACCCCGGTTGTCGACGATCTCGAAGCCTTCGGTGCGGCAATGCGCGATTGCGGTCTCTTCCACGTCGACGCCGATCAGATTCCGATAGCCGAGATCACGCAGTGCGCGCAGTACCTGATCCGTAGCCGCAGCCGAAGTCCAGAATCATCGCCTGCTTGTCCGCCGGCAGTCGCCGCTGCAGGCATTCGGGGAGCCGGAAATTCTGGTAACTGTCGGGGCAGACATTGCGCCACTCGAAATATCGCATCGTGTTCGGGCCTTGCATCGTGCTCATTTCTCCTGGCGGCTAGGCACGCGGCGCGGCAGACCGATTTTGGGACGCCCGCATGGCCGTCAGGTGTTCGCCGTCGCGCAGCGTTCTCGATCCACGACGCCACTGGACGTACGGCAACAGCAGTTGCGCCGGGCGGTTCGCCAGGATCCCGAAGCCTGTCCCATGCCTCCGAAAACCTCGGGATCCAGGGGCAAAGCCCTTGGCAGGGTCCGGGGTGGGACCCCGATCCGGTCCGGGACTCGCTTGGACCAAATCCTGAAATCCCATTTCACGCTGAACCAATAGACTCCGAGGCAGCGTAGGTCGTTAGCCATTCGTGCACGAAGGCGATCTTGGGAACTTCGTTCGCCTCCGTGGCTCCAAGCGGAGAAGTCGGGTGCACAGGGGAGAAACGCAACTAACCCTCTGCGCAGGCACGTCAGTGCGCCGTTGCAGAGCGTTACAGACCCAGACAGGTCCCCTGGTACACAAGCCAAGTCTATGGTTGAACTGTACAGTCTGCGCCCGGTGTTGGCAACAGGCACGGTTTCGCGGGATTTCACCCGTTCCTTGCACGTCGACAGCCACGGCGTTATTTTCTTCCTCATGTGCCCCCGGAAAGCAATTGCCTCTATCGCTTACCCCTGCACTTTCATGCGGAGAATCGAATCGATTAGAAAAGCATGAACCAGCCTTGGGTCAACTATCTTCCGCGTTTCGTACGCAGCAGGCTCGAAGGTCGTCATTCCCTCCAGCAGATCATCGGGAACACGGGATGGCTTTTCCTGGACCGGATGGTAAGGATGGGCGTCGGCCTGCTCGTCGGAGTGTGGGTGGCCCGCTACTTGGGGCCGGAGCAGTTCGGCATATTGAACTACGCCATGGCATTTGTTGCCCTATTTGCTTCTGTTGCATCGATGGGGCTTGATAATATCGTGGTGCGTGACATTGTCCACGACCCTGCCCACGCAGACCGCATCCTCGGTTCGGCATTCCTGCTGAGAGTCAGCGGCGGTGTCTTTACCATCGCCGCATCCCTCTTGGCCATATCGGTTGTCCGCAGGCAGGACACGGATATCATAGCGATTGTGGGCATAATCGCTGCCGGGGTCTTGTTTCAGGCGTTTGACACCATCGATTCCTGGTTTCAGGCGCACGTCCAATCGAAGTATACGGTTCTTGCTAAGAACACGGCGTTCTTGCTGCTGGCCATGGTCAAGATCTTTTTGATCTATACGAGAGCGCCGTTGCTCTATTTCGCTTGGACGGTCCTCCTGGAGGCGGTCGCAGGCTCGGTTGGCCTGATCATCGCATATCGGATCAGCGGTCATTCGTTGCAGTCCTGGCGCGCAACCGTGCCGCACGCCAAGAGACTGCTGAGCCAGAGCTGGCCGCTCATGCTGTCCGGATTGGCAATCATGATCTATGTGAAGATCGGCCAGATCATGCTCGGTGAGTTGTCGGGAAATGCCTCTGTGGGGATTTACTCGGCGGCGACAAAGATATCGGAGATATGGTACTTCATCCCCGTCGCTATCGCGTCCTCGATTTCCCCTTCGATCATCAGGGCGAAACGGGAGAGTGAAGCGCTATATTATCGTCAGTTGCAGAGGTCTTTTGACATCGTCGTTCTCCTGGCCTATGGCATCGCGATCCCGATGACGTTCTTATCGACGGACCTTGTGCTTTTTCTGTACGGGGAACAGTATCGGGATGGCGGGATGGTTTTGACGATTCATATTTGGGCCGGATTGTTCGTCTTCCTGGGCGTTGTCCGAGGGGTTTGGATCATCGCCGAAGGCGCCACCAAATTGGCGCTGATCACCACCGCATCCGGCGCTGGGGTCAACGTTTTGCTCAATTGGTATCTGATCCCCCGGCATGGGGCTGTCGGCGCGGCGATCGCTGCCGTCATTTCCTACGGCTTTTCCGATTACTTCCTGTTCTTGCTGTCGCCGCGATTGCGACAGATCGGCAACTTAATGACAAATTCGCTCCTGCTGCACTTTATCTATCGAGAGAGATGATGCATCCCTACCTGCGTCGGATTGCCAGCAGTTGTTCAGTGGTCAGATTCGAGGTCAAGGCCCTTGTCTGCACGATGGTCGGCATGGTCAAGACAAGGCTGCTGTTCAGAAGAGACCGAGTCAACAAGCTGGAGATAGGCGTCGGGAACTCGAAGCGTAAAGACGGCTTTATTACCACAGATATCGTTCTGAAAACGGATTACCCCTATGATCTCCGCGGTGGTCTTCCGTTCCCCTCGACGTCCCTCGACGTTATCTATGCCGAACACGTACTGGAGCACTTTGAGCATGGTGACCTGCGCCTGCTGCTGAGAGAATGCTATCGGACGTTGAAGCCCCGGGGGACGTTCAGCATCGTAGTCCCGAATGCCGAGATATATTTGCGTGCATACTCTGAGCCGGAGCATTTTGACTACAAGAAGTATTGTACATACGATTTCGGCCTCACGTTCCGGCACAAGATAGATTATGTCAACTATATTTTTTATATGGATGGGCAGCATCGCTATATGTTCGACCGGGAAAACCTGCTTTCCATTCTTCGCGAGACAGGTTTCACCGATGTTCGCCTCAGGGATTTCGATCCTGCCCTGGACCAACCAGAGAGAAAGAACGAATCGATCTATGCGGTCTGTTCAAAATAGCTGCCAACGGGAGTCCCCCGCAGTGTAGTCACGCAAGGACTGGACGATGTCGGATTGGTACGGAACAACACCCGTTGCATTTCTGATTTTCAACCGCCCCGAAACCACTGCGCGGGTCTTCGAGGCGATACGCCGAGTCAGACCTCCAAAGCTCCTGGTCGTCGCCGACGGTCCGCGGTCCGACAGGGAAGGGGAAAACGAAAAATGCCGTGCCGCCCGATCGGTCATTGAACGCGTCGACTGGCCCTGCGAGGTCATCACGAACTATGCCGACACGAACTTGGGATGCAGGACCCGCATTTCCAGTGGACTTGACTGGGTCTTTGCGAACGTAGACGAAGCCATCATCCTGGAGGACGATTGTTTACCCGACCCGAGTTTTTTCCCTTTTTGCGAGGAACTGCTCGCACGGTACCGTGATGATGATCGGATCATGATGATATCGGGAGACAATTTCCAGTTCGGCCGAAGGAGAGGTCCCCAGAGCTACTACTTTTCGCAATATACCCATATCTGGGGCTGGGCCACGTGGAAGAGGGCCTGGCGGCGGTACGACGTCGGCATGAAACTCTGGCCGACAGTGCGGGAGGGAGAGTGGCTGTTCGACATCCTGGGTGACCGGCGCAGCGTAACCTACTGGACGAACATCTTCGATCGTGTCCATCAGGAGAAGATCAACACGTGGGACTGCCAGTGGATGTTCTCCTGCTGGCTTGAGAGTGGCCTTTCCATCATGCCCTGCACAAACCTGGTGTCGAATATCGGCTTTGCGTCCGACGCTACGCACACGTCACGGCGCAGCCCCTTCAGCAACATGGCAGTGGTACCCACGCGATTCCCCCTGCAACATCCGTCGTTCGTCATCCGCGATGCGAAGGCCGACTCTTTTACGCAACACACACATTATCACCCAGGACGATTGCGCCGTTTGGCGTACAGATTCCTTAGGTTCCGATGAATTCGATCGAGGTCTGCAGAATCTGCACTTCATCTTCGCTCCGGTTCGGTGAGGCCACGCTCATCGACCGGCACCGGACAGCATACTATCAATGCCCGACCTGCGGGTTCGTGCAGACAAGCGATCCGACGTGGCTGGCCGATGCCTATGCAAACGCCGTCACCGATACGGACATCGGTCTGATCAGCAGGAACCTGTTGCATGCGGCCATTGCCCGTGCGCTCATCACGGTCGTTTTCGACGCCCGTGCAACGTTCCTCGACTATGGAGCAGGATACGGCATGTTTGTCCGCCTGATGCGCGACGCTGGGTATGATTTCCGATACCATGACAAGCACTGTCGGAACCTATTTGCTACGGGGCTCGAGGTGACCGCGCCTTCAAGCACAGCGTTCACGATGTTGACGGCATTCGAGGTTCTTGAACACCTTGCCGATCCGATAGCCGGGGTTGATGAGATGCTTCGTTATAGCGACGCAATCCTGTTCACGACTGAACTTGTTTCCTCTCCTGCACCCTCCCCGGACGCATGGTGGTACTACGGGCTCGAGCATGGGCAGCATATCAGTTTCTTCACCGTTCCGGCCCTTGAGATACTTGCCGACCGCTTTGGTCTCCGTCTCTCGACCAACCGAAAGAATATCCACCTCCTGACGCGGCGGAGCATTCCGTCGTGGTTGTTCCGCGTACTATCACGACAGCGGATCGCTTCGACCATCGCGATGTTTGCGCGCCGGCAGTCGTTGCTGCCGGAGGATTACCGGAGGATTTCGGGGAAGGACTTGCGCTAGGAAGTGGCCTGGGGATCGTCAGCAGCAGATCGCGGATGGTCAGGAATCTGATGTGAGGCGCAATTGCCATACCCCGAAGCCGCGTCTCCAATCGCTCAAGCACCCATTTATCGCGCTCTGGTTGACAGCCGTCGACACCCTCTTCGCGCGCCCGAGTGCAGATCCCTAAAAGAAGTGCGAGTCGGAAACGCGTCCCTATCGTAGGGCTCGACCGCATCGGCGACTTCAATCCTCCGGCTCGATGCCGTACGCCATGTTCGGGAACTTCATCCGCGTGGCACCCACGAGATCGCCATGGTTGGCAATTCACTTTTGCCCCGCGCGCCTCGCGTCGCTCCTGTATCGATCTCATTCTTGACGCAAGGGGCCTGTCCCGCGGGGCGACTGCGGCGTCAGATTGTGGGGGACTGGCTGGGGTTCTCAACGTTGGGATATCCGGTGGTGGGTGCCTCGTTGGCTGGTCTTGGTGGGCCGCCCGGCCTCCATCTCACGACTTGGGACTGATCCTTGCCGCCGGCCCGGGGGATGGCCTCGTAGGCAGTTGTCGACTTGAATCCGCCGTGGTCGGGCGTAGAGCGATGCGCCCCTACATCCAGTATCCCGGTTGCGCGCTCAGACGGCGGTTCAGCCAGCGGGGCAGGGCGCGGTGCGCCCGGCCCAACTGGAACGCCGTGAACTTGGCGGCAGCCTCGACCACGCTCTTGGGCAACAGGCGCCAGGCGCGCTGGGACCGGAGCCAGCAGAACTGTCCTGACAGGTACCGCCAGCCTTCGCCGCGCGGGCCGTGGACATCCCGCAGAAGGGACGCGGCTTGGGCGAAGAACACGCCGATGTCGAAGTAGCGCCGGAACTGCCGCGCGATGCTGTAGTCGTGCGAGTGCAGAACCACGGCATCCGCCTGATAAGCCACGGCATGCCCGGCGCGCAGGGTGCGGGCGCAGAAATGCATGTCCTCGTTGGCGATGATGTCTTCCGCAAAACCGCCCAGTTCCTCAAAGACTTCTCGGGAGATCGCAGATGCCACATCGGAGAAGAAGAACGTCTTCACGCCGAGATGTGATCCGTCCGCGAGGGTCTTGACGCGGGATTCCGCCGGATAGTTGAACTGCCGGTTGAAGACTTCCATGGGTGACGCGTGCGGTGGCGCCATCTGGCGGGCATAGCTGGCGCAGGTCTTGCCCTCCGCCACGGGCGCGATCAACTCCGCCAGGAAGCCGTTATCCGTCGGGAGCGCATCCTGCGTCATGAAGACCAGTACGTCACTCGAGGCCAGTCGGGCACCGGTATTCCGGGCTCTCCCGTGCCGGAAGGTCTCCCGCGGTATTGTCTCCGTGCGGCAGCCTTCGCGGCGTGCGATGTCCACGGTTGCGTCTGTCGATGACGAATCGACAATGATGATCTCGCACGGCGGCAGCGTCTGGCTCCTGAGCCGCAGCAGCAGGCCGGGCAGCACGCATTCAGCACCGAGGGTCGGAATGATGATGGATACGGTGTGTTCCACAGGCGTGGAATATAGCCGCCCGAGCCGGACCTGCCGCGAAAGGGGCAAGCGATGTGATCCGGACCGCGCAAGGGGCGTGTCGATTTAGTGCGGCAACAGGCCTTCCAGAGTGGCGGGAGCGGCTCGCTCCCGCATGCCGGACCGAGCCGGTCCGGCCACTTTGGGCATGGTTGCGCGTCTGAGGTGGTCAAATCGATACGCCCTTTATGCGGGACTGCAAGCAGGAGTGGATCTTGACGCTGGCCCAAGTTGGGAACATTGGGATTGACTCCCCCGGTCCGGTGGCCATATTTCATTGTCCTGGTGTAAAGGGTAGGAACGTGCTTTCCGCCAAGACGTCAGAATCCCGAATTTCGACCCGGATGAACAGTTCGACATGCCGACGGAAGTCTCAGGTGAACTCGGTGCTGCTGCCCCTTCGTGTGGCCGTTCGCGCGGTCGCCTCACCGTGCTCATCCTCTTCCTGACGGACCTCGTGACGTTGGCGACCGTAAATGTTGTTGTGATTTGGGTCCGGCTGCATTTTGGCGGGATATTCGAGCTGTCGCTCTACACCAACCTGTGGCCGTGTCTGTTGATCTTTCCGATCGCGTACCAAACCGCCGGACTCTATCATGGGATCGCTTTCTACCCCGGAGTTGCATTTGGACCGGCCGAGGAGATCCGGCGGACGGTCTACGCCACCAGTTTCGTGTACTTCGGGCTGGGCGTTGCCTCGTTTCTGTCCCAGTCCGGGGGCCTCTTCTCGCGTTTGATCTTTCTCGGGGCCTGGGCGGTCAGCCTCGTCATGGTGCCGCTCATGCGTGAAGTCGTCCGTATGGCCCTGGCGCGGCAGCCGTGGTGGGGCGCGCCCGCGATCATCTGCGGTGCCGGCCCCACCGGGTTACTCGTGATCGAAACGCTGCAGAAGAACACCGGACTCGGCCTCAGGGCGGTCGCCGTGGTCGACGACGACCCCTCGAAGCAGGGGCAGGCGCTTTGCGGCGTCCCGGTCGTGGGGCCGCTGGCGGTGGGGCCGGAGTTCGCGCGTCGTCACGGCATTCGGTACGCCATCATCGCCATGCCGGGTGTCGACGCGGCGTGCCTGCGGGGCATACTTGAGACCTACGAAGATCGCTTCCGGCATCTGTTGCTGATCCCGAACCTGTTCGGGTTCTCGACGCTGTGGGTCCGGGCCCACGACCTGGGCGGCATTCTGGGGCTGGAAGTGCGGCAGCAGCTTCTCATGCCCGGGGTGCGCGTGGTGAAGCGGAGTATTGACCTGGTCGGGGCTCTGGTCGGTGGCGCACTCATCCTCCCGTTGATCCTCGTTCTCTGCCTACTGATCAAAGTCAGTTCACGAGGGCCGGTCTTCTACGGCGCGCAGCGGTTGGGGCGGCGGGGGCGCCTCTTCACGGCCTGGAAATTCCGCACCATGGTCCAGGATGCGGACCGGGTCTTGTCGACTTACCTTGAACGTCACCCGGAACTGCGCGCGGAGTGGGAGCGCACCTTCAAGCTCAAGAACGACCCGCGGGTCACGCTGGTCGGGCGGTTCCTGCGGAAGACCAGTCTCGACGAGTTGCCGCAACTGTGGAACGTCGTTACCGGTGAAATGAGTCTGGTCGGGCCTCGGCCGATTGTCGAAGATGAAATCGGCTACTACGGGGAGAACTACGAAGTGCTCAAGAAAGTGCGTCCTGGCATCACCGGACTGTGGCAGGTGTCGGGGCGCAGCGACACGTCGTACGAACGCCGGGTGTCGCTGGACCTCTATTACGTACGCAACTGGTCGGTGTGGCTCGACGTCTACATCCTGGCCCGGACCGTTAAGACGGTTCTTGCCTGCAAGGGGGCCTATTGAGCCTGGAGAGCCAGTCCCCGTGTTCTTCCGCCCATTCGGGGCCGGTTCCCGAGGCTGCGGGGCCAGCCCCCGTTGGTCCACTTTCAGCCTGGCTACCCGCCAGCGACTGGCGCGTGTGCCTTGCCCTGTTCGGCCTGGCCCTGCTTCTGTGCGCACCGTACGTCTTTCTGCAGCCGGTTCCGCTGCGTGACGTCGCATCACGCTATGCGCCGATGGTCCGCGCCTTTGCCGAGGGGCACATTGCCGACGCCTTGCATCCACGTGTGCAGCCTCTCTTCGTCCTGGCCAGCGGCGCACTGGCATGGTGCGGCGTTGAGCCGTTTGCTGCCGTGAAACTGGCGTCGTCTGTGTTCTTTGCAGTGGCCGTGTTTCCGGTCTTCTGGCTGCATCGCCTCCTGTTCGGACGGGCGGTTGCCGTCTACGCCGGCGTCCTGTATGTGCTGTGCCCACGATTGGTCCGGATCGGCGCCGTGGGCCTGCGGGACTCGCTGCGGACCCTGCTGCTGGTTCTGGCTGTCGCGGCGCTGGTGGCGTTCCTGCGGCGCCGGTCCTGGCGTGCCGCGTTCCTGGTCGCCGTGTCGACCGCCGGCATGGTACTGACTCGGGGTGATGCGGTCCCGTTTGCGCTGTGCGTGCTTCTGGTTCTCCTGGTGCTGGATGGCGTGGACCTCCGGCCGCAATTTCGTGTCCGTTTCCCCGGCCGGGCGTTGGCAGGCACCGTCCTGGCGGGGGTACTGGTCAGTCCGTGGGTCATTTTCTGTATCCACGCCACCGGTTACCCGGTCACCGCCACGCAACAGATTCCAGCCCTGCGTAAGATTGAGAGGGTAACTGGGGTAGCGCTGCGGTTTGGCACGGGCAGGATGCCGGAGTCGGCCCCCTCGGTGGCCTCTGCGGTGGCGGCGGTCCCGGCTGGACCGAGCACCTTGCCGGAGGCGTCCCCCCCGCCGTCATCCGCCAGCGAGTCGGTTTGGGCTTTGGCGGCCCGGCAGGTGGTCAAGGGGTTGTTCCCGGTCTACGTGATTCTGGCTCTGCCCGTGGTGTGTTGGCGCGTGTGGCGTCGGCAGGTTTTGGCGGCGGAATGGCTCGTCCTCGGCGCTCTCGGGGGGCATGTCCTGTTGCTGCTGGGGATGCTGGTCCTCCCGGTGATCGGGGCCGACTCGGAGGATGTCGAGGTGCCGGCACGGTACTTTGCCGCCGGGTTGCCGTTTCTCCTCGGATGGGCGGCGATGGGGCTGCTGGCCGTGTATTCGCTGATCGTGAAGCACGTGCCGCTGCGCGGCATTTCGGTCCTGGCCAACTTGGCCTTGGTGGTCGTTGTCGCCGCGCTGGTGTGGGACGGGCAGAAAGGGGTGCGCTTCCTGAGCCACGGGGAGAAGGCAAAGAACGATGCAGCGGTTCGGGCAGCGGCGAACTGGATGCGTCAGCACTATGTGCCGGGGCCCGCCAATTCCGAGTTGCACTCCACCTGGGACGTTTACCAGACGGGGAGGCGTCCGGTCGTCGTCTGCGCCGACCCCGCCACGGCGTACCTGGCGGGGGGCGACTTTGTTTCACCTCGGGGGTTGCTGCCAGCTTCGAAGAGGGTCCGGGTCCCGCCCTCTCAACTACGGGAACTGTGCCGTGAGGTCGACGCGGATCTTGTCGTCTGGGATGAAGGACTGGCCGAGATCTGTCCCGATCTGCGGGGCGGGCCCGACCTGCCTGGCTCTTTCGACATGGCGTTCTGTGCCTGGGAGGAGAAGGGCCAGTGCCGCATGGCGGTATTGTCGGTCAGGCGTGCGGCGGTGAACGCCTCCCAACCGGTGCAACTGCCGGTCCCGCCGGCCTCACGCCGATGATGAAGGAGGTCGCGCGGCTCACACACGCACCCCATCTTCGGGGTGAACCCAACGGCGGCCGAACCCCGCGCAAGGTTTGCCACCAAATCTCCTGAAACCAAGATACACCGACCTGTGCAATAAAGGTTGACGTGTATCACAGGAGAAGCCATTTCCAGGCAGGTACGACCTCAATTCTTGTACCATCGTGGTCCAAGATCTCCTCGTCATTGAGGGTGATGATGCAACAACGGGACGACTGCAGATAGGTGGCGGCTTTGGCAATGGCGCGCAATTCACGCTGTCGAACCTCGGGGTCGTCCAGCGCGTAGCAGACCTGATAGAGTTCAATGTTGCCAGTGTGTTTCTGCGTGTTCAGCGCGACAAAGTCCACTTCATGTCCCTGACGTGTACGGTAGTACGATAGTTCATAACCGCGGCGACGAAGTTCGATGTAAACGAGGTTCTCAAACTGCCGCGTCGGGTGCACGCCCTCGGCCGGCACCGCGGCATTGGCCAATGCCCAGTCAACGGCATAAACTTTACGATAGTTCTGGCCCCGCACTTTTTCGGAGCAGGAGAAGAATTCAACGGTGTACAGCAGATACGCTTCCTTCAAGTAGTGCATGTATTTGTAGAGCGTTTCGGCAGAGAATTTGACGCCATCCTGCCGGAGATTGACGGAGATCTTGTTTATCGTCACGGGGCATGACAGTCGGGCCAGCAGGGCATGCAAGAATCGCGTGAATGACACAATGTTGATGTTGTCTTCCGGGTGAGCCTCGATAATGTCACGCAGTATCATGGTATCCCAGTAGCTCTCCAGCAGATCGTGATGCAGGCTGGGATCAAGATTCAACAGGCCAGGAAAGCCGCCTTGCCGGATGTATTGCTGCAACAGCTTGACCAGTCGCGCCGAACCATCGCTGGTAATCGGGTCCGCAGGCACGCCGTAGTGCCGGGCAAACTCCCGGAAGGAGAAGGGGAGCAATTCCCGGGAGAAATTCTTCCCGCGAAGCGCGGAGGCAATGTCGCCCGTGAGCAGTTTCGAGGTGGAGCCTGTGATCAGAACTCGATTTCGAGCCGTATCCAGTAGATACAGCACGTAATTCTCCCAGCCGTCAATGCGGTGTATTTCGTCAAAGATGAAGAAAACGTCTTCCCGTCCGCGTTTTTCTGGAAATAGCGAGAAATAGGCGCGGTCAATGACATCCAACTCGGCGGCAGGCAGAGCTTGGAGTCGGTGGTCGTTGAACTGAATTCGGCAAATATTCTCCCGTGACACGCCTCCCCTGTACCGTTCGCTCAAGTACTGGTAGGTCCGGAACGTCTTGCCAGCCCGTCGGCAACCGACGATGGTGAACGACATGCCATCGATCGGCGTGATTTCCAGTTCACGCTCAGTCAACGTCGGCAGCTCACTCGTCTGAAAGTCAAGAATGATCCGCTGCATGGCTTCAAGATTCATGATGACTATCTTCCGGAAGGAAAGGTTTATTGCTGTTGTTTACTTCCAAGAAGAAGATAGATGCAATTTGCCGTAGTACAAGCCAGGGAGGTAATCCGTGGTAATGCGTCAGCGCCCCCCGGGCGGCAGACGGCCCGGTCATACCAAGGTGAAACTGGCCAGGACGTTTCCAGAGCCCGCGAGGACGCGGGCGCTCCAAGAGTCGTGCGGTATCCGAACTGGAGCGCCCGCGTCCTCGCGGGCTCCGGGTTCCTTCAGTTTCATGGGAGCGGCGGGTGCTGGGCTGGGGGGGGCTCGCCTAAAGTGGTCGGAGCGGCTCGCTCCGACACCCGCGGGAGCGAGCCGCTCCCGCCACTTTGACCAGCCACCCACGACCCTGCACCCGCGACTGACGCAGCACGCGGAATCCGGGGCGCGGGGTGGGAAGTTCACAAGTTCGGTGTTATTGTAACCTTAGGTTGAATCAACCTTTTGTCAAACGTACAATGCCCAATCAACTGGCTGCATCAAAGCGTCGCAAGAGCCTGGCGGAACACCGGGCCGTTCTGGCCGCATTGGATGTGATCGCTCGCCGCGAGGGCACGACCGTCACCGCATTGTTGCGCCAGGCGGGGCGGGAACTGGTGCGGAAGCACGCCTTGGTGCCCGAGCAGGCGCAGGCAATTCGGGCCGCGGTGTGGGCGTTTGCTCCCCAAATGCCGTCCCGATTCAGAACGGCAGCACAACTGGCGCGGTTCAAACGGCGGCGGCGCGAGTTTGAGCAACTGGTTCTGGATCTGCAGGCCGTCGAACCCTCAGTCATCCAGGCCCGCAACTCCGCAATCCCGCCAGGGTGCGAGATTCGCATCTTAGGACTGCATCCCCACCATGCCACCACGGATCTCTGACGGCAAGCCACGCCCACCTGCGGACTTCGCACCAATCCTGGCGACGGGCGAGCCGGTGCTCTTGGTGGCGGGCCAGGCCGTAAACCTCTGGGCCCTCTACTACGAAGAGCGAACCCGCGACCTCGCACCGTTCGTTTCACGGGATGTGGATGTGCTCGGCGACCGGGCGACGCTGACCAGGCTCGCGAAGGCCGCCGGGGTGCGGGCGCAGTTCTTCCCTCTCCGCCCCACAACCAACGAGGTGGGGGTGGTGATCGCCACGGGCGGCGATGGCCAGCCCCTGCTCGTCGAAGTACTGCGCTGTGTCCATGGCGTAAGCAACGACGAACTTCGCGCCAAAGTCTACACGGTCGTCCTCGGTGCTGGGCCAGTCAGGGTTCAGGTCCCGGGTCCGATAGCGCTGCTGCAGGCAAAGATCGCCAACGTTGCCGATCTCCCTCAACCTGGGCGCCAGGACGTGAGGCACGTCCGGATCCTGGCGCGACTCATGCCGGCGTATCTGGCTGACCTACAGGCCACGGTCATCAACGGCGCCATGCCGGAGCGAGAACTGGTCGATCTTCTGGAAGGCCTGCTGGCGGTTATCACGAGCAGGACCGCTGGCCGCGTTCTGGGGGAGCTGCAAGTTCCCCGGCTGGCGCTGTTTGCCGAGCTCCAGGCCGGGCCGCTGGCGAGGGTGCGGAGGTTCGTTGATAACCGACTGTCGCGGGCGCTGAAGCAATAATGCAGTAGTGGGTAATCGGTTGCGAAGTGCGAAGTGACTCAGGGGAGGATCAACGGTAAATGGCAAGGCCCCCAGCACCATATCGCAAGAATGGCCTAACAAATCAATTGTAAGCCTATTGCGCGATAAAGATTAGCAGATAAGCAATTGCATGCGACTGACTTCCATAAGTACGACCCCGCTCGAAGAGTGCGCCGGCCGCGACGAAGTTCCCGCCCGCACAGCTGACGTTCAGCGCTTTGACGACCAGATACGGGCACTTGGACCAGACCACGGCGCCGATGGAGTCCACCAACTTGTCTTTGCCGACGTTGAAAGTGGCGGGCAGACCCGAGAGCCATTCCTTCGTGGCGATCTGGAGCGTTTCGAGAACATGAAGCGGACTGCCGGTCGCGGTGGTGGTGACGTTTTCGATCGCCACCTGCACCGTCCACACCTTGACGTAATCCGCGTACTGCGCCGTGCCGACGCCGTCGGGCCAGAATTCGAGCGTAATGCCGGACTCGGCGGTGACGGAGATGCCTTTGATTTGGAAGGCGCCGGTGATTTGGGACTCGGGGAGGCCGGCGAGGGCCGAGTTGGCGGCGAGGAACGGGGCGCCGCCTTTCCACAGTTCGATGTCCGGGCCGGTGCGGATGGTGAACGTGCCGGTCACGTCGGGCGGCAGGATGGCGCTCAGGTTGACGGTGGACATGTCCTGGTTCAGGGCGTCGTTGACCGGGGTGAGGCCGCCGTAGAGGTCTTCGTCCTGCCAGTTGAGGGTGTTGCTCGCGGTGTCGGTGAACTCGATGTTGACGCCGAGGATGTTGATCTTGCCGCTGCCGCCCTGGGGCGTGGTGATGGTGTACGTGCCCGGGTCGAACCCGACGAAGATCGAGCCGCCCTGGTTGCAGACGAACGCGTTCTGGTCGCCGCACTCGATGGGCGTCGGGATGTAGCAGAACACGGCGTCCTCGTCGGTGAACCCTTCGTCCGGGTCGCGGATGCCGTCGCCGTCCGAGTCGGTGAACGTTTCGCCGAGGTCGTACCTGCCGTTCAGGGCCGCGCCGTCCCAGCCGGCGCTCTTGTAGATCACGAACGCGTCGACGCCGACCGCGGCGCCGACCGCGACGTACTCCGAGTCGGGGGTGATGACGACGTCGACGAGTTGCAGGGAGCGAGACGATCGCGCGTAGATGTTGTAGCGTGCGTCTGCACGTCCGTCATAGCCGGACGAGAGATGCATCATCCCACCCCAGTTGTCCACACGGGGACTGGTGGCTGGGTCAGCGAAGCAGTAGACATTGCCGAAGGGATAGTACTTGGTGACTTCAGCTCCGGGGGAGGCACCTCCATAGTCAGTCCAAAAGAAACCGCTTACACCGCTGCGACTGTTGAATTCGATAGAGACCTCGGCTGCGCAGTTGTGGACTGCCCCCACCTGCCAGTACAGGGGCGCTACCCAACCGGCGCCGCCGTAGAAGCCACACGCAACTTGGGAAGGGAAAGGGGTTTCAACGCCATCGTAGACGGACTCATACGGTCCTCTCCAATTGGCCATCGTTTGGCTCCAGCAATCAGCCCAACTCTCCTCGCTGATGACGAACTCCGAGAACCCGTCCCAGGTCTTGACCCTATTGATCTGCCAATCCCCGCTCTGTGCAGGTGACCATTCGGTGACTCGGTTGACTTCATCGGCCACTTGCTCGGCAGCACTTTCCGTGACCCAGCCTGGAGTCTCCACCCAAATTGTGTTGGGAGTGGGAACGATGACGGCATGCCATGCGGTATCGACGATGTAGCCGCCGTAGCCCCATGTGTCAAAACCCAGATAGTAGGCAAGCCGCCCACCCAGACTGGACTTGTCCTCGACACTCCTGTTGTTGAACCACGCGATGCGAGTGCGCAGTTCCGTGAGTTCCTCCATGGTACTGAGCGCGCTGCACCAGCCGAGGGCCTGGGGTGTGCCCTCTATCGCTATCCGTTTCTCCTGCACGGTCTTCTTGGTGTTGTGCAGGTCGAAGAATTCGAGCGCTTGGAAGATGCTGCGGTCCGATTCGGCGCCGCGGTTTCCGGATCGGTCGATGGCCGTGACGCGGGCGGTGTAGCGCTCGCCGGTCGTCAGCCCGGAGACGGTTGCCTGGCCAAACGGGACGGTGCCGAGCGTCACGGTCTGCGTCGAGACCACGCCGCCTTCGCCGGCCTGGTCGGACCAGGAGCGGATGGTCAGTTCGTACTTGACCGCGTCCATGGACGCGGACGGCGGCCAGAGCACGGTCGCGCCCGTGCCGCCTGGGGTCGGGTAGGCGTGGACCGCGCCCGGCGCGGCCGGGCCGGTGGTGTCCTTGACGTAGTAGAACGCGGTCCAGGTCACGTCGCCGGTCGAGTCAGCGCCCAGGACGAACACGTAGTGGAAGCCCTCGACGAAGTCGATGTCCGCGGCGAACGCGTTGCCGTCGACCGGGATGACGACGGTTGTGCCCTGGTCGCTGTAGTACGTGACGTCCAGATGGTAGGGCGGTCTGCCGCCGGCGAAGGTGCCGCTGACCGTGGGCACGGTGTTGCCGTAGAGCACGTCATACTCCTGGACATCGCTCCGGGTCGCGTTCGGTCCCCCGGCGACGTCGATATTGAACGTGAGGCGTTCGAGGTACTCGAAGGCGTCGTCGAGCGTGACCGCGGTCGCGTCCGGGGTGGTGACGGTGACGTCGACGACTCCCGCGCCGTGCGCCGGGGCGACCGCGACCAGCTTCGAACTGCTGTAGAACTTGACCTCGTCGGCCGATGCGCCGCCAAAGCGCACGTCACTCTCGGGTGTGAAGCCGCTGCCGTAGACGTCGACCCACGTGCCGCCCTCGGTCGTGCCGTGCGCCGGGTCGATGCTGGCAATGGCCAGCGGTTCGGCGATCGAGAAGCCCCAGACTGTGCCGGCCTCGTTCCCGGCCTGGTCGAGCACGGTGAGGCTGACGGTGTGGTCGCCGGGCGCCATGGGGAGAACGGACGAAAAGGACACAACGGACGGACCGACGGTGGCCTGCGCGGTTACGTCGACGCCGTCGACGGTCAGGACTACGGATGCCAGATCGATGCCAGCCAGTGCGTCCGCGAAGTCCGCACTGATGGTCGGGGTGAGGCCCTCGATCGTACTGCCGCCGGCGGGGGCGAGGTTCGAGATGGCCGGCGGCGTCAGGTCGATGGTGAACGCGAGCGAGGCGTTCGCTACGTTGCCCGCCACATCGCGGGCGGTGACGGCCAGGGTGTGCGCGGCCTCCGCGCTCACACTCGTGCCGGAAACGAACGCCTGGCCGTCGAGCAGGATGGTGGTTGCGGCGAGGTGCGCGTCGGTCACGG